>Ga0180431_10010650_pt1 | contig 10186 bp, 8 predicted proteins | sample SS_ome_11_FD_132459 | JGI IMG/M metagenome (GOLD analysis project Ga0180431, IMG submission 132459) | Hypersaline lake sediment archaeal communities from the Salton Sea, California, USA - SS_1_MS_1 metaG | ecosystem: Environmental > Aquatic > Non-marine Saline and Alkaline > Hypersaline >... | reverse complement strand
GAAATCCATTATTTATTCCACACTGGATTCCAGCTTTCGCTGGAATGACAAAATCACGGTATTCGGATTCCAGCTTTCACTGGAATGACAAGTATTAGCGGTTCGAGCAACAAATGATGTTTATTCCAAAAAACAGGTCTCATATACCCAAGAAAAGTGTAAACACCCCTCTTTAAAATTACGGTTTAACATTGAATGGTTTTGTGTCGTTGCGAGCCGCAGGCGAAGCAATCTCGTTATTTGATTGAGATTGCTTTGTCTGGCTACATCCTTCTCACAATAACATCTACTCGCTATCACGGCAGTTTTCTAAAAATCGTGTTTCTCAAAAAGACATCGCTGATGAGAAAGACCAGCCCCAAGGCAATAAATAACATAAACAGCTCCCTATGCCGGGTGAAATGCTTGACCTCGATTTTGGTTTTTTCGAGCTTGTCTATCTCCTCGTATATCTTTCGGAGGCTCTCTGTGTCCGTCGCTCGGAAATATTCTGCGCCGGTGGTTTTCGCGATTTGTGTCAGTGTTCGCTCATCAATTTCAACCGGCATCCTGACATGCCGCCTGCCGAATATCGGGTCGTCCACGGGATAGAGGGTGTAGCCGCGTTTTCCTGCGCCGATAGTGTATATCTTAATACCGAGCGCCCTTGCGGCTTTGGCGGCGGTAATCGGGTCTATCTGGCCGCGGTTGTTGATGCCGTCGGTCAGGAGGATTATCACTTTCGATTTGGCCTCCGAGTCGCGGAGGCGGTTCAGTCCGGTTGCGATTGCCGTGCCGATTGCCGTGCCGTCCTCGATTTGCCCAATCTCGATTCCCTTGAGGAAATCGAGCAGGACGCCGTAGTCCAGTGTCAGCGGGCATTGTGTAAATGCCTTCGCCGCGAACACGACCAGCCCGATTCTGTCGTTCGAGCGTCCTTTGATAAAGTCCGCGGCGACGACTTTGGCGGCCTCGAGGCGGTTCTTGGGCTTAAAATCCTCCGCACGCATCGAGCTGGATATATCGAGCAGCATCACGATATCCACGCCCTCGGTGTAGGTTACCTCCTCGACATAACCTGCGCGGGGTCTAGCCGCCGCTAATGACATAAACACGAGGCCGGCCAATTCCAGCCATGCCAGAGCCGCCATAATTTGCGCCCTTGTCGAGGGCTTGCTTCCCTGGACGAGACCGATGCTCGAATAGCGCATTGCGCCTCTTTTGCGCCAGCGCCGCCATAGGAAAAGTAGCACGGCTAAAAGCGTGAGCAGCAGCCACCACGGCGAGCCGAACTCGAAAGTCCCTCCAAAAATCGGGCCGAGGAGTATGTCAGCAACCTTATTTATCCAACTACCAATCATTTTTTAGCGCTGTGTCCTGTTTGTCCTCGTCCCCTCAACACCCCTAACATTCAACCAACTATCATCGCGAGCCGTAGGCGAAGGTGTATGGGACGGATACTTGCGTCCTATACTATCCGCGACTGTGAATTATCAATATCTTACTGAGTGGGCGACGCAGGCGCCGCTCCTACTCAACCTCCTGTAACTCATCAATAGCCGGTCCGATTTCTTCAGCTTCGTTTTCAGTTTCTCCAGTTTCCTCTGATTCCCCCGGTTCCGGCTCTTCTTTGGGGCGCGTCTGCTCGACAAACTGTTTTGCCATCTCCACCGTCTCCGCGTGCCACGAATCGGGCGGAATCAGCTTGGCGAATTTCACCAAATCGCAGTGCTCGAATATCTCCTTAACCATATCGAGCAGTTCGTCATCCAGCGGGAAATCGGAGGCAATCAGGCCGTTCAACGTTTCGGAGCTCGACATCTCCAGCGCCGGAATTCCAACCCGCCTTTCGATATACTCTCTGACAATTTCAGAGAGTCTGCTGTAATACTCTTTAAAATTCCCCTGCGCGATGAGCTGTGTCGCTAAAAGTGCGGTGAGTTCTCTCAACGCTGCCTCGTGTGCCGGCACCGGCGGTGCGGACAGGCTGAATATCGCCCCAGCTATACCGCGATGTTTCCGCCATAGGATAAATCCGACGACCAGACCTCCGAGGAGCAATATCACGATAGCGATGCCTGCCCAGAATCGCCAGCCGCGCTTTAGCTTATATACCGACTTGACATCGCGGAGCAGTTCCTCTTTGGCCATCTGAACCGCGCGACCGGCGGCGATTTGCTTTTCCATACCAGCATACGTCGTATCGCTCTCGGTGATAGCCTTTATCTTAGCCCAGTCCTCATCGGAGAGGAGCGATTTAACGGTGATTTTTATCGGCTCCGTGCGCAAAAAGCGAGTGCTGTCCGACTTGTCAACGTAGGCGATACCGGTAGGCGGGATAATCCAATCGCCGGTATCGTAGGTGCTGATATAATAAGTGATTGTCTCCTGTTCGCGGCCATCGTCGAGAACAACCGGGTCGGAAAGCTCGTAATCTATAATCTGGAACTGTCCCAACTCCGCGCCGGCTCCCGGCCACGCGATTTCGACATCCGGGTCGTGCGTGATAGTAACCTTATAAGTTATTTTATCGCCAATAGTTATCGTGGTCGGCTCGGCGGAGGTCTCGATACTCGCTGTCTGTGCGAAAAGAGCCACTGCTGCAGCAAATAGAATAAAAATGACGTATTTTGTGGTAGAACAGGCATTCTTGCCTGTTCTTGCATTAAAGGAACAGACAGGAATGTCTGTTCTACTATGTGGTAGGCAGGGACGAGCCGGATGTGGCCTGCCTAACGGCAAAAGCGAAGCAATCTTGTAATCCTTTGCTGTCATTGCGAGCCGTAGGCGAAGCAATCTCGTGATTTGATGGAGATTGTTTCGGTCGCTTTGCTCCCTCGCAATGACGGGAACATTTATTTTCTTATTAAATAATAACTCTCTCATCTTATAAGTCTGTCACTTATTCTGTTTTCCCGGCTTGGAAATTCTCCGGGAAAAGCTGGACGCCCTCGGTTTTCAGGAGTTCGTCTATCAATTCCCTCTGGGCGTTAGCGGACTTCTCCTGCATAAGCGCGTCGGCAACCAAATTACGGACCTCGTCCAAGCTTGCGCCACCATACTGCGCTTTGTGCAGCTCGTAATACATCTCGATATCGGAATTGCTTATCTCGATTGTGCCCATTACTTTGTCCTTATAATATGCCGATACGATAACTGTTCTCTGTGCGTCCTCCAATTGGGATAGCACCTCCGGTTTTTGGTCGTAGCCCTCGCGGAGAGCGGCGTCGTATATGAGCTGCTGGCCGACATAGCTTTTCAGGAACTCGGTCTTTGCTTTGTTATCGTTGAATTGGCTTTGATATTCCGCGGGTAGCTGCGCGATTGCATCCTCGATTTCCTCGACACTAATCGCCCTATCACCGATTATCGCCACGGTCTTCGACGGCTCGACCTCGGAGGCCGGTTTACCGAGCGAGACGGATTTTTCGAGGAGTCTCTGGGCCTGCCTCGACTGGCCAATTTTGTCAAGCTGGGTTATTATCTTGCGTTCCGCATCACCGATGAGCGGGTGGTCTGGATAGAGTTCCTGCAATTTGAGGTATGCCGCCAAAGCCTCTCGTGGATTATGCAGATGTTCGGCGTAGATATCGCCGATTTGGTAGAGAATCGAGCCGACCTCGCGGTCGCTCAAGCGGTAATTCATCAGCATATCCTCGTATTGTTCGACCGCCTGCGCATAGAGGCCGTTGTTGACGAGGTTGCTTGCGTAGCGTTTAGCGGTCTCGAAAGGCATCTCCGGTCCCTGCGCAGGGAGAACTATGACCAAAACCAGCGCGATAGCCATCACCACAAGCCCTGCGATACTCGCAAAAAGCGCGATTCTGATAGTTTTATAACGGTCGTTTTCGATATCCATATTCGTCCTATATGTATTGGTTTCCATTCGGTCATTGCGAGCCGTAGCAATCTCGACACTTGAGCGAGATTGCTTTCCTGCTTTCGCAGGGACCACTATGCTCCTCGCAATGACGTAATTATTACTTTTCTTGTTACCAAGCTCCAGCTTGGTAACTATATTGTCTTGGGTAGGGTTTAATTAATCAAACCCCACCTAATATCTCGACGCGCGTTTTTTGAAGAACGCCGTTAGTTCGTCAATATACGGTTTGTCGAGTCTTATATTTATAAAATCGAGTCCTATCCTGCAGAATACTCGTTCGCGATCGAGTTGAGCCTTCGAGACATTTAAACCGAAGACATCGCGCAGTGAGGGGTCGGTTGTGTCCACAACAACCGTCTGACCGGTTTCTGCGTCCTCCAGTTCGACCAAACCGATTCGAGGAAGCTCCTCCTCGCGCGGGTCGGTAATCACAATTGGCACAAGGTCGTGTTTTTTCGCGGCGACAGTCATCGGCTTTTCGTAGCCAGCGCCCATAAAATCGCTGACCATAAAGACTATCGCCCTGCGTTTGGTAATACGGTTCAGGTAATCCAGCGGTATCGCGAGGTCAGTTTCGGTGTCCTGCGGCTCGAAATAAAGCAGTTCACGGAGCAGTCTTAGCACGTGTTTCCGACCTTTCTTGGGCATCACCACCTTTTCAACTTTATCGGTGAACATAATCAAACCGACTAAATCGTTGTTCTCAATCGCGGAGAAGGCGAGCAGCGCGCATATTTCCAGCGCGATATCCCGTTTCATCTGGGTAGCCGTGCCGAACTCACCGGAGCTTGAGACGTCAACCATAAGCATTACTGTAAGCTCGCGTTCCTCCTCAAAAACCTTGACGTGCGGATGACCGGTCCGCGCGGTAACGTTCCAATCTATTGTGCGGATATCGTCGCCGACCACGTATTCGCGCACCTCGGAGAACTCCATCCCGCGCCCTTTGAAGACGGAGTGGTACTCGCCGGAGAAGATGTCGTTGACAAGCCGCTTTGTGCGGATATCCAGCCGCCGGATTTTTTTGAGTATTTCCTTAGGAATCATCGATGTTTCGTAGTTCGTAGTTCGTAGTAGTTGCGGGACGCATATATGCGTCCCCTACAATTAAAAATACCACCAGACACTCACAGTCGCGCCGAACGGCGATGTCGCTTTGGGAAAAATAAAAGTGTTACGGTCATATTCGACCATCTCACCCCCACCCGCATCAATTTCATAAGTAGTAACCAAAATCTCCGCGCCTGTCGTGAAGCCAACAGCGATATTTGCGTTCGGGACGCCGACCTCCTCGAGAAACACCTCGATTCCGGCGAAGGCACCGGGGTAAAAACCGAGGGTGCTACTACTATTGTCGTAATTGCCGCTCTTCTGTGAGAGGTAGGTAATATCCAACTGTGGCCTCAGCACCAAGTAAATGTCTTTTTCTACCCTAATTGGAAAGTTATATCCTGCCAATGCGCCGAACTCGAGGCCGCTTAAATCGTATCCGTCGTCTTCAGTGCTCACATAAGCCGGGATGTGGAGCATAATATCCAAGCTCTGATATCCGCCCATAGACATCCGGTAGCCCACAGCGAACGGAGTGCTGCTTACACCTACTGCCGGACCTAATCGTGCCGGCGGCGTTTCGGTAGTGTCTTCGGCCTGCCCGGCCAGGGCGGCAAAGGCAATTGTAATTATCAACAGACCGAATAATAGGATATTTTTTTGAACCATAAATCTCTTCTTGTTTAGTTAGTTAACCCTTTTACCGCAGAGCTCGCAGAGAGCGCAGAGATATAACAAAAATTAAACTTTGCGTGCTTTGCGTTCTCTGCGGTAAAAAATTCTTTCTACAAATCCAACAGCTCACTCTCTATGGTCTCCATCGTTCCGCCGATTTCGCCGCCGCCGAAGAATATACGGCCTTTTCCGGAGCGCTTTGCCGCATACATCGCCTTGTCGGCCTGATGCAGGAGTGCATCAGCCGATAGTCCGGGTCTCCATGGGTAAACGCCAATCGAGGCCGAGATGTCCCTATTCTTAAATGCGGCGTGAACCCTCTTCGCCATTTGCAAGGCTTCGTCGTAGCTAACATCGTTGAGCACTGCCACAAACTCGTCTCCTCCATATCGGAATCCCACGCCTCGTCCAGCAATCGCCTCCACAAGTGCTTCTGCCGAATTGCGAATCAATTTATCCCCGGCGCGGTGTCCATATTTATCGTTGTAAAGTTTAAGTTCGTCGAGGTCCAAAAAAATCAGGACCAGATTGGGATGCTTCTCCGCTACCAGCCGGTCGAGTTCCTCCATTAGAAAAGTCGAACTATACAGGCCGGTGGTTCTGTCGATATTTAAAAGCTCCTTTAGATGAACCGATTGGCGCGAGAAGCGGCTGATAGTATAAAGTCCGAAAATGAGCACGAGCAGCACACACACAACAGATGTAAGGAGAAAAAAGCCTTTCTGCGCCTCGGTGAAATAGGCACCCAGAAAGAATAACAATACTATTAACACCACAGATACACCGACGAAAATCTGAACGAGCGTCGGGGTTTTCAATGCCCTTTCTGCTTTGAGCAATTGCGCAGTAGGGATATATTCACTATCTTTAGGATACTCGCCAACGGAATATTCACTCTTTGGAAATATCTCGGCTTCCGGAGACAGGGGCGGTCTGTATTCTGATTTTTCTGGCATCTAACTCCTTATCTCGTCGTGTGTTGTGCACAACGTGTTGTGTGTTCCCACTCACCCCTTATCTGGATTCCTACTTTCGCACGAATGACAATGTAAACATCACCATTAGACCGTTAAGCCGTTCGACTGTTTACGGCACCTCGACTGCCCCCAATATCTTGCGGACGACGTCCTCGGGCGTTATTTCTTCTGCTTCCGCCTCGTATGTTACTATTATTCTATGGCGGAGGACATCCATCGCAATCGAGCGGATATCCTCGGGTGTAACGTAGCCCCTGTGGTTCAGGAATGCGTGCGCCTGAGCACAGGTTCTGAGATATAGCGATGCACGAGGGCTCGCGCCATAGGCTATAAGTTCGACAATATCCTCCAGGCCATACTGGGCAGGATTCCGCGTAGCGAATACCAGGTCGAGGATATACGTTTCTATCTTCTCATCGACGTAGATATCTCTGACGACTGCACGTGCGCGCATAATCTGCTCCGGCGAGACGACTTTGTCCGCTTTTGGTTCCTCAATTTTGCCGTGGAGCCGCATTATTTCGCGCTCCTCGTCCTTCTTCGGGTATGTAACGATTGCTTTCATTATGAATCGGTCAACCTGGGCCTCCGGCAGAGGATATGTTCCCTGCTGCTCGATTGGGTTCTGCGTGGCGAGAACCATAAATGGCGCCGGCAGCTTGAATGTCTCCTCGCCAATAGTAACTTGCCGTTCCTGCATCGCCTCGAGGAGCGCCGACTGCACTTTTGCGGGCGCACGGTTAATCTCGTCGGCGAGTATGATATTCGAGAATATCGGTCCTTTTTTGGTATAGAACAGGCCGTCGGCCTGATTGAAGACGAGGGTTCCTACGAGGTCAGCCGGCAGGAGGTCCGGGGTGAATTGGATGCGCTGGAAGCCAGCATCTATAGCGTCTGCCAGTGTCCTAACCGCCATCGTCTTGGCTAAACCGGGGACGCCCTCGAGAAGGACGTGCCCATCGGCCAGCAGCCCTAAAAGCAGCCTATCTATAAGGTATTTCTGCCCGACTATTACTTTAGAGAATTCCCCGTAAATACTGTCCAGGAATTGAGATTCAGCCTCGATTCGCTCGTTAAGTTTTTGGATTTCCTCGTTCATATTTGTCCTCCGTGTTTTCTTTCTTGCCGTAATTTAATAATGATTCAAAACCCAGCTCGACCGTCTCGACATCTGCGCGTGAGGCGCTGTGTGCGGCAAAACGGACCTGGTTACATACCTTCAGTGCGTTGCGAAGATTGTTCAGTGTAGCGCCGGCCAGACCCTTGCCCTCAAGCGCGGATATGAGTTCATCCTCCGATTGCGCTTTCAGTGTGATACCGTAACGCTCAAGGATATACTCGGACATTAATTTTGCCAAGCCGTTTATCAGTTTTTCGGGGTCGTCAGAGGCAGTTTTATTAAGCTCCTTCAGCGCTTGTCTGGCCTTTTCCTCGGGCGGAACCTCTACTGCTTCTTCCGGTTCTGCCTGTTTCCGGGAGTGCATAATGAACACTATTATTGCAGCCGCAACCAGCAAAACCACGGCGACAATGACGATTATAGGCGTCAGCCCCATCTTCTCTTTCGGAAGAACGGCCTCCGTTACCTCAACCTCCAATCTGGTTGTGCTCAAGGTGCGGCTTTTGCCGTTGGGAGTATATATATATTGCACTCTATGCGGGTTCACGTAAGCCATCCCGATAGTGACGGGAACGTATTTATAGCGATATTCCTTGATAAGCACTACATTTTCGGCTGAGCCTTCGGTGCGGTTCGATTGGGATGTTCCGATTAGCTTGAGATTTGCGACCGGCGGATTGCCCGGGTCGGCTATTGCGTAGTCGTCGGGGTTGCCGATTATCCGGAGCTGCACGGTATATTCCAGCGTATCGTTTTGTGGAAGCGAATCGGTCGAAAGCTCCCCGCTTATCTCGACATCGCCCCACTCGGGGACCGCGGAGATACTGTCGGAAACGGTATCAACCTGGCCGAAAACCGAGCAAACCAATATGCCAACTATAAGCAATATTGCCACTATAGCCTCCGAGTTTACAATAAAGGGGATAGGGTATCGGGTCTTGGGCATCGTGCCCTATTCCTGCAAGATATTTTTTTGCAGAGTTCGCAAAGCACGCGGAGAAATATAATGCTCAAGTACCCGCGGGGCAATTTATGAATTGCCCTCACAATAATAATTTTCGTTTTGGTTTTTCATAGGGGCGCGATATCTCGCACCCGTTTTCAAATAAGGGTTATAGTTGTTTTGTGGCGGTCGAGGCGGGCCTCGACCCTATAATCCGTGGCCGGCAATTTTTTGTCGTTCCGGTGGACACCAACCCCGTTTCGACAAGTTCAACGACCGGACCATTCCATTCGTTAGGAGGGGTCTCCTGACCCCGATTATCACTGGGCGAGACGCCCGGCCTATTATTGTTGGCAAATCGGCATCGCGAGATGCCTGCTAAACCGTTTAACCCTCCTCGAGTGTAATCGCAATATACATCATTCCACCGTTGCGTCCAATAAGAAGCAGTATTGGTTTATCTTTTTTGGCCTTAGAAAGCTGTTTATAATAATCGTCTAAGCTCCCAACGGGCTGGCGGTTGACCTCGAACAACAGGTCGTTCGGCATAATTCCGACCTCGGCGGCGGGCGAACCTTGTTGCACAGCTATAACGACCAATCCCTTTTTATAACCGTATTGAGCTAGAGCTTCTTCGTTCGCCGGTTCGAGCTTTATGCCCAGCTCTATCGTTTCGGAGGTTTTTTCGGCGATAGGTTCGGTCTTTTCGGCGCTGGGGAGCTCGGTTAGGGTTAAATCGACGCGTTTTTTCTTGCCGTCACGGATGACGGTCAGTTCGATTTCCGTTCCGGGTGCTGTGCTGGCTATGGCGTTTCTAAACTGCGATGCACTCTCGATGTTTTCACCATTCATTTTTATTATGACATCGCCTGTTCTGAGTCCTGCCTTTTCCGCAGGGGTCTCCGGCATAATTTGTGTAATCAGAACACCTTCGGCCTCGTCCAGCTCGAATGCTTTTGCCAAGTCGGAATTAATATCCTGGATTCCGATGCCGATATAGCCGCGAACCACCTTACCGAAATCTATAAGCTGGTTCATAACGTTTTTCACCATATTTATCGGTATCGCGAACCCAACTCCGCTGTATTGCCCGTTTCTCGATGCTATTGCGGTATTAATCCCGATAAGCTCGCCTTTAAGATTTACCAGCGCTCCTCCGGAGTTACCCGGATTGATTGCCGCATCGGTTTGGAGGAAGTCCTCATAATCGGCTATTCCCATCCGATTGCGCCCCTTTGCCGAGATTATACCGGCAGTAACGGTATGGTCGAGATTGAACGGATGGCCTATTGCCAATACCCACTGACCGACGCGGATATCGTCCGAATTGCCGAGAGTGGCGGCTTTAAGCGGTTCCTCCGGTTCTATTTTCAGGACGGCGAGGTCGGTTTTCTCATCGCTTCCGACTATCTTAGCTTCATAGGTCTTTTCGCCCGCCTTAATGCGGATATCATCGGCATTGATAACGACGTGATTATTAGTCAAGATATGTCCATCCGACGATACTACTACCCCACTGCCCAATCCCTCCTTATGGTACTCGTCGTATTGTGGTTGCT
>Ga0180431_10010649_pt1 | contig 10189 bp, 6 predicted proteins | sample SS_ome_11_FD_132459 | JGI IMG/M metagenome (GOLD analysis project Ga0180431, IMG submission 132459) | Hypersaline lake sediment archaeal communities from the Salton Sea, California, USA - SS_1_MS_1 metaG | ecosystem: Environmental > Aquatic > Non-marine Saline and Alkaline > Hypersaline >... | reverse complement strand
CGACAAATGTGGCATGTCTTTATTGAGATTGACGTGCAATCAGTCTTGCGGAAAGCACAGTTTATGAAGAGGAAAGAAATATCAGCACGGGATTCTTGTTTCTGCACGTCATGGCAAGCCGCCGTCTGCACCTTCGCGCGGTACTACAGGTGCGTTGACAAGCGCGCGGACAAGATCCGCGGCGCATACAGGTTCGATTATAGCGCCGAGCGTGCGCGTGATCGTCAGCCGGCAATTGGGGTCCAGCTTGTCCTGGCGCGCGCGAACCACCGTGCACTTCATCACCTGCCTCTCGAGATTCAGCTTCGTGTCACATTCAACGACGACGCCGACGGCGCGCACGCTCGGGACGTCTGCAGTCGTTCGGGCGTGAAGGCTGGCAGATGCAGCGCCGCCCGCTTCACCACGGGCGCGGTGATCTGCCAGGCGCGCTCTCCGGACGTGCAGGTACTGCTCCCTTACAAGTGCCTCGAATCCGGCAAGTACGGCCCGAAGCATTGGAGAGTTCTCAAGGCAAAATTTGATCATGTACCCAGAGTAAGGGAAGCCTGACGCGGCATCCTTAAAACTGCGCCCCTCTCTGTACAGGAGGCGCAGTCGCCAGTGGATGCTCTCCGGCTGGTCCAGGATATCGTCGTTGACGTCGTCTATCCCCGCCGTCGCGTCGGGCGGCGGAGCCGCGGCCTGTGCTAGCATGGCAAACCGCAATTGCGCTCTTTTCTGGATGCGCTGAGCCTCTTTGTGTAGCTTCACGGCAGCCTTGAGGGCTCGATCCTTCCTCTCCTGGCGTAAGCGCCTCGCCTCCGCTCGACGTTCGGCGGAGCTGCTGCGCTGGTGCCAACGCGAGTCGCTCGCAGAGCGATCTCCTCCTTTCTTTCTTGCGCGAGAGCCGTCGTTTGTCCCTTTTCTCCTCCGTCTCCTTCTTCGGCTACTGCTGCTGCCATCACTGCTGCTGCCGCTACCGCTGCCGCTACTGCTATCACTGCTGCTATTGCTTCGACTTCGCGCCGATCGTCGCGATCCGTACCTGCCGTCGTTTCTGCCCTCGTTGCGGCCACGCTTCTTTGCTGTGCCATCCCCTTGCCCAGCAGAAGATCCATTGTTTACAATCAAAGCCCGCACGATAACGCCGCGTCCGAGTCCGACCGTCGTCTTCCTCCCAGCAGCAGCTAGAGAAGACGCGCTGCTTCCGGACACGCGAGCATTTTTTGCTCTCGCGTCGTCGCCACTGGAGGCGGGCGGATGTTTCGAGTCTCGACTGCCGCGTACGGGGGAAGGGCAGTGATCTTTGGATACGTTATCGTATGACACATCCGTGGCTGCTCCCACTGCCATTGACCATCTGCTTGGTCTCGTTGCAGCAGCAGCAGCAGCAGCAGCAGCACCACCATCGGTTCTTGCTGATAATGATTCAGCATCGGCTTCATCACCATGTCGCTGACTTGTCTCGACGGCGGCGGCGGTACCCTTGGTCGCATGCCGCCGGTCGGAATTGTGCTTGTGCTTGTCAAGCGCGCCAGGACTGTCGCTGGGACTACGACGGCGCCCACCACGGCTTTGCGCGCTGCTGGCCCCGGAGATTTTCTGTTGCTCTCGCTTCGCCTTGCCGCTTCCATCGGAACGTTGGCTGTCCCGACTCGGCCCTCGCCCGACGCGCAGCGTGTCGACAATCGAACGCAGTGTCCTCCCAGCTCGGCGCTTTGCACTAATTATCGGATTCGCGTAATCAGCCCACTCCTGTGCATTATCTCCAATGGAGGCCTCCAGCAGAAGATCAATTGGGTTGTTTTCACCTTTCCACTTTAACATTGGCCAGTTTGTGCCAGTGACAACCTCTAGATTCCGCGGCGTAAGAATGATACCGTCGCTCTGGTGAGGAAACCGTTGCGGCACGGCGGCTCCCTCCGGCAACGGCGCGTCTGGGAAGCCGGCCATGTGCATGACATGAGCCGCGTGGCACGCTGAAAAGATGGGCTTGAGCAAAACGCTGAACCCCGAATGCGGCGGAGGCTCGGCAGAGGAGCTTCCTGCGGCTTTGCCGGTTCCTGTAGCACCAGCCACGCGAACGGTCGGGCCTTCAGACAGCGGTCGGGCGGCGAGCAATGGCGGCGGCGATCCCACGGGGAGCGCATCCATACTGAATAACGATGACAGGACGTCCAGCCTGGCTATATAGTCCTCGACGTTACCCACGTGATGTCCGTAAAGAGCGACGCAGTCGTAGACTAAGAATTTCAGCTCACCCGACTCCTCACGCACCAGCTCGCCGTCGAGGAGGGTGCCGTCGTACATCTCAACCGGGGCCCCGCAGAGCTGCACCTCGTACGCATCGAATGCGCGATCCACCATAAAAGATACGTTGCGCGATGTCTCGCTGGAACGGCGCCCTTCCTCTGGTGTCCCACCTGCCCCTGATTTCGACGACTGCTCGTCCGAACTGTCTCTCAGGTCACTTGCACGGCAGCAGCACAAGAGATAGCGCACACCGTCTGTCTTTTCGGCGACGACGTATTCGTACTCGCCGTCGCGGATCCACGCTAGATGCTTCCGTTCCACACAGACAGGGTTGGGACCGGGGCAAGTCTGAAGCAGCCGCGGCTGACCCCAAAGTCTACACACCTCGCTCCTGATCCACGACGCGCGCACCGTGTCCGTCTCGGGTCGTGCCGCTGGTAGCGGGACCGCTTCGGTCGAGTCCCTCGGGACAGCCTCGTTAATGTCGCCGGCAGCGTCGTAGCCGAGCAACTCGTCCTCATCGTCGCTATCATTTACAAGCGACACGGCTGCGGGAGCACCAAGCGTTACACCCGGCAGAATTTCGCTTGTAAGTGCGACAGGGAGCACATTCAAAACACCATTTTCTTCAGCAGATGCCATCGAAATCGAATGTTGTGGGGCAGAGCTCTTGGTCTACCCAGAACGTCAAACGCTACCAGACAAGAATACGGCTCTACTGCACCGCAGCACGATTGGCGTAGGGAAGGATAGTGCGTGGACTCAGCGCACAGGATGCGCAAGCTAAGGCTCGACTCGAAGAGACGCTCCACATCGTATTGTGACAAATCTGATGTGAATGAAATGTGTACTCACGTGCTGCCGTCACCACTGCGGGAGCGGAATAGACGACCATTTCGCACACAATAGCCTAGTCTGGAAGCGCATCATAAAGTAAGGATCTCGCACGGCTGACAGCGAAATTAGCAGCGGGTTAAGTATAAATGAAGAGAGGACGGCGCGGAACAATCGCAGCACCTGGCGGCACTTGCGGCGCAAGAGCAAAGTTGCAACGAGCAGCTGTTGCAAACAGGACCGGGCAGTATCGCGTGACCACGACTGACATTCCTGGCAGTGATGGTGTCGGTGTTATTGGAAGCAAGCACGCGCCAGTGTCGCATCGCCCTCCAGACCAGCACCTTTCCGAACCCGCGCATCCAGAGGCCACGGAGGCACTGGCTTCCTGGTGGGCGGTCGTTTACTCGGAGCAAGCCTGGCGTCGAGCGCTGATGCCACCCGTGCAGGTCGCTTACTGCGTGGACTGCAGATTCGCCGAGTCTTCCAGGTCCGTCTCGGGTGCAGGGGATGTGGGGACACCGGTCGTCTGCATAAGCCGAGACGAGGTGAGATATCTGCTATCTGGCGACAGTATCGCGCTGAATGCGCAGCTGCACGAGGCGGACATGGTGAACGGCGCGCCGCTCGGTACAGCCGCGGCCGAGGTCAGACAACGTGGTGCCGATCACGACAGCGTGCTCACGTTCGTTGATCCCGCCGACAAGAAAGCGTCATTATTTTCAGTACCATCGGTTGGCACGTGCGACGCCGCGGTCGCCGAGGTGGCGCTGTACGGCGTCATTCTCTCCTCCTGCAGGCACGCATGCAACTACACGCGGCTTGCTACTAGCACTGCGCCGGCCTGTGAACACGATTCATTTGCGCTGGCTTATCTTACCATTCAGGCGAGGCTTCGGACTCTGCAGATGGCAAGAATTTACGGGGGGCGGACTACCGCAGCAGCTCTCCTGCGGTGCTCCTCTGTACTCGGCAGCTGCAGGATCTGTATAGTTGCGTCCTGCTGCGCTGCGCTGGCTCTCGCTACTTCGGCTCCGGCTGCAGTGTCACCGGCGGCGGCGCAGCCGTCGCTGCGCACGCAGCAGCGCCCGGAACAGGGCTCGATGAAGCGTGAGGGATTCTGCACTCCCATCGTGTGCAGCGGGACCTTTGAAGTGTTCTCGGAGAGTCAAGTTGTGCGCGAAACAAGGGTGATGCAGGATCTGCTCGCATTCATAGACCACGTTTCTGCCGTGTCTGGGCAGTTGTAGTAATCGAGAAAGGACTTTTGAGCGTGATTTCCTTGCGGTTGTGCGTGGGGCCATTGATATTTGCCTGCAAGGTGGGCAATGAAACGTTAAAATGAGTAAGTATGCTTTAGCAAGAGACATGACCGCGGAGGATCGTGCTCGCGAGAGACAAGGTCTCCCGGCAGGCACTGCGCGGCGCACCGCGTGGCAGGCGGCTGTACCTGCACAAGCCGGCTACCGTCGCATGCGTCACGCCGGGCAGGACAGCAGCCAGCCGGCGTATGCCACCAATGGTGCTCATACTGCCGCGCGAGAGACGCTGCAGCACATGCCGGACGGCCATGCTGTGACAGCTCAGGCACACAGACACGACACGTGGCATCTAACAGAAAGTGAGATGCGCCGGCTTGTTTCAAAGGTTCCAGTGGTGCGCATGGCACCGCACGGGCGTGCGCTCTCGAATTGAAGGTTTGCGTTGCCGCGAGGAGCGCGTACCTTGCTGAGCGCAATGACTTTTCTACCTATCACTGGCAGGTGCCGCGCCGACGAGCCGACCCCTGATTTCTTGCCGCACGTCGCTGGCAGGCACGTGCCGATACATTTTTCAGATTATCAAACAGCAACAGCGCGCGCGTGAACGTGAGCATAGTCACAATGGATGTTTTCTCCAAGGTCGCACGCAGCAGCCTCGCGGCCTCGTCGGCGGTGGGCGCAGGCGGCGGCGCGCACGCTGCTCGGAAGCGCGAGCGCATCGACGCTGGACGCGCAAGGCGCGGGGGCGCATCTGGGTCGGGGGAGGAATTGCGCGACCACAGCGGCACCGACTCTTGCGGCACCGCTTCAGAAGACGAGACGGACGAGGCACAGTCGCGGCGCACGAAACGCGCGCGGGAGCGGTCGGGGTCGGCACGTCCGTCATCTGCGGCTTCCGGGACGAGTCGTGCCGTTGCAGCGGACACGGAGCTCATGCCCCCGCCGCCCCCCGTCGCTCGCTCGTCTGAGATCTTGCCCGAGCCGACGCCGACTTTGCTGCTGACGCAGGATCCAGACACGCACAAGATGGTGCTTCACGACAGCGCGCTGCGACTGCTCCAGGCTGGGCGACCTGGAGTGCCGCTCGTTATGGTGGCCATGGTGGGCAAGGCCCGGCGGGGCAAGAGCTTCCTCCTGAACCGCTCCATGCTCGGACGTGCCCGACACATGTTTCAGGTCAGCAGCAGCAGCAACGCCTGCACGAAGGGCGTCATCATGCACGGAAGGCCGTGGCCTCTTCGCGCGCTCGCCGAGCGCGCGGGCATGGACGCCGAGAGCGTGCGCGCGCTCGCGGACGTGGACGTTGTGTTTGCAGACACGGAGGGCATCGACGCGACGGACCGCACCGACGGCTACGACAACAACATGCTGACCTTCACTTGCGCGACGGCGGGGGCAATCATCTACAATGCGGTCGGTCCGATCGACGAGGACGCGTTGAGCAAGATCAGCATGATTGCAGAGGTTGGTCGCGGGCTTCTCGAGGAGAACGCGCAAGGTGGCGGTACGCCGCGCAGGAGTCGTCAAGTTGCGGGAGAGGGAGAAGGCGGAGATGGCACTGCAACGCGGGGTGCGTTCCCCTCCTTCCACTGGTGCGCTCGAGACTTTGCGCTCGTGTGTCACGACGGAGAGGGGAGGGAGGTAACGCCGGACGAGTACCTCGAGTTTCAGCTGCAGGACCAGGACACGACGAGTCGGAAGAAGAACGCCATGCGTCGCGCGCTGCGGCGCTTCTTTGCCGTCCGCATGTGCCACACGCTGCCGCGTCCCGTGTCTGACGAGGACGACCTGCGGCGCGTGCAGGAAATGGACGACGCGGAACTGAAGCCGCAGTTCATGGAGGCTATGCGCTCCTTCCGCGCCCGTCTCTTTTCCACGCTGGTCCCCAAGCGCGCGGGAAAGCACGCGCTGACCGGCCCCGACCTCGCCGCCATGATGCAGCGATTCGTCGTCGCCATCAACGACGGGGCCGTTCCGAATGTGCAGGATAGCTGGCAGCAGGTGGCCGCGGCGAGAGCGCAGCGCGCCGCGGCTACCGCTGCCTCGCGCGTCGACGAGGGCACGCGCGACTTGGTGACCCGCGGTGCCACTATTGGAGAGATTTGCGCCACGTTCAGAAGAATCACGACGGATGCGTTCCTTAGCTTTCGTGAGCAGACCGCTGGTCTCGAGACGGCGGTGCACGAGATGGAGCTCGGGCGAAAGGTCGCCCGACTGATTGCGGCCGCGGTGGACGCTTGGAAGGCTCGCGAGGCGCTCGGTGGCTCGCCCTCCCGCGCCGGCGAAGAAGGGAGCAGCAATGTGGAACACACTGCTGCAGACAGCGCCAAGATTGTCGCGGCACCGATGCTCGCTGTTGTGCCGAGCACGGCAGCGCTGTTCAACGACGATGATGACGACGACGCCGGCGGCGCCGGCAGGGACGAGGAAGAAACGTCAAGAGTCGCTGGGAGGAAACTTTTGGAATGGTTTGAGGAGCTTGAGAAAAATGTAAGGCTGGTCGCGAGGAACGGTCGGCTGAGGAGGCTGCGCTGCAGTCGTCGGCGCAGGCCGGTGCAGGACTGCGCAAGGGCGGCGCTGCCGGGAATGCCGTCGGTGTGTCGGCCGACGGACCGGGACACTCTGCGTCGGTTGCGTTGCCGGACGAGGTTACCGCCGCGCTGCGCGCTGCGCGTGCGGAGGAGCTTGCCATGCAGGGATTGGCCACCGCGCTGCAGCCCGCGGGCCAGGCCCTCGCGTCGCGGCTGGTGCTGGCGGCCACGGAAGCGGGCGGCGCGCAAGCAGGGGGCCTCTTTGGCGGAGCGCGGCAGTGGGCCGAGGCGCGCTCCAAGTACGAGGAGGCCATCTCGAGCCTCGAGGCTGACGTGCGTAGCTCTCACGAGGCCGCCGCGCAGGCGACCGCCGCGCGCGCCGAGGCCGAGCGCGCGCTCGAAACGGCGAACGAGAGACTCCGCGGGCTCGAGGAGGCCAACGAGCGCATCCGGTCGCAGCTGGGCGCGGCGGGCGGGTCCGAGACCCGCGCGCAGCAGCTGGAGGCGGAGATGCGCGAGCTTCGCGAGGCCGAGACGCGCCGCATGGAGGAAGCCCGCCGCCAGATGGACGACCTGGAGGAGCGCATGCGCGGCCAGGTGCAGGCCGCGGTGCAGGAGGCGTCGCAGTGCCGCGCATCGCGCGACCAGGTGGAGGCGGAGCTGGCGGCGGTGCGCGAGGAGCTGTCCTCGCGCCTCAGCGACGCCGAGGCAGCGCTCGCGAGCGAACGGCGCGCCGGCGAGATGCGCGAGCGCATGCTAGCAGGCGAGCGTGCGACCTTCAAGGACGAACTTCAGAAAATGAGGGAGCTTCTGGCGGAGACGCAGTCGCGCTTCGCGACCAAGTCCGATCGGAGGCAGCAGCAGGTTCTTGAGGCGGCAGAGGAGCGACTGCGCTGGAGCGAGCAGCTGCGCGAGCGCGAGGCCGCGGCGGTTCGCGCGGAGGCGGAGAAGGCGAGCCTGGAGCGCGAGGCGGCGGAGCTGAGAGAAAGGGCAAAGGAGGCGACGCGCCTGCAGGGCGCACTGGAGGACGCGAGGGTACTGATCAGCAAGCTGCAGGGGGACAACGAGTGGCTCAAGACGGACAGGAACACGCTGCGCGAGCAGGTATTCACGCAGTCCCGCGAGCTCATGCTAGCGCGCCAGGATCTTCGCGAGGCGCGCTTCAGCGCGGCGCTTGCCGCCGGAGCGTCGGCAGCAAGGTCGGACTCCAAGGGCCGCCAGTCGTAGAGCATACGTCACGCAAACTGACACAGACAAAGCAATGCAAGTCCAAAGAGCAATTCCTTCAGCAGCACAGCCGTGCGTTACTAGCCAGTTTACGTGGAAAGCAAAGAGATCGCATTGATGCGACGCAATGAAGCGAAATCACGCGCGGTTAAATTCAACCCCACGGCAAGAGTGATCGTCCCACCGGCGAGCCCCGGTCGGGCAGCTCCCCCGGAGGTGTACGCTGAGCCCTTAGCCGGCAACACTGACGGCGCGGCGTACCGGCATCGCCAGGCTCAACTCGCCGGCGCGCGCCAGCAGCGGGTCGACAAGGTCTCTTTGCCTCGGGCACGGCACCACGCACGGCCCCGAGACCCGACAGGAAGCGTGACGACGCATGTTGCCGCGTCCACATCAACGCACCAGCAGGCCATGGAGGCTAGCGACACTGCTGCTGACGACGCCGGCGCTGTTGCGGCAGACTACGTGCGTCAAATCGTAGACGCGAGCAACTATGTACTGACCCGGGCCGACGCAGCGACCGGGGCTGTTCCCGATGCCGAGGGATCGCAGCAGCGGCGCCGAGGTGGGCAGAAGTTTCAAGGTGCGGTGCCGCCTCGGACGCTGGCCCAGCATCTCGCCAAGACGCCGGCGTTGTTGAGCGTTACGCACCGAAGCGCACTCGCCGCTCTGCACCGTGGTGAGACGTTCGTGCTATTCATCTACAACAAAAAGTGCCCAATGGCCAAGGCGACCTTTAAGCTGATTGCTCCGTACGCTCGCCGCGTACACGCGACGAACGGCATGCCGGGCGCCACACCAACCGTATTTGCGCGCATGATTGCGACTTTCGACCGCCCCGCCGAGTCGCAAGGCAGGAAGGGAAGCAGGAAGCGGCAGCAAGATGGCGGAAGCGGCGACGCGAGAGGCGGCAACGCGGTGGTAGAGGAGGAGGGTGAGGAGCACTCAGGCGCGGCGGCCACAACAAAATCGACGCTCGAGCACTGGCTGGACCTTTCCAACAAGGACCTGCCCGGGCGCGAGCGCAACGTGTCGATGGCTCCGGGCGCGCAATCCTTTGTGGTCCGGAACGGCCGCGTCACGTACGTTCCCGCTGCCAAGATAGCCATCGACGTGTACTCCGTTCAGGACGCCCAAGCACACGACCAGGCTTTTGTCAAGCATCTGGCTAAGAAAGACGGCGAAGAGGGCGACACGGACGAGGACGGAGAACAGCAGCACATTGCAACGAGTGCGGCGCTTGCGCGAGGCGCAAACAGAAGCGACAGCGAAAGCGAAGATAGTAATATCGAGGGCGAAGAGTCAGAGCCAGGCAATGTACCTGCGGAGGATGCTGCTGGTCCTGCTGCTGATGCTGCTGATAATCCGCAAAAGGATTCGATGGCGAAGCTGCTCCAGGCACTGGAAAGGCAGCGGGAGGAAGGGCTAAGAGCACAGCGCGACTCTGTACTCGGTCCCTGGCTCATCCCGCAGATGCAGATCACACAGAGCTTTGATCAAAATGCTGACACGGAAATGACCCGGCTAGTGCGCATCTTTGACATGCTCGATCCATCGCTCAAGATGATCCCCAACCCTCTTCAGTTCATCACGACAAATGATCATCAAGTAGAGGAAGGCGTCTTACCTGAAAGCATCAAGGAGATGGACGAGCATGTCAGACGAGGCACCGCCGAAGAGCAGTGGCTGGCGGCGCGACCGAAGGGAGAAGATAGCAGTGTATCGACGCTTACCTCAATACCACTCTCTCGAGTGGATGAGGATGGAGGGGAGCGCGAGGTGCTCAGCCGCGTGTACAATGCAGTTCCTCCTGCAGATCCCAGCAGCGCTAGGCGCTCTACCCGCACGCGCGTCACCAGCGCAGATGCGGAAATGCCACCGCAGAGACGCTTGGTGAAGCGCCCGTGGCGGTTTTTCCTCGCGTACAAAGGAGACGTGCCGCTGCAGACGAGGTTCATCCCGCCCGCCACGTCGTGGCTCCAGGAGGACGAAGACCTTGTCAGGGGTGTCACCGGACTGCTTCTTGCCAACAACCTGCTCCGCCATGAAGTCTTGGCTGTGGACCAGACGCTGCAAAGGCGAGATGACCTGCCTCCGCTG
>Ga0180431_10010646_pt1 | contig 10190 bp, 8 predicted proteins | sample SS_ome_11_FD_132459 | JGI IMG/M metagenome (GOLD analysis project Ga0180431, IMG submission 132459) | Hypersaline lake sediment archaeal communities from the Salton Sea, California, USA - SS_1_MS_1 metaG | ecosystem: Environmental > Aquatic > Non-marine Saline and Alkaline > Hypersaline >... | reverse complement strand
CGGCTCGTTCCGGGATACGAGGCGCCGGTGGCGCTCTCGTTCGGTGAGGGGAACCGGTCTGCCGCCATTCGCATCCCGCGCTACGCGTCTGCACGGGAGCGGAGGATGGAGCTTCGAACGCCGGACGCGACGTGCAACCCGTACCTGGCGCTCGCTGCGATGGTGATGGCCGGCATCGACGGGATTCGAAGGGATCTGCACGCGTCTCGTCTCGGTTTCGGGCCGCGGAACGGGAACCTGTACGCGGGAGGGGCGGCGGATCTCGAAGCGGCGCCGGCCAGCCTCGAAGAAGCACTCGAGTGCCTCGAGCAGGATCACGAGTACCTCCGCGTCGGAGACGTCTTCTCGTCTGACCAAATCGAGGGATGGATTCGCACCAAGAGGCAAGAGGCGCGCGCGGTGAGCGATCGGCCGCACCCATACGAGTTCTCGCTCTACTTCGACTTGTGAGAAGCTACGATGCGCGCTGCCGGGGTGAACCGGCTCACGCCCCGGGCCCTTCCGCCAGGGATCGGTCCGGTCTTGATCTCGGCAGGACGGCGCCGGTAAAATGACGGCAAGAAAAACTACATGCATGAAGGATGTGTAGGCATGGCTGCAGTTGGAGGCGTCGCCGAGCGTGGGAGGTGACGTGAGGCGGGGAGTACACGTCGGAGGGCAGGTCCGCCTCCTGTCGGAAGAAGAGATCCGATCGATCGACCGAGCTGCCCGCGCCGTTCTCGCGAACACGGGGATCGACGCGGGGAGCGATCGGCTGGCAGAGGTCCTCGCGGGGGCGGGGGCAGGGGTCGATCGGGATCGGCGGGTGAGGTTTCCGGAGAAGGTGATCGACGAGGCACTCGAGCGGGTGCCGAGGCAGGTCCTGCTCTACGGGCGCGGGGAGGTTGCGCCGCTGGATCTAGGCGATCGGCGCGTCCACCTGGGAACGGGCGGTGCGGCGATTCGCGTCCTCGACCTCGGCGACGGCCGCGCGCGGGACCCGAGACTCTCGGATCTTGCGGACATCGCTTGGCTCGTCGAGCACCTGGGCAACATCCACTTCTTCCTTCGCCCCGTCGTCGCTCGTGATGTCCCGGCGGAGTCCCTCGACGTTCTCAAGTTCTACACGTGTCTCGCGAACACGCGGAAGCACGTCATGGGATCTGCGGGTTCTCCGGAAGCGGCACGGGAGATCATCGAGCTTGCCGGCATGGTCGCCGGCGGCTTGGACGCGCTCGTCGAGCGGCCGATCGTTTCCTTCATCACGTCGTGGATGGTCAGCCCGCTCTCGCTCGATCGTTCGGCGTGCGACGTACTTGCGACGGTGGTCGAGAGCGGGATACCCGTCGCCCTGTCGTGCGCTCCGGTCGGCGGATCGACGGCGCCGGCGACGCTGGCCGGGGTCCTCGCGCAAGTGCACGCCGAGCAGCTCTCGGGGATCGTCCTGACACAGGCGATCCGAAGCGGCGCACCCATCCTGTACGGCCCGGTACCTGCCGTCGCTGACTTCCACACGATGGGATACGCGGGCGGCGCGATCGAGTCGGCGCTTCTCAACGCGGGGTGTGCTCAGATGGCCCGGTCGATCGGAGTCCCGATCTACGCGGATGCGGGGCTGACTGATTCGAAGCTTCCTGACGCACAGGCGGGCTACGAGAAGGGGATGAACATCCTTCTCGTCGCCTTGGCGGGTGGGAACTACATCCATCATGCCGCGGGGATGCTCGAATCGATGCTGACGGTCGCCTACGAGCAATACGTGATCGACAACGACATCAACGGGATGGCCCTTCGAACGTTACGCGGGATCGAAGTCTCCCCCGAGACGCTCGCCGAAGAGGTCATCGGCGAGGTTGGCCCGGGCGGCAACTACCTCACCCGGTCGCACACGCTCGAGCACATCCGAACCGACGAGTACTACGTGTCGGCGACGGCCGATCGGCGAAGTCGTACGGCGTGGGAAGCCGCCGGCTCGGTCGACGCGCGAGGGCGAGCGAGAGAAATCGCGAGGGAGATCCTGGCCCGACCGAGGAGGCGATTCATACCGGCGGACGTGGAGCACGAGATACGGAGTCGTTTCGACGTGATCGGAAGTGAGGGGTGGGAGGAGGCCCGCCCGGAATCCGGGTAGCGCATCGGGCAGTCATGGAGAGGAGCGAAGCGGCAAGGAGGAGCGAGGGATGATCGACGCCATCAAGGAGGCCGTCCTGGAGGGGGACCGGAGCAGAGTCGTGGATCTGACCACGGCCGCCCTCGAATCGGGAGCGGGACCGAAGGAAATCCTGGATCAGGCGCTCACGCCGGCGATGGATATCGTCGGAGAGGAGTACGAGCGAGGGGATCGCTACGTTCCGGAGATGCTCATCTCGGCAGAGGCGATGAAGGGAGCGATGAGGCAACTGAAACCGCTTCTCGCGGATGCCGGGGTTGAGCCGCGTGGGCGCGTCGTCATCGGCACGGTTGAGGGGGACTTGCACGACATCGGCAAGGACCTCGTTTCGATGATGCTCGAGGGGGCGGGGTTCGAGGTGACCGACCTCGGCGTCGAGGTGACCGCTGCAGCGTTCGTCGAGGCCGTCCGAGAGGGTGGACCCGACATCGTTGCGATGTCCGCTCTGCTGACGACGACGATGACGAACATGCCCGTCGTGATCGGGAGCTTGAGGGAAGCCGGCCTTCGCGATCGCGTGAAGGTGATCGTGGGCGGGGCGCCAGTGACTCAGGCGTTCGCGGAAGAGATCGGCGCGGACGGATACGCCGCTGACGCGGCGGGAGCGGCGAAGCTCGCTGCCTCGCTGACGTAGGCAACGTCCGGTCGCCGGAGAGGAGGTCGCGTGAGGAGACAGCCGCCGGTTGCGTTTCTCGGCGAGGAGGAGGTCAAGGGAGTACACGACGCAGCACTGAAGCTGCTGGCGCAGACGGGGATCCATCTCCCGCACTCAGAGGCGCGGCGCTTGCTCCTCGGCGCTGGCGCGGGGGAGGACGGCGAGGGAAGGATCCTTCTTCCTCCCGCCATGGTCGAGGACGCGATCGCGGCAGCGCCGTCGGAGATCGCCTGGTTCGACCAGACGGGAGCCCGTGAGGTGCCGCTCCGGATCAATCGGGTCTACTTCGGCCCGGGATCGGATTCCCTCTACGTCGTGGACCGGGAGACGGGCGCGATCCGACGGTCGGGCTTGAAGGACGTCGTGGACAACGTCCGCGTCGTCGAGGCCCTCCCCGAGTTCGATTTCGTTATGTCGATGGGCTTGCCGGAGGACGTGCCGGCCGAGTGGATCTACCCGGCGGTCTTCCGCGAGATGCTCCTGCACTCGACGAAGCCGATCGTCGCGACCTCGACGTGCCTCGCGGACTTGCGGATTCCCTACGAGATGGCCCTCCTCGTCGCTGGTGGGGAGGACGCCTTTCGCGCGAAGCCGTTCTTCATCACGTACGTCGAGCCGGAATCCCCGTTCCGGTATGAGGAAGACATCGTGGATCGCCTCTGGTTCTGCGGCGAGAAGGGAATCCCGACGATGGGCGTAACCAGCTCGAATCTGGGCGGCGGTGGCCCCGTGACGCTGGAAGGCGGCCTGGCCCAGGGAACGGCCGAGTCCCTCGCGGCGCTCGTGATCCTGCAGGCGAAGCATCCCGGAGCCGGGTTCGTCTTCGGAGCGAACACGTGGGGGACGGACATGCGAACCTCGATCGTCTGCTACGGATCGCCGGAGTGTGCCACCTCGACCGCCGCGTACGCCGACCTCGGTCGGTTCTACGATCTCCCGTCGTGGGGCGGTGCGGGCTGCACCGACGCGCACAGGCTGGACGCGCAGGCGGGAGAGGAAGCGTTCCAGTCGATCCTGATCGCGCATCAGTCCGGGGCGACGATCGCCCACGACGTCGGGTTCCTCGCCTACGGCTCACTCTACGACGCGCGATTTCTGATCCTGACCCACGAGATGATCGGCCGCGTCCGTCAGATGTGGACGCGGGTCGACGTGACCGACGAGAACCTGGCGGTGGACGCGATCGACGACGTGGCCCGCGCGAGCATTCGGGGCGAGGGGCCGACGATCTACCTGAAACACCCGCACACGTCGAAGCACTTCCGCGAGTCGCTCTACCTCCCTCCGCGCTACATCGAGCGTGGGGCGCTCGACCCCGAGTCCGAGTCCGAGTCCCTCTCCGATCGGCTCCGTGCCGAAGTCGACGAGATCCTCGCGCGCGAGGAAGTCCCGACGCTTCCGGACGCCGTCGCGGAGCGTCTTCGAGCTGCCTTCCCGTAGGCGGCAGCTTCCTCCGGCTCCGACTGCGGCCCGTCCGTGCTATCCTGGCGCGAAGGCGGGCGCGATGGGACGGCCGGTCGAGGTGGTCGATGCGTAGTACGCGGCCGTGCCCTCGCGCAGTATCATCGCGGAGGACGATGAGGGAACTTCCGGAGTTGACGAGCGAGGAGATCTGCCGATACGGACGACATCTCGTCCTGCCGGGGATCGGTCAGGACGGTCAGCGTCGACTAAAAGCGGCACGGGTTCTCGTCGTCGGTGCCGGTGGGCTTGGGAGCCCGGCCTTGATGTATCTCGCCGCTGCCGGTGTCGGGCGGATCGGGATTGTCGATGGAGACACGGTCGGGCTCTCCAACCTTCAGCGGCAGATCGTCCACGGGACGGGGACGATCGGGTGGCCGAAGGTCGAGTCCGCGCGCGCCCGGCTCGCCGACCTGAATCCGGACGTGGAAACGGCGGTCTACTCCGAGCCGTTCACCGCGGAGAATGCCGAGCGGATTGCGTCCGGATACGAACTCGTCGTGGACGGGACGGACAGCTTCGCCGCGCGATACTTGATCAACGACGTCTGTTTGGAGCTCGGCATCCCGTTCGTCTACGGGGCCGTCTTTCGCACGGAGGGGCAGGTCAGCCTCTTCTGCGTGCATGACGGGCCCTGCTATCGGTGCGTCTTTCCGCAGTCGCCTCCGCCGGAGAGCGTGCTGACGAGCGGAGAGGCGGGCGTCCTCGGCTCCGTACCGGGGACGATCGGAACATTGCAGGCGACGGAGGCGGTCAAGTTCATCCTCGGTCTCGGGACGTCGCTTCTCGGAAGGCTCCTCGTCTACGACGCGGTTGGGATGCGCTTCGAGAGAATCTCGCTGGCGAGGAACCCCGATTGCCCGGCGTGCGGAGCCAGGCGGGCCAAGATCGAACCGGCCGGCGGCGAGGGCTCGCGTTGAATCTCGCAGCAACGCCCGCAGCCTCCTCGTGAGGCGCGGCACAGATCGCAGGCGTTTGTCTGCACCCTTCGCGAAGCGAGGTAGAATCGTTGGGAGCTCGACGGGCTCGACAGAGGCGTCGGGCGCGGAGGTGCTGGATTGAACGCGACTCGAGTCTGTCTCGCATTGGTCCGACGGGGGCTGGCAACGCTCCTGCTGGTGTCGGTCCTGTCGGCGGCGCTCGCGGCGGAGGAGCTGGGGAGCGTTCAGGTCACTCACGAGTCGACGAAGTACTACAAGCAGTGGAATCTGACCCGGATCGTCTACCGCGTGCGCGCGGAGCTTCCGTTCGGTGACGGGTACTGGGTGCTCGAGACGGGGGACTGTGTATCTGCTGACATGGTGAACGAGTGGGCGAGTTCGGGCTTCGATTGGGTCGAAGAACCGTTTCACGGGATGCAGTTCGAGGTGACCAAGCGAAACGAACACTTCTACGTCTGGCTTCTCGGACGCTGGGACGTCGGTTCGACCGGCGTCGCCTTTGTCTCCGGCGGCGAGACCTACACCGGCACGATCGGCGGACCCGCCTGCGAGGGCGGGTCGATCTCGATCGAGATCGTGAACGGCTCGTACGTAACGTTTCCGAGTCCCGACGGAGACGGGATCTACCCTGCGAACGACGAGACGACCCTTCGGGTCTCCAGTACGTCTGGCGGTTGGGCGCTGAGCGAGGGGCTCGATCTCGCGGTTCCCGACGGCGCGTCGGTCGAGACGGTCGCCCGGATCTTCGAGATTATCTACGAGCGGTTCGAGTCTGCGGCCGGCACGACCGAGATCGACGTCTCCTACGCGCTCGTGATCGGCGAGGAGGACTTGTCGGACCTTCCCGAGGGCGTCTACACAATCACGGTGACCTTCGCCGTGTCGACCGACTAAGAGGAGTGGGACCAAGTCCCCGAGAGGAGCGGACGAGAATGCTGAAGGATCGTGGTCGGCGAGTCGGACTTGCGCTCGTTCTCGTGGGATTGGTCTCCGTCGCGGCGTCGGCGGTTCGCTGGTCTCCGGGGGAGCTCGACGTTGCACAGGCGCCGGGAACGGAGGAGACCTACAGGCTGACGCTGCAGAACGACTCGGCGGAAGTCGCCGAGCTTCGGCTCTACGTGGCCGACTGGATCCGCGACGAGGACGGGGTGAACGACTTCGGCGTGGCGCGGAACGGGGCGCGGTGGGAGATCGACCGGGCCATCTCCGCCGGGGAATCGGTCGTCGTTCGCTACGCGGTTCGACTTCCGAAGTCCGGCTCGATCGGCGTCGACGGGACGTTCCGTACGTGGGCGCCGCAGGAGATCGATTCGATCTCCGGGGTGAGCAAAGTCGCAGCGGACGCGGTCGGGGACGATGGCGGGACGGTCACCCGCGCGTTCGTCTCGGTCGCCCGCTCGGTTGAATCCGTCGACGAATCGGGCCTCGCCACGGTCGTTCTCACCGTTCGAACGGCGATCGACTTCGTCGGGCTGACGATCGAAGAGATCTACGACGCGCGCGTCGAGATGACGAGCGTCGACGCCGCGGGAGGCCGGTTCGACACAGTCAACCGGTCCTGCGCCGACTGGGTCAGTCTCTCCCGGGGCTCCGTCCGACTCGACCCGGACGAGTCGACCGAGATCACGATGGCGGTCTCCGCACCGGAAGGCTACGAGGGAATGTACTGGTGCATCCTGATGGCAGAGAGCGCGGACGTAGTGGTCGGTGAGATCGGGGGAACGCGGATCATCACTCGGCCGTCGGTCGGACTGAAGGTCTTCGTCAGCGCGCCGGGGACGCTCGTGCCATCGGCGAACTTGACCGGGATCCGCGTGGTCGGCCTGAACCCGGTGGCTGTGGAAGCGACGTTCGTCAACACGGGGAACGTCCAGCTCGTCGTGACGGGAGAAGCGCAGGTCGTCGACGCGATCGGAGAGGTCGTCCGTGCCTTTCTGTTCAGCGAGCACGGGCGCGACTACTTCCGAATCCTTCCCGGAAGTGAGCGGACAGTGACACTCGTCGACTACTCCGGAGCCGAAGCGCTTCCTGTCGGGGTCTACCAGGCAATCGTCAGCTTCGACTACGGAGGAGACGCGCTAATCGCCGGCGCGAAGGCCTTCCGAGTTCGGTAGCCGCGTCACGCCCCCGCACGCTCGGTCGGCTGCCGCACTCGATGGCGAGCGGGCGACCATTCTGACCCTCTCTGGAGTCCTCAAACGTTCGAAATGAGCATTCGATGCGGAATGCAATGGCCTGCATCGTCACGGATAGAATCGGGTGTCTAGCACGGGCTAGCAGGTGGCACAATCGGTTTGTAGGTCATTGACAAGTGAACCGGGACCGCGCGGGAGAAGTCCGCGCGACGGAAAGAAGATGCAAAGATTGCGGCGGACGGTCCGCCGTAAGTACTCAATCCTCAGAGAAGCATCTACCAAGGGCAAACCGCCCGAAAGGGCGGGACGCAAAGCTACGGACCTTCAAGGCAGCGCTCCTCGTACGAGCACTGTGACAAACGCAAACCGGGGGTGACCCCGGGACGCAAAGCCGCGGATCTGGAGACGGGCGAAGCGATTCGCCGACAGACTGCCGGGCTACCGCAGCGCCTGATGGTGGCCGAGTCGCTAGATGCACTCACGAAACCATTAGGAGGTGTCTTCGATGAGGATGCTCAAGACCGTAGGTATGTTCATGCTGGTGGCGGGATTGGTGCTGGGTTTGGCACTGACGGTGGCGGCGAAGAGCGATGGTGAATCCGTCACCGTGAACGCCTCGTTCGAGATCCCGTCGTGGATCGCTCTGTCCGTCGTCGGCAACGGCGATGTGAGCTTCGGAGAGATCGCGGGGGGCGGCGGCTACGTGGGCAACAACAGGACCGAGCTTCGCGTGCTGAGCACGACGAGCTGGTCCCTGTCGAGCGCCATTCTTTGGGCGGATTCGACCCTGCCGAAGGGCGCGAGCCAGTCGATCGTCGAGAAGATGCTCTCTCTCACGATGAGCGCTGACTCGGGTTCGTGGGGTCTTCACTCCGTGTTCGTCGAGTACGAGATGAACGTGGAGGACGAGGATCTGGCGGAGCTGCCAGTCGGCGACTACAACTTGGTAATCCAGTACACGGCTACGACGGACTAGGAGCAGCCAGCGGAGCATACCGGAAGCGCGAGGGCGGAGGCGAGCGATTGCCTCCGCCTCGCGACGAAACGTCTCGGTTCACGACACGCGAAACTCTCTCGAGACTCAGGCGGTGTGGGTCTCAAGGCCCACGATGCCGGCGACCTTGGCGAGGTCGGAAGCGACGTAGGTCGGGCGGATGCCGGTGCGCTCGATGTCCTCGCGGGTCGAGGCGCCGGTGAGGACGAGCGCCGAGTCGATCCCGACTGCGCGGGCGCCGGCGATGTCGGAGTCGAGCCGATCGCCGACAAGGAGGCAGTCCGTCCCAGGCTCGAATCCGCGGAGCGCCAACGCCTCGCGCACGGCCCAGGGGTCGGGCTTTCCGCACATGTGTTGCGGGGTGAATCCCATTCCGCGAGCGAATCCGACGAACGTCCCGGCGCCGGGTCGGGGCCCGCTGTCGGTTGGGTAAGTAGCGTCCGCGTTTGCGCCGATCAGAACGGACCCCGCAAGGAGCGCACGGAGGATGGCCGCGATCTTCTCGTAGGTGACGGCGAGGTCGACGCCGACGATTACGATCTCGGCCCGCTCCGCCTCCACGATGTGATGGCCCGCGTCCTCGAGCGAGGGCTCGAGGTCGCCCGACGTGAGCGTCAGCACGCGGAGGCCGGATCCGAGCTCGTTGACCGCGCGGACCATGAGCGTGACTGAAGTGACGACCTCGTGGGGCTCGGCGTCGAACCCCATCTGCCGCAGGCGGTCGACGATCCGGGCGGGCGAGGCGTTGCAGTTGTTCGAGAGGAAGAGGACGTCGTGCGTTCGGCGAAGGCGCGACATCGCGTCGATAGCGCCGGGGAGCGGTTCAGGGCCTCGGTAGAGGGTCCCGTCGAGATCGACGATCAAGCGTGCGTACCTCGACGTTCCGGTACCGTAGCCTCTCGCGGTAGGTTGCATTCGCGGGTCGCCGGTCTGCTAGGTCAACGCTTCGGGGTTGAGGAGATTCTCGGGCGCCTTCCCGTGGGCGAGCACGTCAATGATCGTCTGGGCGCAGAGTCGATCCATCGTGTCCATCGCCTCGTACGTGTACGCGCCGATGTGGGGCGTGGCGAGGACGTTGTCGAGCTCGAGGAGCTTGCTGTCCTGGGGTGGCTCGGTGGCGAACACATCGACCGCGGCTCCCGCGAGCTTCCCCGCCTTCAGATGCTCGTAGAGCGCCGTTTCGTCGACGAGCTCACCGCGAGCGCAGTTGACGAGGATCGCGCTCGGCTTCATGGATGCGAGCTGCTTCTTCGCGATCATGTTCGCTGTCTGCGGCATCAGCGGCGCGTGGAGGGTGACAACGTCCGCTTGCCTCAGGATCTGGTCGAGGGGGGCGTAGCGTAGCTCGAAGGCCGTTTTCAACTCCTCGTTCTCCAGCACATCGTAGCCGAGAAGCGAGGATCCGAAAGCGTGGACGCGTCGCGCGACGGCGGCCCCGATCCTTCCCGTGCCGACGATGCCGACGGTCATCGCGCCGAGTTCATGGCCGATGAATCGGTTCCACTCGCCGCTTCGGGTCGAGGCATTCGCCTCGCAGATGCGTCGCAACAGCGACAGCGTGAGACCGACGGCGAGGTCTGCGACGGCGTCGGTGTTCGTTCCAGGGGCGTTCGCGATGGCGATGTTGCGGGAGGTTGCGGCGCCGAGGTCGATGTTGTCGACCCCGACGCCGTGCTTCATGATCATGCGCAAACTGCCTGTGGCCTGAAGGACAGCCTCCGACACCGGTTCGGCACCCGTGATGATCGCCACGGGCGCCTCACGGGAAACGATGGTCGCAAGCTTTGCGGCATCCAGGGGGCGTTCCTCCTCTTGTACCCTACGCACATCAAACCCAGCGTCACGGAGGAGGTCG
>Ga0180431_10010644_pt1 | contig 10190 bp, 8 predicted proteins | sample SS_ome_11_FD_132459 | JGI IMG/M metagenome (GOLD analysis project Ga0180431, IMG submission 132459) | Hypersaline lake sediment archaeal communities from the Salton Sea, California, USA - SS_1_MS_1 metaG | ecosystem: Environmental > Aquatic > Non-marine Saline and Alkaline > Hypersaline >... | reverse complement strand
TGGTCGTGGGCCAGCTCGATGGCAAACTGCTCGATGGGGACGCCTCCGGTGGTCTGGACCGTCAGCACGATGTACTGGGCGCCGGTCTTCTGTTCGAGCTCCTGAAGGACGCCGTTGAGCGCGCGCTCGTGCTCGGCGTTGATGACGTTGGCGCGGTCCTCCACGTAATGCTGCGGCATCGGCAGATTGGCTTGGCCGAACGCCCAGGCGGGCGGCAGCGTCGCCAGGAGAAACGCGAGTACGAAGGTGGCACGGTTTGTGCGCATGCTTACAACTCCAGGGCGTCCACCGCTGTCGCGAGGTGATCGACAGCGGCGTAGATGGATTCGAAGGCGGTTTCGATGTCTGCGTCCGTGAGGCGCAGCTTCTCGTAGCGCCAGCGTTCGGCAGTGGTCGCCGCTTCGAGGTTGACGTTGAACTGACCGGCGGCCCGCTTGAACGTCGGCGCCATCATCTGCGGCCGCTCGATGTCCTGGAGCCAGAGCATCGCCCGCAGCAGCGGCGCCAGGCCCTTGGCGGCGGCGATCAGCACGTCGCGCACCAGCTTGTTGTTGCCCGCTGCCGCGATGTAGCCCTGCCGCAGCCTAATGAGCGTCGCCTTGAGCTCCCGCTCGCATTGCAGCCGCACCTCCTGCTTGTCAAACTGCAAGGCGGCGAACGGGTCGGCGCCGAAAATCGTGCGATGCGTCAGTTGAAAGTCCAGGAACTCGACGCCGAACACGTCCCGCGAACGCTCAATGTACGACGCCGTCATCAGCAGCGGAGGCGAGAGCTTCTTCTTGCGCATCGACTTGGCCAGCGCGGCGACCGCCTTCAGCGCGGCGGTCTTGTATTCACCGAGCACGAGCACCGCGTTGACGTCGCTGGCGCCGGGCTTGAAATCTTCCGTCAAGGCGCTGCCCACGACGGTGATGCTTTGGAGGTTATTGCCCAGCGAGGCGCCGAGCTGCTCGGCCAGCAGCGTCAGCGGCTCGGCAGTCGGTGCGGCCAGCCCCTCGACGTGTAGCGCGTTCTTGCTTTCGGCCATTTGGGTCCATCCCTTCGTTTTTTCACACTGCGTTTTTGTGCGGCCGTTCAGTCTACCGCATTTGCGGCGCGGCCACAACCACGGTGCCGTCTTGGGGCCGCGAGCCCGGGCCCGAGTGCCAATTTGACAGTTCCAACCGCCCGGCGCGGCCGCACGTGGTGTCTTCGACGGCAGATATGCGGCGTTGTTATCGGCTTTGCCCCCTCTGGCACGCTGTTTGCACAGTTCTGTTGTAGAACACGAGTTTTTGGAACTGTGTGTATCTGAAATCGTGCTTGAAAAGAAAGGGGGTATGATTATGGCATTGGTACCTTGGAACAACAGAAGAGGCAGAAACGGATTGGCCAGCCTGCACGACGAGATGGACAGCTTGTTCGACGGTTTCTTCCGTGGCCTGGACCGGCCGTTTGCGGGCTACAAGGCCTGGCCCGCCATCGACCTGGTCGAGAAAGACGACGCGGTGGTGGTGCGGGCCGAGGTGCCCGGCTGCGAGCCGAAGGACATCGACGTCTCCGTCTACGGCAACACCCTGACCATTAGTGGTGAGAAGAAAGAGTCGAAAGAGGAGAAGGACAAAGGCTGCTACCACCTGGAGAGTACCTACGGCTCCTTCCGACGCGACATCAGTCTGCCCACCGACGTCGATGCTGACAAGATCGACGCCGCCTGCAAGAACGGCGTCCTCTCGATCACACTGCCCAAGGCAGAGAAGACCAGGGCCGTGAAGGTCAAAGTCACCGGGTAGACGCGCCTTGCCGACCGTCAGAAATCCGAAGGCCACCTGTGAACCACCCCACAGGTGGCCTCCTCCACGCGCCCCGCAAAACGCCAAGCCAGGGAGAACCCTGGCCCGGCGGCAAGCGCTTGTCATTTCGACCGCAGCGCGGCGGAAGGTGCCTGCAAACATGAATCGCACCCTGTGGAGGCCTGGAAGCAGATTTTGGGTCGAACGAATGAGGGTCGAAAACGTAGAATAGGGATGTATGGGGTCTATTTGCGCTTGGCGCAAAATGACCCGGCTATATAGGACTATCGCAAATGGAACAAGGCGCGTTGGACGGACGTGGTTCTCACAGGCTGCTGACGATCGTGCTTACGGTGCTGGTGGCGTTGAACATGTCGCAGGTCGTGGTGGCCTGCGTCGGCGCCGACGGGCACGTAGCCATTGAGCCGGCCGGACACGACCCTTGCGCCCGCGACGCACACGCTCATGGTTCGTCCGCTCCCTCGACAGGCAGCGAGGACCACGACCATGCACACGCCGGCAGCGAGCCCTGTGAGCCCTGTACCGATATTCCCGTCTGCGCCGGCGCCGCAGCGGATTCGTTCAAGCCGTCGCAGGTTTGGGTTGACGTGTGCATGTCTGCCCATTGCGGTATGCCATCTGCAAGCGCTGTCCCGGCTGCCGAGGGCACGCTCGACCAGGAACTACTCATTTCTTTGGCCACTTTCTTCCTGCCTCTAAGCACCGTCGTTCTGCAGGTGTAATCTCCCACCCTTGTACGCGCGGGCGGGTTCGTTGCAGGCGCGACGTGAGGAGACCGCCGCGCGCACCGCTTGGCAACCCCAAGGGATTGTCTGTCTGTGTTGGGAGATATTTGCATGTATCGCAGTGTATTTGGGTTTCTTTTGCCGGCAGTGCTGCTGTTCGAAGCCGGTTGCCGCAGCACCGATATTCAGCCGGCTGCGAGGGCGGCGCTGCCCGTAGCGAGGGTTGCCTCGTCGGAGCCGGCGCGGGGCGCCGGCGCTGAGGCGACGCCCCGAGAGCCGCAAGGCACGCTGACGCTGAGCGCGGCCGCGGCGCTGGCGCTGCTGCACAATCCGGACCTCAAGGTGTTCCCTTATGCGATGCGGGTCGCCGAGGCGCAGGTGCTCCAGGTGCGGCTGCTGCCCAACCCGGAGCTGGAGATCGAGATTGAGGAAGTCGGCGGCGGCGGCGACCGCAGCGGCTTCGACGCCGCCGAGACCACCATCCAGCTCGGTCAGCTTATCGAATTGGGCGGCAAACGCACCAAGCGTGCGGCGGTGGCTTCGCTGCAGCGCGAGCTGGTACAGTGGGAGTACGAGTCCGCCCGCCTCGACACGATGCGCGCGGTCGCGGGGGCATTCGTCGAGCTACTGGCGGCCCAGGACCGCCTGGCGTTGGCAGAAGATCAGCTTAAATTGTCACGCCAGGCTTGCACGGCGGTGGTGCAGCGCATCGAGGCGGGCAAGGACTCGCCCGTCGACGAGCTGCGGGCAGGCGTCGTCGTTTCCGAGAGCCGCATGGAGCGGCGCCGGGCCGAGGCGGCCCTGGCGACGGCTCGGCAGCAGTTGGCGGCTACCTGGGGCGGTCGGACCGCCACGTTCGAGAAAGTCGTCGGGGATTTGTACCAAGTGTCGCGGCCGCCTCCAGTCGAGCGGGCGGCGGAAACGTTGGCGGAGAATCCGGACGTGGCGCGCTGGGCGACCGAAGAGCGCGCGCGTCGCGCCGCTCTGCGGCTGGAAAAGGCGCGGGCCCGACCCGATGTCACCATCTCCGGCGGCATGCAACGCTTCGAGGAGACCGATGACAGCGCGGTGGTTTTTGGCTTGGCAGTTCCGCTGCCGTTGTTCGACCGCAACCAGGGCGGCATCGAGCGGGCGACCGCCAACCTCGGCAGGACGCGGCAAGAGGCCGAGGCGGCTCGGATCAAGGCGCGCGCGGCGTTGAGCAGGGCCGTCCATGCGCTGGCTGCGGCCTATGACCAGGTCAATATCCTCCAGGACGAGGTGCTGCCCAAAGCACAGCAGGCCTTCGAAGCCGCCCAGCGCGGCTATAGGGAAGGCAAGTTCGATTACCTGTACGTTCTGGACGCCCAGCGGACCCTTTTTGAGACGAGGGCCCGGCTCGTTGATACGGCGGAGACATACCAGCAAGCGCGGGCCGACGTGGGGCGGCTCACCGGCCGAAATCTGGACGCGGCGGCGCAACCTGAGCCCGCCGACGCCGCGGATAAGCAATCTGCACAGGAGGATTCCCATGAAGAGTAAACTCATGCAAGCGGTCGCGTCGTTGGGCCTCTTTCTCGGCCTCTCCGGGGTCTTCGTCTGGCTGACGGCTGAGACGCACTCGGCCCCCACCGTGGCCGCACAGGAACACGACCACGACCATGAACACGAGGACCCCGAGCACGCTCCACACTCCGCAACCGCCGAGTCCGACGACGAGCACGACCATGACGCCGACGCCGACGCCGGCGCTGCGCCGGCGACCCTTGATGAATTGCGGGAGATCGAGTGCGAGCATGGCACGCCGATCCTCGACTGTGACGAGTGTCGCTACGAAGTCGGGGTGGCCAAAATCGACCCGAACCTGGCGAAAGGTCTGGTCCACGCCCACCAGGTGGCGCTGGGAAATGGGGTCGACAACCGGTTGCGTCTCACCGGAGAAATCCAACTCGACCTGATGCGCGTGGTGGAGATCTCCTCGGCCGGCAGCGGTCGCGCCGAGAAAATCGAACGCGTGCTGGGCGACAGCGTGCAGGCGTCGGACGTCTTGGCCGCGATCCAGTCGTCCGAGTTCGGCCGGGCCCAGGCCGCTTTTCTCCAGGCCTCGACCAAACGCGACCTGGCGCAGGAGACCTTTGCGCGTGAGGAGCGCCTTTACCAGCAGAAGATCGGCAGTCACGCGGACTTTCTCGTCGCGCAGCAACAGTTTGCGGCCGCGGAGGCTACGGTCGGCGCGACGCGCAAGCGTCTCGAGCTCTTTGGGCTCAGCGAAGAGAGAATCGAGGCCCTTGCCGGCGCGGGCGCGGCCGGCCGGTTCGGTCAGTTGCTCCTGGCTACACCTATCGACGGCACCGTCATCGAGCAAAACATCGTTCGGGGACAACTGGTCGGTCCGGCGGACGTGTTGTATCGCGTCGCCGATCTATCGCACGTCTGGATCTGGTGCAACGTGTACGAGCCGGATTTTGCCGCTCTCCACGAGCGCATGGAAGCGCCGGGCCCGGTCGGCGCTGAGATTCGCGTCAAGGGCTTCCCGGGCGAGACGTTCTCCGGCACCATCGATATGGTTGACAGCCGGCTCGATCGCGACACGCGCACGTTGCGAGTGCGTTTGAGCGTGGCAAATCCGCAGGGCAAACTCAAGCCGGGCATGTTCGTCACCGCCTTCATAGGAACTGGTGAAACGTCGGACGCCCTGCACGTTCCGGAGACCGCTGTTCTCTCGGATGAGGGCAGGCACTTCGTCTTTGTGCGGCTTTCCGACGAGTTCTGGGTGCGGCGCGATGTGCAAGTCGGCCCCGCCGGCAACGGCGCCGTGGAAGTCCACGCGGGCCTGGCCGAGGGAGAGACGGTCGCCGCCAGGGGCGCGTTCATGTTCAAGAGCGAAGTGCTCAAGGAGAAGATGGGCGCCGGCTGCGCTCATTGAGCAGCGACGCAGGGGATAGTCCATGATTGAGAAGATCTTACGCTTCATACTGGCGCAGCGTTTCCTGACGTTGCTCGTGGGGGCCGTCGTGCTGGTCACCGGCGCCGTCGCCTGGGTGCGACTGCCCATCGACGCCTTTCCCGACGTAACGAACGTGCAGGTGATGATTCTCACGGACTCGCAGGGTTTCAGTCCCGCGGAAGTGGAGCGCTTGATCACGTTTCCGATCGAGACGGAGATGTCGGGGCTGCCCGACGTGCGGCTGGTGCGGTCGCTGTCGCAGTCGGGACTGTCCCAGGTGGTGGTCATCTTCGCCGATCACGTCGACACCTACTTCGCCCGGCAGGTGGTCTTCGAGCGACTGGCGACGGTGCGCGAGAAGCTGCCGGAAGGGATCGAGCCCGAGTTAGGGCCCATCTCCACCGGACTGGGCGAGATTTACCAGTACACCGTCGAGTCGGGATACTACTGCGCGGACCACGCCGACGCATGGTCGCAGGGCCCCGGTGCGTGCGCGCAGTGTGGCGCGCCGCTGGTTCGCAGCGACGTCGACCTGATGGCGCTGCGCACGCTGCAGGAGTGGCTCATCGCCCCGCAGTTGCGGCGTCTGCCCGGCATCAACGAGGTCAACAGCATGGGCGGCTTCGTCCGGCAGTTCCACATCGTCGTCGATCCGACGTTGCTGGTGCAGTTCGGCGTGTCTCTGCGCGGCGTGATCGACGCAGTGCAGGCCAACAATCGCAACGCCGGGGCCGGATTCATCGTCAAGGATTTCGAGCAGATCAACGTCGTTTCGCAGGGCATGCTCGAAGACGTCAACGACATCGAGCACATTGCCGTCAAGACCTCCAGGGCTGCGCCCGTCTATATCAAGGACGTGGCCGACGTGCAGATCGCTGCGCAGGTGCGCTCCGGTGCGGCCACCCGCGACGGACGCGGCGAGGCCGTCGTCGGCATGGCCATCATGCTCAAGGGTGAGAACTCCAAGCTCGTGGTGGACCGCGTCAAGCAGGAGGTGCCCGAGATTCGAAAGTCGCTGCCGGCGGGCGTGCGCATCCGCCCGTTCTACGACCGCACCGATTTGATTCAGGCGTGCATCCGCACCGTCTCGGGCGCGCTGGGCCAGGGTGCGATCTTTGTGATATTGATTTTGTTTGTCCTGCTGTGGGACCTGCGGGCGGCGCTGACGGTGGCGTTGTCGCTGCCCCTGACGGCGGCGGCCACGTTTCTGCTGATGGACTGGCGGGACGTCACCGCTAACTTGATGAGCCTCGGGGGGCTCGTGATTGCCGTCGGTATGGTGGTCGATGCCGCCATTATCGTCACCGAGAACATCACCCGGCACATGGGCGAAGAGGCCACCGCGCATGAGACGCGCCTGGACATTGCGCTGCGGGCGGTGCGCGAGGTGGCCCGCCCGGTGACGTTCGCCGTGCTGATCATGGTGGTTGTCTTCGTGCCCCTCTTTACGCTGGAGTCTTTGGAAGGCAAGATGTTCAAGCCGTTGGCGTTGACGATTTGCCTGGCACTGCTGTCCTCGCTGGCGGTGTCGCTGACGGTCGTGCCGACGCTGGCCTCGATGCTCACGCGGCGGGTGCCCAGGGACATCCACGACAATCCCTTCGTGCGCTGGTTCCACCGGCTTCACATGCCTCTCCTGCGTCTGGCCGTAAAAGGCCGCTGGCTGACCCTGGCGATCGCCGGCGCCTTGATGGTCGGCGCGGTGTCGATGTTCGTCCGGCTCGGCACCGAGTTCCTGCCGGCGTTGGACGAAGGGGCCATCGCGATCAACATCGTGCGGCTGCCGACCGCCGGACTCGATGGCTCGGTGACCCAGGTCCAGCGCATCGAACGGCGCCTGCTCGAACGTTTTCCCGACGAGATCGACACCATCGTCTCCAAGACCGGCCGGGCCGAGATCTCCGAGGACCCGATGGGACCCGAGCAAAGCGACCTGATCATCATGCTCAACCCCGCGCGGCAGTGGAGTGCAGCCTCGTCCAAGGAGGAGCTGGTCGAGAAAATCGCCGGTGAGCTCAAGGCGTTCCCGGGCATCCGTCCGGCGTTTTCGCAGCCGATTGCCCTGCGCGTCAACGAGCTGATCAGTGGCATTAAGTCCGACATCGCCATCAAGATCTTCGGCGACGACATCGACGTTCTCATCGCCACCGCCGAGGAGATCGCTCCGGTCCTGGCCGCCATCGAGGGCGCCCGGGACGTCGCCATCGAGCAGGTCTCCGGATTCTCCCAGTTCAACGTCGAGCTGGATCGCCGCGCCATGGCCCGCCACGGCGTCACCGCCGAGCACGTCAACGAGTTGCTGGAAGCGGCCGTCGGCGGCAAAATCGTCTCCACTCTCTACGAGAATCTGGTGCCCGTGGACCTCGTCGTGCGTCTGCCGCAGGAGGCGCGTAGCAGCGGCCCCACCCTCGCCGAGCTTCTCGTGTCGGGCTCCCAAGGCTACCGCGTACCGCTGGGCCAGATTGCGCGGGTGCGACAGGTGGACACCCCGGCCCAGATCAACCGGGAGGACTCGCGGCGTCGGTTGCTGGTCGAGTGCAACGTGCGCGGTCGCGACATGGGCGGGTTCGTCGCCGAAGCCAAAGAGCGTCTGGTGGCGGTGGAAAGCCGCTTGCCGCCGGGCTACCGCCTCGTCTGGGGCGGGCAGTTCGAGAACCAGCAGCGGGCGATGCGCCGCCTCATGCTGGTGGTGCCGGTAGCGCTGCTGCTGATCTTCGTCCTGCTGCTCAGCGCCCTGGGCACGCTCAAGAGCGCGGCGCTGATCATGGTCAACCTTCCGTTCGCGGTCATCGGCGGCGTCGCGGTCATGTATTTCGGCGGCATCCACCTCAGCGTCGCGGCCACCATCGGTTTCATCGCGGTCCTGGGCGTGGCGGTCGAGGACGGCCTGGTCCTCGTGAGCTTCTGCGACCAACTCCGCGGCCGGGGCATGCAAACCCTCGAAGCGGTCTACGAGGCCTGCCGCCTGCGCGTCCGACCGCTCGTGATGACCACCGCCACGACGTTGCTGGGACTGCTGCCCATGCTGTACGCCACCGGCGCCGGCTCGGAAATCCAGAAGCCACTCGTCGCCGTCATCTTCGGAGGCATGATCAGCTCCCTGCTCCTGGAGCTGCTCGTCCTGCCCGTCCTCTACGTCCTCGCCCACGAGCGCCAAGCCTGACCGACGATTGCGGATTGGGGATTCGCCTAACAACGGCGCGGCAATCGCCAATCCAACGTCTCCCAGCCGAATGGCGCGGCGTGCCTGTCATCCGGCTTCCTCGGGGAAGTTCAAATGGGCGAACTCGCCAAACAGCTCGGCGGCCTTACGGTCGTACGCTCGTCCCGCTTCGACCTCGTCGTCGTAGTCACCGATAAAGCGTTTCCTGCCGTCCACGCCGATCTGCGCGCGCCATTTGCGAGCGCGCGTGCGGAAATACACGCCCTTGAAGCGCGAGGTGCCGTTGCGAGCCTTGCCGCGGTTGGCGGTATTCTGCCCCGGCGTGCAAATCCGCAGGTTGCTTCTGCGGTTGTTCAAGCTGTTACCGTCGATGTGGTCCACGACCATGCCGTCCGGGGCCTGCATGATCAGGCGGTGCATCCAGATGGTGCCCGTTGTCGGGCGCCGGCAGGCGTACGGTTTGCCGCCGCCCTGCGCGGTCCAGCGTTGCTTGCTGAGCCACTCGTAGTCGGCGGCGTCGACGATGGCGAACAGGCCCCGGGTCAACGGGATGTAGCGGAGCTCGTCGTTCTCCGGCGCCTGCGGCTTGCCCGGCCTGATCGTGGCGCCCTTGGGGCAGAAGTGGCGACACGTGCCGTTGGGCATGACCTCTCGCAGGTAGCCTTCGTAGCCCGCACAGTTGACGCAGGTCAGGGTGATGGGCCAGCCCAACAGCGGATTGGGCCAGGCCCGTGCGGCGTGGTCGCTCGCGTAGATGCAGCGGTGGCACGTACAATCCATGATGTCCTTCCTTTCCGCTCCGCCGGGACGCGCAGTGCGCCGCCCCGGCCTCGAGAGCAAATTCCTGGGAGTAAGTGAGCTGTCGCGCGACCGGCCGCACCGGCCGCGCCGCTGCGTTCCTGTGGCCTGCGACACAGGCAATTTACTGGGTTCTACATAGCTCGATTCACTTGTCAAAGAGCCGCGCGAAAAAAAACACGCGCCTCCACTATTGAGAGTTTGGCGCACGAATTTTGCTATTCCCACCGCGTAGCCGAAGATTTACGGGAGTGCACTCCGACCGGGAACTGCATGAAGGTGACCCGTTATCACGCTTGCAAATCAGCGCCGTTTTTTAGACAATATCCCTGTCAGAAGCGCAACAACGGTGGGGAGTCGTTATGAGTGACGTCACGCGCATACTGAACGCCATTGAGCGGGGGGAGGCCAAGGCTACGGATGAGCTGTTGCCGCTGGTCTATGAGGAGTTGCGTCTCCTGGCCGCCCAGAAGCTATCCCACGAGCCGCCCGGCCAGACGCTGCAGGCAACCGCTTTGGTCCACGAGGCGTACCTTCGGCTGGTGGGAGATGGACCGCGAAGTTGGGAAAACCGCGGGCATTTCTTCGTTGCTGCCGCTGAAGCCATGCGGCGGATCCTGGTCGATAACGCACGTCGCAAGAAGAGCCTCAAACGTGGCGGCGACCGTCGGCGGGTGGACCTGAGCGTGGTAGACCTTGCGATTGAGAAACGCGGTGACGATCTGATCGCCCTTGATGAAGCGCTGGCCAGGCTGTCGAACGGACGCCACGGTAGCTGAATTGGT
>Ga0180431_10010642_pt1 | contig 10191 bp, 10 predicted proteins | sample SS_ome_11_FD_132459 | JGI IMG/M metagenome (GOLD analysis project Ga0180431, IMG submission 132459) | Hypersaline lake sediment archaeal communities from the Salton Sea, California, USA - SS_1_MS_1 metaG | ecosystem: Environmental > Aquatic > Non-marine Saline and Alkaline > Hypersaline >... | reverse complement strand
GTAAAAGGGGGAAAATCCTCATCGATTATTACAATCTGGACGACCTTGAACGCGTATTGGAGGTGATCGGTTGAAAAAAATCAACATGGACATCCAGGGAATGTCCTGCGTTTCCTGTGCGAATGGGATTAAAAAAGCGCTCGAAAAGGTCGAGGGTGTTGAAAAGGCCCAGGTTAATTTTGCCACTTCAAAAGCTGTGGTGGATGTCGGTGACGACGTTGTAGACACATCCTTGCTTGAAGCTGTTCAGGAGTCAGGTTACAGTGCGTCGATGCATGGGGAACATGAGGGGCATCACCATTTTTCCGAACCGAGAGAGGCCCTGAAGAGATTTATCATCTCGGCGTTGTTTTCCTTTCCTTTACTTTTACAGATGTTCTTTCTTCCTATTCCCGGATGGGTCCAGTGCGCTCTGGCTTCGGTCGTTCAGTTCTGGTGCGGAGCGAGGTTTTACCGCAGCTCTTACCATTCATTGAAAATGGGGTCGGCGAATATGGATGTTCTGATCGCGCTCGGGACGACGGCGGCATATGGATTTAGCCTGGCAGTCCTCCTGACAGGATTTGAAGGGCACTTGTACTTTGAAAGCAGCGCAATGATCATCACTTTAGTCTTAATGGGGCAGTGGCTTGAGGCGTTGAGCAAAGGGAGGGCGTCTGATGCGATTGAAAAGCTGATGAGGCTTCAACCAAAGACAGCCCGCGTCCGGAAGGACGGGGAATGGGTTGAGATACCGGTAAAAGAGATTGTCGCTGAAGATGTTTTCCAGGTACGCCCCGGAGACAGTATCGCTGTGGACGGGGTTGTGATCGAAGGAAGCTCCTCAATTGATGAATCGATGCTGACCGGTGAAAGCGTTCCCGTCGAAAAAACACAAGAAGATGCCGTTTATGCGGCGACGAGGAATGGAAATGGGACGTTGAGCGTTCGCGCCACCAAAGTGGGCTCAGAAACAGTTCTGGCAGGTATCGTGAGGTTGGTGGAACATGCGCAGAATTCACGCGCTCCCATCCAACGTTTGGCCGATCAAATTTCAGAAGTCTTTGTTCCTGTCGTGCTGGGGATCAGCCTCATCACCTTTTTTGGGTGGATGATTTGGAGCGGTTCGATCGATGAAGCGGTGATCAATGCGGTTGCAGTCTTAGTGATCGCCTGCCCTTGCGCTCTGGGGTTGGCAACTCCGACGGTGATCATGGTTGCCAGCGGTGAAGGAGCGAAGAAAGGGATCTTGTTCAGGGACGCTGAGGCTTTGGAGATTGCCCAAAAGATGGAGATGGTCGCTTTTGATAAGACGGGAACGTTGACTAGGGGGGAACCGCAAGTTGTTGATGTGGTCAGTGATGACCCTGACCGGTTGATCGCTGTCGCGAACGCATTGGAAGAGGCTTCTGAGCATCCTTTGGGAGATGCCGTCAGGGCGTATGCGAAGGAAAAAGGGGTAAAAACTCTTGAGGTCGAGCGTTTCGAGGCGATTCCCGGGAAGGGGATCAAAGGGATGATCGAAGGGGTAGCATATACTTTGGGGTCGCTCTCTCATGCTGAAAATTCAGGGATCCAAGTGGATTGTAAAAGCAATGGCAATACGATAGCTGTTGTCTGGAGCGATCAGGGTACTTTGGGCTGTCTAGCGTTTCAGGATACTTTGAGGAAACACTCCATTGAAGCAATCCGGCAGATCGAGCAAATGGATGTCACTCCTGTCATGATAACCGGTGATCATGCCCGAACGGCCGAGGCGATCGCGGGACAGGTGGGAATTCGGGAATTCTATGGAGACGTCCTTCCTGATCAAAAGGCGGAAAAAGTTGCAGAGCTCAAAAAGAAAGGGAAGGTTGTCGGAATGGTCGGCGACGGCATCAATGATGCGCCTGCTCTTGCCGCAGCTGATGTGGGGATCGCTATGGGGACTGGCAGCGATATTGCGATCGAGACTGCCGGTGTCAGCTTAATGAGAGAAGATCTGCGACTGGTTCCAGAGATGATCCACTTGTCACAGGCCACTTTTCGAAAGATCAAGCAAAACCTGTTTTTCGCGTTTTTCTATAATTCTGTGGGGATCCCGCTTGCAGCTATCGGTCTATTGAACCCGATGGTGGCGGCTCTTGCAATGTCACTGAGCTCGGTTTCTGTTGTGAGCAACGCACTGCTCTTGAAGAAGAGTTTGTAAGACGGACTACCGTATAGTAAACGTATGAACCGAGGAATTCTTTACCCGCTTGCCCATTTTTCATTTGGTCGTTGATGAGCTCCAAATGAACTTTGATGTTCCTGTATATTCTATTAAAAAGGGCGTGATAGATCTCCTGGGCCTTGGCGTCCAATCCTTCGATGTCATTTTTCAGGGTGGCACGTTTTTTTTTCTCGTATAGTTTGCAAAAACCGTCGGGAAGAGTTTGGTCGACCAAGAGCATGTCCACCAATAGATTGAGGGCGATCCGCGCCTTATGATAGGCTAGCCACTCTTCTTTTCTAGACTCAGAAGGAAAATATGTAGGGGTTGATACGATTGGAACAGATATTACATTTTCTCCACGGTTTCTACGCCTAAGAGGGATAGGCCCTGTTTGAGGGTGCGGGCAGTCGCTTCGCACAAGAGCAAACGGGAGTTCTGCTCAGGCACTCCTTCGACTTTGCAGTCTCTGTAGAAGGCATTGAATTTTTCAGCAAGCGTATAGAGATAATCGGTCAAACGGTTGGGGAGCAGGTCCTCAGCCACTTGCTGCAGGGCTTCGCTGAATTGCGCTAAATGCAGTCCAAGCGCAATTTCCGAAGGATGTTCAAGGGAGATGGAGTCCTCTTGTAAGTTGAGATCATCGCCGATTTTACGCTTGATCCCCGCAATCCTGACATACGCGTACATAAGGAAAGCGGCTGTGTTGCCCTCGAAGCGCAGCATGCGGTCGTAGCTGAACGTGTAATCGCCTGTGCGATGGCAGGAGAGGTCGGCGTATTTGATCGCGCCGATGCCCAGAGCGCGGGCGATCTGATCGCGCTGTTCTTCCGGCATCTCTGGATTTCGTTCCGCCATGATTTCCCGGGCCTTGTCGATCGCTGTATAGATCAGGTCGATCAGTTTCTCAACTTCGCCCGACCTTGTGCGGAACTTTTTCCCGTCTGCTCCCAGAACAAGCCCGAAGGTGACATGATCGAATCGCACTTTTTCAGGATCAAGGTAACCGGCCTTGACTGATGCTGCATGTACAAGCTTGAAATGCAATGCCTGTCCAGCGTCTGTCACGATGATGATCCGGTCAGCCTTTTCCTCCAGCACCCTCTGCCTCATAGCGGCCATGTCGGTGGTGTCGTAGCCAAAGCCTCCGTCCGATTTCTGCACCATGAGAGGCATGGGGTTGCCTTCGCGATTCTGAAATTCAGGAATAAAAATGCATTTTGCGCCTTCCGAGACCTCGATCAGCCCTTTTTGGTCCAACTCCGCAATCAGTCCGGGAAGGGCCGGGTTATAGAAAGATTCCCCCCGCTCTTCAATTCGAATATCGAGAAGGTTGTAAATCTCTTGATAGGCGCGTCTTGAGATGCCGCAGATGATGTCCCAGGCTTTCAGAGAGTCGGGCTCGCCGCCCTGCAGGGCGACAACTTCAAGCTGGGAGAGTTTTTTAAACTCGGGATCTTCATCAAATTGTTTTTTGGAAGCTTTATACCAGGAGACAAGGTGGGAGAGATCGGTATCCTCTTCCCCTGTTAGTATCTGCGGATGGTGCTGTTTCAGGTAGGCGATGAGCATGCCGAACGCTGTGCCCCAATCGCCAACGTGGTTCAGTCGAATGACATCGTGGCCAAGGAACTCAAATACCCTTGCCAGGCAATCTCCGATGATTGTCGACCTGAGATGCCCGACATGCAGTTCTTTAGCGGTGTTTGGGGAAGAGAACTCGACGATGATCCTTTGAGGGGAATCAGGGGGAGTGATGTCCAGTGAAGGGGAGGTTGCCATCGCCTGCGCTTTTTCTTCGATGCAGGCAGGGGAAAGCGTGATGTTGATAAAGCCCGGACCGGCAATTTCCAGCGTTTCGATCATGTTTCCCTTTTCGGCGTGATCAACAGCTTGTTGAGCGATCTCTCTGGGATTCATCTGAAGGGGCTTGGCAAGGCGCATGGCAGTATTGCATTGGTAGTGCCCAAACTTTTCTTGCTTGCTCTGCGCGACATCGATCTCTATCGCGTCTCCTGTCAACTGAGGAAAGGCAGAGATAAACGCCTTATGAAAAAGATGTGTGAGTGTTGTCTGTATGCTATCCATAATCGGCAGCTAGCATAGCATGATTACTCTTGAAACTCAATAGGTTGATTCCGCTTTCCAATCCGGTGCATGATTTTTTGCTTTGCGATGTCGATTGCGCACCTGTTGGGAGTCTTGTCCTCAACTTCTGAATGGACAAAGATCTCAAGAAGGGTGTCATAAATTTTATTGACACGGTCGCGAGACCGGCAGGGGTTGTAGCCGTCGTTGTCAAATTCTGCCGCAGCATTGATAATCCCGCCCGCATTGATTACAAAGTCTGGAGCGTAGAGAATGCCCCTGTCTTTGATCCTTCTTCCATCACCTCTCTCCAACAGTTGGTTGTTCGCTGATCCGGCGATCGCCTGGCATTTGAGGTAAGGGATCGTCTGCTTGTTTAAGATTCCTCCAAGCGCGCAAGGGGAAAGGATGTCGCAAGGATAGGCTAAAAAATCGTCCGGAAGCACAATATCTGCCCCATACTCTTTTGCCATGCGAGTGATTTTTTCTATATCGACATCGGAAAATGTCAGCTTCGCTCCTTCCCAAAAGAGCAGATCGGCCAACCGGCTTCCGACGTGTCCCAGACCTTGGATGGCGATGCGGCGGTTGCGAAGGGAGGGGGACTTCCACAGTTTCATCGCCATCGCCTGCATTCCTCGAAATACCCCCCATGCGGTGAACCTGCTGGGGTCTCCGCTGCTTTTTTCGGTCGGAAGGGCCGCAACATACGGGGTCTGCCTCCGGATTACCAACATATCTTCGACGCTGGACCCGACATCTTCAGCGACGATATATTGTCCTTTAAGGGAGTTGATCACCTGCCCGAAAGTTTCTAGGAGCTGTTCTGTCTTGTCCTTTTTCGGGTCGGCGATAATGACGCTCTTCCCGCCCCCAAATCCATTTTCGACCAGGGCGGACTTGTAAGTCATTCCTTTGGACAGTCGAAGGACATCCTCAATGGCGTCCTCTTTTTGTTTGTAAGGGTAGATGCGCGCGCCTCCAAGGGAGGGGCCCAAAGTAGTGTCGTGGATCGCGATCAGGCAGTGAAGGGAAGATTTGCTGTCTGTCGCCTCGATCACCCTTTCGTATCCAGGTGTCGGTATTTCCTTAATTTTCAATTGGGAATTTTCTTCTTTATTGAGTGTTTTCACGGTAAAAAACCTCTTGATTATTAATCACATCGCAATTATGATTTTTTATCAAAACCATCGTTTAAGTCTTTTATTTTTTACTTCAGAGGCACAGATGACAAAAGTGATCATTTCCGAAGAGACAAAGTCGCTGTTAGATAATTTCCTGGAAGAGAATCGTCCGGCTCCATTAGTCAATACTTATCTCTTTTATATAGAAAATAAATTTAACCTTCAACCTGTGCTCTTCCCCAAAGAGAAGATGATCTATCAGAGCGCAGAAGACGCGACCCGCAGGCTCGAGGCTGAGGATAAGATCTGGCATCAAACGGAAATCAAGATCACGTTCGGCGAAAAGAGCGTCAACGAACAGACGACGAAGATCTATATTTGCCCCTTTACAGGGAAGGTTTTTGGGGACAATACCCATCCAAATCCCCAGGACGCGATCTATGACTGGGTCTCTAAATGCCCGGAAAATACGGAACGGTCGGGAGGATTGAGAGTGAAACGTTTCTTCGTTTCCGAAGATCCCGAAGTAATTAAGAATTATATGAGCAAAGAGGAAAAGAAGGACCCGATCACAAAAACGGTCTATTCCTCTGTTCTTAGCGGTAAGTTGTTCAATAGCAAGGAAGCTGTGATCAAAGATTTCAGAAAGAACTATCTAAAAGAATTGACTCTTGTCGAGGTGCAAAACCAGAACAAGTTCTCGATCGAGGAAAGCTTTCTCGAGTTTATTCAACAGCAGCTTGTTGAAGACAAAATTACCGGATTTGTCGAAGCAATGGCCGAAGTGCCGGAGTTTCAGCCGGTTGTAGAATCATGGTTGGCCTAAACGAAGAAGTGGCAATTTCTCGATCGCCTGAAGAAACAGAAGAGCTCGGATTCCAGTTAGGCAAGCGCTTGCCGGACGGAAGCGTTGTTTGCTTTTTCGGAGATTTAGGCGCGGGAAAGACAACGTTCATCAAAGGGCTGGCAAAAGGAGCGGGAGGAGTTGACACCGACGATGTCAACAGCCCCACTTTTGTTTACCTGAATATCTATGAAGGGGATCGCCCGATCTACCATTTTGACCTATACAGATTGAACAGTTCTCAGGAATTTCTTGGAATGGGATTTGACGATTACATCGGAGGGGCGGGCATCTGCTGCCTGGAGTGGTCGGAAAGAATTGAAGAGCTTGTTCCCAAAAGTGCGGTACGCGTCGAGATCGCCCATATCGATCAAACCCATCGAGAGGTGCGGATATTCTCATGAATTATCAGAACGTGGAATTTGTCAAGACGTCGGTTTCCCAAAACGATTATCCCGTCTTATTGGATGAAAGGGGCAGGCCATTGCCCGAAATTGCAGTTGCCGGCCGGTCCAATGTGGGGAAGTCGAGCCTGTTGAACCATTTGTTCCAAAGAAAAGGGCTGGTCAGGACCTCGTCTAAGCCTGGCAAAACGACAGCGATCAACTTTTTTACCATTCCTGAGCATTGCGCTTTCGTCGACTTGCCGGGATATGGTTACGCCGATGTTCCCCTTGCTGTAAGGAAACAGTGGGGGCCGATGATCCAGTCCTATCTTGAGATACGGGAGGAATTGAAGCTTGTCTTATTCCTGTTCGATATCCGCCGTACACCGAAAGACGAGGATTTTGCCCTTGTCGAGTGGCTGCTTCATTATCAGGTGCCGACGGTATTGGTTTTAACAAAGTCCGATAAGTTGAATCAAAGTGAAAAGCATCACAATACGAAAAAAATATTGGAAGCGTTCCGTTTTGAGAATTTTTCTTATGTTCTATACTCCGTGCCCAAAAATCGAGGAAGGGACAAATTGATAAAATTGATAGAGGAATACCTATGAGCGATCTCGAAAAGAAGAGATTTGTCTGTCTCGATTGTGAAACAACCGGGCTCGATCCAAAAGAAGACAGGGTGATCGAGGTCGCCTGTGTCGAGTTTACTTTGGAAAAAAAACTCGATGAATTTGAAACGCTGATCGACCCGTGCTGCGAAATTCCGGAAGTGTCGATCGCGATCCATCACATCACCAACAAGATGGTAGCAGGAAAGCCTAAAATTGAAGAGGTATTGCCAAAAGTCCTGGATTTTGTCGGGAACCGTACAATTGTGGGACATGGGATACAGTTTGATATTGAAGTGATTTCTCATAGCTGTGACAGAGCGGGAATCACGAAAAATTTGAGGGACAATCCGTTTATCGATACGCTGCGCATGGCACGTCTATATGGCGAGAGCCCGATCAACTCCCTTGAGCACTTGCGCAAACATTTTAATATCGGGTCAGAGATCGCTCATCGCGCCATGAGCGATGTCGTGGTGAACATCGAGGTGTTCAAGCATCTTCTTAAAGGGTATACCAGTCTCAACCAGTTGAATAAAATTCTCGCGAAACCGATCTTGTTAAAAGAGATGCCCTTGGGAAAGCATAAGGGGCGCCCTTTCAAGGATATTCCCGTCCAATATTTAAGGTGGGCAGCTCACCAGGACTTCGACCAGGACCTGTTATTTTCTATCCGAACCGAATTGAAAAAACGGAAGCAGGGAAATTTATTTTCACAAGCATCGAATCCGTTTCAAGACTTATAATCATTAGAGGAGTTTGCAATGGCTGAACAGGAAGAGCAAGGAGCTTTCGAGGTCAAAGTGGGATTGGCCGAAATGTTGAAAGGCGGTGTGATCATGGATGTCACAAATGCCGAGCAGGCGAAAATCGCTGAGGAAGCGGGTGCCGTCGCTGTGATGGCTCTGGAGAAAATTCCTTCTGACATCAGGATGGAAGGAGGGGTCGCCCGAATGACGAACCCTCTCTTTATTCAACAGATCCAGGAAACGGTTTCCATTCCTGTCATGGCAAAATGCAGGATCGGCCACTTTGTGGAAGCGCAGATCCTGGAAGCTTTAGAAATTGATTTCATCGATGAAAGCGAAGTGTTGACGCCGGCAGACGAGCAAAACCATATCCATAAGCATCCATTCAAAGTACCGTTCGTTTGCGGCGCCTGCAATTTGGGTGAAGCATTGAGAAGAATTGGAGAAGGTGCAGCAATGATCCGCACAAAAGGGGAGCCTGGAACGGGGAATGTGGTCGAGGCTGTGAGGCATATGCGGACCATCAATCAGGAAATTCGCGCTCTGACAACGAAAGACGCTGCGGAGCTGATGACAGAAGCAAAGATGATGGGGGCGCCTTTTCACCTGGTTCAGAAGGTTGCAGAAACAGGGAAACTCCCTGTTCCCAATTTTTCTGCCGGCGGGATTGCGACTCCGGCGGATGCCGCTTTGATGATGCAGCTCGGAGCTGAGACTGTTTTTGTCGGATCCGGAATTTTTAAATCTGATGATCCTGAGAACCGCGCAAAAGCAATTGTTGCAGCAGCGGCACATTACGACGATCCGGAAATGCTGCTCAAAGTGTCTTCCGGATTGATGACAGGCATGAAGGGGATCGATATTCGCAAGATACAAAACGAAGATCTGATGGCAAAACGGGGCTGGTGATTTCATGATTGGGATCTTGGCCTTTCAGGGGGCTTTTGCAAAACATGCCCGGGTGTTTGAGCGCCTGGGCGAAAAGACCTGTTTTGTCAAGAAGCCCTCTGACCTTCTCGGCTGTTCAGGTTTAGTGATGCCCGGCGGCGAATCAACAGTGATCCGCTTGCATCTACAGAGAATGGAGATGGTTTCGCCTTTACAACGATTTGCAGAAGATTTTCCGATATTTGGTACATGTGCAGGTCTGATCCTTATGTCTACAGACTTGGAAATATTGGATGTGGGTGTTGTTCGAAACGGCTTCGGGCCGCAGATCCATTCGGTCAGGCAGCCACTGGATTCGGACCTTTTTCCTGGGTTAGAAGGTGTGTTTATCCGAGCGCCGCGGATTCAGAGCTGCGGCAAGAAGGTTGAGGTTCTTGCCTCTTATCATGGGGAGCCTGTACTCGTTAAACAGGGGAACCACCTAGGGGCGACATTCCATCCCGAACTCACAGATGATGTTCGTATTCATCAAATGTTTGTTGCTATGGCGACAAGCGGGCAGTTACCCACACACCATTTTTTAGAGAATACTCGAACCGATCATGAAGGCGGTAGTGTCCTCCCACCCAAAATTCGAACCGGCTAGGGATTAGGCGGAACCCTCCCCAAAATGGAGGGAGAGGAATCTCTTTCCCTTCGTATTGACGTTTGATCGCTTCACACCGGTTAAGAAGTTCCTGTCTTGAGGTGATTTTTTTTCCTTGAACAGATCCCCAGGCGGCTATTTGACTCTCCCTGTGCCTTGAATGGAAGTACTTCTCGGAATTTTCCTTTGATACTTTTTCTACAGCCCCTTCCACGCAAATCTGGCGCATCATCTTTGGCCAGAAGATGACAGCGGAAGCGTGTGGATTTTCTTCTATTTCCTTCGCTTTTCGACTTTCGTAGTTGGTATAAAAAATCAGTCCCTGCTCATCGATATGTTTCAATAAGACCATGCGGCTGGAGGGTATTCCTTTAGATGACGCAGTTGCCAGGGCCATTGCGTTCAGTTCTTCGATATCCTCTTCCTTTGCCTTGTTCATCCATTGGATAAACTGGGAATAGGGGTTGTCGCTCATCTCTTCCTGAGTGAGGTGGTGGTTGGAGTAGTGTTCGGGAAGTTCTGTAAAATCCATTGACAAAAGTGTAAATTTGAATCATCTTCAATGCCATGAGTACCATACCCCTAAAAGAACTTCCATTAAAAGGAAAAAAAATCCTCGTTAGAGTCGATTTTAATGTTCCCCTCGATCAGAACGGAAAAATTACCGACGATACCCGTATTGTGG
>Ga0180431_10010639_pt1 | contig 10193 bp, 9 predicted proteins | sample SS_ome_11_FD_132459 | JGI IMG/M metagenome (GOLD analysis project Ga0180431, IMG submission 132459) | Hypersaline lake sediment archaeal communities from the Salton Sea, California, USA - SS_1_MS_1 metaG | ecosystem: Environmental > Aquatic > Non-marine Saline and Alkaline > Hypersaline >... | reverse complement strand
CACGAATTGATGCAAGTCAAAGATGCACTCGGCGGTCCGGGTGCTTCTCAACGTGTTGCCGATATAGCCATTGGAATGTTGTATGATGCATGAATAAAGATGCAAATGGACATTTCAATTGCCAGTAAATCGTATCCAGAAACCGGTAACGAGCATCGTGTTTTTTACACATTGTTTTTGTCCAAAAAATAGCGCGATATCTAACGAAATGGCGAGATTTGTAGTTTGAGAATCATGAAAATATTTTCAGAACCGATCATAAAAGACAGACACAGACGGTTGCTGTTGCTTATAAAAGATCAATGGCCCAAACTGTTTTTATCCATGATATGCATGCTGGTGATCGCCGGTGCAAGGTCAGCTATTCCTTTTTTAATAAAACCGGTTGTCGATGATATTTTTATAAATAAAGATATCGGGATGCTTAAGCTGATTCCCCTGGCGGTAATAACGATTTATTTAGTGCTCGGTTTTGCCATGTATTGGCAAGAGTATCTTATGAATTATGTGGGGCAGAATATCATCAGGCGCCTTAGAAACCGTCTTTATGATCGAATTCAGGACCTTCCTATTTCGTTTTTTCAAAGAGAAAAGACCGGAGTTCTGATGTCGCGGGTAACAAATGATGTAAACATTATTAAGAATATGGTTTCGTCTGCAGTTACCGGATCCTTGAAAGATCTCTTTACCGTTATCGGATTGATATTTGTCATCTTCTACCGGGATTGGAAGATGGCCTTAATCGCGCTTGTTGTTTTGCCCTTTGCTTTCTTTCCCATTGTTATGCTGGGCAGAAAGGTGCGTAGGGTCACTACCCGTACGCAGGAGGCCATGGGAGGCTTAACGTCTACTTTGCACGAAACTTTTGCCGGAAATAAAATTGTAAAGGCATTTGGAATGGAAGGGTACGAAAAAGAGCGATTTTTTAGAAAAACGCTTAAACTTTTCAAGTTTGAGCTAAAGACGATTCGCTTCAAAGCCTTGTCTTCACCGCTCATGGAATTTTTAGGCGGATTGGGTATCGCCATGGTCATTTGGTACGGCGGTTACAAAGTGATATCCGGCACCTCTACAGCCGGAACCTTTTTTTCTTTCATGGCTGCTGTCATTATGCTTTACGCGCCATTAAAGAAATTAAGCAAGCTCAATAATATTATACAGCAAGGTCTTGCCGGCGCGGACCGGGTATTTGATATCCTGGAGTCGGAGTCTGATATTCAAGAGATACCAAATCCTGTTAAGTTTAAACGTGGCCCACACCACGTTATATTTAGAAATGTGTATTTCAAATATGATGACGAAATGGTATTAAAAAACATTAACCTGGATGTCGGGGCTGGAGAAATTCTTGCGTTCGTTGGAATGAGTGGCGGTGGAAAAACCTCTTTAGTTAACTTGATTCCCAGATTTTATGATGTAAGCAAAGGGGTTATACTTATTGATGACGTTGATATCAGAGATGCCTCGATCTCTTCACTCAGGGACCAGATTGCCATTGTTACTCAAGAACCCATACTTTTTAATGATACAGTTCGGAACAATATCGCTTACGGAAATCAAAATGCGTCTGATAAAGATATAGAAAATGCTGCTCGGGCAGCTTATGCATACGAGTTTATACAGAACTTTCCGGACAGCTTTGATACAAATATTGGAGAGCTTGGCGGGCGGTTGTCCGGAGGGGAGAAACAGAGAATCTGTATCGCTCGAGCGTTATTAAAAGATGCTCCCATTTTAATACTGGATGAGGCCACGTCTTCACTCGATGCAGAATCGGAAACGCTGGTTCAAAAAGCTCTGGAAAACCTGATGAAGGGACGAGCAACTTTTGTTATTGCGCACCGATTTTCAACCGTTGCTTATGCCGACCGTATCGCCGTTATCGTTAACGGCCGAATTGTAGAAGAGGGAAAACATGAAGAACTGATCGCTCGAGGAGGAGAATATTTTAAACTTTACCAGATGCAATTCAATGACAGCAGTTCAAAAGAAGCTCCAGTAGAATTCACCGTAAGAAACCATGCCGGCAAGCCTTTTTCGATATAATTCGATGTGTTGGGATTTCTATAACTTAATGAAAATCAGTTCCATTATATATAGATATGTGTTCAAAGAGATGATTCCTCCTTTTGTCATCAACCTGATGTTTTTTACTTTTGTTTTTTTGATGGTTGAAATGCTTAAAGTGACAAATATGGTTGTAAATTACAGTGTGGGTGTGTTTACTGTCCTTATAATGCTCGCTTATTCTACGCCGTATTTCCTCACCTATATAATACCCATGTCCATTATGATAGCGATTCTTCTCACGTTTCTTCGCTTGTCCGGAGACAATGAGATCTGTGCACTAAAAACCAGCGGCATGAGCATCTACGGATTGCTTCCACCGGCAATGTTTTTTTGTCTATTAGGGTTTCTGCTTACCCTTTTTATGACAATATATGGAATGCCGTGGGGAAGATTGTCCTTTAAAGAACTGACATACAAGGTGATTTCATCCAATCTCGAAATCGGACTAAAGGACAGGACATTTAATGATAGTTTTGAAGACGTAGTGCTTTACGTGAATAAAATAGATCCTAAAACTAAAGAACTTCAAGATATTTTTGTTGAAGATAAAAGAACTCAAGATATTGTCAGCACCGTGGTGGCACCAAGGGGAAAACTATTCAGTGAACCCGACGAATACATTTATCACTTGTTGCTTTTCAATGGTGTAATATATCAAGTTGATGTTAAGAACAGATCGACAAATTATATTGATTTTGAGACCTATGAAATTCGTCTAGACATTAAACAGGCGGCTTTGAGATTGAAACAGGGAGCCAAACACAGGAAGGAAATGAGTCTTGTTGAATTGCGGGATTCTTTAAAAAATAGTACCCGGAAAGATAGTCACTATTATAATATACTGATGGAGTTGCACAAAAAATTTTCAATCCCAATTGCATGTTTTGCACTCGGGCTTCTGGCGGTTCCATTAGGCATACAGTCCGGGCCTACAAAAAAATCATTTGGCCTGGTGCTGGGTATGATTTTCTTTTTGATTTATTACCTGTTGTTAACAGCAGGCTTGGTTCTGGGTGAAACAGGCGCCTGCCCTCCGGTCATCGGAATGTGGGCCCCCAATATTGTAATGGGCAGTATAGGATTGTATCTGCTCGTTCAAACAGCCAATGAGCGTCAAATAAAGATCGGTCCTGTTTCGATTCTGTTAAAAGGGATTAAGTCCCGTTTTGTCAGACGGGGAAAAGGATAGCCTAAATTTCTGAATTGTTGTTAATATGTCCTTAATCGAAAAATATCTGACCAAGGAGATTTTAAAATACTTTGGTATTGTTCTATTAACAGTGGTCGGAATATATTTAGCGGTAGATTTTTTTCAAAGGATAGATAATTTTTTAGAAGCAAGTATTCCATTTTTAAAGATTATAAGATTTTATCAGCTTAAGATACCGTTGATAGTTGCACAAATAGCGCCGGTTGGCATTTTTCTGGCGGTTATTATTGTTTTTGGTTTGATGAACAAGAACAATGAGATTATCGCTTTAAAAAGTAGCGGCGTAAGTATCTTCTACCTTTTAGGACCGGTTGTATTGATCGGGTTATTAATAAGCACCCTCATTTTTTTAATATCAGAATTGGTTGTGCCGATTACCATAAGCAAGGCCAACAGGATCTGGAATATGGAGGTCAAGAAAAAATCTGCCGTTATATCCAAGGGGAAGAATATTTGGATCAAGGGTAACCGCGTCATATGCCACATTACATATTACAATCCGTCAGATAGTTCTATTTTAGGGGTTGCTCTTAATTTCTTTGATAATGACTTCAAATTAACCCGGCGGGTTGATGCTAAAAAGGGTGTCTTCAAAAACGGAAAATGGATTTTCTATGAAATTATGGAGCAAAAACTTGATAAAGAAAATAACCATTACCGGGTAACATTCTTTGAAGAGCGGGAGGAGCCGTTCTATTTCTTGCCCGAGGATATAAAAAAGGTCGTCAAAAAATCGGAGGAAATGGGTTTCCTGGAGCTGTTTACATATATTAAAAATATTGAAAACGAAGGGTACGATGCCTCTGTTTATAAAGTAGATCTGTATGCCAAGCTGGCATTTCCTTTTGTCAGTTTCATTATGTGTCTGCTCGGGACAGGCATTTCGAGTAAAAATACACTTAAGGAAAGCCTTTCCGTTAGCGTATTCTACGGTATTTGTATGGCATTTTTTTACTGGATATTCTATAGTTTTTGCTTATCACTTGGATATGGAGAAATGCTTCCTCCTTTCATGGCTGCTTGGGCTGCTAACGTTGTTTTTCTTTGTTTTGCCGTGCTTGTTTTACTGAAATGATGAATTTAGAATCTCTAAAACTCTCCAGTCTGTCCGAAAACCATTGTGGAATTCTGAGGCAGTCATCTAACACAAGACCTGTTATCTGGATAATAGAAGAACACGGTGTAAGAGCTGTTGTAAAAGATTTCAGCACCAGTAAGTTTTTTTACCGAAATATAATCGGGCGATTCCTCATATGGCGTGAACATAAGGCGTATAAACAATTGCGGGGTCTTAAGGGCATTCCGGCTTGCTATGGTGTTATTGACGGGCTCGCTCTGGCACTTGAAGAGATACCCGGCCAACCTTTGAAAAAGCGTAATAAGAATATTAAGCTATCCGGAACTTTTTTTGATGATTTAAAAAACATCGTTAACAGTTTCCACAGAAGAGGCCTTGCACACAGTGATTTAAAGAACGGAGCCAATATCTTGGTGGGATATAACGGTCTTCCTTACATCGTAGACTGGAGCGCTTCCCTATCCGAAAAGGAATCCAGATTTTTTCCGATGAATCGCATCTATCGGAGATTTGTTTTGGATGATTATTTTGCCATTATCAAATTGAAAATGCGGTATGTACCTGAAACCTTGACCCCCGAAGAAAAAAGAAAGTATGCACAACAAAGCTATATAGAAAGAGGTGTCAGGGGTATCAGAGATAGATTGCGCAAAATCTTTAAAAAAATTGTGTGAGAGGGACTAAAATGGTCAACAATCTAGTAGACCGTATCCATGAGATTTTTAACGACAAAAGACTCAGATATGTTTTGTTAAAATTACGGTATCCGATTTTCGTGATTGCCGTCATAATTTTGATTCTGAACATAAACCCTGCCTGGTTTTTGGTTGGATTTACAGTGGCTCTTTTCGGTGAATTGATTCAACTTTGGTGCTTTGCGTCGTTGGATAAAAATAAAATGCTGGCGGTTAAAGGGCCTTATATGTTGATGAGAAATCCGATGTACATCGGCCGTTTCTTTTTGTTGCTGGGTGTTTTGCTCCTTGCGGGCAATGGTTGGACAATCCTTATTTTTATCGTGGGTTATTATTTTTATATGGTCAATCGTGTGAAACGAGAAGAAGCCAAGTTACAGCCATTGTTTGGAGATTCATATAGAAAATATTGCCAAAAGGTAAATCGTTTTATACCAACCCTTCAAGGTGTTGATTGGGAATCATTATGGTTTTTCAGATGGAACCTTCTTTTAAAAAACAACGGGCACTGGAATTTTATGGCCATGCTCGTTTGTTTCTTTATATTTTATTTTTTTACCTTTATCTATTCTACATCTTAAGATCCTAATCCGGACAAGTCGGAACCAAAAATATTTGCCACAAAGGCACATAGGCACAAAGGATATATTTATTGTTTTTTTTTGGTGCCTTGGTGCCTAGTGGCAGAATTGAAAAAGTTTTACCACAAAATGTAAAAAATCCACAATTAAGCTACTGAACAGTCTGTGCCAAACGGGATAGAGACGAAATCATGGCGACTCCAGGAAATGTTAAGGGGAAAATACAAGCGATTATGACTGATGAAAGGGAAAATGAATCCTTATTCCTTAAACGTTTTCTTTTTGCAATGTCAATTGCTTACGGTGGGATAGTTCGGCTGAGGGAAACTCTATATCAAAAAGGTTTAGTACAGTCAAAAAGACTCCCATGCCCCGTTATTTCTATTGGCAACCTTACGGTTGGAGGGTCAGGGAAAACACCCATGACGATTTATGTAGCGGAGCTAATTAAGCATCTCGGGTATGGTGTTGGAATTATCAGCAGGGGATATAGAGGTGAAGCAGAAAAGATCGGTGGTGTAGTATGTGATGGTCGTACAATTTGTATGGGGCCTGATAAAGCAGGCGATGAGCCATATATGGTAGCTAAGAGACTCAAAACCGTACCTGTTATTGTGGGTCAAAACCGTTTTGAGGCCTGTATATTGGCGATAAAGAAATTTAAACCGGATGTTTTACTGCTTGATGATGCATTTCAACATTTAAAACTCCATCGAGATATAGACCTGGTTCTTTTAGACAGTAAAAAGCCGTTTGGTAATACCTATCTTTTTCCGAGGGGCACCTTAAGGGAGACAACTTCTGCATTGTTGCGGGGAGATGCTGTTATTTTAACCCGATCGGATGTGGGAAAGCCGGCGGCTTTGTGCCAGATAAAAACCGTTGTTCCGAGAAAACCGATTTTTCATTCATTTCATACCCCATATATTTATAAAGTTGTTGCAGGAAACAGCCTGAAATTGCCGGATGAACTAAGTATTTCATCCAAGTACAATTTTGTTATCTTTAAAAGTAAAAGAGTCTTTGCTTTTTCCGGGATAGCAAGCAATGATAATTTTCGCCGAACCATTGAGAGCTTCCAGTGTAAATTAGAAGATTTTTCAGGATTTCCGGACCATCACCCGTATTCGAATAGAGAGCTTGATGAAGTGGTAAAAACAGCCATGGATCTATCGGTTGAATTTGTTTTTACCACAGAAAAAGATTATGTGCGGATCGCTCATAAGATAAAATGGCCGATCCACTTGGTTATTATCGGGATAGAGATTACCTTTGGAGAAAACGATATGGCGTTTCAATCCTTCATTAAAAGCCGGCTCCAAAGACTTATACCTTGAACAATCACAATTTCAGAACTCCTTACCTGTATACATAATTTCAACGTGATATGAAGGTTTAGTTGTAATTTCAGATGCAACAATTTGAACATCGAACGTCCAACGTCGAACGTCCAATGTGGAAGGCGCTTCGCTTTGTCTTTATTATAAAATGGTAGAATACATTATTCGATGTTCAAAGTTCGATGTTCGATGTTCGACGTTCATCTTTTAAATGATTAAAGTTAAAACAGGTAATTAGGCGGCAGCTGTCTCAAGGGCCAGAGAAAGTTTTTCCTGGACCGATTCAACGCTAATACCCCGCATACATAACCTGTCGAGGTCAGGACATTTCTTTTTATAACAAGAAACACAGCTTATTTTAGATTGCACGACAAGATGTTCACAGTTATAGGGTGCTGCCCGCATAGGAGATGTTGGACCGAAAAGAGACACATAGGGAGTTCCTACCGCTGCTGCCAGGTGACCCGGCCCCGAGTCCGGGCCTACACCGGCCACAGCGGCCTTTAGCACGGCCACAAGCTCAAGAATGGACGTTTTCCCCACAAGATTGGTTACCCCATGTGAGTCAGCCTTTTGGCACAGTTTTGTTGCGGATGATACTTGCGAGCCGTCACCCAGCAGCACAACCCGCCTTCTCATTGAAGATAGAATATTTTTTATGAGTTGATAGTATCCTTCAAAAAACCAATCTTTGGATTCCCACGATGAACCCATGACCACTGCGATAAAGGGGTTATTTACTTGAGCGACCATATCCGGTAGATTGGATTTTTCATCAAGGCCGGAAAAACCGAAGTCCAAAGATGCCGGCTCAGGTAACCCCAAGTATTTTGTAAATTTAAGATAATGATGTAATTTGGGCATATCAAGCTCATTGCTGATATAGGAAATATGTTCATTATTAAAAATCCAGTTAAATTCCCCTGAATTTCGGCGGTTAAAACCGATTCGTCTTTTCCCTGCGGAAAGAAACGAGAAAAAGCCGCTCTTTAAGTGACGCTGAAGATCGAGTGTGACGTCGAAGTGTTCTCGGGATAGCTCTTTATAAAGATCTCGTATCCCTAAAATATTCTTGGGTCTGTTAAAAACGATCATTTTGTCAATCTGAGGGTGTAAACGGACCACTTCTGAGCACAGCGGCTCAACAAGCCATGTTACCCTACTTTTCGGCAGGTTGTTTTTGATATGTGACACCAGGCACAGACCTCGGGCCACATCTCCTATAGACCCCATCAGAATGATGAGGATGGAAGGGGCTGAAGGTAAGGTTTTATAGACGGTGCTATTCATAACTAAACCTATAACCATTTAATAAATTTTGGTTAGACTTGGAAACCGATAATTCTATTTATTATTATTTTTACATAGGATTGAACCCATTAACTTCACTGAGCATCTTCGGCAACCCATGCTTTTGTATGGCACGATTCCAACGACATAGGTATCGACGCCTTAGTGCATTTTTTCCCCGTAGGAAAGTGCCCGCCTTGTCAAAATCCAGAAGATAGACTCGATTTTGATTGTCCACGATAGCATTGCCGGGATGTAAGTCCACATGTAAAATTTTATTTTTTATAAGTATCGTTACTTGCTTAACGACCTCTTGCATTACCATACGCGCCTGTTCTTGGTTTGAAAGACTTATTTGGGCAAGTGTTTGATGATCTTTGATCTCTCGGGTTACCAGCCAACATTGATAGAACAGGCGCCCCCGGTAGGCAAAAGCAACCGGCTCAGGGGCATTTATGCCTAAGCTTCTGACTTTCTGCAACTGTTCATATTCCATCTGGCAACGTGTTTTTCCACATTTGAGATACCGTTGTTTGATCAGATGCCGAATGATTCCTCCCCGTCTGTAATGTTTAATTACTACAGATCCGATGCCTTCAAGCGGGACAACTGTAATTGAAGTTCTTCCGCCAAGGGTTGAATTAACTCTGTTACTTGGTAATTTAAAGAATCCAACGAGTTGCCTCAGTTGATGGGCGGCTATGTATGATGCTGATCCAAATTGATATGAATGATATGTTTGAGTTTGTACTAAGCCCATTGAGTACCAACTAAAATCTGTATTAACTTTTTCCGAAAGAGATAAAAATACTATAATAATAGTGCGATATTGAGATATTTTTGTCAATGCCCGAAGCTATTGATAGCACGAAAAATAAAGGGATAAAATTTGGATTAGATTTCGAAAAAAGTTTGCTTTTCGGGAACCTCGTATCGACTGAAGTAATCATGTTTTCAGAATTACTTACAAAAAACTGATCTGGGTCAGATTATAGAGCGTAACCATATCTTTATGATATCGATCCATGAGATTTTTTCTGGTCTGCTCCTTCATGGGGGGGATTTCACGATAGTTTTTTTTACGCATCTTCCTGAATTTATGTCTTAGGAAGCGAAGACCAAGCTTCTGGGCTCCAGGGCCTGCCCAAGTCCTTAAAAAATATTGCCATTTAGGCCATCTGGAAGTGTATCTGCTCCTATTATGGATCTCAATCTCAGGTATAAAATCCTCTAAAACTTCTAGAAATCTGAATATCTCCCTGAGTGCCTGCAGGGGATTTGTTTTTAAATGTTCTTGGCTGAGGATATGGAATTGCTCCAATTTAAAATGAGAAAGATATCTCTGCAGTTGTTGAGCATAAAGCCCGGACCGGAAATATAGATAATTATAAAAATAGTGGGGGCACCTTTTTTGAAATCTTTTGGAATTAAAACGTTTTTCTTCTATTTCTAATGCTTTTTCAAAACTGACTATATATTCATATCCCATCATACGCATATAATGATACAAGGAATATGCCCGATCCACAGGGTTACGCAGAATCACCAGGAACTTGGCATCCGGGAACAATAAGCTTAGCATGGGGGGAGATTCCGGGTGAGTGAGATAAACGTGGGAGGCTTCCCCTCTTATTGGCCTGTTTCCGTCCTTTGCAAATAGCTGGAAATATTCTGCCGGATTTTTTACCACTTGAAAGGGCCAACAAAAAAAGCTGGGCTCCTTGACAGGGGACATAAATATTTCTGGATGCTGCTTTAAATAATAATATAGGGAAGTGGTTCCGGATTTGGCAGCCCCCAGTATGAAGAGATTAGGTTTATTCATAGAAACCTATCAAATTAAGTGAAAGTAGAAATTTAGATACCAAACCCAAACTCTGTTGTCAATTGCAGATTTTCCGTGCAGATTCTTAGAGAAATTGAAAGTTG
>Ga0180431_10010634_pt1 | contig 10197 bp, 27 predicted proteins | sample SS_ome_11_FD_132459 | JGI IMG/M metagenome (GOLD analysis project Ga0180431, IMG submission 132459) | Hypersaline lake sediment archaeal communities from the Salton Sea, California, USA - SS_1_MS_1 metaG | ecosystem: Environmental > Aquatic > Non-marine Saline and Alkaline > Hypersaline >... | reverse complement strand
CCCTCCTCTTTTCCCCTTTTTGATTTTCCCCCGGATTGCAAGACGACCATATTGTCTATTAGGGGTTCCCCTCGGAAGCTACCCCGTCCCTCGGGGCTGAGGGGGGATATAGGGGGATGGCTTCGCTGGGGGGATTGCCAACCTCGGTGCCGGGGGATGCATAGGGATCGTGGACACCTATGCTTTGTCGTAGCTGTTCTAGCTATGTTCTAGCTTCCCGTATCTATATAGTTACAGATACAGATTAGCTATGCTACAGGTACGGGGATACTAGCAACTAGCTCTGCTTCCAATGCTGCATAGTATTCATCGAGGGGGAGACGTGCATCCTTCCTTGGCCTCCTAGTAGCTACATTGCACCGGTGACATAGGACTCGCAGGTTATCCAAGGTGCTGTCATGGCTCTCTGCCCAGGGGTTAATGTGATCTACATCCCAACCGAAGCCACCGCATATCTGACAGGTGAAGTTGTCCCGTAAGCGCACTAAGTCCTTGAGGGCTTGCTGTTGCCGGTATGCCTCTCCACCCTTCATTCTGCTGCCATCTACGAAGCGCCACGCCATGCAATCCTCCTTAAAATCAGACTAAATAAGCCAAGTGGGTCGGACAATGTTTATTATGTACGTTCTCTTAGATACAACCTAACAAGGATTTGTTAACTTTGTTAAACGGGGGATGGGATTCCGTAGCTGTTCTAGGTATAATCTTGTGCCTGCAAAGCTAGAACGTAGCTAATCCGTAGCTGTCTCGGGTTCAACTTTCCCTGGTGCTAGTGCTGGTGTGGTAGGTGCTGGGGTCGCCTTGCCTTGCTCTATCTCGTACGTGGCCACACGGTCCATCAGCCCCTTGAACGTGTGGTCTATAGTCCCTGACACCTTTACCCGTAGCTCTGGGGCTGCTGCAAATAGCTCTGGATGTGTGCGCTCTAGCAGCCACGCATTAGCAGCCCAATGGTTGACTACCTTCCCGGCCTTCTTTAGCTGGTCGAGGCGGTCAGATATAACTTGAGCCTGTGCCATTTTTACAGAATCACGAAAGGCTCGAAAGGGCCCCTCGATCCCCTGTTCCTCCTCCTCATCGCCTCTTCTACACCAATCACTATACCTTTGGGTACTAATACATACTCCCCAACAGGCAGAAGTAATGGGATGGCCTTTAGCGATGAGGGCACAGAAGTCATGCTGTAGCTGTGGAGTTAGCTTCGTAGGTCTGCCGATATGCTTCTGTTCCTGTATCTGTTTGGTATCTGTTGCAGTAGTCATAACTATATATACTCCCTGATATGATCCCGTGACTGCGCGTAGCTAGATTATAGCTGTTGGTTCGGAACAAAGACCCAAATTTGAGCCTGAGTCTCCGTTATGTCTAGAACACTATTGACAAGAATGGAACATATGTGATATATTGACAACGTTGACAGCAGGAGTTGTCAGCCTAGAGAGGAGCGCCGACCAGCTTTTAAGCCGGCTAGAGAGGAAGGCCGGGGATGCAGTCATACAAGGCATCGCTGCGAGAGTCTATCGGCAAACTAGAAGCGCAGCGGAAGATCAGGCCACTAACCGAGGAAGAGGCCGAAGCATTACAAGACTTATATGACAAGCTCGACTGCCATCAAACATACCTAGATGAAAGTGGCAAGGCATACGAGGAGCAAGACTGAGAGGAGACGCGACAATGTGGGACGGATTAAGTGAGCCTATACCGGGCAAGGCTTGGGTGCTAGAGCATAGCTGGTATCAACTCCCACCACAAGGCATTGAAATATACTACGATGGCGAATTGCTCGGTGCGCTGGACGGTTGGGAACGTGGTACAATAAGGCAGCTGATGGGTCAGCCTATGCAACAGTCTCAGCTTAACATGGAGCTATGAAAGGAGCAGCAATGACAGAGCCAAGACCTAAACACCCACCCGTAACGCTGCGGAACATACCGCCGGAGAAGATACACGCTGCTAAGATGGACGCTCTGAAACAAAAGCTCCACCTGTGGCAGTGGATGGAGCAAGCGATTGATGAGAAGTTGGGGAAGCGGAAGAAGTGATGCAGCGTGTCAAGAAGAAGAGGGGCTTGCCTCTGTGGGCTGGCCCCTCTCTCTTTAGACACCTATTGGATTGTAGAACTATACCACACAAAAGCGGTCATTGTCAAGTGTAGCTAGGACGGGGGCTTGACACGGGATAATTTGATTACGTTTTCGTAATCATTTTCCCCTCGATATCGCCTCTGTCTTTTCCAAGTCAGATAATCAAGTTCCTTCCTCTTGCTTCCACGCATATACCGTAACGCTCGCCTGGATTCCTCCTGCATGAATTGTACGCTGATCCCAGCCCTAACCTCAGAGAGTAGCAGCTTGCCCTCTAATCCTGTGGCCTCCAACCTAGCAGATAACTCAGCGCACACTTGGACTGGTGTCTCAAACGGGGCCTTCTGGCTCCTGGCTCGATCCTCTCCAACATAGCCACTAGCCACACCTTCGGGGGGCCACTCCCCGGCACAGATAGTAGCCTTGTGTTTCAAGAGCCATAGTATCTGCTCTTCCCAATCATCCCCGGCGAAGGTTATCTCCCTCGGGTCCCACCAGTCCTTCGGTTCACCCACTACCCTTGCCCCCAATATAGGCTGCGTGCTTACCTCGTGGCTTCTGCCTCATAATCTTGTCTATTTCCTGAATAGGCTCAATATGCACCGAGAGGGGCGGTTCCCACCCCTCCTTTCCCAGTGCTAACATGAGTAGCTGGAGTTTCAGTCTGTCTTTATCTGAAAGCATTTCCCATAATTTAGGCATTTTCGTAACCATATTGCAATCTTAATTGGAATATGCTATACTTATTTCTATGAGCAGGTACAATCGTAGCGAAGCACTTGAGAAAAGAAGGCATCCATGTATTGATTGCGGACAGCCTTGTTGGGATAAATCTACCCGTTGCCGAGCTTGTTTTCACCAGTTTACCCATATACATTGGCGAGGGAAACAAAGCCCCGCTTGGAAAGGAGGAAAGGTATGGGCTGCTTGGGGTAAACAAAATCCAGCTTGGACTGGCGGTAAGCACAAACACGAAAAGGGTTATATCCTGATACGCCACAAAGATCATCCACGTGCAAAATCCAATGGCTATGTTTATGAACATATCTTGGTTTGGGAAAACGCACATGGGAAGCTTCCCCCTCCCGGATGGCACATTCATCATCTGAATGGAATCCCTTGGGATAATAGACCTACGAACCTTGTTGCTATACCAGCACAAAAACATTATCTCGTCCTTGAGGCAAAGGCGAAGAGAATCCAAGAACTGGAAGCCCTTCTTAAAAATCAAGGCCATCTGTGCTGAAACCATGAATGTGTCTTTCGCGCTCCTCATCACTCCCCGTTGAGACTATCAAGTCCCAGAACTTGTGATTCCCTCTTTCGTCTCTCATCGTATTGCTCTAGGAACTGCTTCAGCTTTTGCAGGTCATGGTAGCAAAGTTCCTGCTGGGCCCACTGAGACAGTTCATACTCACTTATGTAGCCCAAAGGGAAAATCGGAATTATTTGCTCATCCTCTCTGAAGGTAACATTTGGTTTGCTGCGATAGACCAGCATTGGTAGTTCCAAGCTCTTAACAATGGCATCGGCCCCGTCCTCAACCCCCTCTTTATAGCCACTCCTGAAGCCCTCATTCCGGGCGTTGATTATATCCGTGTAGCTATACTCTGTGGGTATTAGGGGCTTAATACGCTTGAACCTCGGTGGCTTCGGCTTAATCTTGTGCCAGTTTGTGGGTCTGTAGCTCATCCCCCTGCTCCTTTCGCCCTGAAATGGTCGGCGATGGCTTGGATTTGGGCCTTCATAGCCTCTTCCAACATATCAGCCTCTGCACTGCCAATTATCCACAAATCCAGACTAGCGACATCTAGTGCTGCTATCCCCTCCACCTCATCGGCTATGGCGTTGTAGATTTGGGCTTTAGCTTGCCTCACGGCTTTCTCTGGATGGCGGTGAGGTGGGCTTGAAAAGTATATGCCCTTAAGTATCTCCTCAACCTTGCTCATCGGGGGCCTCCTGTTCCTGAAAGATGTCAATTATTCCATCAATGCGCTTCATCGCAAATAGTTCCACTCCAAGATACTCAAATTTATAGGCTTCATTGATGTCCATTAGCTCTGGGTTTATAAACGCCGAATCCTCAATAATCTCTATGGGATTTTCCATCCGCTCACTCCTTTCCAGCCTCTTGGCGTAGAGTTTCCCAACACTCTGGGCATTGACACCGATAACGGTGAATATGGAGAAAATGAGGGCACTCCTCCATTCCCCACTCCCACACCTTCTGTAGCATGGCATCGGCAACAATATCAACGGCTTCTATCAAATCAACTGTGCCATTTGGATTAATGATTTTGCTCCTCAGTCTTTTAGCAACTTCCTCAGTGTCAAAATTATCAGGTCGCCAACTCATTTTGCACCTCCTGCATATCAGCAATGTCTATAATCTCAGGCTCTATCGAAAACTCAATCCTCGGCGGATCCCCGAACCGCTTGCGAGCCACAACCGTTGTTATCTGGGCATCATCGGTGAAGAGATACTTATTCAGGGCATCCGTTAGGAGCTTCAGATAGTTGTCAAGGTCGGGCCTAGTGACTGGCAATGTTTGCTTCTTAGGGAGGCTCTTGGGCCTGACTCGGTAGAATGTGGCATCCAGCTTTAGTGCCCCACTAGTAAACCTCTCTTCCTGAGACATGACCGCTACCCTGATAGAGTGTTCAGCTCCTGCTGTGCCGTGTGGTGTATAGACCACGAGGCGATCCCCACTCGTGCTAATACGAGGCCTGCCCTTCGGCATCGGTTCAAGCAGAATTGTCATGTCCATTCATTCCCCCTCCGCATCTATTAGTTGGTCGCAAGCCTTGCAAAATGCCATAGCAGGGGTTTCGGCTTCGGCACTACCAGTTTCCCCTCTAATGCCAACACACTCTGCGTAGTGCCCATTGGCTGTCCTGTGCATGAGATAATGGGAAATCCTAGGCACAAGCCACTTGAAACAGGCATCGAGGGAGTGGGTGAAGTCGGGATAGGGCGATTGTTTTACCTTACCATACGGAGTTAATGCCCATTCGGGGAGAGGTGGTGTATCAAAGTGTCTAGCCAGCTTCTCGTTTAGTTCCATCACTCCCCCTCTATACCAAATTCCTCAATCATTCTTTTGGCAGTTTCAATACCTCTCTCTGTGGCAATGGATATGTATTTGTTTACTATAAGTTCCACTTCCTCCTCAGTGATGTTTATATCCCCTTCAATGTGCCAGGTATCATCACACGCATCATCCAAGTCGTACCTTTTGCTAATCTTTAGACTAACTTCCATTCATTCCCCCTTGCTTTTAGCAATTTTGGGCTTTGGCCCTGGTTTGCCCGTGTCGTAGATACACACATCCAATGGGCAGGTCAGGCGGTCATCATGTATGTGGCATCCTGTATCTTTATAGTTATCGTGCCTAGACCAGCCTTCGCCTATTGTCTCACCCTTCTTCCGTGGCATACTAGAATTCCCCCTGTCCATAGTAGCGCTGAATATTCTCAAAGGTTACACCGTCCTCCCCAATACGGAAGCTCCATGTCATGTTATTGGGATTAACCTTGGGATTGGCCGGGGTCTTGACGTATAGCAGCTTTAGCCTGCTGCTGCTCATAGAGATATAAAGGGCAGCGCGCTTGGCAGAAAATGGTCCACCGTACCCCAAATCCCTCCCGGGTGGCTTCTGTATGCCGATTATTGCCACACCCTGGTTTAACTTGCGGAAGATGGCATCTATCTCAGCCCCGATAAGATATACCTCTGAATTGAAGTCCAGGTAATCTATAACCGTAATATGATCCGGGTGTATGACATCGGCAAAGTTATCGTACCGCTCAAAAACCCCGAACGGCGCTGGCTCGGGGATACCAAATGGCTGCATCCGTTCATCCATCTGCTCGGGACCAGTTTCGCTATTGAATAAATCAATCGTGAAATCAAGCATGTTCATAGTGATGAAGTTATACAGGAATCCGGTCTTACCCACGTTCTTTTCCCCTGCCACTATGACCACGTTCTTGGGCCGTATCCGGCAATGCTGCTCAAGGCCAAACGGGAACTTCAATGCCACGCAAGGGCGATGCCGTGTTCCCTGCCAGTCTATCGGCTTCCGCTCACTATCAACCTTCCGGTAAGTTCCGTCCCTGCTCCCGTGTACGATAACCCCTGCTTGAACCAGCCGGGACAAGATCACCCTCAAATACTGCTTGTTGTCAGGAGATTCTATCCCGAGTTCATGCCATATATCGCGAACACTGAATGCACCTGTCGCCCCGTTTATCCAGTCCTCAACCACAGCCTGGGGTAAACTGGGCTTCCTTCTGTCTGTGTAGCTCATCTGTCTCCCATGATATGATTGATATACATGATATGGTTGATATGAAATGATATGATTTCGGGGACATGATATGTTTTCATATCATTACCTTTGTATTAGCTTGTATCTGCATTTGGCACGAAAATTGCATAATGTATATTCTTATTCTAATAGTATTGCTAATAACAAGAAGTAACGTAGGTAGCATAGTATCGTTATTCTCTATGGACACAGATTTAGTAAACCCCATGACTCCTCTTCGTTCTACGCTTCTCTAATTCATGCACTTTATTCATAAGATATAAGAGCTGGCCGCGCATCTGGCCGATAGCGTCATGCTCGCTCATAGGGCGCACTTTGGGTTGATCTTCCTCTTCTGGGGGATCACCGTAACCCCAGCCATAGTATCCCGGTGGGGGTTCCAATGGCGGGAGATGTGTGCGCCCCCACCTCTTCTGAAGCCTCTCGTTCCCTATTATGCAAAACGGCTGGTCATATCTTCCATTCATTGCCATCTCCTTGACCTGCACTTTGGGCACCGCTTAGGCTCAGGTGTGTTGGGTATCCATGCATGACCACACCGCCTACATGCAAATTGCGTCAGGGTGGGTTTGCATGGATATTTGGTGGGCTTATGCGCCCAAGGCCATTTCATATCATCTCCTCGGGAATACCTTGCTAAAAAACACTATGCAGCCCACGAACCAGGCTAGGCCGACTGATATTATTGCGTAGGTCATCTATCCCCCTTCCATGCTAGGTGCTACAGGATAATATTCTCTAACAATATCAGCGCACTCTCTAAGGGTGTCGAAAAAGGCGGCATCGGTGACGGCATAGGAGGCATAGGCATCGGCGGCACGGGCGGCGGCAGAGGCGGCAGAGACGGCGACATAGGCGGCATCGGCGGCGGCATTGGCGGCAGAGGCGGCACGGGCGGCGACATAGGCGGCATCGGCGGCGGCATTGGCGGCAGAGGCGGCGACATAGGCGGCATCGGTGACGGCAGAGGCGGCAGAGACGGCGACATAGGCGGCATAGGTGACGGCATAGGAGGCATAGGCATAGGCGGCGGCATAGGCGGCGGCATCTCTTACATCTTGAAGGGTAATCCCTTCGTCTCCTCTAGCCCACGCCTCAGCAGTTTCAATCGCTTTCAGTGGGCGCATTTCCCCCTTCTTTACATAGGGCAATGCCAACCTAGCACACTGACATACTACTAATACCAGCTTCTTGCGGCTATCGGACTCAGGCGGCCCCGATAGCATACCTAAAAGCCACAGCATCCAATCCCCACACTCACACGCTTGCCACGCCTCATCGAGTGAGTCAAATTGTTCGCACCAGTCCACAGCTTCATCACATGCCTCCATGTCTGCTATTGGTTCAATCCATGCTTTCATTTATTTCCTCCTTCCGGCATCTCGCTCGGTTCAAAAAATAGGCAGCCTACATCTTTGGCTGGGAAACAAAGATAGCCCCCAAATTGGCACTCTAGGAAGTTCAACTGGAACTTGCACCTATCACAAAGCGCGGCATCATAGTTCAGGTAGCAATCACAATAGCAACTGTATTTTGCTCCCCGCTTTTTTTCTGTCACTTCCCTATCTCCTGCCTCTTATTCACCTTCCCCCTCCTTCCGTTGTGCTACTCGGCTCAAAGAAACCCAGCCTTCCCTTGCACGGTATTGACTTCTCGTATAGCTGCGGGTTGCGTAGGACGAAGCCGAAAGGCCCTGTGAACCAAGGCGATGTACTCTCAGTAACGCAGTCTGCGATGTCCACTTCACCGATGATTGCACCTAGAGCCAGAAACTGCTTACTCATCTCTTTCAAGGCACGGTAAGGGATTCTAATTTCCCCACGCAGCATGGCTATCTGAGAGTGCCAATCTACCATCTTTCCAGCATGGATATACACCCTTCCTTTGAAGCCAGATGACCATTCTCTATTCTCTATGTCCTTATAGCCAGTGCAGATGAGCCATGCCCAAGGCTGCCTAACGCTAAGTGCTTTCACTTGGTAACCTCACAACAATGCGCCACCGATAGGGTTCTAAAATCTGTATATTCAACAATGCATTCCGAAAAGGCTTTTGGATGATAGCTTTCCCTTCTAGCCCATCGGCCTTAAAGCCTTCTCCTCTTTCTAAGTTGCCAAGTTGCCAGGGGGATCGCCCTATCAATGCCAAGGTAGTTAAGGTATCAAGTGCAAGATGCCCTAATGCAACTTCTAACTGACACATTGTGTTGAGATAATGACTGTTCTTGTAAGTTGCATCCCATGAAATAGGATTGTCGGCCAGCCTAGCCAACTCTTGTAGATACGGTCGGCAATTGTGCGTGTTAATAATCCTTTTCATCTCCCTCCCTACTCGCCCTCATGGGGTTGCCTGTTCTTTTAGCCATTGTTGCTCTATAAGTTTCCACACTTCCTCTGCGTACGGCTGGTTCTCATTTACTACTATATAGCTATGGCAAGCCACTTTACCTTCGGCTACACGGCAAGCCCCAATGATGCCTACGATCTTCTCTAGCCTTCGTTTATCTGCCAGCGATAGATACTTCTCAATATCAGACCTCTTGAGAACCTCATATTTGTTATATCGAATAAAACTTGTCATCTCTCCTCCCTATTCACTGGGATGGTGGGGGTTACATCTCCATAGTTTGTTGTTTATAACTATGCTGTTCACACCACATATGCCATGCCTTTGTTACAATTCCAGAGCCAGGGAACAAATCGTAGAATTCATCGGTTGGTACAGCTCTGAGAATTTGGAATATCCAGAAACAGAATCGAAGTGGCTTTGCTCCCACTACCCCCTTTTTCATGGTGATATTGGCACTTACCCAATCTCTCACCGTTGGCACATCTCTGCTAAAACGACGTGGTACTGGCTTGTAGATGACAGGCTCCCACGCATAAGCAGGATTGACATTCGGCTTAAAAGAAGCAAAAGGTTTTACCCAAGCTCCAATTCGAATTACTCCTTGTCTGTCTTGTAAGTAGGTATTTTTTAGCAGCTCAAATAGGCTTGGTGAATGGCATGATAAAGCCCACCCATCATAATTCCAATTCAAATCTTCGATGAGTTTGTTATGGTCAACTGGCTCATGTTCAGGATAATAGTGCTCGCAACCTAAATATGGAGGGTCTGCATATGCTATTTTAGCTATTTCTATGGTATCCATCTCATCTCCTCACCATGTTAGGGGGTTATCAGAGTACCTCTTCCTTAATGAGCCTTTGGGCAAGTTTCAGCCGTGCTATTGAGCCCCCATCGCTGGCAGCGTTGTCAAATTGCATCCCGCCACTATCGCCAGAATAAACATCACTATACAGGCCGTTAATCACGGTACCTATGAGGGCTGCTGCTTCTATCAGCATCTCCCCATTCTCGCTATTTGCTCTAAGCGGAAACATACCACTTGCCATTCCCTCTCCTTTCGTGAGCCTCCCACTCCCTCCTCTGGGTGTGGGGTCATTAAAACCACTCGTTTCTTATTCCACACTCATATATGGCTTGGCATACAGCAGCAACCTGAACTAGCTCCTTGGGAAATTCCTTGTTGCGATGCTTTGCAGTTCCCCACTTATTACAGAGTATGGAGCTTGCCGCCTCGCCAACCTCTTCCATTAAGATAGCAAGCCATAAACTAGGTTCATGGTTTTGCTCTCCCCATTTTTCCTCTTGTCTGATTCTCTCTTGTGCTACTAGGGTTTCAAAATCCACTTATTGCTCCTTTCAAGAGCCTCCCTGCCCTGTGAGGCTGGCTTTATCGGTTCTCATTTACCGAGTCCTCCTGTGTGGCGAGTTTAAGT
>Ga0180431_10010633_pt1 | contig 10198 bp, 10 predicted proteins | sample SS_ome_11_FD_132459 | JGI IMG/M metagenome (GOLD analysis project Ga0180431, IMG submission 132459) | Hypersaline lake sediment archaeal communities from the Salton Sea, California, USA - SS_1_MS_1 metaG | ecosystem: Environmental > Aquatic > Non-marine Saline and Alkaline > Hypersaline >... | reverse complement strand
GATCGATGGTTCTTAAATAACGACTTTTTGGAGAAATTAAACGGTTTACTCTCTCACGAAGATATCCATATTCGACTTGGATCAGTGAAGCTTTTACTTCGTGCTAAACAGTGTGGAGCTCCTTTAGACACGAATCTTGTTTCCCGCTTTTTGAATGACTGCTTTCAGGTCATTCACTTATCACATCGTGACAAATCCCCGGTCCTTTGGTCCGAACTGATAGAGGTTTTACTTTCCGCTAAAGAACTAGGTATCTCCTTGAATTGGCAAAGAATTCTAAGTTCAATCGCAGGCTCTCTTCCAACCAATCCAACCTATGCAAACACGATGCTAAGTGAAATATTGAAAGATCAGTCCACCTCTCTTAGAGAGGACGCCGTCACTCCTCTCATGTACCTCCTTCATAATCAAAATGATTCGGTAAAATTCAAGGCTGCTAAATTGTTGATGCTCGCTAAAGAGCATGGAGCCCCAGTCCAAACCGAGAAGGTCGTCACAACCTTAATGGAACTCTTTTGTAAAGGGGACGATTTAACAAAATTGGACACTGTCAATTTTTTGCTAAAAGCAGAATCCAAGGGAGCTTCCGTGGAATGGACTCGGCTCGCGTTGGATGTCGACCCTTTGACTCATGAAATTGATGAGCTAAAAATCGAAGCTGCACGCCTTTTAGTCAGACGCGGACTTGGAGGAATGGCCGTTGATTGGGAGAGAATAAGTGATTTACCCGCACTGATGGCCCCCGAAGAAGGGGAAGTTGAAATTGAAGACTACTTGGAAAGGCAACTAGACGCTGCCTTGGTGGTGGTAGATGCAAAGGAGAGAGGAGCTCCTGTCAACCTCGATACAGTGATCTCTGTTGCAACTCGCATTCTGGAAACTGGAGATCGCATGAACCAAGGTAAAGCTGCAAAAATATTGGCCCGCACTAGGGTTAAAACATCCTATCCTCAGGTCGTTCAAACATTGATGGATCTTCTCGAAAAATCTCCAAACTTTGAACTGAAGCTGCAGGCAATCAACACTCTTCTAAAAATCCAGAGTGACGGTCATGATATCGATTGGAAAAAAGTTCTTCCGATACTATCACCAAGCGAGATCGATTCCTCTCATACAGGAAAAGTGGCTCAATTTTGTTCTTTTGAAACAACCAATTATACTAACTTACTTAAGGCAAAGCTTTTAATGAAATTGGGACTCAGAGGAGTCAACGTCAACTGGGAATTTGTATTGAAGACACTCACTGATCAACTCTCCGATGATGAACCCTCCCATTCTCTGCTCGCTGCAAAACAGTTGATCAAAGCGAGAGAGTCAGGGGTCGAGGTAGAGAGCTCTAAAGTGATTGCAACACTCAGGGAACTAATTCAAAAATCGATCTTGAATCGAGAGGAAGCCTCTAATCTTCTAAGAAGAGTCGAGTCGTTTCAACCCTGACCTCTGATTTTTTTAAGATCCGTGAAAGCAGAAGTCGTGGATGATCTCTTTGACCTCTTCGACATCCGCGGCGCGGCTCATCTTCTGACGGAACTGCTTCGCTCCGCTGGTGCTTTTAATGTACCAGCAGCCGATACGGCGTGCATCAATGACCGCTTTTTTATCGTTGTGATAGTGGAGCACCTTGTCAAAATGATCGAGGAGTGTTTGCTTATACTCTTCCGCTGTTTTCGGAGTCGCCTTTCCCGTCGTGAGATACTCAATCATTTCCTCAACAATCCAAGGACTTCCCATCGTCCCTCTAGAGATCACCACTCCATCACAGTCGGTTTGCTCAAAGACCTTCTGAACCGCCTCTCCTGAGAAGAGGTCTCCATTGGCAAGAACGAGGATCTCTTTTGCGGCCTCTTTGCACTCTTTAATCCAATCCCACTTGGCATTGCCATTGTAGCCCTGCTTGCGCGTTCGTCCATGGACACAGATGGAGACGGCGCCTGCGGCTTCAGCAATCTGAGTGATCTGAGGTCCCACAAGCTCCTCTTCTGTCCAACCCATACGGATTTTGACAGATACGGGAACTTTCACGGCCGCTTTGATCTCACTGACAATCTCTCCGATCTTTTCTGGCTGGCGAAGCAGCCCTGACCCACTCCCATCTTTGGTGATCTTATCGACCGGGCAGCCGCAGTTGAGATCAATCACATCAAAGCCCAGCTCTTCTAAGATTTTGGCCGACTTCCCGGCAATTTTGGGGTTGGAACCGACCAATTGGGCTCCAATCGGGTGCATCCCTTCCGTGTAATCTAAAAGGCGGAAGGTTCCGACATCGCCACGGATGAGCGCATCCATCTTGACCATCTCACAAAAATGGAGTCCTGGACGGTAAGCGCTTCCCATCTCACGAAAAGGGAGGTCAGAACAACCGGCTAAAGGAGCATAGAAGATGTTGTTGGGCAGAGTGATCGACCCATATTGAAAGGGGCGCTTTAAGAACCGATCGTGATGATGAGCCATTTCACTCCATACTCAATGAATTGCAGCGCAAAAAGCGCGACAATGGGGCTAAAATCGATCATTCCTAAGGGAGGAATGATCCGTCTAAAAATTTCTAGATAAGGATCGGTGTAGGCCATGATATACTTCATGACCGTGTACTGTTGAAGCTCAGGCAACCAGGAGCTCAAAATGCGGGCAAAAATCATGAGCATGTAAATCAAAAAGAGCTTATCAATGATCAAGAGTAATAAGGCCATAAAGAATTCCTTCAAAAAAACGCATTTTTTTGATAATCTTAGTCTTTAAGTCTAAAAAAGTAAAGAGCATATGATATGCTGAACCTTTGGAAAAGCGAGTCTGTTTTTAGCCTGCATCGAGATCAAAATGTTCTCTATGCTGTGACAGTTCAGATGGATAAGACTCCTCAAGTCTTCTCCGCTGAGGTCGATGAGCTCGCCGATTTTGAGTTCGATCCTACCCTCCATGAACAGGTCGCAGCCTCTTTTCCTGCAAAAGATATTTTAATCCGCCCTCTCGACCTCAAGCTAAAAAAAGAAAAAGCGCTCCTCTCTGTCTTACCCTTTGAAGCAGAACCCCTCCTCCCCTTCCCCATTGAAGAAGCCGTCCTCACCTTTGCCAAAAGAGAAACCCTTGGACAAACAACACACCTTTCCCTTTTCGCTGCGCGTCAAGAGAGCGTGGAACTCGCCCTCGAAAACTGGGAAGAAGTGGGGGTCGACCCAGACTATCTTTTCCCTGAAAGTCAAGGACTTGCAACACTTTGTAAGGCCGTTCTCCCGGAAGAGGAAAAAACGACGACGACCTTTGTGATCCACTTCGGTGAAGAGAGTGTCATAGCCCTTTTGCAGAAAAATGGTGTTCCCCTCGGAATCCATACGGTACACCTTGATCAAGAGGGACTCAAACTCGAACTAGAGCGCATCCTCCTCTCTCTCAGTAAACAGTTTAAATCCCTAGACATCTCCGGCGTCTTCTTTACTGGAAAAGTAACTGAATATCAAGAACTTAAGAAAGAACTCCTCCTCCGTCTACAAATTGATGAAGTGCTCCCTGAAGAGACCTTCGGACTCGAAGAAAAAGAGATTCTCCTCTTTGCTATTCCCGTAGGCCTTGCGCTCACAACTCAAGACAAAACTCTTGATAATGTGAACCTTAGAAAAGATTCTTTTGCCCCTTCCAACCCCTGGAAACCCTATGTCAAGCCGCTTTACACTTATGGAGCTGCTTGCCTCCTCCTCCTTGTCTCTCTCTTCCTCTTTTCGAAGGCAACCATCTCCTATGAGTTGAGAGAACTCCAGCAAAGCTACAACACCCTCCTTCGAGTCGTCGACCTTCCTTCAAAGGAGGTGGAGTTCGAATTCCCCTCTGGAGCAAAACAACTCTCTGACCTCTCTTTTGATGAAATCCAATCACGCGTCAGTTGGATCCAGAAAAAAGTGGCTAAAGATCCGGAATACTTCCCTCTCTATCCCGATGTTCCAAACCTTTCAGACCTTTTAGCTTGGCTTGGCTCTCATCCGTATGCAAAAGCTCCCGCTCCTGGAGAGGCTCCCTTGATTGAGATCCAAAGCCTCCAGTACACCCTTGTCAAAAGGCCTGATTCGAAGAAGAAACGCGAAAAATACCGAGTGAAAGTGGATTTAGAGTTCCAAACAGGGACTCCGAAGAATGCAAGAGAGTTCCACGAAGCACTCCTCAAACCAAACGATTTTGTCGACCCTAAAACAGAAGTAAAGTGGAACGCCTCACAAAACCTCTACCGCACCACCTTCTTTCTAAAAAATCGGACACCCAAACTCCAAGCCAGGGAGGTGAACGGTGAGTAAGTGGATTCTCTCTATCCCTGTGAAACGAGCCATCCTCTACCTCTTGGTCATTGGACTCTTTCCCTCTTTCCTGGTGCTTTTTTACTTTTTCTCAGAGAAGGGAGCCATCCAAACGCTTGAAAAAAGGATCCAAGCGCTTGAAGAGATGGCCTACCTCAAGCAAAAGCGCGGAGAGCTCAACAAGTCAATCATGGTGACCTACTCCGGCTCCGATAAATTTTATATCGATAAAGAACTCGAATCCCTTCAACTGCTCCTTCCAGAGATCGAAACCTTAGAAAAGAGTGTCCAGACCTTCACCGCCATCGATAACGAATCTCTGCATGAACGGCTCTCTTTTCTTAAAAACACCAATAAAATTGTCTTTGCCGAAAGCAATGTCCAAAATTTGGGTGGTTTTACGGAGACAACCGAGTCGCTGGTGAAGCCGGTTGAGCTCGATATGGCTGACCTCCAAACCCTCCTCACACGCATAGAAAAGGGGGAAAACTTCGACGAGACCTCGAAAAAACCTCAACTGATCATCACTGATTTTCGTATGGACCGTGCTCCAACTCTCACAGGAAGTGAAGTCTTCCGCATCAATCTAAAATTATTAAAACGGGAGTTTCAACAATGAAGAAATCGCTTCTTTCTCTCCTTCTTTTGCTGGCATCCTGCTCTAAAGTAGAAACCTCTTCTCTCTCCACTGTCACGATCGTGGATCGAAACGGCTTTTCGGAGACGATCAGCAACCAAGACAGGCTCTCTCTCTACGAAAACACGAACTTTTCAACCAACCAGCCCTATAAAGAGGTCGCACGCGTCTACAAACGCGACGGTGAGGGCAATGTCAACTCCTCTGTCAACACCTACCACGAAAATGGGCAGCCCTATCAATACCTAGAAATCTCGAATGGCCGGGCTAGAGGAGCCTATCTCGAATGGCATCCAAACGGAACTCTCGCATTGGAGGCAACGGTGGTTGAAGGAGAGCCAGAACTCTCCGACGAAGCGCGCGCCACATGGATTTTTGATGGGATGGCCTCTTGCTGGGATGACCAAGGAACCCTTGCCGCCACCTTTCCTTATAGCAAAGGAATGATGGATGGCTCGGTGACCTACTATCATCCTGATGGTAAAGTGTGGAAGGAGCTCGAATATACTGCTGGTAACCAAGAAGGAACTGAAGAGATTTACACACCCGACGGGCTCCTCCTTCAACGCTCTCACTATAAAGAAGGGCTCCGCGACGGGGACTTAAAGCGCTTTTGGTCAAACGGAGAGATCCAATCTGACGAGTTCTACTACCACGGCAAACTGATGAAGGGACGCTACACTGACGAGAGGGGAAATGAGCTCTCGAAAGTGGAAGAGGGCAATGGAAGACGCGCTCTTTTTGGAAAAAAACACCTCACAGAAACACATGAATACCGGGATGGATTCCCTTCTGGAGAAGTGGTCGTCTATGATGAACACCGTCTCATTTTACAGAGATACCACGTGAAGAATGGGCTGAAACATGGTGAAGATACAGAGTACTATGCAGGAACCACTCGCCCTAAAATCACTCTCACCTGGGTCGAGGGACAAATCCGTGGAAACGTCAAGACTTGGTACCCCTCTGGAAAGCCACAAAGTGAACGAGAGATCCACAACCACAAGAAAAATGGACTCCTCACCGGCTGGTATGAGAGTGGAGACCTCATGCTCATCGAGGAATACAGAGATGACCTCCTTCAAAAAGGAGAGTACTATAAAAAAGGGGAGAAGCGTTCTACCTCCCGCGTTGTGAATGGAAACGGCTCCGCCACCCTATATGACTCTGATGGGAACTTCAAAACGAAAATCACCTACAAGAACGGAGTTCCTCTTCCCTAATAAACTTTTGATCCACCCTCGGAAGCCTCCTTCTAAGAAAGCCACTTTACGTAAGCACTACTTAGAGAAAAGAGCTCAAATTTCGTTAGATTTACGTCTAAAAGCTGAAGGAAAAGCTCTCGACTATTGCACTCAAGCTCTCTCAAAGTCGGACACCGTTCTCTCTTTTGCCTCCTTTGGATCCGAAATTTCAACGAAAGAGATCAACCTCTTCTTGATGAAGAGAGGTTCTTTAGTACTACCCCGCGTCGTGGCAGACTCCATAGAAGTTTTCCGTGTGACTTCGCTCAAGCAGCTCCAACCCTCCTCTTACGGGATCTTAGAGCCCTCTCCCACCCTCTGTTCACGTGTAAAAGAGAGCGAAATCGACCTCTCACTCGTACCTGGAGTCGCATTTCACTCTAATTTTCACCGTATAGGATATGGAAAAGGGCACTACGACCGCTTTTTTGCTAGATTTGATTCGTCTTCAGTGGAAAAGGTAGGACTTGGGTATCAAGAGCAAAGAATCGAGGGGGAGTTCTCACCGCAGGAAACGGATATCCCCCTCGACCAGATTCTGTTGTTTTAGCTTTCTTGAGCTGGCTCTTCAGCCGGAGCTTTGCCGAATTTCTTCTCAGCAATCTCTTTTTCGAGTTTTTCCATCAGCGCCGAGTCGTTTTTAAGCAGTTCACGCACCGCTTCACGCCCTTGACCGAGTCTCTCTGAGTTGTAAGAGAACCACGCTCCTTTCTTATCGATGATTCCACACTCGACACCAAGGTCAATGACCGTTCCAGTACGAGAAATCCCCTCATCGAAGAAGATGTCGAACTCAGCGACGCGGAAAGGAGGCGCCATCTTATTCTTCACGACTTTCACCTTGGTTCGGTTCCCGAGCTCACGGTTATCTGATGACTTGATCGATCCAGCACGGCGGATCTCCATGCGCACAGAGCTGTAAAACTTAAGCGCACGTCCCCCTGTCGTTGTTTCAGGGTTTCCATAAACAATCCCGATCTTTTCACGGACTTGGTTGATGAAAATCGCACACGTATTGCTCTTCGCAAGGGCTGCAGTGAGCTTACGCAGTGCTTGGGACATCATTCTCGCCTGTAGACCCATAAATTGATCTCCAATCTCCCCCTCAAGCTCTGTCTTCGGCACGAGGGCTGCAACCGAGTCAATCACGATGACATCGACTGCGTTGGAACGTGCGAGCGTCTCTGCGATGTTCAGCGCCTCTTCCCCTGAGTCGGGCTGAGAGATCAGTAGGTCGTCCACATTGACCCCAATCTTCTTCGCATAAGATGGGTCCACAGCATGCTCCGCGTCGATATACGCAGCGAGTCCACCACCTTTTTGAGCGTTTGCAACAATATGTAAAGCCAGTGTCGATTTACCTGAGGACTCAGGCCCGTAAATCTCAACAACACGTCCTCTTGGAACACCTCCGATTCCGAGTGCTTCATCAAGAGTCAACGCTCCCGTTGGAATCGCACTAATTTCTCTTGAAGCGTGTGCCGCTCCAAGTGTCATGATCGCTCCTTCACCAAACTGCTTCTTGATGTAGCTGACGGCGCTATCGAGAGCTTTTTTTCTTTCTGTATCCACTGCATTCGCCATGAGTGTTCTCCTTTTTTTGGAGCGAGGATAACCCATTTACAAAATAAGGGAAACTTTCTTGAGATGAAACAGCCACTTTTTTATGATCGAAATTACTATGAGTAAAATCGTTCAGCTAGATGCACTTGAAATCCTCGACTCGAGAGGACAACCGACCCTCGAAGTGAACCTAAAAACGGAAAAAGGAGCTGTCGGCCGTGCTGCCGTTCCTTCTGGTGCTTCCACAGGGGAACACGAAGCGCTTGAGTTGCGCGATAAAGACCCTTCTCGTTACTTAGGAAAAGGAGTTCTAAAGGCAATCAAAAACGTTGAAGGTCCTCTTGCTGAAGCAGTTAAAGGTCTTGAGGTCAGTGACCAACGCACCCTCGACCAGACGATGATCCAGCTCGACGGAACCTCTACAAAGAGCCAGTTTGGAGCCAACGCGCTTTTGGGAATCTCCCTCGCCGCCGCCCGTGCAGCAGCGAACGAAGAGGGACTTCCTCTCTACCGCTATATTGGCGGTGTCGATGCACACCTCCTTCCTTGCCCGATGATGAACGTCATCAACGGTGGCCTTCACGCTTCAAATAGCCTTGACTTTCAAGAGTTTATGATTCGTCCTCGCGGAGCATCCTCATTTACCGAAGCCCTGCGGTGGGGAGCAGAGATCTTCCAACATCTGAAAAGCCTACTCCACTCAAAGGGACTATCCACCTCTGTCGGCGACGAAGGGGGCTTTGCACCTGATCTCGGATCAAACGAAGAGGCTCTCGAATTCCTTGTCAAAGCGATTGAAAAAGCAGGCCTAAGGCCCGGTGGTGAAGTCACACTCGCTCTCGACTGTGCGGCTTCTTCCTTCTACGACACGAACAAGGGAAAGTACATTGACTTCAAGAAGAAGGAGAGAGGAGAGTCTTTTCAACAGCGCTCTTCTGATGAACAAGTAGTTCTTTTAGAGTCACTTGTCGACTCTTTTCCGATTGACTCCATCGAGGATGGGCTCGATGAAAATGATTGGGCGGGCTGGCAGCAGCTCAACGAAAAGCTCGGCAAAAGGATCCAGATTGTCGGAGATGACATCTTTGTCACCAACCCCGACTTTCTACGCCGAGGTATCGAACTGAAAGCCGCCAACTCAATTCTCATCAAGGTGAATCAAATCGGGACACTGACAGAGACCCTCGAAACGATTCAACTCGCAAAAAACCATCAATTCACTACTGTGATCTCTCACCGTTCTGGGGAGACAGAGGACACTTTTATCTCGGACCTTGCTGTTGCCACCGGCTCCGGTCAGATCAAAACCGGGTCTCTTTCCCGTTCTGACCGTACAGCCAAGTATAACCAGCTCTTGCGCATTGAAAAGGAGCTTGGTGCCTCAGCAAAGTTTGCCCACTCCATTCAGAAAGAATGGGCTCTTTGAAGTCCAACTCTCGATAGTTCACGAAATCTTGTAAAAATGGGGTTAACCAGGCTAGTTAGAAGATAGCTGAAGTGCTTTCGCCGCTTCATACAGGGGAGATTTCTGAAGGCCCAGCTCTGAAAGCTCTATGATAAAATCTTTAGTTTCCACGTGGAACATCTCTATCGCTTTATCTTTTCCAAAGTGGAGGGCGGCGTTCGCTTTTTTCTCTTTTTCGAGGTCTTCTTTCTCATCTTCCAAATCGTCTGCAATCTGAAAAGCCATTCCAAAATGCATTGCCGCTTTTTTGACACTCTCGAGCTGAGAAGGAGTTCCCCCTCCAAAGAGCCAACCAAAAACGAAGGAAATTTCAAAGAGAGAAACGGTCTTGAGTCGAGTGATCTGTTGAAGGGTTTCTCCCTCTCCCATCTGCTCATAAAGATCTAAATACTGGCCTGTTGAAGCTCCCTCTAGTCCGCTATTTTGACTTGCATTTTCAACAGCGAGACGACATCTCTCTGGAGAGCCTTTTGTCAGAAGCCGGTATCCCTCCGCAATGAGGGCGTAGCTTGTCAAAATCGCCGTCGCTTCATCGTAAGCCTGATGGAGTGCTGGGCGCCCTCGTCGCGATTTCTCATCGTCCATGCAGGGAAGATCATCGGCAATCAATGAGGCTGTGTGAAAGCACTCAGCAGCCAAGGCAGCCTCTTTCAACCCCTCCTTCGGGCTCAACCCCTCTGCAATCATCCAAACCAGTGCGGGACGAAAGCGCTTTCCTGCTCCCAAAAGGGCGTAGGAAAGGGGTTCGTAAAGGGGTCCTTTTCCCTCTAATGTGAGCAAGTATTCCTGAAGATCTTTCTCCACTTTTTCCACAAAGGGAGCGATTTTTTTCGCTATTTGCTCTTTAAAAGGATTACTTAATGTCTTTTCTTTCAATGACTTCTGCTCTTTCTTTAGGTCGAACGACACAGTTTGAAGGAACCACTCCTCCATGAAAAACACAAGGGAACCAGAAAGCTCCTTTGCCAATAATGGTACCAGGATGGGTCACGGCATTACATCCAATTTG
>Ga0180431_10010632_pt1 | contig 10199 bp, 11 predicted proteins | sample SS_ome_11_FD_132459 | JGI IMG/M metagenome (GOLD analysis project Ga0180431, IMG submission 132459) | Hypersaline lake sediment archaeal communities from the Salton Sea, California, USA - SS_1_MS_1 metaG | ecosystem: Environmental > Aquatic > Non-marine Saline and Alkaline > Hypersaline >... | reverse complement strand
TGGATTCGCAGAAGGATCGGGCATCCTTACCTCACATCTAGTGCTCTGCCCGCGCCGATCGGGAATGCGCACCAACGGCGACCGGTTTCTCATACTCCATGCGACGTTCGTTGGAGCTTCGTAGCCGGGAACGAGACGCTTGAAGCTGTTCACTAGCGGATTAGTGACCGCGCAGAAGCCTCGCGCGTGCTTCAGTAGACCGGCAACGTAGCCCAGACCGACATCCGAAATCTCCCACTTGGCCTTGGGCTCGTAAAACGCGTTCTTACCATCCTTGAAGAGCGACTGATGCGTGTGCATGCCTGACCCGTTTTGCCCCTCGATTGGCTTGGGCATGAACGTGGCCAAGAAACCGTGCCGGTAAGCAATGGTCCGTACGATGAACTTGAACGTTGCGAGATTGTCGGCTGTGGTCAGAGCATCGGCGTAACGGAAGTCCACTTCGTGTTGGCCCCGTGCGACCTCGTGATGCCCCGCCTCCACCTGGAACCCCAGATGGTCCAGGTCATGAATCATTAGGCGGCGGATTGGTTCGGCCTTGTCTACCGGAGCCAAATCGAAATAACCACCAGCATCCTGGGTTTCCAGCAGCGGGTATCCGCTCTCGTCACGATGGAAAATGAAAAATTCAGCCTCACATCCCGCCATCATATCGTAACCCAGCTCTTTTGCTCGCTTTATCTGCCTCTTGAGTGTTAGGCGCGGGCAACCGGGGAATGAAGAGCCGTCCGGGTTATAGATGTCGCAGATCACGCGCGCTACTCTCCCACCTTCGTCGTCGTATGGGAAGACCTTGAAAGTGTCGAGATCGGGCTTGAGCACCATGTCGCTTTCCTCGATCCGCACAAACCCTTCAATCGACGATCCGTCAAACATGATGTCGCCGGCTACAGCTTTCGTAAATTGACTGCGCGGAACTTCTACGTTCTTGTTTATGCCGGTCACGTCCGTGAATTGGAGCCGCAGGAAATCAACCTCCAATTCATCAGCCAGATTCAGAATATCTGCTTCGGACGCCCCTTTCGTGTCTACCACGCGGCCCCTTATGGCCGTCGTCTTGGTGGGGCCCGGTACGGTAATCGACTTCCTTCCATTCATCATGCACTCTCCCGTGAAATATCTTGCTCAACCACCCCCGCACTATACCGGGGGAAGGATACAGTGTCAATCAATAAATGCAGATCGCGCATATATTCGATGTCACTCATGCATTTTGTTGTGATGAATCGTACACAAAGTGGATATGAGTTGCGGGAATTACAGATTACTATTGACAGGAGTTGCGTGGTGCGCTAGTCGCCACCGAGGGATTTCAGCAAGTTCCAGAGGTCCTGGGCCGAAAACCCAGAAAACCGTGTCTCTATCTCTTTCTCGGACCACTCGAGAAATATCCAACCCGAAAGCCTGTGCAGATTGCCGGAAATGAAATGAATACGGCCCCTAATGGCTTCCAGGTCCGCATCCACGGCAGTCTCCAACAACACATCCCAGTGGCTGGAGCCACGAGTCAACTCGCCGGCCTGGCGAGCCTTAATCTCGCTCCAAGCAGGCGCGAAGTGCTCGGACGACTTTCTTCCTTCTGAATCCACTGGCATCAGGCTAGAGTAACCTTCGTGGCGCTGAGACGCTAGGCACAGCGTCTACGACGGCCTCCCGCTCCGCGACTAAGTTCTCAGGACCAGCAGCTTTCCTAAGACGAGGTTCCCGCTTGACTCGCCACCGCGAACTTTGATCCCATTCTCCGGCTTACCGTCTATATTGCAGATTCCGGAAGGGCACCAAGACAAATATGTCGCACAAAGTCATGAACTCAGACCTGCCGGTACGCAAATGTCCGAAGTGCGGGGCGAGTAGTACCGGGAACTTCTGTCACGGTTGTGGCGCACCCATTCGCCAGGATGTATGCGCCAATTGCCAGGCCGAATTATCACCTGGTGCTCGGTTTTGCCACGAGTGCGGTACGCCGACCGGTTCAGGCTCGCGTTCCAGCGGACCCAACAGATTGCCTTGGGTTCTCGCCGCCGCGGCGGTCGTGGTTTCCATACTGGTGCTCGTGGTACGGGACGGCGCCCCAGCCCCTGGACCAGCAATGCAGGGTTCATCCCCTCGCCCAAGCGTGGGGGCTCCCGACATCAGCAGCATGACCCCCCTTGAACAAGCCGATGCCTTGTTTGAGGTAGTTATGATCGCGTTAGAACGTGGAGATACCGCCCAGGTCGGATTCCACGCTCCCATGGCGTTGGGGGCGTACGCAAACCTCGACAGCCTGGACGCCGACGCGCAGTACCACGTTGGCCTGTTGCGAGGAGCAATCGGCGACCACGATGGTATGCTAGCTATGGCCGATACACTTCAAGCAATTGTCCCAGGTCATCTCCTCGCCACCACCCTGCGCAAGGCTGTTGCCGAGGCGAGAGGTGATTCCGCCGGAGTACAGGAAGCCTATAGGCGCTTCCTCAGTGACTACGGTTCCGAAGCTACGACGAACAGACGCGAGTACCTACTTCATCAGAGATCAATAGACGCATTCCTGGCAGAGGCGCGCAGGGCGACAGTTGGTGAAGGCAATTGAACTAGAGCCTGCCGAAACCGCATATTAGCATTCTCGTGAAGCCCAGTCTATTTGCGCCAAACCAAAACGGAAGGTCTACCCCGAGTTTTTGCTTAGCGCGTTGCGAAGCTCGCAATCGCGATTATTCTATTCAGTTGTCGAACGGGCGTCAGGACTGTTGACCCGGCCCCGCCCCTGGACGCTTCGAACCGCGGAGAAACGGCTCAGTGAACCCTTCAGATGAACAACCACAAGGCTACAGAATCCTGGTAGTGGACGATGAAGACTCGGTGCGCAGCGCTCTCACGCGTTACCTCTCCGCGCGAGGTTACTCGGTAGGCGAGGCCGCAAACGGGGAAGAGGCACTTCGGGCGTTACAGGCTGAACCATACTCGTTGATGTTGCTGGATGTGCGGATGCCGGGAATCGACGGTGTGGATTTGGTGCCGGAGGTTCTCGATCATGACCCTGATGTCGCGATCCTAATGCTCAGCGCGATTTCTGATGCGACAACCGCGGCGACCTGCATGCAACGCGGTGCATTCGACTATCTCACCAAGCCCATCGAACTAAACGATCTCAGTGCCGCGATCGAGCGAGCGCTCAAGCGTCGCGATACGTTCATCCAGAACCGAGAGATCTCCTCGTGGCTCAAGGAAGAGGTCCAGCGCCGCACACGTGAGGTCGAGATCGAACGAGAGAAACAACAACAGCTCACACTGGCAACGCTCGAGGCCTTGGTCAACGCATTGGAAGCGAAAAACACGTATTTGAGCGGACATTCGGCCCGGGTGGCGGCGTTCGCAGCGTCGGTCGCGCATCATATGAACCTGAGTGACGACGAAGTGGAGAACGTCAGAATGGCGGGACGCCTTCACGATCTGGGGAAGATCGGCGTGCAGGAATCGGTTTTGAACAAGAAGGGCCCCCTCACGGACGAAGAATACGAACACGTAAAGCAGCACGTGCTGATCGGTTGGCAGATTCTGTCTCCCCTTCAGCACCTGGGCTCGGTCGTCTCATACGTACGGAGCCATCACGAACATTGGGACGGCAGCGGTTATCCGGACGGACTCAGTGCAGAGGAGATCCCAATAGGGGCGCGAATAATTTGCGCCACAGAGGTCTACGACGCATTGACTACCGCCCGACCCTACCAGAAGAAACTGTCGCCCGAAGAAGCTGTGGAGCGAATGGGTCACCTGGTAGGTACGGTGATCGATCCGGACGTCCTCGAAGGGATGGTCGCGGCCGTCGACAGCCGCAAGACCCTCGTGTTCATAGACGCCCAGGAAGAGGAGCAATAAGCTATCGCTTGAGCCGTCCGAGCCTGGAGATAGTCAGCGAATCCCCCGCCTCACCACGTCTGAAGACGAGTTTCGTGTTGGCTGCTCCTAGCCCCAGACCGTTGGGGTAAAGGCGGGTCTCCGGCCTCGAAGCGGCCAGCCACACACCGTACTTTGCCGGGCCGGGCAACCGCCAAACCACGGAGTCCGGTACACCTTCCGCTACAGCCAACAACGAATCGCTGCTGAACCTCACCCTCACGCGAACAGCACGATAGACAGATGCAATGCGGGCCCGGTTGTAAAACGCCGCTGTCTCGTCGGCAGCCCTACGAACTGCCAACCGGTCCGCGTACCCGGTTAGCCTCGGCGCGGCCATACAGATCAGAATACCTACGACCACGAGGACGATAGCCATCTCGATTAGAGTAAACCCTTGTCTCATCCCGACACCATATGTGACACGCAACTGTGATGTTTGACCAAAAAAACGCCACAATGGGCTCAAAAACACTACTTGGCGTCTGGTATGTCCTTTGCTACCATAAAAACACGCCCTTGCCGTGTGGTCATCCGTGAGCCATACTTGCCAGGTCGAGTGTTTGAGCAGCCACAAGGAGGTCACAAGGTGGACGCGACGAGTACAATGACCGTGCCAAATACGGACCCAAATATTGGACTCCACAAACCGTTTTTGGAAAACGCGGCGAACGGTGATGACCGACAGGAGGGGCTCGGGGCGTTTCTGGTAATGCGGCTGGTCGACCAGTTCTGCGTGGATGCAGCGCAACCTAGTCGAGACGCCATGCACTATCAGTGCTATTCTACCCAGGAGTTCGTTTCGGGCCTACATCCGAAGACTGAAACCTCCTCCGTGCTATACGAAGTCACTCGTGTGGCCAAGGCTGCTCTGGAATCAGAAGATCGCCGTATGCTGTTTCCGCCACTCCAAGCGCTGGCCTACCGCCTGGAAGAAGAATCCCGATTCGACGAGGCCTTGGATGTTCTTCAAACAGCAATTCGCCTGAGCGATGGCCGCGATGCGGAGGAGGAAGTTGGTGTTTTCCTGCATCTCGGGCGGATTTATCGCAACAACAACTCGTTCCGCGAAGCACGGAATTGTTATGAGCGGGCCGGCGCAATGGCTTTGCGTCTCCGGGACAGACACTCTGAATTGCTCAGCCGGATCGGGCGGGGAATAGTCACCCGACAAACCGGAAATCTGCCTGAATCCGAGAAGATCCTTCGCGACGTGATCGCCGAATCACAGACCTCGAAGGACGGTGATGCCGAGGCTCGCGCTTCTCAGGATTTGGCAGGGACCCTGTATTTCGCGGGCCGGATCTCCGAAGCTACGCCCTATGCATTTAGGGCATACGAGCTTCATGACGCGCCATCGGACAAGGCCAGAGCACTGAGTGATACTGGTGCTATGCTCAAAGCCCTTGGACATTACAGCGCAGCCCAGAATGCGTATTCGGTTGTACTTGCTCACGATCTTCGGCCCGACGTACGGGCCCGCACTGAGATTGAATGCTTAGAGGTGAGCGCGCTAACCGGAGATCGAGTGTCCTTCGAACGTTGGCGCTGTGAGATCGCGAAAAAACGTGACGATCTGCCGCAAGATGTCTTGCTGGAATTCGAGCTGGAGATGGGCATCGGATACTCAATGTTCGACCGATACGATAGGGCCGAGGATCACATAAGGAACGCGATAGCGATAGCAGAAGAACTAGGCATGGGGCAGCGTCTGTTCTTCGCTGAACGACGGCTGGAGGAAATCCAAGATCAGCGCAGCCGATCGTTTGAACATTCACTGCTCTTCAACGAGGAAGGAGAATGCACTACCCCGGTTAGGGAGACAATCGAACGCCTGGAGGACCTCGTGGCAGCGGCGCGCGGCTGACTCTGCGAGCAACCGCGCGCCTCATGATTCAGGTGTTGGAGCCTTGAATCGCGAGATCATCGCAGGTATTGGATCCTTGGATTGCGCACCCGTCTCCGTCAGGAGCAGTCAGGTTGCCGCAAGCGGCGGCGCTAAAGGCAACGGAGGCAAGAAGGGCGATAGCAAGCAGGCGTGCACGGCGTGACATTTGAACTCTCCTGGATAGATCTGGTGGTATTTTTGGGCTGTCAGGGTGAACATCGCGCATGAGACGCGGTTCCGTTAGTGCGTTTTTGGGGCATCGTATGTCGTTTTTGGGACATTTGTGCTAGTACTCGCCGCAGTTGGTGAATCTCTGGAGCCTAGGCTCAGGAGAGCTGCCGGCCACAAGTTCCGGTTTGTGACCTCACGCTCTTGGGATGAGGCTGTTGAGCAGATCCTCAGCCGACCGGTGGAAATGGCTGTGGTAAATCCTGGCTTGTCTGGTGAGCCCCGGACACAGGAGATCGAGCGCATTTGCGTGCTGTTTCCGTCGCTGCCACTGATCCTGTACGGCGAGCTGTCACCGACGATTGCCCGAATCTTGTTGAAACTCGGCAACGCAGGCATCAGAGAAGCGGTGATAGCAGGCTATGATGACCACCCCGACAGACTCGGTGATCTGCTAGTGACCGAGGCAACTCGTGCCGTGTCCGGAGAGCTGGTAGCCACGATACTGAAGTCGTTGGAATGGTGTCCGGGTGAGTTGCGTTGGGCCATCGAGACCATCATCAGAGAGCCCGGCGCCGTGCAGTCGGTGCAGGACCTTGCCGACCGGGCCCGCATGGACCGACGAACCTGTGGGCGTTGGTTCCTGCGCGCCGGGCTTCCGCCACCGAGCGTGATGCTGATGGTGTTGAGAGTCCTTTACGCGCACCGATTGCTCCAAGACCCTGGTTACACTGTGGAGGATGTGGCGTCCAAGCTCGGCTACGCTCAGACGCGAACACTGGCGCAAAACGTAAAGGAAGTGTTCGGCTTGACACCTGGTGAGTTGCGCATAACGCTGAGCCGCGACGAAGCGATTTCGATCGTGCGCGAGAGATATCTCGGCAGGTCGGACGGGGAGTTGGCATACGTATCATGAGAGATGCAACCGTCCTCGTCGTCGATGACTACCGTAGCGTCCGAAAAACCCTGGGGCGCGCACTAGAGAGTGTCGGGTACACCGTGTTGCTGGCGGCGTCAGGCCAAGACGCATTGAGAATTCTCAGAAAGCACCAGGTAGATGCGGTTGTGCTGGATCTGCACATGCCGGTCATGTCGGGGCAAACCCTGTTTCATCTCATTATCGGCACCTGGCCTGAACTCAAAACGCGGGTGTTGATCATTACGGGAGATGTTCGGGTGGAAGAGAAGGAGACGTGGCTCAAACTCTATGACCTGCCCGTCGTTAAGAAGCCGTTTGCGCTCGACGAGGTCCTCTCGCTCATCGACGCAGTGACGGTGGACGAGCGGCAAGTAGCGAACGGTTCGTAGATGAATTCAAACGCAAACAGGTCAGACGACCCCCTATCTGCACTGCGCGAATACCGCCATCTGGCACCGTGGAGCCTGCGTGATATGGCAACTTTGGCTGGCGCGATCCTGGAATCATCCGGCGTGCGCCCCCTGAATGCGGCCGCGAGTGCAATCCCGAGCGAACGGACCATCCGTTTCTACGTGGCCCGTGGGTTGGTAACGCCTCCAAGCGGTCGTGGTACGGCCGCAGTCTATACCTACCGGCACATCCTGAGCGTGCTTCACATCAAGCTCCGGCAGATGGAGGGGTTCACTCTGGATGCGATCAACCAGGAATTGGCCGACATGAGCGGCGACGTTCTCGAGCGTAGAGTGGCGTCGGCTTTGGGACCGGGCCTCCCACCCCCCGATCGGCTACCTTTGACCAGCAATGATCGACCGGCTTGGGGCAGAGCTGGACGGGCGCTGCGTGCGTGGTTGTCGGACAGCACCACCGAGGACGTAGACGAAACGGGGTCTCGAAACCGCACCACGACATGGCATCGCCTCCCGGTGTCCAAGGGGATCGAACTACACCTGCAACACGATCATCCGCTTGCGCAGATGGGAGACCGCGACGGAGATCTGGCTGATGCCGTGAGGTTGGCAGTAACGCGCATAATGGGAATGACGCCCGACCAACTGTCGCCACGCGATGGGTTGACACAACCCGAACCGAATTCCGAGCATCGTTATTAGCACACGCTCTTGCGGGACGTTCGAGGTATCCCAAGTTTTCAGCTAACCCAACCAACAAGGTGAACTCATGTTTGGAACCGTAGTGCTCCTGATAGTCGTGGCAGTGGTCATCGGATGGGTCATCTCGGCATACAACAAGCTGATTGCACTCAAAGGGCAGACAGAAAACGCATGGAAACAGATAGACGTGCAGCTGAAGCGACGTCACGATCTGATTCCCAATCTCGTTGAGTCGGTAAAGGGTGCGATGGAGTTCGAGAAAGAGACATTGGAGGCCGTGATCGAAGCTCGCAACCAGGCGGTGAACATTCAGGCTGGCGCTATGCCTACCGGTGGTGTGCAGCAGCTGGCAGCGGCTGAAGCGGCGCTTTCATCAGCGCTGTCTCGCCTGAACGTTGTGGTCGAACGTTATCCCGACCTGAAAGCGACAACCAACGTCGGGCAGTTGCAGGAAGAACTGACGTCCACCGAAAACCGCGTTTCCTTCGCGCGTCAGCTCTATAACGACACCGCTACTACATACAATATCAAGCAGCAACAGTTTCCGTGGAATTTGGTAGCCGGCATGGCTAAAGCTGAAGTGGTCGAACTCTGGGAGATCACTGACGAGAGTGAGCGTGCGGTACCAAAAGTCGATCTTTCGATGAAGTAGCCGCGGTGAGCGACTCAAACCTCTTCGAGCAGCAAGCATCCAACCGTCGCCGTTCAGCGATCCTGGTGGCGGTGTTTTTAGCGTTTTTCGCGTGGATCGGCTTCGGTGGCGATCTCATCTTTTACCTACAGACCACGTCTGAGCCCTCGGGCACCGGTTATCGCCACGTATTCCCGTGGTTCGGAATCGCGGCGACACTCATCGCAGCTGGCATGGCTTGGTACAGTTGGCGTAAAGGCCCCAAGGAAATCTTGTGGGCAACCGGTGCTTGGGAGCTAATTGAGCCGTCGAAGCCCGAAGAAATGGTGTACGTGAACGTGGTGGAAGAGATGGCGATTGCCTCCGGGCTACCGCGCCCATCCATCTGGGTAGTGCCGGACAAAGATCCGAACGCATTTGCGACCGGGACCGAAGAAAAGAGCGCACATGTGGCGGTCACCGAAGGCCTGCTGACCACGCTCAACCGAGATGAGTTACAGGCAGTTGTAGCCCACGAGATGGCACACATTAGGAATCACGATGTCAAGCTCATGACCCTGCTGGCGGCGCTCGTGGGTGTATTGGCTTTGATAGCGGAAGGAACGTGGCGCGTGCTCTGGTTCGGTGGCGGGCGACGTGGCAGGGCCGGCGGTGGTGGCGGCGGTGGAAAGAAAGGCGGCGGGGGCGCCGCTCCTCTTGTTGCCATTCTGCTGGTACTTTGGGTGATCAGCATAATACTGGCTCCGATAGTCTCCAGGCTGCTGGCGCTGGCCGTGAGCCGCAAACGCGAATTTCTCGCCGACGCAACCGCCGCCCAGTTCACGCGAAACCCGGCGGCGCTCGCATCAGCACTCCGCACGATCGAGGATGTGGTCGCTCCCACCAAGTCGATCAAGAGAGGCACGGCTCATCTGTGTATCGCCGATCCGCTGGGTCGCCGGCTCACACACAAACAAGGAGTCATTGCCAACCTTTTCGGCACCCACCCCCCCATGGGAGTACGTATAGCGAGGCTCAAGGCGATGGCGTACGCACAAGAGAAAACGGGTTCGATTCCCGAGGAGATCTAAACCTGACGGCAGGCGGCTGGATTCTCCTGTGCAGTGGTATCGGTCTTCTTGGGGTCCTTTGTATCTGGACGTTCTTCGGAGCTAGATCGCTTGTCAGAAAACGACTCTCCCGCGCTGCCATCAGAGTCGTCCATCGATTCAATGTCCACCTAAATCGCCACGCGCTCACCGACAAAGAAGAAGTCTACGCCCAGCTCTTGAATGACTCCGTAGTTCGGGCGGCAATCGCCGAGCACTGCAGAACCAAATCTGTTAGTGAAGCGGACACGGTGAGGTCGGTGGAAGAGTATGTGCACGAAATAGTGCCCGTATTCAACGTGCTGTCGTACTACAAGTTCGGTTACAACGTCGCTCGGGCGTTCGTGAAGCTCCTGTTCCGAGTAACGTCCGAATATCAGGACCACGAAGCTCTGAACGCGATACCGCGGGACGACGTGGTCTTGTACCTCATGAATCATAGGTCTAATGCCGACTACATCGTGGTGACGTATGTACTCGCGCATGGCGTGAGCATCAGCTATGCGGTCGGGGAATGGGC
>Ga0180431_10010628_pt1 | contig 10203 bp, 11 predicted proteins | sample SS_ome_11_FD_132459 | JGI IMG/M metagenome (GOLD analysis project Ga0180431, IMG submission 132459) | Hypersaline lake sediment archaeal communities from the Salton Sea, California, USA - SS_1_MS_1 metaG | ecosystem: Environmental > Aquatic > Non-marine Saline and Alkaline > Hypersaline >... | reverse complement strand
GAAGAAAGACGCAAAAAAATTGTTGAAATATATGCCCAGATCTACCTTAAAATGGTAAGAGAAAAACAACAGAATAATTCAAGCCTGAATAAATAGTAGTAGTAATTAGATTCTATTTTTATTGCACTTCATTCATCATTTTCTTGTTTGTAAAACCTAATAAAGTCTTCTGTATTTCCGGAGCCAGTTTGAGTAGAGACAAAACCTGGCTCACCCTGGCTCTGGTTACTCCAAGATCCCTGGCAATATCAGATTGACTATTTATAAGGGGATCGTTAAATAGGTTCAGGTAACGTTTTGCTTCCACCAATGGACTATTATAAGTTATGATAGAATTAATAAATAGGAATTCCCTGACGAGGTTTAAGATGTCTATGCAAAGAACAATAAAAAGAACAGAACTAAGAAAAAATAAAATAGAAGCTTTGCAGGAATTAAAAGAGGAAATACTCATGACATCCTGATGTGAAAATAATAGTATATGTTTCCAGGGTAAGAGGAGATTCCAGTAAAGTATCAGATATAGACCTTCTGATACTTGTAGGACAAAAGGTAAATACAAAGGTGGAAGAAGACATATACGGCTACATTGGAATATTGATAGAGAGGGTATTGCCATATGAAAAAAGAGCTGATCGATCTGGCAAAGTACTGTTTAAGAAAAGCCAGGGACACCCTTTCTGATGGAAAAAAATAAACTGGGATAATTACAGGGGCCGCATGGCAACATGCCGCATATATCGAGGAACCTACGGTTAAAGTAAATTTTTCTGTCAACAGCTCTCCTTTTACAGGAAAGGAGGGCCAGATTACCACTTCAAGGCAGCTCAGGGAAAGACTGTATAAGGAACTTGAGAATGATGTCGCATTGATGGTTGTGTTTTAATCGTCACGTTCTTTTTCTTAACTCCAACCTGGTCTCCGTTGTTTTTCGCAGTTTCAGAGTTTTTGCAAGCTTCTCCCCAGCCTTAGTTGCCTGTATTAATGCCCTGCCTTCACGCAGCGCTGCTCCTTCTTCAAAAAGCCTGAGAACCTTTACTGTATCGACTACCCTATAACCCAGCGCCTTAAGAGGCATATTCATTGCTTCTGCGGTAAAGCCCATGTCCTCTTCCTTTTGCTGTTCGCATACGGCGATTGAAACCGCATACTTTATACCCTGCACCTCATTGATACTAAGCCAGACAGAACGGTCATTTTTGTCGAATATTTCAAAGTTATAACATCTCTCAAAGAAAGCGCTGACACTTGAGGATATATTATAGAAATGCGTCGGCGATCCCATAACTATTGCATCTGATCCTAAGATGAGTGGATAAATCTCCTGCATGCCATCTTTTATAACGCATTCAAATGTATCTCTACATCCTTCGCATCCCAGGCAACCTTTTATATCATAATCTTCGAGGAATATCGCATGGGTACTTAAACCCTCTTTTTCCAAAGCTTTAAGTGCAGCTTTTACAAGTATTGCCGTATTGCCGTTTTTTCTCCTGCTCCCAATGATACCAAGCACTTTCACGGGCTTCTTCCTTTCTCTGCTGCAACTCAATTATCCAGAACCTTAAATCAATGCACACATATAGTAAAAGCCGGAAAGCATTAGCTCCCCGGCTTTTCATTGCTGCTATTCTATTAATCCTTTATCCTTGAGGGCCTGTGTGGCAACATCTCTCACGTCGCCCCCTTCATCCACCATAAGATTATAATGCTGCATGTCTTCCTCCGTGAACTTTCCTTTAAGAAGCCTCAGCGCATCCACAACAGCCGGATTTGCTTCAGCATAATCCTGCTTCATTATCGGCGCAACGTAATACGGAGGGAAGAAGTTCTTGTCATCCTCGAGGTTAACGAGGTCAAACTTCGCTATCCTGCCATCTGTACTAAAAGAAACATTGACATCGATTTTGCCGTCGCGCAGCGCGGCATATGTCAGTCCCTGATCCATCGGCAGTTCCTGTTTAAAATTTATACCATATGCTTCCTTTAAACCTGGCAACCCGTCTGTACGCCCGATGAACTCATTATCGCATCCCATTATCATATCGTCCGCATAGGGAACAAGCTCCGTAACCGTTGAAACGCCAAGCTCATCTGCGGTTTCCGCAGTCACAGAAAGTATATATGTGTTGTTCCAGCCCAGCTCGTCAAGCCATGTTATACCATACTTATCCTCAAAAGCTTTCTTTACATAATCGTAAGTCTCATTCTGTCCCAGTATTTCAGTCTGTTCCAGTATCGCACCGTAGGCAGTACCGGTGAACTCGGCATAAAGCTCAATCTCATCGCTTTTCAATGCTTCAAAGCAAAGCATCGTACCGCCAAATTCAATTACTTCAGTCTCATAATCGGTTTTATCTTCTATTATAACCGAAAGCATTTGTCCTGTTAGATACTGTTCTGTATAGTTCTTAGTCCCGATCCTCACGACATTATCCTGTTCTGAGCAGCCCGCCATCATTCCTACTGAAATCAAAATGACTGCAAGTAAAATGAATACTATTTTCTTCATTTTTACCTTCCTTCCTTCCTTACTTTACCTTGTCAAAATCTATTTATGGTTACCAGCCAAAAACGACGCCGGATAACAAATAACCTGTTATTTTATAGCGATTCCTCTGGATGTCATCTTCTTTTCGAGCAGCTCAAGAATAAAATCGATCAGAAGTGCAAGCAGTGCCGCCACAATCGCGCCTGAGAGCATCATCGGGTAGTTCATCATTCCGATACCCTGGTATATTAGAGTACCCAGTCCGCCAGCGCCGATCAAAGTAGCAATAGTAGCTATCCCGATACCGGTGACGGTAGCAATGCGTACGCCGCCCATAATAACGGGAACGGCAAGAGGTGTCTGGACCATATAAAGGATTTGCATGCGCGACATGCCCATGCCTTTTGCCGCCTCGATAACGGAAGGTTCGACATTATTTATACCTATATACGTGTTCTTGATTATTGGCAGCAAAGCATAGAGGAAAAGCGCCACTATAGCATTTTTATCGCGTATGCCGACTAGTGGTATGAGCAGGGCAAACATGGCAAGGCTTGGAACTGTCTGTAAGATGTTCGCCACACCCATAACGGCATTTGCTATCCTTTTATTTCTGTTAATAAGCAAACCTACCGGTATTCCAACCAGGCAGGCCAGCCCTACTGCAGTAAAAGCAAGGTATACATGCTCCCCGGCTCTGCTTAATATCTGTTCCCAGTTTCCTGATATGTATTCAATCAATTAAAATCCCTCGCTTTCCGGTATTATCTCTGTCAATACGCTCAAGATACTCGGTTCGGTGATTATCCCAACAGCTACACCTTCTTCCACGACTGGTATAAAGCGCAGCTTGTGTTTTTCACGAAGCTGCAGCACCTTGTTTAAAAGGGTGTCTGGCTGTACGGTCACTAAATCGGTCCTCATTATGTCTTTCATGCGTATGTCATGGCCGTAATCCTTGTTGATCTGGCGCCTGCCAACCATGCCCTCTATATAATCAGGATAATTCCCGCTGCCGCTGACGACGACCAGTACCTCGCAGTTCTTTTCACGCATAAGTTCCACTGCGTGTGCAAGAGACCGGTTCATGCCAATACGGACATAATCTTTGTTCATGATGTCCCGGGCGGTCAGCATATCGGGTGTTTTCCACAGGCGATCCTGTCCAACAAATCTCTCTATAAAATCGTTCGCCGGATTTTTCAGTAAATTTTCCGGCGTGTCATACTGTACTATTTTTCCATCTAGCATCACTGCTATCCTGTCACCTATTTTAATGGCTTCATCGATATCGTGAGTCACAAACACAATCGTTTTGTGTAATTCTTCCTGGAGTTTTAGAAGCTCGTTTTGGAGCTGTTCTCTAGTAATAGGGTCGCACGCAGAGAAAGGTTCATCCATCAAGATGATATCAGGGTCGTTGGCAAGTGCCCTTGCTACACCGACGCGTTGCTGCTGCCCGCCCGAAAGCTCATTCGGATAACGGTCCAAATAATCTTCATGCTTCAAATCGACCATATCCAAAAGCTCGACCGTTCTCTGTGCGATCAACTTCGCATCCTTCTTCTCAAGACGCGGCACGATGCCGATGTTCTGTCCCACGGTCAAATGCGGGAACAGCCCGACTTTTTGTATCACATAGCCTATGTTTCTTCTTAGCTCTATTGCTTTAATACTCTTTATATCTTGCCCGTTTACTTCGACCGTTCCGCTCGTAGCCTCAATAAGCCTGTTGATAAGCTTCATAGTGGTTGTCTTGCCGCATCCGCTTTCACCCACCAGGACAACCAGCTCCCTATCCTCTATGTGTAAATCCAGATTGTTGACGATCATATCTTTATTGTTATAAGTTTTGCATACCTGTTTTAGCTTGATCACAGCCTTCACTCATTTCTTTATTTTTATATATTTTTTTTCATTAACATAAAAAATTACTAGCAGAATTAAAAGAGGATTGACCTAAATCACAATTCATTCAGATTGCTACTAAAGACTAACCATCATAATTAAACTTCTGTCCTAGCGGATTGCAGCATTGTATCATTAATAGGAAACATATGCTAGCTATTCATTAAATTAATTATTCTGCTTATTCTTGCTAAATAGCAAAATATTAAGCTTGATCTCCGAAGAAGAATATTTTTGATCTATTTTAATGCTGTTTAATTTTGAGTGCATCGATTGTGCGATCTTTCTCTCCGCTAAATGAAAAAGATTTAAAGAGCAACTACAATATATAAGGGTAAGCCTGAGATATAGGACGAAGGAAAAAATATATTATAGAGGATGATCCTTGCGAAGGTATTACCACCAATAAAGACATATGCCTCTGGAGCATTTGCCAGTTTTTTTATGGCGGATACTGGTCTTGCTTATAATGATCCCTTAAAACATAGGGTTACCTTCACACAATCCATTTCTTCCGTATATTAAAAATACTGAAGTAAAAGATGTCCACACAAAATACTGCAAGGACAATTATATCAATTGGTTTCATATATTTCTTTGCAGATTGCCGGGCACGGAAGCAGACAATATCAGTCAGCGGATCTGATATTTTGAGTTCTCTTTCAGCAACTTCAAGATCCCTGTCAGCTTTTCTATCCAGCCATTTATAATGTCATCTTTATTCTTTTTCATATATTTTCTTTCCCTGTATAAGGCTGTTGTAACGGAAGCCTGCGGCACATTCTCCCATTCTTCTACTCCCCGGGGTGTAAATACAACGGGTTAAGCATACCTGCGAGTGCCCTGTAGACGGGTATTAAGCGCTTATATCTGGGAATATCGGATTTCATTATTATTAAAATATCCATATCGCTATCTTTTGAATGTTTTAAGCAATAGAGCTGAGGAATAAATATGACCGCCGTATAAAGCTAATGGAGATATCCTGCTAGCATCATGTTGAAAGTGCTTAATAGTATAATGATATGAAGTTTAAACCTGATGAGAATTTTGGATCCCGAACATAGGAACTCTTTAAATTAGCAGGCCACGACGTCAAATCCGTACTTGATGAAAAAATTCAGGGATGCACAGATCAAAATCTCTATGAAATATGCTGCAAAGAAAAAAGATGTTTAGTTACCCTTGACCTGGATTTTGCAGATATAACAAGAATTGCACTATATTCAGGGAATGGGATTGTTGTTATCAGATTACCAATAAATCCCAGACTTGTTTTATTGAGACAATTAATAAATCAGGTCTTAAAGGCTTTATGCAATACTCCACTTGAAAAGAATTATGGGCGGGGATAGGGGAAATCAGAATCCATGAACCAGATCTGGATCAATATATTTTTTTAGGGTCAGTTTAACAGTTCTCGCACCGGCACGGTTCGGGGATCTATTGTTTTTTAATTACTAAAATAAAAAAAGATGCTAAAATGCAAATAATATGAGCGGACTTTTTGGTATTGTATCAGCTAAAGATTGCCGGCAGCCTCTTTTTTACGGGACCGACTATCATTCTCACCTGGGGACTAAAAAAGCAGGATTAGCGGTTCTAAATCACCGGATAACCCGCTGCATCCACGATATTTCTACCTCTCAATTCAAATCTAAATTTATTGAAGAGCTTCCAAAACTAAAAAGTAAAAGGGGAATCGGCGTTATCAGTGATTTTGACCCCCAGCCTATCATTATTTCCTGCTCCTATGGCAACTTTGCAATTGCTGCTGCCGGTCTTTTGCGCAATAAGAATAAATTAGCAAAGGAGATCATGGCATATGGCGGAAGCTTTTCAGAAATGAGCAGCGGTATGATCAATACCACAGAGGTGGTCGGTAAACTGGTTGCCCAGAAATCCGATATTGTTAGCGGTATAGAATATGCATTTGGCAAAGTAATAGGTTCTGTTTCCATATTAGTATTGGCTAAAGACGGTATTTATGCCGCCAGGGATTGTTCCGGGAAGACGACACTTGTAGTCGGGCAAAAAGACGGCAGCCTGGCTGTAACCTCTGAGACCAGTGCTTTCCCCAATCTAGGATTTGAGCCTATTCAGGAGTTAAGGCCAGGTGAAATAGTAGTCCTGGCAAGGGAAGGCCTGAGAAAAGAAAAAATAGTATTTAAGGATAATAAAATATGCGCTTTTTTATGGATTTATACAGGCTATCCTGCTTCTTCATATGAGGGAGTAAGTGTTGAGAAAGCCAGGGAAAATTGTGGAGCCAATCTGGCTAAAGACGATAAGATCAAAGCAGATCTTGTTACCGGGGTTCCTGATTCAGGAACAGCACATGCCCTGGGGTATTCTATCGCTTCCGGGATCCCTTACCGGCGTCCCCTGGTCAAATATACAGACGGATACGGCCGGAGCTATACACCACCCTCTCAAGAGATCAGAAATATGGTGGCTAAATTAAAACTTATCCCTATTAAAAGTGTTATTGACGGAAAAAGAATAGTGGTATGTGATGACTCCATTGTCAGGGGAACCCAATTGAGGAATCAGGCCATCGATAAACTCTGGAGAAATGGAGCTAAGGAGATACACATAAGGATTGCCTGTCCGCCCCTTATGTTTCCATGCCCTTATCTTTTAGCCACAAGGACAAAAAAAGAACTTGCTGCTAGAAGAGTGATAAAAAAGATAATGGGTCCCAAAAAATTTGATATAAAAGATTTTATAGATGATAGATCACCTAACTATAAAAAAATGGTCCAGACAATTAAAGAAGAGCTGGGTGTTACCTCGCTTAAATATCAGGCTATTGATGATATGGTCAAAGCTATCGGCTTACCCGAAGACAGGCTTTGCCTTTTCTGCTGGAATGGCAGAGAATGATAAGGCCGTAGGTTCGGATAAAATAGAAGTAAAATAATTTCCTAACAGTTTTTGATGGCAGATGGTTGTGGATCAGAGTATATAAAATAAAAGATATTAACGATATAAAGAAGCTTGTTAAAATATTAAAATGACATCCTTGCATGTAAAAATCAGGTTTGCTGAAGAAACTGACTGTGCCCTGCTGCTGGATCTTATAAAAGAGCTTGCTCTTTATGAAAAGCGCCTTGATAGTGTCATATCAACTGAAGAAAATATTTATGATATAGTTTTTAAAAGAAAAATAGGCCAGGCAATAATTGCTGAAAAAGACCAGGAACCTCTGGGCTTTGCGCTGTTTTTTTATAATGTGTCCACTTTTGAAGGCAGGTGCGGAGTGTATATAGAGGATATGTATGTCAGGGAAAAAATGAGGAACAAGGGCATTGGTAAGAGCATGTTTTCATTCATTGCCCGCCATGCAATAAATACCGGCTGCAGCAGTATTGAATGGACAGTGCTGAAATGGAACAAACCATCTATTAATTTTTATAAAAGACTAGGGGCAGAGCAAAAGGACGAATGGGATATGTATAAATTAAGCGGCAATGCCCTGGAAAGGCTGGCATGGAAGTAATACCCGCTAGAGTTTTTAATATCCTTTATGTGTACATCGATATTGCATGGCTTGTTTTTCTGCTTATTATTCTCTTATGGAAAAAAAGATACATTGCGGCAATTGCCGGTGCTGCTGGTGCAATCTTATATTTTCTTGTCGATTACGGGATATTTCACCTCGCGCTTGGCACCAGGACCGTGGATGGTGCAAGTACTGCCGCACTTCTATTATGGCTCAGCATAAGTTACGGTTTTACAAACTTTGCCTGGATCTGGCTCTGGCTTGACAGGGACAGGCATGCTTTTGAATGGTCAGTCCTGATTATAGCTGCCTGGATGGCAACAGCGCTTCTTAGTCAGAGCTTTGGAACAGGTTTCCAGACAATATCAATACAGCGCGGCACCTCCTCATATCATGGAGTAATGGCCCTGCTATTATTTGCGGGTTATGCAATACTTATAATATCCAATCTTAAAAACAGGGCTGTGCCTGAAAGAAAAATAAATATATTATGGATACTTATAATCGGCATACTTGTTCAGTTTTCATGGGAAGCTGTGCTTCTTATCACAGGAATACGTTCCATGGGAATTATGCCTCTTGTGGTAAATTCGCTGCTTGAGACGAATATGGGGCTTCCATTCCTGTTCCTGATCCACCGTTCAGTAATGTCAAGGTATAATGAAAATCTGACTGCAAAATAGTATTTCATTTGCATCCATAAAGTTGCAAGCATAAATTAAAATGGATCTTTAAGGGATAAATATTGCCGGCATTATTGAGCTTTTTGCCGTCAGACGATCCATTTTCTACGTATATTGAAAATGCTGAAGTAAAAGAGCCCCACACAAAAAACCATGAGGACGACTATGTCAAGGACAATTGATATATGGTTATCATCAGAGATAGAATATTTAAGTATGTCTACCCCATAAGTTATGGGCAGGATAAAGGAGATGGGCCTTATATAAACAGGCAGTGATGCAATTGGGATAAAGAGTCCGCATAAGAAGATCATAGGGAACCTGAAAAAATTAGAAAAGGTCTGGGCCTCAAAGACTTCCCTGGCAGAGACCGCAAGGGAAAGTCCCAGCAGGGTGGAGACAATGGATAAAAGGATTATTCCTATGAATAACATGTACCAGTTTGAGACATCTCATTTGAAGTACAATACGGATATCAGTACCGGGATGAAGCTGTTTATGATGCCGAAAACCACAGCACCGCTTATTTTTGAAAAGACCAGCACTTCCGTACTTATGGGAGCAAGAAGCAGCCTGTCAAATGACCTTGCTTTTCTTTCAAAAGTGATTGTTACTGCAAGCATCGATGTGGTGCCAAAAAGAATAGACATGGCTACTATTCCGGCAAATATTTCAAAGATGCTAAAGGAACTCCCTGACCTTAAAAAAAACATCATCATCCCTGCAAACGGAAAAATTATTCCCCAGCTGATATTGGGCGGCTTAAGATAATAATTTTTCATATCCTTCAGCAGGATATTCCAGAAAGCTATAAATGACCTCATTTCTTTTCTTTCTCTATTTTCATCAAATCTATCTCTACACCAGTCAATCTTATAAAAGCATCTTCCAGGGTAGGCCTTATCAATAAACATAAAACCAAGAGTATATACTGACTTCTATGGCTTTGTTGCCATAGTTTCTGGTTAAATATATCATATATTAAAAAGGCAAAGGGGAATAGACATATGAAATACAGGAAAATGGGCTCGCTTGACTGGAAAGTATCAGCACTCGGTTTTGGCTGCATGAGGCTCCCGTCAAGGAAACTGAACAGGCTTAGGGCAGATTTCGGCCGATCGATAAAGCTCATAAGACATGGTATCGACCTGGGTATAAACTATATAGATACAGCCTGGGTGTATCACCTGGGAGACAGTGAAAGGATACTGGGGGAGGCGCTAAAGAGCGGTTACCGGGACAGGGTCCATCTGGTCACCAAATTGTTTATGATGCTGGTGCGGAAACCTGAAGATTTTGATAGTTTTCTGCATAGCCAGCTTGAAAGACTGAAGACAGACTATCTGGATGCCTATTTATTTCACGGCCTGAACCAGGGTTCTTTTGAGAAGTTGAAGGAATTAGGCCTTATTGAGAAGATGGAAAAGGCCCGGGACAGGGGACTTATAAGGCATATAGGTTTTTCCTTCCACGATACCTTTCCTGTGTTTAAAGAGATCGTAGACTACTATGACTGGGATATTGCCCAGATCCAGTATAATTACCTGGATACCAATATCCAGGCCCGGACAGAAGGTCTTAAATATGCATATTCAAAAGGTATCGCAGTGGTAGTT
>Ga0180431_10010627_pt1 | contig 10204 bp, 6 predicted proteins | sample SS_ome_11_FD_132459 | JGI IMG/M metagenome (GOLD analysis project Ga0180431, IMG submission 132459) | Hypersaline lake sediment archaeal communities from the Salton Sea, California, USA - SS_1_MS_1 metaG | ecosystem: Environmental > Aquatic > Non-marine Saline and Alkaline > Hypersaline >... | reverse complement strand
TGTACGCTATGGTATCGTTTGGGCGTGAGGCTTTGAGTCCCCGTCATCTAAGGACAATGAGGAGAGGGTCGCATGAACAGGATACGGGTCGGCTCACTCGCAGTTGCCGCGGTGGCGTTGGTCGCGACGGGGTGTGGGAAGTCCGGCGGGCCTGGTGAGGGCGGGCCGAGGGAGCTGAAGCTCGCCTACGTGATGGCCCCGGGCGGGCCCGCGCACGAGGCGGCCGGGTACTTCGCCGAGTCCATCAAGAAGAAGACCGGCGGCAAGATCACCGTCAAGCGGTACCCCAGCGCCCAGCTCGGCAACGACCGGGAGCTGTCCGAGGCCCTGATGATCGGCAGCGTGGACCTCGTGGTGGGGGGCACGGCCCCGATCGGGTGGTATCTGCCGCAGTACGCCGCCATCGAGGCGCCGTTCATGTTCCGGAGCTACGAGCACATGGACAACGTCCTGAACGGCGAGATCGGCCAGGAGGTCGCCGACGCGTTCTTGAAGCAAAAGGGCCTCCGCGTTCTGGCCTGGTGGCACCGTGGGCCGCGATACCTGACCACCACCGATCGGAAGGTGACCAAGCCGGCCGACCTGGCGGGCCTGAAGCTCCGCGTGCCCGAGCTGCCGACCTACATCGAGGCCTGGCGGATCCTCGGCACGAACCCGACGCCCATCACCTACAGCGAGATCTTCATGGGGCTCAAGCAGGGCATCGTCGAGGGCCAGGAGAACCCGCTCGAGGTGATCTACACGAGCAGCTTCCACGAGGTGCAGAAGTACGCGATGAAGACCGAGCACCTGCTCGGCGTGTACATGATGATGGTGAACGAGGCGATGTTCCGGGGCCTGTCCGCCGAACACCGCAAGGCCATCGCCGACGCGGCCGTCGAGGAGGGCAAACGCGAGCACGAGCTGATGGTCAAGTATGACGAGGAGTTCGTCGCGAAGCTCAAGGCCAAGGGCATGACGTTCGTCGACGTGGACCGCGAGGCGTTCCGCCGGGCCGTCGTCGGCGAGTTGCCCAAGCGGTTCAAGGGCCAGTGGGCGCCCAACTTCTTCGAGCGGATCGTGAAGACCAAGTAGGACGACGCCACCCCCGGCCCGCCGCATCTGTCGAGCATCCGCGTGCGGGCCGTTTCTGTTAGAGGATACAGGATGGAACCGAGACGATTGAGCGTGGGCGATTGGATCATCGCGACGCTGTTCGGCGGCACGATCGTCGTCGTGGCCGCCCAGGTCATCTGGCGATACGTCTTCAACGCCTCGCTGGTGTGGACCGAGGAGCTGTCGCGGTACCTGTTCACCTGGATCATCTTCATCGGCGCGGCGTTGGCCATTAAGGAAGCCACGCACATCCGCATCGGGTTTCTGGTCGACCGGCTGCCCCCGACCGTTGCCGCGTTCGTGAACGTGTTTCATCTCGTGTTGATGGTGGCGTGTCTGGCCTTCATCGTGGGCGTCGGGTTTCAGTGGGTCGTGATCAACGCGGACACGCGGACGCCCGCGTTGGGTCTGCCGTTGAACTACGTCTTCTACGCGGCCCTGCCCGTCGCGTCGCTGTTGGGCGTGTACTTCGGCGTCCGCCAGCTCGTCTCGATTATTCGTGGCAAGACCGACACCCAAATCGGGTCGGCAGAGGAGGCATAGGTGGCCCTGCTGATTGGCACGATGCTCGTCCTGCTGGTCGTCGGCATGCCGGTGGCGTTTGCGATCGCGATCGCCGCGGGCGTGTACATCCTGGTCAGCGGCGAGGTCCGGCCCGTCGTGCTCGCGCAGATGACGGTGAGCGGTGCGGATTCGTTCATCCTGCTGGCCGTGCCGTTCTTCGTGTTCGCGGGCGAGCTGATGAACCGCGGGGGCATCACGCGGCGGCTCGTCGTCTTCGCCGAGTCGGTCGTTGGCGGCATCCGCGGGGGGCTGGCCCACGTGGTCGTCATCGTGAACATGATCATGGCGGGGGTGTCGGGCGCGGCCATCGCCGACGCCGCGGCCGTCGGGTCGGTCATGATCCCCAGCATGGTGCAGAAGGGCTACCGGCGGGGGTTTGCGGGCGCGGTCAACGCCGCCGCGGCGACGGTCGGCCCGGTTATTCCACCGAGCGTGGGTTTCATCATCTACGCCTCGCTCGCGAACGTGTCGGTGGGCAAGCTGTTCCTGGCCGGCGCGGTCCCAGGCGTCATCATGGGGTTGTACATGATGGGCGTCTGCGGCGTCGTCGCGCACCGGTCGGGCCTGCCGCGCGGGCAGCGGACGTCGATCAGGAAGCTCCTCGTCGGTCTGAAAGACGCGTTCCTGGCGCTGTTGATGCCCGTAATCATCCTCGGCGGGATCCTCGGCGGGATCGTGACGCCCACGGAGGCGGGCGTGCTCGCGGTGATCTACGGCCTGGGAGTCGGCGGGCTCGTCTACAGGGAGATCGGGCTGCGCGACATCCCCTATCTGCTGGCCAGATCGGCCAAGCAGTCGGCGGTGATCATGTTCATCATCGCCTGCGCCAAGACGTTCGGCTGGCTGCTCACCCACATGGGCGCGCCGCAGACGCTGATGAACGCCTTCGGATCGATCTCCGATCAGACGTGGGTGTTCCTGTTGATCATGAACGCGATCATCATCGTGCTGGGGTGCTTCATGGAGGGCGGCAGCATCATGATCATCCTGACGCCGGTCCTGCTGCCCGTGCTGGCCAAGTACGGCGTCGACCTGATCCACTTCGGCGTGGTGTTCCAGTTGAACATCATGATCGGCCTGCTGACCCCGCCCGTCGGCATGCTCCTCTACGTCATCACGGGCGTATCCAACATCCCCATGAACGAGATGCTGAGGGAGGTGTGGCGGTTCTTCATCGTCATCCTGGTCGTTCTACTGCTGGTGACGTTCGTCCCCAGCATCGCCATGTTCCTGCCCGAGATGATGGCATAGGTTTGCTGTGCGGACCCGGCGGTCCGGAGCGCCGGTCACGGGCGTTCCTTGAGGTCGGTGACGCTGACGGAGACGTTGGCGCGCGTGGTTAGCGTTCCGTCTGGTGCGCGCTCGATTTCGACCCATGGGGCGAAGGTGATCGTGTAGCCTGGCGCGAAGTCGGCGAAGTAGGCGAGCCGACGGCCGTCAGCGTCGGCGTCGGTGAACGTCACGGGCCCGGCCAACCCGAACGTGGGGCCCTTGTAGTCATACGTCGCGATCCGGGCGGATCGCTTCAGGTCCTCGCTGGCCAACGCCATGCCGATGAAGCTGCGCGAGGCGATCTGCATGCCGTAACCCGACAGCCGCGTCTTGGTCGTCACCTGGTTGTCCTTGGCCGACGCGATGAGGATCATCCCCGTCGTGGCCGGCCCTTCGAAACGGAGCTGACGTTCACGCGCTGCCACGACCGTGTACGAGGCCGAGTGCGATCCGGCTGCGGGCTGCGCCGCGCCTGGCTGCGCGCCGGGCGTCATCACGCAGACCTGTCCGACAAGTCGGTTCGGCTCGTCGATGGGTTCGGTCACGGTCGCCGTGTTCGATGCGTAGTCGATAGATTTAATGGTGTAGACCGGCGGGCGCTTGACGCGAATCTGCTTGCCCGCGAACACCATGGCCGTTCGATTCACGAAGCACGCATAAGCCGGCGCGTCCGGGCGATTCAACACGGCGCTGAACCCGCCGTCGTCGCCGACGGTGATCTTCCAGGCGCCTTCGTCGGTCTCGACGTGGTATCGCGTCTCGGCACCGGCCTGCTCGAACGCTACCTTCTTGACCGGATCTGACGCGCGCGACGGCGCGATCGCCACGGGGAAGTGGGTCTCGGTCGCGGTGTTCCGCACCACGATGAACTCCATGGTCTCGGGGTAGTCGGGTTTGCTGGGCGGTTCCCCGTCGCAGACGATCACCTCGTCGAACGCGGGCATCCAGTACGCCAGCCGGCAGTCCTGTCGGCCCACCCACCGCGCCGACCACACCCCGTCGGCCTTGTACCGACGGACGTTCCGCAGGAAGTCGTAGCCGCTGGCGTTCTTGGTTGGGTCCTTGCCCCACTCGACGTCCTCGCCCAACAGGGTGCCCTTCTGTTGCGTCGAGACGGGTTGCAGACCTCGCGTGGTGAACGTGCCGAACGGCAGGCCGTGAAAATGGTAGTCGTGACGCTTGCCGCCCTTGACGTGGAACAGGTCGATCAGGAATGACGCCTGCCCGCTGTCGATCATGGCGAACGTGCGACGGTAGACCGTGGCCAGGCCGGGATAGATGGCCTCGGCGTGCGCTCGCATGACGCGCGTTCGCGACCCGGCCGCGAAGAAATCGAGGTAGCCGGACTTCTTGTTGTCCGAGCGTTTTTGATCGATCTCGACGATGTAGTGGCACGGCATGCCGCGGGTGAAGCGCTCGCCCTTGGCGTTCCAGTGCGACGGATACCCCATCTCCGGCAACAGATCGCGGCCGTGGCCGACGTAGCCGATCGTCAGCCGGTCGTGATGGCCATGCCAGGCGTCGGGCGATCCGTAGTACATGTACGCGGCGCGGGACGACTTGCCGTCCGTAGCGTCGAACACGCCGAGGCCGTAGCCGCCCAGGTTGCGTGTGCCCAGCCGGGCTAGGTCCGGCGCGCTTCTTGCCACCTTCTCGACGTCCGCGCGGTCGAGTTGGGTCCCCCAAAGCGACTCGCCGAACACGTTCTGCGTCAACAGGAGCTGGGCGCACTGCGGATCGCGGAAATGCTTGTAGCCGAACGTGCAGACCACGCTGTTGACGAGCTTCGGCGCGCGGTGGATGGTCCCGTGACAGTCGCCGATCCGCGGGCAGGCGCTACCGATCGTCAGGTTGTACGGGAACCGGATGACCTGGCGCCACCGCGGATCGCCGGTGACGTCGACGCCCAGCCGGGTCAGCAGCTCAGCCACCTTGCAGAAGTTCGTGTTCCACGACGAGCTGTAGCCCGGGGCGCTCTCGCCGCCACCGCCGTCGCGGTCGAACCCGTTGTAGAGGATCAGTTCGATCTCGCCCCCGCCGTGCAGCAACCAATCCGCCAGCTGCTTGGTCGTGGGGCCGTAGGACGCGTCCTTGTTGTCGATGACGATGGCGAGATTGGCCAAGCTCGGCTGGTAATACATGTTGCCGCGGATCCGCCCTGCCATGATGTCCCGCGCCATGAAATGCAGCACCTTCTGCTCGAACGCGCGCTTGAAGTCCTTGATGCCGCGCGCGGACAGGAACGTGTTGAGGTCCTTGTCCTTCTCGATCGCGTCGTAGACCGCGTCGTAGCATCGGCCGAACCGGTTGATCGTGCCGTTCTCCCAGATGTAGTCGAGAATCCGCCCGTTGATGCCGGCCGGCCACTGGCCGTTGTGGTACGCCTGCTTGGCATAGTCCATCTCCGGGTAGACCTCGATCATGCGGCCGAGCATGACGCCGAGCTTGTGGGCGTACTTCGGTTCGCCGGTCAGCAGATGGGCCTGGCACAGTGCGTCCATCGCGCTGAAGATGTCGCGCCGCCATCGCTGCCAGAAGGCGTAGTGGGCTGCGAACCAGTAGCGCTTGCCGTCGGGCGCGACGTAGCCGAGCCCGTCGTCGACGTAGGGCTGGGTGGTGTCGAGCTTGGTCTTTCGGCCGCCCGCGAGGTGGGCGGCAAAATCGTTGGTCGGGTAGACCTCGCCGCCGATGGGGCACTTCACCTTGAACGGCTGGTCGGTGCTCATGATCCACGGGTAGTGGCCGCCCTTCTGGAACACCTTCTTGCCGTGCACCGGACAGCCCACGCCGAAGTTCACGTTGAGCGCGCGGGGGACGTCCGCGTCGAGGATGAACACCCAGAGCGCCTCGTCCGACATCTCGAGCCACCGGGCCGCGTTGGCCTCGGCCTTCTCGCGCTGCTTGACGGCCCACGGCTCCGTCTGACAGCGCTTGCGAACGCGAGCGATCTGGGCCCGCGTGTGGAGCGTCGGACCCGACTTGGCCCAGACAGGATCGACACAGAACACCACGACGGCCAGGATGACGGCGCAAACACGCATGGCGTCTTCCTTACAGGGTGAAGGTCAACGGATGACGGCGCAGGATAGTAACGGCGGGGTGGCACGGTCAAGGAACGACCCGTCAGGGTCGCTCCTTGGCCGTGGGTTTAGGATCCTGCCCACGCCCACGGCCAAGCTGCGCCGAGTGCCTCGGCTCCGCTTGACCGTGCCACCCGTTCGGAAGGTTGCGGTCGGGTGGCACGGTCAAGGAACGACCCGTTAGGGTCGCTCCTTGGCCGTGGGTTTAGGATCCTGCCCACGCCCACGGCCAAGCTGCGCCGAGTGCCTCGGCTCGCTTGACCGTGCCACCCGTTCGGAAGGTTGCGGGTGCGCGGCCTCGTGACATCGAGGGGCCGGTGGCGTACGCTGCCCATGAGGATGCGTCCTTGGCTCAAGTCCTGTGCGGAGAGAAATCTGATGAGCGCCGTGCGATTTGATGGCCGCCGATCCGCCGTCTTCGTGGGTTTATCGGTATTGTGTTGGTCAAGCGCCACGACCCGGCTGATGGCGGCGTCTGGGAAGGGGGACGTGATGACATGGGCCCAAGCGATCCAGGCCGTCAAGGCGGACGCGTCGCTGAGGCCGGCCATCGAGACGTTGGTCAAAGCGGCGCGGGCGGAAGTCGCCAAGGGCCTGGTCCGCAGGCCGCACCGTCTGGCAGACGTCGGGAAACACCGCACCGGGCTCGACGGGCGGAGCAAGGTGCTCGAGGACGAGATCCGCGAGGCGTTCGCGCTGGCGATGAGCGACTTTGGTGCGTGCAATCACTTGGCGAATGCCCTGCCGACCGTCGCGGCGGCGGCGGTGCTGTCGGGCAACGCTGCCCTTCGCAAACACGTGATCGCCCAGTTGCGTGAGGCGAGCACCTGGAGCCCTCTGCAACGACCTGGCTGGACGCTGTACGCGCCGGGCCATCGACTGCCCAAGGACGGCAAGGACGGCAACTGGCTGGCGACGGGTTGTGGCGTGCGGGCGATCGTCACGACGCTGGAGATCATGGGTGACGGCGTTGAGGCCGACCTGCGCGCCGCGTTGGACGCGCTGCTGGCCAAGGAGATCGCCGGCGTCGTGGACGACTGGAAATCCAAGCGTCCGTGGTTCGTGCGAAGCGACAACCCCATCACGAATCAATGGGTCCTGCCGACCGAGGGGCTCATCCGCGCGTGCCTGCACTTGGGCGTCGACAAGCGCCGCGAGGCGTACGAGCTGGGCGTCAAGAACGTGCTGAGGGCGCTGTCGTCGCACGGTGCGGCCGGGGAGTTCGAGGAGGGGATCGGCTACGCGAACTTCACGGTGACGTCGCTGCTCCACGTGGCCAGGGCAATGGCGGCGGCGGGCGATCGGCGGGCGATCGATCATCCGTTCCTGGCGAACTTCCCGACCTGGGCCGTCCACCACATCCAGCCGGGCCGCATGACCGTCAATTGTTTCGACGCGGGACACGCGGCGGTCCCGCGGACTCACGGGCATTGGCGGTCGATGCTGGGCCTGTTGGTCTTCGCGGGCGGCAGCGACGTGGCGAATTGGGCGCTGACGCACCAGTTCGATGGACCGACGGATGACTTGATTGGCCTGGTGGCGAGTGTGACCGGCAAGGGATTGGGTCGCCGGACGCCAAGCCTGTTTGCGGCCTACGAGCGCGCGCCCATGGTCGTCTGGCGCGACCGTTGGGCCGACGACGCGACCGGGGTCTGGGTCCGGGGCGGGCACCGGCTGGATCAGCACGACCATCAAGACCGCGGCCACGTCAACTACATCTACCGGGGCAAGGCGATCCTGATCGAGGCGGGCACGCCTTCCTATTCCGACCCGGACATGGGCGTCCATTATGCTTCCGGCGCGGGGCACAACGTATTGCAGGTGGGCACGTTCTTTCCGAAGCGCCCGTATCCCGTTCAGAAGCGGGCGGACTACGCCGGTTGGCAGCGGCCACGCGGCATCGCGCCCATCCAGATCGAACGGCTCGACGCCCAAGGCGGGGCCGTGACCGTCGACGCAAGCCGCTGCTACGCGGAGACCGAGCGCTGGCAGCGCAACGTCACGTGGACCGCGAAGGCGTTGACAATCCAAGACGAGGTGCACCTGAAGCCGGGCAAGAAGGACGTCGTGCAGTTCCGATGGCACTTGGGCACGGACCAGCCCGTGGACGTCTCGACAGAGGGGACATCCGCGCGAGTCCGCTGGCCTGACGCAGAGATACGGCTTGAGGCTAGCGAACCGATACACGTCCGCCAGTACGGAGCACCGGACGCGACGGTCAGGCGGTCGGACGGCCCTCGGCACACGTGTCTGGCGGTTCGGTCTGCCCAGCCCGTCACGACAGTACGCCTCGTGACGAGGGTCGGGCCGCACCCAAGCGGCAGTTAACGCTAGTGCCGTCTTAGGTCAGACAGTTTCGCGCGCGACTGGGTGGGTAGACTCCGACCCGTTAGGGTCGGAGTCTACCCGTGTTCGCGCGATGACGCGCTATCGCACGGGCAAGTTCCCATCCTCGCGGATGGGGCCTTCCCCATGGCACCCGTTGGGCCCGGCGGGACAACCGGGGAGCCGATTTCGGGCAAATCCGTACGCGTTGATTGCGAAACAACTTCTCATGGAAACAAGAACGCACGGGAACATCTGCGGGCGTGCGCCGTCACAACAATGTTGGGAACTCAAGGTCACTAACAGGAGCTCTGCGATGCGCGATACGAACCGGTCGTTTCTTCTGGCGTGGTGGGTGGGTGTCCTGGTCGTGGTCGATGGGGTCGCCGGGGCGCCGCCGGCCGTGACGGTCTACAACCAGGACTTTGCCGTAGTCCGCGAGACCATCCCGCTCGACCTTCAAGAGGGGGTCAACAACGTGCGGTTTGCCGAGACGACCGCCCATCTGGAGCCGGACTCGGTGATCCTGCGCGACCCGACGGGCAAGCACGCCTTGCAGATCCTCGAGCAGAACTACCGGGCTGACCCGGTCTCGCAGGGGCTGCTCCTGTCGTTGTACGAGGGCAAGACCATCGATTTCCTCGTCCGGCGGGGCGAGCGTGAGGAGGTGGTCAAGGGCAAGATCATCCGGAGCGGGTACGTGATGCACCAGGCCGGCCTGCGACGCTACGGGCAGCAGTATCAGTACACCCAGCGCGCGTATGCCAGCGGCGGCGGCGGCCAGCCGGTCATCGAGGTGGACGGCAAGCTCCGCTTCGGGACGCCGGGCACGCCGATCTTCCCCGCCCTGATCGACGAGACGATCCTGAAACCGACCCTCCACTGGGTGCTCGAGACGGACCGGCCGGGCCAGTTCGAGGGCGAGCTCAGCTACGTCACCGGCGGGATGACCTGGGAGGCGGACTACAACCTCGTGGCCCCCCCGAAGGGCGACGTGCTCGACCTCATCGGGTGGGTGACGCTCGACAACCAGAGCGGCAGGACGTTCAAGAACGCCCGCATCAAGCTGGTCGCGGGCGACGTGAGCAAGCTTCAGCCGGAGGGGCGGCGATACAGCCTCTCCCGCGCGGGGGTCGCAGCCGAGGTTGGCGGCATGCGCCCGCCCGTCACCGAGAAGGCGTTCGACGAGTATCACCTCTACACGCTTCGCCGGCCCACGGTCTTGCGCGATCGCGAGACCAAGCAGGTGGAGTTCGTCCGCGCGTCGGACATCAAATCGAACCGGTTCTACGTCTACGACGGCGTGAAGATCGACCGGAGCCGCTACCGCGGCCGATCGATGGACAACATCCGGCGGGATCAGGACTACGGCACGCAGTCAAACCCGAAGGTGTGGGTGATGCGGGTGTTCGAGAACACCGAGGCCAACCACCTGGGCATCGCGCTGCCCAAGGGCCGCCTGCGGTTCTACCGACGCGACGACGACGGGCAGTTGGAGTTCGTCGGCGAGGACGTCATCGACCACACGCCGAAGGGCGAGACGGCGCGGGTATACACGGGCAACGCCTTCGATCTGGTGGGCGAGCGGATCCGGACCCACTACAAGATCGACCACAACGCGGACTGGCTGGACGAGTCGTTCGAGATCAAGCTCCGCAATCACAAGGAGCGGGCCGTCGAGATCCGCGTGGTGGAGCACCTGTATCGCTGGATCAACTGGGAGATCACCGAGAAGTCCAACGCCTACCAGAAGCGCGACAGCCAGACGATCGAGTTTCGCGTGCAGGTCCAACCCGAGCAGGAGAAGGTGATCTCTTACGCCGTGCACTACACGTGGTGAGTCCATGAATCAGCGACCCACCCCTCCT
>Ga0180431_10010626_pt1 | contig 10205 bp, 7 predicted proteins | sample SS_ome_11_FD_132459 | JGI IMG/M metagenome (GOLD analysis project Ga0180431, IMG submission 132459) | Hypersaline lake sediment archaeal communities from the Salton Sea, California, USA - SS_1_MS_1 metaG | ecosystem: Environmental > Aquatic > Non-marine Saline and Alkaline > Hypersaline >... | reverse complement strand
CGCTGATGCGTGTCGATGCCGCGAAAGGAGGGGAGGATGGAGGGGTGGATGTTGATGATGCGGTCGGGCCAGCGCGAGACGAAGTCGGCGGAAAGGATACGCATGAAGCCGGCAAGACAGATGAGATCGGCTTCGGCCGCCTCGATCTCGGCCTGCAGTGCGGCTTCGAACGCCGCCTTGTCGGGATAGGCTGCCCGATCGACGACGCCGGTGCGGATCTTCGCCGCCTGCGCCCGGCCGATGCCGGCCACGCCGGGCGTGTCGGAGAGAACGATCGCGATCTCGGCGGGGTAGTCCCCCGCCAGCGTCGCCTTGATCAGCGCCGCCATGTTGCTCCCCCGGCCGGAAATCAGGATCGCGACCCGTTTCCTCGCCATGCCGCTAGCCTTCCCTGACCGCGAAGGGTGGATGACCGTCGGGTCGGGGCACGATCTCGCCGAGCCGCACGACCGTCTCGCCGGCGCCGGTGAAAGCGCTCTCGGCCACGCCCGCTTCCTCGGCGCCGGTGACAACGACAAGTCCGATGCCGCAATTGAATGTCCGCAGCATCTCCGCCTCGTCGATCGCGCCGGCCTCCGCCAGCCACTTGAACACCGGCGGCATCGTCAAGGCAGAGCGATCGATCATCGCGGCAACCGATTCCGGCAGGACGCGTGGGATGTTTTCCGCCAGCCCGCCGCCGGTGATATGCGCCATTGCCTTGATTCCATTTGTCGTTTCGATCGCTGCCAGCGCCGCGGGAACGTATATCCTGGTCGGCGTCAATAGCGCCTCGCCGACCGACTGGCCGGCGGCGAAAGGTGACTCGTCCTCCCAGCCGAGGCCGATATCGGCGACGAGCCGGCGGACCAGCGAATAGCCGTTGGAATGAACCCCATCGGAGGCCAGACCGAGGATGACGTCGCCCGGGGCAATGTCGGCGCGGGGCAGCAGCGCATCCCGCTCCACCGCGCCCACGGCGAAGCCGGCAAGGTCGAAATCCCCCGCGGCGTACATCCCCGGCATCTCGGCGGTCTCGCCGCCGAGCAGGGCGCAGCCCGCGGCCCGGCAGCCCGCCGCAATCCCGCCCACGACCGCGGCAGCCGCCGCCGGATCGAGCTTGGCCGTTGCGTAATAGTCGAGGAAGAACAGCGGTTCCGCGCCCTGGACGATGAGATCGTTGACGCACATCGCCACCAGATCGATGCCGATTGTCTCGAGCCGACCGGTCTCGATCGCGATGCGGAGCTTGGTACCGACCCCGTCGGTCGCTGCCACAAGGAGCGGGTCGCGGTATCCAGTGGCCTTGAGGTCGAAGACCCCGCCGAACCCGCCGATCTTGCCATCAGCCCCGGATCGGCGCGTGCCCGCTACGGCAGGCTTGCGGAGGTCGACGCGGCGGTTGCCGGCATCGATATCGACGCCAGCGTCCGCATAGCTCCGCCCGGATCCGGACCCGGCGGGTTCAGCCATCGTGCCGGCCGTCGCGGAGAGGGACCTTCGGCACGGACACGTCGCCATTTCCCCTGCCGGTGCAATACGCTATCTCAGCGCGACCAACGACCGACAAAGGACTGCGGGTGACGATTCCCAATCTGATCACCGTCGGCCGGCTGCTGCTGGTCCCGGTGATTGTCTGGTTCATCAGCGATGGCGCCTTCGTCGCGGCGTTTGCGGTGTTCGTGATCGCCGGAATCAGCGACGGTATCGATGGCTTCATAGCCCGGCAATACAACCTTCGCTCCGAACTCGGAACCTATCTCGACCCGATTGCCGACAAGGCACTGCTGGTTTCGATCTACCTGTCGCTGGCACTGATCAGCGAGATGGCCGGCTGGCTTGCGGTGATTGTCGTCAGCCGCGACATCTTCATCATCGGCGGCGTGATCCTCGCCTGGATCATGGAGCGGCCGATCGAGGTCAAGCCGCTGATCATCAGCAAGTTCAACACCGCCGGCCAGATCGTCCTCGCCGCCGTGGTGATCGGCGACCTCGCGTTCTCGGCAGGACTCGGCGATCTGCGCAACTGGCTCACCTGGCTGGTGGGCGTGTTGACCATCGGTTCGGCCGCCGCCTATCTGAGCGACTGGGCGCGGCACATGACGAATGACTGAGGGGCGCAAGGTGCCGGAAGAGCGCGAGACACCAGTACATCCGATCCAGAACTGGCAGCGTCAGCTCGTCTTCTGGCTGATCATCCTTGTCGCCGCGATCGTCTTCCTCAGTGTCTTCTCGTCGATCCTGCTGCCCTTCGTGGCCGGCATGGCGCTCGCCTATCTGCTCGATCCGGTTGCCGATTGGTTTGAGAAGCGCGGGCTTTCGCGCCTCGTCGCAACGCTGCTCATCCTTCTTCTCTTCCTGGCGTTGTTCATCGGCGCTCTCCTACTGCTGATACCGGCGCTCATCGATCAATTGACGCGGCTGGTCGAGCGCATCCCGGATCTCATCGCCGACCTTCAGGAGCTGGTTCAGCCGCTGCTGGAGAGCGAAGTTGCCGGCTATCTGGGCATCGAAGGCGACAATCTCCCCGAACAGGTTGCCGGTTTCGTCGGCTCGGGGGCGGATTGGATTCTGGGGATCCTCGGTTCGATCTGGAGCGGCGGGCAGGCGCTGGTCGGTATCTTCTCGCTGTTGCTGATCACGCCGGTCGTCGCCTTCTACCTGCTCTACGACTGGGATCGGATGATCGCCGCGATCGACGCAATGCTGCCACGCCAACACGCCGGCACCCTGCGCGTGCTCGGCCATGAGATGACGACGGTGCTTTCCGGATTCGTCCGCGGGCAGGGGCTGGTCGTCCTCATCCTCTCGGTCTTCTACGCTGCCTCGCTGGCGGCGATCGGGCTGAATTTCGGCCTGGTGATCGGTCTCATCGCCGGCTTCTTCTCGTTCATCCCCTTCGTCGGCACCTTCATCGGTATCGCCGCCTCGGTCGGCGTCGCGCTGGCGCAATGGGCACCGGAAGGCAACTGGCTCATGGTGATCGTCACCGCGATCATCTTCGGCATCGGCCAGCTGGCGGAGACGAACTACCTCCAGCCGAAGCTGGTCGGCGGCAGCGTCGGCCTCCACCCGGTCTGGCTGATCTTCGCCCTGTTCGCCTTCACGCTGCTGTTCGGCTTCGTCGGTACGCTGATTGCCGTTCCCGCGGCGGCGATGGTCGCTGTGCTGGTCCGCTTCGCGATCCGCCAGTATCTCGCCAGCCCGTTCTATGGCGGCGGCGCACCGGTGGAGTCCGCGCCCGAGGGGGGCGACAAGCCGTCGGCCGAGTAATGGCCGAGGCGCCGCAGCTCACGCTCGGCCTCGGGCTTCCACCGTCCCTCGGCCGCGAGGACTTCGTCATCGGGGAGGGCAATCGCGAGGCGTTCGCCGCGGTCGAAGCCTGGCCGGACTGGTCGTCGGATCTACTGCTCGTCTGCGGGCCGGAAGGCGCCGGCAAGTCGCACCTGGCGGCGATATGGTCGGAGGCGAGCGGCGGCCGCATCCTCCATGCATCGGAGCTCGGCGCGCTTGACTGGAGCCGCCTCGCGGCGACCGGGCCGATTGCCGTCGAAGACATCGACCGCGCGCCGGACGCCGAGCAAAGCCTCTTCCATCTCATCAACGATATCCGCGCCGCCGGCGGGTCGATGCTGATGACGGCGCGTCGGGCGGATCCAGGCCGGTGGTGCGTGCTGCCGGACCTCCTGTCGCGGCTCCGCTCCGCCCGTCCGGTTGCGCTCGCGGCCCCGGACGAGCCATTGCTTCGGATGGTGCTGGTGAAGCTCTTCGCAGACCGCCAGATCAAGCCGGATGCGACCGTGCTTGAGTTCCTGTCGCGGCGCATGGAACGCTCATTCGCCGCCGCATCGGAGATCGTCGACCGCATCGACCGTCTGTCGCTCGCCACAGGCCGCAGCCCGACCCGGCCGCTCGCCGCCGAGGCGCTCGCCGGCCTGGCCGGTTTTGACCAGGCTGTCCCTGGAGAAGCGAAATAGTCACATTCGTTGGTGTAGGGTCGCGCCAGAAGGGAACTCGAGATGGACCAGACGACAACCGAAGAGCGCGTCGCCGAGGAAGCGGCACCCGATCCGGCAGCGGAGGGCATTGCGCTCCGTTCGAGCCCGGAGCGGTTCGTCAATCGCGAGATATCGTGGCTGCACTTCAACCGGCGCGTCCTGGAGGAGGCGGCGACCACGCGTCACCCGCTTCTCGAACGTCTCCGGTTCCTGTCGATCTCGGCCAACAATCTCGACGAGTTCTTCATGGTCCGCGTCGCCGGCCTCAAGGGCCAGTTGCGCGAGGGCGTCGAGAACACCAGCGATGACGGTCGCACGCCGGGCGAACAGCTGCGCCTCGTCGGGGAAGGTGTGGCGGCGCTCGCCGCCGATCAGCAGGGCGTCTGGGCGACGCTCCGCACCGAGCTCGCCGACACGGGAATCATCCTCGTCGATGGGGATGAGCTCACGCCGAAGGAGCGCGACTGGCTGCGCGTGCAGTTCCTGGAATCGATCTTCCCGGTCCTGACGCCGCTGGCGATCGACCCGGCGCATCCATTTCCGTTCATCCCCAATCTCGGCTTCTCGCTCGCCTTTCAACTCGTCGGCCCGAAGGCACAGGCGCCCGTGGCGGCGCTCGTCCGCGTGCCATTGACCCAGGCGCGCTTCATCAAGCTGCCCGAGGACGAGCCCGGCGTTGATCGCTTCATCAGCCTCGAGCAGACCATCTCGCTGTTCACCGACGTGCTTTTCCCCGGCTACCGGGTTGAGGGCACGGGCGCTTTCCGCGTCATCCGCGACTCCGACATCGAGATCGAAGAGGAAGCGGAGGATCTGGTGCGGCTGTTCGAGAGCGCGCTCAAGCGCCGCCGCAAGGGGTCGGTAATTCGTCTCGAGATCGAAGCCTCGATGCCCGAGCAGCTTCGCCAGATGGTGAGCCGCGAGACCGGGGTCGGGACAGAGGATGTCTTCCTGGTGCGCGGCGTCCTTGCCCTCAACGACCTCTCCGAGCTGGTCGCCATCGATCGACCGCATCTGAAGTTCGAGCCGTTCACAGCACGGTTCCCGGAGCGCATCCGCGACAATGGCGGCGATTGCTTTGCCGCCATCGGGCAGAAGGACATCATCGTCCACCACCCGTACGAATCATTCGATGTCGTGCTGCAGTTTCTCCGCCAGGCAGCCGCCGATCCCGATGTCGTCGCGATCAAGCAGACCCTCTACCGGACGTCGAACGACTCGCCGATCGTCCGCGCTCTGATCGAGGCGGCTGATGCCGGCAAGAACGTGACGGCGCTGGTCGAGCTCAAGGCCCGTTTCGACGAGGAGGCCAATATCCGCTGGGCGCGCGATCTCGAACGCGCCGGCGTGCAGGTCGTCTATGGCTTCCTCGAGCTGAAGACGCACGCAAAGCTGTCGCTCATCGTCCGGCGCGAGTCGGGTCGCCTCCAGACCTACGTTCACATCGGCACAGGCAACTATCATCCGGTGACGGCGCGCATCTACACCGACCTCTCCTTCTTCTCGGCCGATCCCGTGATCGGGCGCGACGTCGGGCGCGTCTTCAACTTCATCACCGGCTACTCGGAGCCGACCGACCTGGAGCGCCTGTCGATCTCGCCAACCATGCTGCGCGGCCGGATGCTCGAACTGATTGCTGCGGAGACCGATCATGTGAAGAACGGTCGCCCCGGGCAGATCTGGATGAAGATGAACTCGCTCGTCGATGCGGAGATCATCGATGCGCTCTACCGGGCCAGCCAGGCCGGCGTCGAGGTCGACCTCATCGTACGCGGCATCTGCTGTCTGCGGCCGGGGATCAACGGCCTGTCGGACCGCATCCGGGTGCGCTCGATCGTCGGGCGCTTCCTGGAGCACTCGCGCATTTTCTGCTTCGGCAACGGTGCGGGCCTGCCGTCACCTGAAGCGATCGTCTATATCGGCTCGCCCGATCTGATGCCGCGAAATCTCGACCGCCGGGTCGAGGCTGTCGTTCAACTTCTCAACCCGACCGTTCATCAACAGGTGCTGGAGCAGATCCTGGTCGCCAATCTGGCGGATAACCAGCAATCCTGGAGCGTCCGGCCCGATGGAACGGCGGTTCGGGTCTTGCCGCGCAAGGGCGAAAAACGCTTTAACGCCCATGATTACTTCATGACCAATCCGAGCCTTTCAGGGCGTGGCAAATCTCTCAAGCTTAACGCACCCAAGACAATCCGACGCCAGTCTGACGGCGCTTGAAGGTGAGGGGCCCGAGCCGGCGCTGGATCGGATCAAGGGCGCTACGCCGGTCGCGGTCATCGACATAGGGTCGAACTCGGTTCGCCTTGTCGTCTACGAGCAGCTGAGCCGCGCCCCAACGCAACTCTTCAACGAGAAGGCGCTTTGCGGTCTCGGTCGCGGCGTCTCGGCCTCGGGGCGTCTCGCCGACGAGTCGGTGGAGATGGCGCTGAAGTCGATCCGGCGCTTCGCGGCGCTCAACCGACAGATGGGCGTCGGCCGCGTTGACGTGCTGGCGACTGCCGCCGTGCGCGACGCCGAGAACGGTGCGGAGTTTATCGAGGAAGTCGAGCGGCTGACCGGCGCCGAGACGACGGTCCTCACCGGACGAGAGGAAGCGCGGCTCTCGGCTTTGGGCATCATTTCCGGCATCCGCAATGCCGACGGCATCTGCGGCGATCTCGGCGGTGGCAGTCTCGAACTGGTCGAGGTCAGCGGCACCGAGATGGGCTCGGGCGAGACCTTCCCGCTCGGCGGGCTGTCGCTCGAGGACGCCTCCGACGGTGACCGCGGCAAGGCGGAGAAGATTGCCTCCAAGGCGCTCGGCAACTCGAAGGTGCTGTCCCGAGGCAAGCGCCGGCCGTTCTACGCCATCGGCGGAACCTGGCGCTCGCTCGCCCGGCTGCACATGCAGCAGACCGGTTATCCGCTCCGGGTCATGCATCACTACGCGATCGAGGCGCAGGAAGCCCTCGAGTTCTGCCGCATGATCGCCAAGCACGACGTCGAGTCGCTCGATTCGATCGAAGCGATCTCGAAGAGCCGTCGTCAGCTACTGCCGATGGGCGCGGTCGTCCTCGCCGAAATCATCGAGACGATGAAGCCTTCCCGCATCGTCATGTCCGCGCTCGGCCTACGCGAGGGGCACCTCTTCGATCTCCTCGATATCGGCAAGCGCGCCGAAGATCCGCTGCTCGTGGCGGCGGAGGAGTTCTCCATTCTGCGCTCGCGGTCGCCGCGTCACTCCTTCGAGCTTGCCGAGTGGACGGATGGCGTGTTCTCGGCGCTGAAGATCGACGAGGCGGCGGAAGAGGTGCGGCTGCGCAAGGCCGCCTGCATGCTCGCCGACATCGGCTGGCGGGCGCATCCAGAGTACCGTGGGCTGCAAAGCCTCAACATGATCGCCAATGCCGGCCTGATCGGCATCGACCACCCGGGCCGCGCGTTCCTGGCGCTGACCGTCTACTACCGCCACGAAGGCATCGGCTCCGAATCGACCTCGCCGCGCCTTCGTGAACTCGCTTCGCCGCGCCTCATCGAGCGCGCCCGGCTTCTCGGCGGAACGATCCGGGTTGCCCACATGATTTCGGCGGCGATGCCCGGTGTCATCCAGCAGACGCGCGTCGAAATGCGCGAAGAGCAGCTGACCCTGGTGCTGCCGCCCGACCTCGGGCCGCTCGCCGGTGATCGCGTCATGCGGCGCCTGCGCGCGTTGGCGAAGCTCAGCGGTCACGACGCGGCGATCGCAATCGAGCACTAGGTTCGGGCGCTACTCCGCCGCCTGTATCCGGCCGCCGACCTCGACGGTGCGGACACGCCCGCGCTCGAAGCGGAGCGCAACTTCGCCGCGCTTGAGGCGGAGCGCAGCCTCACCGAAGAGCTTGCGCCGCCAACCGCTCAAGGCTGCGACCTTCGCCTCGGCCTCGTCGGCGGCACTGGCCTCGAGATCGTCGCTGGTCGCGATCACCTTCGGCGCCACACCGTGCTCCTCGGCGGTCATCTTCAGGAGGACCTTGAGGAGGTCGACAGCGGCACTATTGCCGTCATTGCGCCGGGGCTGACGGGGAAGCGCGGGCAGTTTCTCCTTGGGAAGCGCTGCCACCTCCTGCACGAGGCCGACGATCTCCTGACCGGTCTTCGATCGCTCGAAGCCGCGGCCGATCGTGCGGAGCGCGCCGAGCGCCTCGACGCTGGTCGGCACCTGGCTGGCGATCTCCTGCAGGGCATCGTCCTTCAGCACGCGGCCGCGCGGCACGTCGCGCGCCTGCGCCTCGCGCTCGCGCCACGCCGCCAGTGCCTTGAGCGCGGCGAGTTCGACCGGCCGTCTTGCCCTCATCTTCAGCCGCCGCCAGGCGTCTTCCGGCTCGACGCGATAAGTCGCCGGCGAAGTCAGGACGTCCATCTCCGTCTCGACCCAGTCGGCGCGCTTCTGCTCCTGGAGTTGCTTTGCAAGCGCAGCATAAACATCGCGGAGATGGGTGACGTCGGCCGCGGCATAGTCGAGCTGCCGATCGGTCAGCGGCCGCCGCGCCCAATCGGTGAACCGCGAGGACTTGTCGATCCGGCCGCCGGTGGTGCGCAGAACCAGCTGCTCGTAGCTGACCGAATCGCCGAAGCCGCACACCATTGCGGCGATCTGCGTGTCGAAGATCGGATGCGGAATGAGATCGCCCATATGGAAGACGATCTCGATGTCCTGACGGCCGGCATGGAACACCTTGAGGACGCTCTCGTCGCCCATCAGGCGGAAGAACGGGCCGAGGTCGATATCGGGAGCGAGCGCGTCGATGAGGACGACATCCTCCGGGCCGGCGATCTGCACAAGGCAGAGCTTCGGCCAGTAGGTCGTCTCCCGCATGAACTCCGTGTCGACGGCCACGAATTCGGCCTTGGCGAGCCGTTGGCAGGCAGCCTGGACGTCCTGGGTACGCGTAATCAGCTCCATTGTCCGCTCACTATAAGGGCTAGATTCGGCCCTGTCGCGGGTCAGTCCCGGCGTTTGCGCTGCAACCGCGCTCGCTTGACAAAGGCATGGCTGCATGTGCTTTTTCCGGCCGCCGCCACGGCCGAACCTAGCCATTTCTTCCGGGAAGCCCGACGATGCACGCCTATCGCAGCCACACCTGCGGCGACCTCAGATCGTCCGACGTCGGCACCGACGTCCGCCTCTCCGGATGGGTTCATCGCGTGCGCGATCATGGCGGGCTGCTGTTCATCGACCTTCGCGACCATTATGGGCTGACGCAGATCGTCGCCGATCCCGACTCGCCGGCGTTTGCCGTAGCCGAGACGCTGCGCTCGGAGTGGGTGATCCGCGTCGATGGCGCGGTCAAGGCACGCTCGGACGAGACGGTCAACCCGAACCTGCCGACCGGCGAGGTCGAGGTTTTTGCCAATGAGATCGAGGTTCTCTCGAAGTCGGCGGAGCTGCCGCTCCCCGTCTTCGGCGAGCAGGAGTATCCCGAGGAAACCCGCCTTCGCTACCGCTTCCTCGACCTTCGCCGCGAGCGCATCCACCGCAACATCATCAAGCGCGCCGCGATCATCTCCTCGGTCCGCCGCCGCATGGTCGAGGCTGGCTTCTTCGAGTTCCAGACGCCGATTCTGACGGCCTCCTCGCCGGAGGGGGCGCGCGATTTCCTGGTGCCGTCCCGGCTGCACCCCGGCAAGTTCTACGCGCTGCCGCAGGCGCCCCAGCAGTTTAAGCAGCTGATCATGGTCGCCGGCTTCGACCGCTACTTCCAGATCGCCCCCTGCTTCCGCGACGAGGACGCTCGCGCCGACCGATCGCCCGGCGAATTCTATCAGCTCGACATCGAGATGAGCTTCGTCGAGCAGGAGGACGTCCTTGCCGCGGTCGAGCCGGTGCTGCGCGAATTGTTCGAGGAGTTCGCCGACGGCAAGCCGGTGACGCAGACGTTCCCGCGCATCCCCTATGCCGAGGCGATCCGCAAGTATGGCAGCGACAAGCCGGATCTTCGCAATCCGATCGAGATGATCGAGGTCACCGAGCAGTTCCGCGATTCAGGCTTCCGCGTCTTCGCCGGCCAGATCGCCGCCGATTCCAAGGTCGAGGTGTGGGCGATCCCGGCGCCAACCGGCGGCAACCGCGCCTTCTGCGATCGGATGAACGGTTGGGCGCAGCATGAGGGCCAGCCCGGCCTCGGCTACATCTTCTTCCGCGACGACGGCGACGGTGCTGGCCCGATCGCCAAGAATATCGGCCCGGAACGCACCCAGGCGATTCGT
>Ga0180431_10010625_pt1 | contig 10205 bp, 12 predicted proteins | sample SS_ome_11_FD_132459 | JGI IMG/M metagenome (GOLD analysis project Ga0180431, IMG submission 132459) | Hypersaline lake sediment archaeal communities from the Salton Sea, California, USA - SS_1_MS_1 metaG | ecosystem: Environmental > Aquatic > Non-marine Saline and Alkaline > Hypersaline >... | reverse complement strand
GGCCATTTTCTCGATTCGATGCCGCGGAAGTACCTATACGTTTTATTTCTTCTCGACATTGGCTTTGCGACTGGCGCCTGTCTGGCCTGCTCCCGACGGCTGCGATGCTCGGGCGTCCACGTTGCCCGCCTCGCAGTCCCCGGGCTTCGTCTGCGCTATCCTGGCGACGATGGTGTGGATCGCCTCGGCGTGCCGAGGGTATTCCTGGGCCAGCCATGAGGCCGGTGCATAGATATGCCCATCGTGTTGGATCACCGGCGCGACGTCATACCCGAGGCACAGCATCGCCTTGAGTTCGTTGTCGAACGCTCCGCAGGGCAGGAAGACCACGCCACAGTCATCCTCGAATGCGGTCCGCAGCCACTTGGCCAGTCGCTTGCCTTCGATCACGATCTGTCTCATTTCGTTCTCCTGTCCTTGACGCCATGTCGTCGCGATAGCCCTACGTCCCGGGGAGTATCGCGGGGCGTTTGGGACGCCCGCGTACTCCCCCGTAGGGGGAGGGTGTGCTGAGTTCCGCCCTCAGTTCCGCGACCAATCGTTGTAAGTTGCTCATTTGAATCATCTTGAATCAGCAAGTGTCGCGGAACTGGGACGCCAACTGAGACGCGTCCCAGTTCCTGTCCAGTTCCGCCGCAGTTCCGGTCTGTAAATGGATCGTATTCCATTAGTTGTAGCTCTCGCGTCCGGAACTGGCTCCGGAACTCGGTTTTGCCAGTTCCGCGTCCAGTTCCGCAGTAACACATTTATTTGTGTTGACGAATTCCGTGTCAGTTCCGGCCATCGCGTTGCGAATCTGGCGAACGTATCGCTCTGAGATTCCCACCTGCTGGGCGACCTCCTGAACGCTGACCTCGGGGTCGTGGTCCAGCAGCGCCGCGGTCCACAGCGCCTTGTCACCGTTCATGCCGGGACGGTTCTTGACGTATCGCATGTACGCGCCGACGCGAATCTTGGCGACCAGGCCGCGCTCGATGGCCAGTTCCAGCATCTCGTCGGCCTTGCGTTCGGACAGGCCGAACCGCTGGCCGGCCTCGTACCGCACTGAGTTCTTGGAGCTCGGGTCATTGACGGCGACGGATTGGGCGACGAAGTCTTCCAGTGCGACGTCCCTACGCCTGGCCTTCGGCTTGGCTGCGCCCAGCAGGGCCGAGGTATCCACCTCGTCGACGGGCGTGAACAGCGGCCAGTTCCAGACCAGGGCCTGCGGGCCCATGGGCGGCCAGCTCCGGACGGCGGATTCCAGCACGACGATGCCCTCGGCCTGGTGCGGACGGAGGATCAGGTGGGTATCGGCCGCGCGGGACTGGCTGCCGGCGCCCGCCCCGACGTCGGTGACGGCTTTACTGGCCTGGTTGCCCTTGCTGGCGTGGTGGATCAGGACGAAGGCGCACTGCATCTGCGCGGCGTAGTGATCGATCTGGTTGTACAGATTGGCCATCGCCCCGTTGTCGTTCTCGTCGGTGCCCAGAGGCAACGTGCGGTAGAAGGCGTCGACGATGACGATCTTGTACTGGCCGGCATCGACACGACGGAACATGCTGCCCATCGAGTACAGGTCGCGGAGCTTCCCGCGAAGGCTGATCAGGTCGATGTTCCTGCTGTACAGATGGTGCGGCATGCCCATGGCCTTGCTGACCACCCCGTAGCGATAGGTGATGTTGCATGCGTGCAGTTCGTTGTCGATGTGGAGCACCCGGCCCTGTTCGACGGCCAGGCCCAGCCAGTCGAGGCCCGATGCCACGGAGATCCCCAGCGAGGAGGCCAGCCATGACTTGCCCATCTTCGGGCTGGCGATGATGTTCATCGTCTCGCCTTCGCGAAGCAGGCCATGGACCACCGGCCGGTTCAGGCCGGTGAAGCTGTCCATGAGCTCGTGGAGCCGCTGGATCGGAGGGCCGTCGTCCGGGTCCTCCGGCGGCTCCGTGCCACAGGCCTGCACAATGGCCGAGATGTCGACGTCCGTACCACCGTCGGGGCCGAACATCTGGTCGTAGTGGTTCTCGACAAGCGCGACGGAGACCGAATCGGGCTCGTACCTCGCCACGCTGGCGGCGATGGCCTCGACTTCGCGATCGGCCAGGGGCGGGTTGCACCGGGCGAGGTTGGTGGCCTGCAGCGCCGCGTGGATTTCGTCCTGGGACATGCCCATTCGGCGCATCCCGCCGGCCAGGGAGGCCAGAGTGCTATTGCGCTGGCCCGAGGGGATCAGGTTGGCGTCCGTGGGCCGCGACGTTCGCCCGTGTGGCGTTTTCTCGCCGGGGGCGCGTATCAGGGCCAGTAGCCACTCGGGGCACGCAGCGGGGCGAACGTCGGCGATATCGCTGGATATCTCCCAGGTGTAGGCCTTGCCGTTGGGATGGATGCTGGGCGGCAGGACGACATATCCACCGTCGCCCTTGATGTCGATGCCCGGGGCGACCTCGCCCTGGCTGCACGGAACATGTCCGCCGGGGTGGGCGATGAAGATGTGCCGCCCGCCACCGCCAGTCAGGACCTCGGCCGTCTCGGGCAGCGGTCCGTGTTTGGCCTCGAGGTCGGTCAGGCTCTCGTCCCCGCCGTGGCAGGGATCAACGTCGACGACGAACAACCCGCTGGCCTTGCCCGTGGCCATGGCGACGTTCGCCCGCGGGTTCTGGGTCCACCAGGCGCGAATAGTGGCCTTGTCGGTGGTCGCATCATGGAAACCGTTGGCGCACGCAGGCTTCTTGCGCCCTGGCTCGCATGGAAAGACGGCGATGTCCATGCCCGCGTAGCCGAGGGCGGCATCAAGGAATATGTTGACGGTGTCAGACATTGCTGGCCCTGTACGTCAAAACGGAATGTTGTCACCGGCCCACGTGTAGTCGCCGGGGCCCGGGTCGTGTTCGTCCCCACCGTCCAGCAACGGAGCGATCGGACCGATCTGGTAATCGATGATGCGGTCATACTTCTCGCCGGCGATGCTGCGAACGGTGATGGCTCTGGTTTCGGCCAGGGCGCCGGCCTCGGCGAGGTCCACGGCCTGCTCGGCCGTCTCGGGCAACGCCTCATTCGACCGGGCGCGCCACCAGGCCTCGAACTTCGCCCGGGCATAGCCGGTGTGCTCAGGGCAGACCCATTCGGAGTGGTACTCGTCAAAGCCGACGCGATACTCGACGCGCATGGTCCGGGGATGATCCTCCGGTGCGCCCCGCTTATGGTGGACGGAGTAGTAGACGTCGCTTACGTCATGCTCGGTGTCCGTGACCTGGCCGCTGAGGATGCCGGCGCTACTGGCCCGGGCGTCGTGGGTTTCCTTCTCCGGCGGCGGGAACTCGTATCCACACTCCGGGCACGTGGCATAGGCCGCGTGGATTAGTGCCTGGCACTCGGGGCATTCCTTGGCCGGGGCCTCGCCGCCGGACGCACCCGGCGTCTTGATTTGCAGATCGTCGACGGGCCCGTGACGGAGGATGTTCCCGCCGTAGTCCAGGACGAGGCAGTCGGCCTTGCCTGGATGCAGCCGGAAGCCCCGACCGACCATCTGGTAGAAGAGCCCCGGGGAGTTGGTCGGCCGAAGCAGGACCACGCAGTCGATGTTGGGCGCGTCGAAGCCGGTGGTCAGGACGTTGACGTTGGCCAGGTACTTCAGGTCGCCCGACTTGAAGCGGTGCAGCGTGCCCTCGCGCTCGAGGCCGGGCGTCTCGCCGCAGACAAAGCCGCACTCCTGGCCTGAGATCCGCCTCATGTTGCCAGCGACGTGTTTGCCGTGCTGGACGCCGCTGGTGAAGACCAGCACACTGCCGCGGTCCCGTGTCAGCTCGATGATCTCTTCACAAGCCGACTGGACGAGCGTGTACTGGTCCATGGCCGCCTCCACCTCCGACGCGATGAACTCCCCGCCGCGAACATGCAGGCCGTTCAGATTGGCCTTGCTCTTACCGGCACGGCTCTTGAGCGGGCAGAGGTAGCCCTGGGTGATCAGCTCCTTGACGCCGATCTCGTAGCAGACGTGGTTGAGCAAGTTCTCGGGTCCGCAGATCATGCCTGTCGCCATGCGGTACGGTGTGGCGGTCAGGCCGATCAGGCGGACGTTCGGATTGACAACCTTCGCGTCGGCCAGGAACGTGCGGTACATGCCCTCCCCATCGGGAGGGAGCATATGCGATTCGTCCAGAAGGATCAGGTCGAACGCGTCCAGCTCGGCGGCTCGCTTGTAGACACTCTGTATCCCAGCCACGGTGATCGGCTTGTTCGTGTCCCGGGTCTTCAGACCTGCCGAGTAGACCCCGATCTGCATCCAGAGGTCCGGGGCCATGACGTGCAGCTTCTCGACGGCCTGCTCGAGCAGTTCCTTGACGTGGGCCAGGATCAGCACTCGCCCGTCCCACTTGGCCACGGCGTCGCGACAGATCGTGGCCATCACGGGGGTCTTGCCCCCGGCCGTGGGGATCACCACGCACGGGTTGTCGTCCCGACAGCGCAAGTGGTCGTAGACGGCGTTGACCGCCTCGACCTGGTACGGCCGCAGTACGATCGGCTGGGACTCTGCCGTGGCCGTCGTCACGCAACCACCTCCGTTCCGTCGGGGAGGATGCAGCGGCCGTCCATGATCGGGATCGTGTACAAGGTGTCGCTGCGCCGACCGAGGTAGCCCAGGATGAAGGCGTTGACCCACTCGACGGGCCTGCCGGTGCCGTACAGCGGGATCGGCTTGCACAGACACCCGGCGCTTCGGGCCTGGATGATCCTCGCCGGCGACCAGATGTTCTGGATGATGCTCGTGTCGGCCCTGTGCGTGTGCCCGTGGATGACGCTCTTGCCCTGGCTGATCTGGAGGTGGTTCTTCGTCGCGTGCTTCGCGTAGGACCAGCCGTGCACGGCGATGATGCGCGAATTGACGGCGTAATGCGGGTACTTGCCCGACGTCGTGCCGTAGCGGACGTAGGTGCATCGCTTGCGGCCCCGCATCAGTTGAATGCGCGGTGCCAGCATCGAATACACGCCCCTGCCCTCAGCCGTCGCCGCTGCCCAGCGGTCCAGCCGGTACTCATGGTTGCCTTCCACCATCACCAGCCGGTCACACGCCTTCTGAAGGCGATCCAGCAGCGCACCGGCAGTATCCAGATCGGCCTCGTAGTCCGTTTCCGGCATGCCATAGGTCGGCGGGTGCGTCGAGAACTGTCCGCAATCGAGCAGATCACCCAGGCAGACGATGAGGTCAGGCCGAAGGCGCTCTGCGGCGAGGCAGAACACCTCCAGCGCCGCGACGTTCTGATGGGGCGCGTGCACGTCGCCGAAGGCGAGCATCGTTTTGCTGCCGGTCCTGGCCATCATTCGTCCCCCGCGACCATTCCGGCCGTTCGCGCGTAGCCCGCGATGTCTACCAGGTTGTCCCTCTTGTGATGATGCGATTGACGGGCCAATTTGACTGCGATTACGCATAGGGGCACGTCCATCGCCGTGACCACAGCACCATCGCGCAGTTTGCCGGCCAGGATGCCCGTCCACATCAGTGCCGTTCGGGCGAAGTCATCGGCCGGATGGCCATAGTCCTTCTGCCGGTCCGTGCTGGTAATGCGCTGAGCCTCGGCCAGGATCGATTCGCTCGGGTCGGCGGTCACCAGCCGCAATCGGTGGAGACCGACTGTCGGTACCGGCGCTTCGGTCACCGGCCCAAGCGTCTCGGCGTCGAGGATCTCCATCCCGAACTCACGAGCCAGCAGGTACTCCAGCTTGGCCCCGCACGATTCCTCCCACCCGGGCAGCAGGGCGATGGCGTCGCAGTCGACCAGCAGGGCAACGTCGGCGCGCAGGTACATTTCGCGGGGCAGGTCTGTGCGTCCGTCAAAGTTCTCGGCCGGATTGGCTACCACCCAACCGGCCGCCCTGAATCGCTCGGCCGCTGCGTGGAAGGCCGGATAGTTGTGATCGGCGTGGCCGGTCATCGGGCCGGCAATGTAGACTCGTCTGGGTGTGTCCATTGGTCAGTTGTCCTCCGGGAACGGGCCTCCACACAGCGGGCAGCGCCGCAGGGGCAGCTCGTCCACATGGACATCGAGCCTGCCGCCCCGGACGCGAGGGCGCCGCCGTGTGAGAAGGAGGTCGATCTGGCTGTCGTCGAGGTAGACACCCGCGTGCTCGAGCGCGTCGAGTACCGGCTTGGCGATGTTGTCCAGGTCGCGCCGCCGCCGATCCGGCGGGAAGGCGTCCATCGCCAAGGCAATGCGCCCGCCAGCGGGGGGCTTGCGGGCCCCGCCGCCGCCCAGGAGGGCACAGACATTCCTGCGGAACGTCCGGCCCTCCCGGCTGATCAGCGTGCGAGGCCCCACCCGGCGCCAGTAGTGGTTGATGCTCGGGGGCCAGGGCAAAGCAAGCTTCACCGGCCGTCCTCCTTCCGAGAAGTGTGCAGCGGGATGCTGATGGTCCCGGTTGCCACCGCCCCGCAGATCTCCTCGGTCGGCTCGAGCGTGTCGGCATCAATCACGTCCACGACGAACCGGCCGGAGACCAGCAAGCACCGGACGACGATTGGCTCCCTGGCGTCCGGTTCGTCGGTCGCGACTTCGATTCGCAACCAGCCGTTCGCCTCGCGCGCTATGCGGAACTTGGCGGCTACAGGCTCTCCGCGTTCGTCCCGCTTGTAGAGGTCGTACATCGTGCCGTGATTCATGGCTCAGCCTCTCTTCCACGGGGGGGTGTTGTCGGCAGCCGGAGCCTGCTGAGGCTGGCCGGCAGCGGCGGACTTGGGCTCGTAGCCCTTGATCTCGTTGGTCAGCTCATCGTTGTCGGTGCGCTTCTTCAGCTTGACGGTGACCAGCAGAGGGATGTTGTGCAGGTCGACGCTGTCCTTGGGCTGCATCACGCCGACCGCCCGGCAGATGGCCGACAGCTCGGCCCTGGCCATTTTGACCGCCGTGGCGTTGGGGTTGTTCAGGTTCAGCCGGGCCCAGAGAAGACGGCCTTTGTGCTCCCCCTCCAGGATCGTGAACGTCAGCTCGAGGAAGCTGCCCGCCCCGGACTTGGTCTTCTTCATCTCGCTGGCGGTGACGGCCGCGAGATACCGGCCCGCCGGGATGGGCTCGAACGGGGTGGTGGGTTCGACTTCGTGTGCGTTGAAGTTTCCGAGGTCAGCCATTGGTGGTGTCCTTTCCGTCGTTGGGGGTCTGGGTCATTGCGGTCATGAGGGCCGACCAACTCAGAGGCAGTTCGGCCGGAAGGCTGTAGCGGTTCTTCGCCAGGATCACGTTGGTGCCCTCGGTCAGCAGCAGACGCTGGCCGTCTTGGCGATGGGCGTACAGCACGCAGTCGGCCCACTCGATGAAGGGCGGGGCGATCCAGTGAGGGAGGTCCGGCGAGGCCAGTCGCACGTCGTAGCCCTCGGGCGTGGTCATCTTCGTGTTGGCCGCGTGGGCCAGGAGGATGATGGCCGCGCCGGTCTCGGCCACGGCGTTGAGCATCGGCAGAAGGTCGCGGTAGACGATGTTCTGCACGACCTCGCGGCCCTTGTAGTAGCCGCCGTGGGCGGTGCCCAGCGTGTTGGTCAGATCGGCACCGGCCTTGGGATCGAGGTCGTGCACGACGTGCTCGACGATCCGCTGGACCATCCAGTCGATGGTGTCGATGGCCAGGGCCGGAGGGGCATCGGCCTTATCCAGGGCCGCCAGCTCGACCAGCCACTTGCGCATCTGCGGCCACGACTGAAGATAGGGCGTGCGGGTCAGGCCGGGCACGGCACCGGCACCGTTCTCGCAGTCCAGCAGGACGGCGTTGGCCGAGGCGCCGAAGGTGGTTTTTCCGACCCCTGCTTGGCCGAAGACGATCATCTTCGGCGGCGCTGGTGTTGTTCTCGTGATCAGTGAGTTCATCAGAGTCATGGTTGTCTCCTGTGCTGTGGTTGCTTGATTGCGATTCATTGCCTGCCTGGTCGCGCCTGAGCGTGCCTAGCATCGCCTTGCACCGACTAGCCTGCTGTTCCATGCCTCGTTATGCCGCGTGCCACTTCGCGGCAATGGCAGGTGCGGGAGTCGAACCCACGTCCCGAGGCTTATGAGGCCCCGGCAGCCCGGCCCTGCCGGGGGCGCCGGGCGGCGGCAGGGAGTCGGGCTTCACTGTCAGGGGTTAAGTCCACTCCGGCCACATGGCCCGCCCGGGCGCTGGTCGGCTATGCGATGTCCATCGTTGCGCTCATGCTGGCGTCTCCGAGCAGCTTGCTCTTGGCTGCTATGGGTTACTTACCCCGCGCAAGGGCAATCTGTCGGAGAAAGCGCTACGCCAAGTAGCCGTCCAGCCCCTTCGCAGCAAACGCCTCACGCAGTCGCGTGAGGTGGTTGTCGTAGAAAGTGGCGTGCGGAACACCCATCTCACGGGCGACTTGCGCAATGGGGTGGACCTGAAGCAACTCCGCCGCCTGGCGGAGATCCGGCGGCAGGTCGGCCAGCACCGTGTCGACGTCCATTTGAAGGTGGGCACGCTCCTCGGCGGGAAGATCGTACTTGCCCCAGCGGATATCCTGTTCGTCCTGGCTGATCGTGCTCAGGCGCTGTTTGGGCTCGTCCTCGCCGACGTCGATGTCCTCGTTGAGCGAGCAGATCTCGCGCCGGTAGTCGCGTACATCCTGGGTGCGGTGCCGAATAAGGTTGCTGATCTTCCGCTCGACGAGGCGAGCGACAAACGTGTTGTACGCGGCCTTGGCCGGGTCGAACTTCGGCAAACGTTCCAGCAGGTCGAGGATGAGTTCCTGCTCGATGTCCTCGACGTCGTCCTGCGTGAAGCCCGCCTTGCCGACGAGCTGCCAAGCCTTGTGGTGAACGAGTTCAAGTGCGTAGTCATTGAGTTCGTACTGCTTGTCGTTGGTGTCCATGAGGACTCCTCGTGGCCGAGGAGGCCTGCGTGGGTGCCCACGAAAGCAGCGATCCGGTAATGAAGGAGGCGTTGCAGGTTCGCCGCATCAGCGGCACCCACAACGCCTCCACTTCGTGGCCGGTTAGTTGTCAGGTACTCGATTCGTTTACATCACTTCGCATGTGGGGAGCCGACCCCCTGTGGTCAGGCAATCACCTCCTCGACGGTCATCTTGAACGGCAGGCCGTGCTTGACCTCAATGCACCGTACGGTCCCGTCGCCCATCGCCTCAAGCTGGGCGAACAACTCACGCACCTGCGCCTTCAGGGCGAAGTCGTCCTTTGCCATCTCCGGGCGCGGCCCGTTCTCGCCACGGAACTTGATCTCACGCACCACGCGCGGGGGCGGGTCGACCACCGGGGCTCCGCTCCGGACGGCGAGGTGCTCGATTCGGCCGAAGTTGATGCATTGCATCAATTCCACCAGCCGTGCTCCTGAAGCGGAGAGATCGACCTTCGCCATAACATCGCCCGCGTCAAACTCGTCGGTGTTGTAGTGTTTGCACGCGGGGGGATTCTTCGATTCGGCCCGTTTGTTTCCGATTCTGCTGCTGTCTGAGAACGCCTCGCACATGGCCGTGTCTCCAATACCTGTCGTGATACTTATTACTTATGCCGTTCGCGCACAGAGCTGTCCGGGAAGATCAGGAATCGGTTAGGCCCGCCTGACGAAAGCGCTTGCAGATGGCCAGCACGTCCTTCCGGACCTCCCGCCTCGAGATGCCCATCTCCCGTGCAATGGTGGTCTCTCTGGCCTCGATCAGGCGCTTGGCGACCTCACGCTGCCGGGGCGTCAAGCCGGCCATCGCGCCGGCCACGTCGACTGAAAGCCCGGAATCGGCCCGGGGGTCGTGAACGAAGCCCCCACAGCGGCGGCGAAGGTCGCTCTCGCTGACAAACTCGCCCAGCGTCGCCTGCCCCTCGTCCTCCTCCGGATGGAAGGTGTCCTCCAGAGAGGCCGCGTGGTAGCCGGCCGCGCGCTTAACGCGCCCCCGCTTGCGAATCTCCATCGCCACGGCGGTCTCGACCACGCAGGAGACGAACGTGTTCACGCACGCTCGGGCGGGATCGTACTTGCTGGCCTGCTCGAGCAGGTGGGCGATGAGGTCGTGCTCGATGTCGGCCCTCTCGGAGTATCTGAACTCCGGGCGGCTTGAGAGCTGGCGAGCCCTAATCTGGAGAAGCTTCTGGACGTACGTAGTGGACAGGGCCAAGCGGACGGCATCGGTGGTACCCATCGTGGGCCTCCGTGGGCCGGAGGCGGATGGGTCGGTGCCGTCCGAAGTGGGCGCGGACCGTCCGCGCCACCCTTGCCGAGCGCAAAGAAAACGGAGGGTGTTG
>Ga0180431_10010624_pt1 | contig 10205 bp, 8 predicted proteins | sample SS_ome_11_FD_132459 | JGI IMG/M metagenome (GOLD analysis project Ga0180431, IMG submission 132459) | Hypersaline lake sediment archaeal communities from the Salton Sea, California, USA - SS_1_MS_1 metaG | ecosystem: Environmental > Aquatic > Non-marine Saline and Alkaline > Hypersaline >... | reverse complement strand
TCGCACCGCCCTCTCAAAGCGTGCCAAGATGAGCGACCGCCGCAAGGCCTGGGGGCGGCTGGGCCGCCGCCGCAAGCGGTGCGTGCGACTGATCGAGGAACTCGGCCTTCGTACCCAGCGGATCGAGGCGATGATTCCGACGCTCAACGGCTTTGTCAGTCGTCTCAAGGAGCTGAAGACCAAAATCGACGCCCACAGGCGGACCAAGCAGCCCCCGTCGGCTCGGCAGCAGCTGGTGGATGAGTATCGGGCGATCCTCAAGGCCTGTCAGGAGACGCCTCGCAGCCTGAAGCGGCGGATGGCCGAGATCAACGAAATCTTCGCCCGCTATCAGAAGGCGAAGCGGGGCCTTTCCGAGGGCAACCTGCGGCTGGTGGTGTCGATTGCCAAGAAGTATCGCAATCGCGGTCTGTCGTTCCTCGACCTGATTCAGGAAGGCAATGCCGGGCTGATGCGGGCGGTCGACAAGTTCGAGTACCGCCGCGGCTTCAAGTTCTGCACCTACGCCACCTGGTGGATTCGGCAGGCGATTACCCGCGCGGTGGCCGACCAGAGCCGGACGATCCGAATCCCCGTCCACATGGTTGAGACGATGAGCCGGGTCCGGAACGTCGCGCGGCAGCTACTCCAGGAATACGGCCGTGAGCCGACGATCGAAGAGATCGCCGCCCGGGCCGGCACGCCGGTGGACGAGACCCGCCGGGTAACGGCGATGAGCCGTTATCCGATCAGCCTCGACCGCCCGGTGGGCAACAGCGAAGACAGCCACTTCGGCGACCTGCTGCCCGACACCGGCGCGGAAAACCCCGCCGTCGGCGCCGCTCAGGAAATGCTCCGCAACCGGATCAGCAAGGTGCTCAAAAGCCTGTCGTACCGCGAACGGGAAATCATCAAGCTCCGCTACGGACTTGGTGACGGCTACAGCTACACCCTGGAAGAAGTAGGCCACATCTTCAAGGTGACCCGCGAACGTATCCGGCAGATCGAAGCCAAGGCCGTCCGCAAACTACAGGCCCCAGCCCGCAGCGAAGAGCTGTCTGGGTTCCTGGACTGACTTTACGGAAAACGCCGACATCCTGTCGGCTTTTCCTTGGGGCGGAACCGTGCGAAGCCGAGGTTCGCACGCTCCCGCTGGTGCTCATTGGCGGCTTCCTGCCGCCGGCTGGCAGTGATGTGGTGATCACCGAGGCGAGAGGGTCACAAACGTCAAACGTGCTGCCTGTCCGGTCGCTTCCGCTCCCGGCTTCCTCTGCCACCGGTTCGACGAGCGAGGGGGTGCCCATGCCCACGAGCGTGCTCCGAAAGCAAGCGCAGCCCGGAGGGCGGAAGCGCAGCGCACGGGCAGTGAACGGCGGCCCGGATGGCCGACGTGAACGTCAAGCGAGTGGGCGTGGGCACCCCCGAGCGAATGGCGAATGGCCGCACAGAAAACGCCGACAGCTCACTGCAGCAAGACACGGCCCGGCCGCTGATTTACACTTGCAGACCCCCACAGCATTCACCAAGGAGCCCGCCGATGTTTCGCCCTCTCGCCGTCCTCGCCATTGTCGCAGCCACCAGCTTCGCCACCGCTGCCGAGCCGGCTGCCTTCACCCGCACCACCATCGACCTCGGCACCGTCGTCAGCGACCTTGAGGCCTCGGTCCGCTTCTACACCGAGGGGGTCGGCTTTCAAGAACTCGACGGGTTCGACGTCTCGGCCGACCTCGCCGGGTCTGCCGGCCTGACCGACAACAAGCCGCTGAGTGTCCGCGTCCTCGTCCTCGGTGAGGGGCCCACTGCGACCAAGCTCAAACTGATGCAGGTCGCCGGCACGGATCCTCGGACGGGCGACAACACCTTTATCCACTCCCACACCGGCTTCCGCTATCTGACCATCATGGTGACCGACACTGCGGCAGCCCTGGCCCGGCTGGAAAAAATCGGCGTGAAGCCGCTGGCCAAGTCGCCGGTCACCCTGCCGCAGAACCTGGCCCCGGGCATGTCGCTGACCTGCGTGAAAGATCCCGACGGCAACCTGGTGGAGTTGATTGGGCCGACGCCGTAGCGGGAGGCTCTCGGCGTCAGCCGGCCTTTGCCGGAATGATGCCCTCCTGCTCCAGCCAGGAGATTACCTGCTCAGCAAGCTCGGGCGGGGTGCCGGCAGTCGAATCGATCACCAGCTCGGCTGCCGTCGGCTCTTCGTAGGGGTCGTCGATGCCGGTAAAGCCTTTGATCTCGCCGGCCCGGGCCTTCTTGTAGAGACCCTTGGGGTCCCTGCCCTCGCAGACGGCGAGCGGGGCCTTGACGAAGACTTCGATGAAATCGCCCGGTGGCAGCATCGCCCGGACCGCCTCGCGGTCGCGACGGTACGGGCTGATAAATGCGGTCAGCGTGATGATGCCAGCCTGCACGAAAAGTTCCGCAACCGCGCCGATGCGGCGGATGTTCTCGGTGCGATCCTCCGGCCCAAACCCCAGCCCAAACCGCTCGGCAAAGGCGACGCCATGCCGGGGCTCGAGCAGGGCCGGCGAGGCGGTCAGTCCATGCCGGACGTTGTCGCCGTCGAGTACAAAGCTGCGGTGGCCCCGAGCATGCAGCAGGCTATCGACCGCGTTTGCCAGGGTGCTTTTCCCGCAGCCCGACAGGCCGGTGAACCAGACCACACAGCCGCGGTGGCCGGCGATGGCCTCCCGGTCAGTACGGCTCACGGAGGCCATGTGCCAGCGGACATCGACCAGTTCGCGGTCGACCGGTGCCGAATTGCCCGATGAAGAATGGGGATCAGCTGCCATCAAGAATCCTTTCACCCAAGGCGATCGAACAGGTCGGTGGAGCGGCGTCGCAACCAAGCCGGCGTTCTACCAGCCGCCCAGTTCCACCGTTTGGCTGAACCGAGCGGCCGCGCCGTCAGGCTGACGACGCTCAACCAACAGCTCAACCTTCTCACCAGGTCCATGTTGGCCGATCAGCTCAGTGCAGACGTTGAAGTCGGGCACCGGCTGGCCATCGATTTCTACGATGATGTCCTGGGGGCGAAGGCCTGCCTTGTCGGCAGCCGAGCCGGCCTGCACGCCGCTGATCAGGCACTGCCCCATCAGCGGGGCACCGGCAATCCCCAGCTTGCCCCCCTTGCGAACATCGATCTCAGCCCCCGGCAGCCGCTTTGCAAGGTCGGCGACAGTTTCATCTGAGAAGCCGGTCCCAAACAGGTCGATCCGTTCAACCCGCCGCAGCCGGCTGAGAGTGGTGGCGTCCTTCTCGTCCAGCCGCACGCCGTGAAAGCTGACATAGGTGAGCTGTCGCAGCCGGGTCAGCAGCCGCAGGGCCCGGCTGTCCCCCTGCCACTTTTCGTCAATCTCGACCCGCAGGCCAAAGGGGCCCGCCTCGTCAAAGGTTGCCCCGAGTTGCTCAAGCGTCTCGCGGGCCGAGACCGCCTGCGTAGCATCGTGAAAGTCGAGGGCCACCTCGGCCCGTTGGGCGATGGCCAGATCATCGCTGCCGGCAAGCTGTTCCAGGCCCGCCTCGGCAGCGGCGGCAAGTTCGGCATCATCGCGGGTGAGGAACTGCCGCAGAATGTCGATCGCCCGCAGGGCCCGTTCAGGGTCAGCGGCCGCCGCCGCCGCCACCAGCGGATCGATCGCCGCCGCCCCCAGAGCAGCCAGCTGCTGCGAGGCCGCCTCGCGGGCAGCAAACTCTTCGGCACCAAGATGCCCAATCGTGGCGGCGATGGCGGCGTCGGGATCAGCCGCGGTGGCCCGCAGTATCCCGGCAAACGACAGCGCCAGCCCCATCGCCCCAACGGCACCAAGCCGGCGACATCCGCAGTGAAACCGACACTGAAGCATGGCGTTGACGCAAGAGCCGAGAGGAGGAAACAGACCGGCCGGCGAATCCGCCGGCATACTCAACTATATCACCCCTGGCGGGTTCTCTCCCGACCAGTTTGAGCGGGCTACACTTCATTCTGCCGTCTTTTTGCCCCCGGGCATGTCCCCATGCAACTGCCAATTCTCAACACGCCCGCCCCCGTCAGCCCCCCGCTGCCGATGCACCCCGACGAGCTCACTGCCCGCGGCTGGGATGCGGTCGATGTGGTCTTCGTGACGGGCGACGCCTATGTCGACCATCCCAGCTTTGCCAACGGCCTGCTGGCCCGGCTGCTGGAGTCGGCGGGGTTCCGGGTGGCCGTGCTGGCTCAGCCCGACTGGCGGAGCTGCGACGCCTGGCGGCAGTTTGGTCGGCCGCGGCTCTTTTTCGCGGTCTCGGCCGGCAACATGGACTCGATGATCAACCACTACACCGCCAACCGGAAGGTCCGCAACGACGACGCCTATTCGCCTGACGGCCAGATGGGGCGGCGGCCCGACCGGGCCACGCTGGCCTACTGCCAGCGGGCCCGTGAGGCCTTTCCCGGCACCCCGATCGTGGCCGGTGGTGTTGAGGCGAGCCTGCGGCGGATCGCCCACTATGACTACTGGAGCGACACCGTGCGGCGGTCGATCCTGCTCGACGCCAAAGCCGACCTGGTCGCCTTCGGCATGGGCGAGCGGACGATTCTGGAGATCGCCCGTGGGCTGGCCACCGGCAAGACGGTCCGAGAACTGCGTGACCTTCGCGGTGTCGCCTATCGGCTGGGGGCGAGTGAGCCGGTACCGGCCGATGACCAGACCCGCGAGTTGCCCGGTTTCGAAGCGGTAAAGACCGACCCACTCGCCTTCTGCGAGTTGACCCGCATCGCTCACCTCGAAACCAATCCGCACAACGCCAAGCGGCTGGTGCAGCGACACGGCCGCGAAGCGGTGGTGGTCAATCCACCGGCATTGCCGCTGGAAGAGTCGGAGATGGACCGGGTCTATGCCCTGCCCTTCACCCGGCGGCCGCACCCACGGTATGGCACGGCCCGGATTCCAGCCTTCGAGGTGGTTCGTGACAGCGTGCAGATCATGCGGGGCTGTTTCGGCGGCTGCACCTTCTGTTCGATCACGGCCCACGAGGGCCGGATCATCCAGAGCCGGTCCCGCGAGTCGATCGTCGCCGAAGTCCGCCAGCTCGCCGCCCAGCCCGACTTCAAGGGCACCGTGTCTGATATCGGCGGACCGACAGCGAACATGTATCAGATGCGGTGCAGCCGGCCGGAAGTCGAAGCGAAGTGTCGCCGGCTCTCCTGCGTGCATCCCACCGTCTGCAAACTGCTGGGCACCGACCACGGGCCGCTCAAGCAGGTGATGCGAGAGACCCGCGAGGTTCCCGGGGTGAAGCGGGTGCTGGTTGCCAGCGGCGTCCGAATGGATCTGGCCCGCCGCGACCCTGAGTATCTAGCCGAACTGGCGGCGCACCATGTCGGTGGCCACCTCAAGGTGGCCCCGGAGCACACCGACCCCGGCGTGCTTGACCTGATGAAGAAGCCGCCGGCCAATGACTACCTGGAGTTTGACAGGGCCTTTAAGGCAGCGAGCCGCCGCGTCGGAAAGCGGCAGTACACCGTGCCCTACTTCATCGCCAGTCATCCCGGCAGCGGCCTGGCGGAGATGATCGACCTGGCGGTCTTCCTCAAGCGGAACGGCTATCGGCCCGATCAGGTGCAGGACTTTATTCCCAGCCCCTTCGACATCGCCGCCTGCATGTACCATACCGGTCGCGACCCGATGACGGGCAAGCCGGTGACAATCACCAAGGGGCTGCGGGATCGGCGCATGCAACGGGCCTTGCTGCAATTCTTTCAACCCGAGAATTATTTCGAGGTCCGCCGGGCCCTCGAGCAGGCCAGGCGGCAGGACCTGATCGGCTCGGGCTGCGACTGCCTGATTCCGGAGCGGCCGCCCCGCGAGGCCCTTCACCGCAAACGACGCGAAGCGACCCGGGCGTTCACCGAGCAGACCTCCGGCGACCACATCCGCAGCGGGCGAGCCGGTCGCGGCAACCGTCGGGCCAAAGTGTCCCGGGGCCGAAAGACGGTCGGTTATCGTCCCAAACGGGCCGGCCGCGAGTAAGTGACTCTATCGGTGCCGACTTCCGCAACGTGGAAGGATTCACCACGAAGGCACGAAGGGCACGAAGCGAGCCGTACCTGAGCCGCCCTGTCTTCGCGTCCTTCGTGCCTTCGTGGTGAAAAAACCGAACGACCCGGTTGATTCTGCGTATGAACCGGGAGAGGCTACATGAAGTGACGGTGGTTCGTTTGGACCGAGATGACTCGAATGACGGGGGATGACCGATGACCCGAACGATGTTTTTTCTGACGATGGCCGCTGGCCTGCTGCTGGCGGTGCCGACAACCGCCAAGGCGGTGAGCCCGCGAAATCCCTATCGCACCTTCAACCTGGGTGGCGTCAACTACGGCTCGATGCGGTGGGAACAGGCCCAGCGGCGGGGCCGCCGTGTCTGGCCCTACTACGGCCGCTATTCCCGTTCTTCGCGGCGATCGGGGCCGACCATGACCTTTGGTGGTGTCAGCGGGGCCGGTGGCGGCGTGATCGTTCGGCAGGGCGGCCGCACCACCGGCAGCACGACGACGGGCACCGTGACCCGCAGCCAGCAGACCTCACGCTGAACCGGTCGGCGGCGGTGGCGGGTCGTCCTGGTAGATTCGGTACTTCTTGGTCACCAGCGCCCCGCCCCGTTCCAGGGTCCGCTTCGAGAGATGGTTGCTTTCCAGCACCCAGGAAAACTCCACCTCCTGCATGCCCCAGTCGTACAGCCGGGGCACGAGTGCTGCATGCAGCACCAGGCCGACTCCCCAGGCCTGGTACTCAGGAACGACATTGGTGCTGATCGCCCGCATCCGTTTGATCTCGCGCTTGTTCCAGAGCAGCTTCAAGAAGCCGAAGGGGAACAGCCGGCCGTTGATCGCCTTGATGCGGGGGTTGTAGTCGAGCAGGCAGAAGACCGTGCCAATCGGCCTGCCCTCGACCTCGGCAACCAGTGAAAGTTCCGGCACAATCAGGTGTTTGAGGCTGGCGGCCATGTGATCGACCTCTCCGGCTGAGAGCGGCACGAAGCCCCAAGTGCCGGCCAGGCTGGCGTTGTAGATCTCGAGGAACATCTTCACTTCGTCGGCAAACCGTGTCCGATCGAGAGGCCGGACCGAAACGCCGAACCGCTCCTTCACACCCTCAACCATGACGCCGAGTTTTGAGTCGACTCCTTCGAGCATCGACATCTCGCCCCAGAAGGCGTAGAGATCCTCGACCTTGCCGAAGCCACAGCTTTCGACCAGGCCGGCGTAGCTCGGCCGGTTGTGGGTCATCATGAAGAAGGGGGGCGTGTCGAAGCCCTCGATCAGCAGGCCGCACTCATAGTTGAGTGACGGATTGACCGGGCCGCGAATGGCGGTCATGCCCCGATCGGCCAGCCACTGCCTGGTGGCGGCGAACAGGGCCGCAGCGGCTTCGGGGTCGTCATCGCACTCGAAGAACCCAAAGAACCCGCGGTTCTCCTGGTACCGCTCGACGTGGCCCCGATTGACAATGGCCGTGATGCGGCCCACGTCGCGGCCGCCCCGAACCGCCAGGAATGACTGGCTGCGATTTCGCTCATAGAACGGGTGCGGCCGGAAGCCGAGCAGTTCTTCCTGCGAAAGCCGCAGCGGCGGCACCCAACAGGGGTCATCGGCATAGAGTCGCCAGGGCAGGTCGATGAAGCGTCGCTGCTTTCCGCGGCTGTCAACGGGTTCGATGGTGACGGACGGCACGCGGTGGCTCCTTGTTGAAGAGACGGATCGATCCTTCATTCGTCGGCTGCCAGCGGTGCGGGATCACTCCGCGGTACCTGTGCGGCTGATTCTGCTGCGTGGCCGGAATAACCGTCAACGGCCGCACCCCTCGTTTGAGCCATCTCTGGCAAAAGTTGCGACGGCAGATTTTCCGATTACACGTTGGGAAAGAAGCAAAGAGTGACTGGGTGTTGCTCACTCGCGATCGTCCGGAGGCGGCCGGCTTTCGCTGCTGCGACTCGCTCGATGCCGAGGAATCTCGTTTGATCGCCATGAATACCGTCGTCCCCGCCCCGCCTGCCGTCGGTCACGGCATCTGTCTCGTGACCGGCGGCACGGGTCTGGTCGGCAACAATGTGGTTCGTCGGCTGCTTGAGGCCGGACGGCAGGTCAGGGTCTTGGTCAGGCCTCGCCCAGACGGTATCGATCGCTCCCTTCGGGGGCTCACGCTCGACCAGCGGGTCGGCACGCTGGAAGACGAAGACAGCCTCCAACAGGCGGTCGATGGCGCGAGGCTGGTGATTCACTCCGCTGCGGTCGTGCACTGTGGCTGGCGGCACCGGGACGAAATGCACAAGGTCAACGTCGAGGGCACCGCCCGGCTGGCCCGAGCAGCCCGGCGGGCCGGGGCCCGCTTCGTGCACGTTTCCAGCGTCGATGCCCTCGGCCTTCGGGCAGATGGCGTGCCTGGCGATGAAGAGACTCCGCCTGGCGGCATGGTGGAGTGCCCCTACGTCATCACCAAGCGAGCGGCCGAGGCAGCCGTGCTGGCAGAGATCGATCGGGGTCTCGATGCCGTTATCGTCAACCCGGTCTACATGATCGGCCCTTGGGACTGGAAACCCTCCAGTGGCCGCATGCTCCTCGAGGTCGGCAGCGGCAAAGGTCTGCTGGCCCCGCCCGGCGCGAACGACTTTGTCGATGTCCGGGACGTGGTCAGCGGTATCGAGGCCGCTGCTGCCCGCGGCCAGACGGGACGGCGGTACATCCTCGGCGGGCATCCGCTGACCTATCTCGAGGCCTGGCGGATCTTCGCCGAGGTGACCGGTCGCCGATCACCGCTGGGCAATGCCCCGCCACTGGCAGTCCGCACCGCCGGCTGGTTCGGCGATCTGGCCGCCACCGTGCTCCGCCGCGAGCCGCCGGTCAATTCGGCCGCTGCCGGCATGTCGATGCTGCGGCACAACTTTTCCTGCAGGCGAGCCCAAACCGAACTGGGCTACCGGTTTCGCCCCTTTGCGGAGACTGTCACCGATGCCTGGGTCTGGTTCTGCGAGCACGGCTACGCCGGCGGCCAGCAGGAGCGGTACACTCCACCGGCATCATGCCACACATCCTGCTCGTCGAAGACGAGAGCCATCTCGCCATCGGCATCCGGTACAACCTGACCTCGGAAGGCTTCACCGTCACGGCTGTCGCCGATGGCCGGGAGGCCCTCGAGGTGCTCGGCCGCAACGACCCCGAGGTCGATCTGGTCATTCTCGACCTGATGCTTCCCGGCATGAGTGGCTACACGGTCTGTGAGACGCTCCGCTCGCGTGGCAGCCTGGTGCCGGTGGTGATGCTGACCGCCCGGACCCTGGTCGAGGACCGGATTCGCGGCTTTGATGCCGGAGCCGACGTCTATCTGCAAAAACCGTTCGATCTCGACGAACTGCTCTCGGTGATCCGCAGCCTGCTCAGCCGCCGGGGAAATGGCGGCGATGCACCGGCACGGGCTGAAAACAGCTTCAGCTTTGGCCGTGTCCGGGTGAACTTCGACACCTGGGAGGTGCAGTGCCACGACAAGCCAGTGCGACTGACCGCCCTCGAGATGAAGCTGCTTCGCTACCTGATCGAGCATGAGGGAGTGGTGGTGTCGCGGGCCGAACTGCTCAAAAATGTCTGGGGCATGGAGCGGGCCCCGGCCACGCGGACGGTCGACACCTTCATGCTGAACCTCCGCCGGGCCTTTGAAGAGAATCCGTCGAAACCGCAGCACTTTCTTTCAGTCCGCGGGGCAGGCTACCGGTTTGTGAGTAGACCAGAAACGGAGCCTCCTCCTGCATCAGCCGAGTAGGGCAGCCGCCGCTGCGGAGGGATCGTCACTGGCCAGCAGCGACTCCCCGACCAGCATCGCCCCAATGCCTGCCGCCTCGAGCCGTTCGACATCGGCCCGGCTGCGGATGCCGCTTTCGGCAACCAGCACGCACTCTGCTGGCACCTGATCCCGCAGCCGCAGCACATGGCCGATATCGGTGGTCATGCTTCGCAGGTCGCGGTTGTTGATGCCGATCAGCGTCGCCCCGAGATCGAGGACCCGCTGCAGGTGTTCTTCGCCGTGCAACTCAACCAATGGTGTCATGCCGAGGTCGAGAATCTGCCGGTAAAGGCTACGCAGGTGGCAGTCGTCGAGGCATTCGGCAATCAGCAGAACGGCATCGGCGGCATGGGCCCGGGCCTCGACGACCTGATAGGCATCGATGATGAACTCCTTCCGCAGCACCGGCAGTGACACTGCCTGCCGGGCAGC
>Ga0180431_10010623_pt1 | contig 10205 bp, 3 predicted proteins | sample SS_ome_11_FD_132459 | JGI IMG/M metagenome (GOLD analysis project Ga0180431, IMG submission 132459) | Hypersaline lake sediment archaeal communities from the Salton Sea, California, USA - SS_1_MS_1 metaG | ecosystem: Environmental > Aquatic > Non-marine Saline and Alkaline > Hypersaline >... | reverse complement strand
CTTGATGTTACTATTTGGGGCGATCATCCTGGTTCTCGGTTTGTTCGCATGGATGAATCTGCCCATCGATGCGTTCCCGGATGTTACCAATGTGCAGGTGATGATTCTGGCCGAAGCTCAGGGTCTCAGCCCGGAAGAGGTCGAACGTCTTGTCACCTTCCCGATAGAGATTCAGATGTCAGGCCTGCCGGATGTGCGTTTAGTCAGGTCGCTTTCACAATCGGGGCTCTCCCAGGTCGTTGTGATCTTTGAGGATGACGTGGACACTTACTTCGCCCGGCAACTCGTGTTTGAACGTTTGTCCCTGGCCCGGGAGAAACTGCCCGATGGTGTGGAGGCTGAGATGGGACCGGTCTCAACGGGGCTGGGCGAAATCTACCAATATACTGTCGAATCAGGTTTCTATTGCCCCAATCACAAGCAGATCTGGTCGAAGGGGCCCGCCCTGTGCAGAGAGTGCAACACTGAAATGGTCGCCTCCGGCTACGATCTGATGGGATTGCGGACGATCCAGGACTGGCTCATCAGCCCCGAGTTGAGGAGACTGCCCGGTATCAATGAAGTCAACAGTATGGGCGGTCTGGTTCGTCAGTATCACATCATTGTGGATCCGGCCCGGTTGCTTAAGTACGACATTGAATTGCATGATATTCTGGCGGCAGTATCTGCCAATAACGGCAATGCCGCCGCGGGCTTCATCGTGAAAGACTTCGAGCAGATCAATGTAGTCTCCAAGGGCCTGCTCAAGAATGCGGAAGATATTGAAAACATCGTGCTGAAAGCTTCGGACGGCACGCCGGTGTTTATTCGTGACCTGGGCCAAGTCCGCGCAGCTCCCGGAGTTCGGACCGGCGGCGCCAGTAAAGCCGGCGAAGGCGAGACCGTCGTCGGAATGGCCATTATGCTCAAAGGGGAGAACTCCAAGCTTGTAGTAGACCGTGTCAAGCGGGAGATTCCGCAAATCCAAAAGTCACTTCCGCCGGGCGTCCGCATCAATCCGTTCTACGACCGTACGGATTTGATCCAGGCTTGCATTCGCACGGTCTCCGGTGCTCTGGCTCAGGGGGGGCTGTTTGTAATCATAGTCCTGTTTCTCTTGTTGTGGGATTTTCGTGCGGCATTGAGCGTGGCTTTGTCGCTGCCGCTTACCGCCGCAGCTACTTTCGTTCTGATGGGTTGGCGAGGCGTCACGGCCAATCTGATGAGTCTTGGCGGACTGGTTATTGCCATCGGCATGGTCGTGGACGCGGCCATCATCGTTACGGAGAACATAGCCCGACACATGAGTGAAAAAGCTCAGCATGACGTAAGCCGATTTGACGTTGGACTTGCTTCAGTGCGTGAAGTCGTTCGGCCGGTGATTTTCGCGGTCTTCATCATGGTGATAGTTTTCGTGCCGCTGTTCACGCTGCAGTCGCTGGAAGGCAAAATGTTCAAACCGTTGGCGTTGACTATCTGTTTTGCCCTTTTGTCCTCGTTGGTCATATCGCTTACCGTCGTGCCGGTACTGGCCTCTATGATCACCAAACACGTGCAGAGAAAAACCCACAGCAATCCGCTGGTTCGTTTTTTCCACGGCATCCACATGCCGGCGCTTAAGCTGGCTCTCAGGGGCCGATGGATTACAGTTGCCATCGCCGGAGCCCTGATGTTGGGCTCGATCTCAATGTTCATGCAGCTCGGCACCGAGTTCCTGCCCCCTCTTGACGAAGGCGCAATCGCCATCAACATCGTCAGGCTGCCTACGGCAGGGCTTGAGGGATCGGTCGTGCAGGCCCGGAAGATTGAGGACCGTCTGATGGAGCGTTTCTCTTCTGAGATTGAAACCATCGTCTCGAAAACGGGACGTGCCGAAATATCGGAAGATCCCATGGGCCCTGAACAGACGGACATGATGATTATGCTCCGACCGCGCTCTCAGTGGAGCGTCGTGACCACGAAAGAGGAGCTTGTCGATAAAATCGAACAGGAACTGGCGGCCTTTCCTGGCATCCGGCCGGCCTTTTCACAGCCAATTGCCCTGCGAGTCAATGAGCTGATCAGCGGCATCAAATCCGACGTCGCGCTCAAAATATTCGGTAATGACATAGACGTCCTTCTCGAAACGGCCGACCGTGTTGCCCCCGTCATCGCCGGGATCGAGGGCGCCAAAGATGTGGCGATCGAACGGGTCAGCGGATTCTCGCAGTTCGAAGTTGTATTGGACCGGAAAGCTATGGCCCGTCACAAGATCAATGCGGAGAATGTTAATGACCTGTTGGAAGCAGCGGTCGCAGGCAAATCCGCGTCAACCCTGTACGAGAATCTGTGGCCGGTTGATGTTGTAGTGCGGCTGCCGGAGCACGTGCGCCGAGGCGCCGAAACACTCAAGGCCGTCCTGATAGCAAGTCCGATGGGTTATAGTGTCCCCCTTTCGGAGGTCGCAGACGTCAGACAGGCTGATGCCCCGGCCAGGATAACCCGCGAGGATTCGCGAAGGAGACTGATCGTTGAATGTAATGTTCGCGGCAGAGACATGGGCGGCTTCGTGGCGGAGGCACAGAAGAAACTGGCCGAAATCGAACGGGCCTTGCCGAGCGGTTATCGTTTTGTCTGGGGCGGTCAATTCGAAAATCAACAACGCGCTATGAAGCGTCTGTCCATTGTGGTGCCTATCGTACTTCTTTTGATCTTAGTTCTGCTGATTAGTGCGTTGGGATCGCTTCGCAGCGCCGCATTAATTATGGTGAATCTGCCCTTTGCCGTGGTCGGCGGGATCGCGGCCATGTATTTTCTGGGGATCCACCTGAGCGTTGCCGCCACAATTGGATTCATTGCGGTCCTGGGTGTGGCCGTAGAAGATGCTCTGGTCCTGATCAGTTTCTGCGATCAGCTTCGCGCCAGAGGCATGAAAACCCTGGATGCCGTGTGTGAAGCCTGCCGTCTCAGGATACGCCCCTTAATCATGACGACCATGACCACGCTACTGGGACTTTTGCCAATGCTCTACGCAACTGGTTCCGGATCCGAGATCCAACGGCCCCTGGTAGCTGTTATCTTCGGCGGCATGATTAGCTCGTTGATACTGGAGCTGATCGTCCTTCCGGTGCTGTACGTTTTGGCTAACGATCCATAAATGGGGAATATCCGCGTGATGGGTCCGACGTTTGCTGTCACCTGGCTATGCTCAGTAGGCTTAATGCCACTTCCTTTTTAAGAGGAACTCCATAGTCATCTCAAGAAACACTGTAATTTCGCCAACTTAGCTTTCAAGCCCCTGCCGCGGGCAATCGGCGTTTTATCTACCAGGGTACGCTATGGTTAAAGATATGGCCGTATTTTCTGGAATTTCTCTTGACGTACGACCGAATAATCTGATATAAAGAAGATACGCAGGATTGGAGGATCCAACGATCCGCTTTTTGGTGGAATCTCCTTCTTCTGCAACGTGGCTTAGACTTCTCTGATTAGCAGCCCATACCGGGCTGTGGAAGAAAGGAGGTGGCGCCAAACCATAACAACTCTTCGCTGGTCAACACAGGCCAAAGATCGTTAAAGATAGAAGCGTCGCACTTTCTGTCTGAATTTTCACATATCTACCAAATTCTATTAGTAAGGAGGATTAGCATGTGCAGGAAAACGATCTGTATGTTTTTTTCGATCTTGTTGGTGACAGGTCTGGCCGACAGCGCTTCGGCCGACCTTCTCGGCGACCCTTCTCTGGTCATCTACTATTCCTTCGATGAAATCAGCGATATCGTGGCGGACCAATCAGGCAACGGTTATGATGGCGTCATAAACGGAGAGATCACGGAAGATCCCGACGGCGTGCGGGGTGGAGCCGCCAAATTCGCCTCTGGCAGCTATCTCGATCTGAACGGCCCGGACCTTTCCCCCGAACACATCCCAACGTCCGGCATGACACTGGCGGCCTGGATAAAGTGTGATAGCACCGGTGAGAATCACGCGATATTCAATGCCAGAGCATCCGATCAGACATGGCTCGTTCACCCCGAGGCCCGCAGCAACGGCCAATTCAGATGGCTGCTCCGCGCCAACGGCGGAACGACGATATTTGACATACGCGCAGGCGCTGTGACGTGGGGCGAATGGCAGCATTTTGCCGGCACATATGACAAAGCATCCGGCAAGGCTTTCCTCTATAACGACGGGCAAGTGGTCCGGGAAGAAAACATCTCGAATCCTCAGGATATAGCCGCCGATTGGGGTCTGGGCGCCCGAGTAGGGTACAACATCGACAACGCAAGACCCTTCACAGGACTCATGGACATGTTCTGGCTGTTCAAACGAGCATTGGACCAGGACGAAGTAAAGAAAGCCATGCAGGGTGAGGCATATCCATTCGCCCTTAGCCCCGATCCGGCTGACGGCGCCATCTATCCCGATGTGTGGGCGAACATTAGCTGGTCGGCGGGAGACTATGCGGTTTCGCACGACGTATACTTCAGTGACAATCCCGACGAGGTCGGTGAAGGCACTCCCGGCGCGCCGGGATACGTCGGCAATCAAATCTCGACAAATCTCATCGTCGGCTTTATCGGGTATCCCTGTCCCGATGGGCTTGTTCCGGGCACGACCTACTACTGGCGAATTGACGAAATCAACGACGCAGACCCGAACAGCCCGTGGAAAGGTCCCGTCTGGAGTTTCTCGGTTCCACCCAAAACTGCCTACAACCCCGAACCGGGTGACGGAGCCGAATTCGTGGATACTAACGCGTCCTTCAGTTGGACAGCAGGCTTTGGTTCCAGGTTGCACACCTTTTACTACGGCGACAGCTTCGACGATGTGAACAACGCCACCGACGGCACGATGGCGGGAACGACAACCTATACGCCGCCCAGTCCGTTTGAGAGGGAAAAGGTCATTTACTGGCGGGTTGATGAGTTCGACGGCACCGAAGCCCACAAGGGGGACGTCTGGGCCTTCACGACTCCGGGTGCCATGGGAAATCCACAGCCGGCAAACGGCGCGGCGGACGTGCAGATGAAATCGATTCTTACCTGGACCGCGGCCGACAACGCTACTTCGCACGAGTTGTACTTCGGCACCGATGCTGAAACGGTCAGAAACGCCACGACGGTCTCACTCGAGTATATGGGCCCCAGGGCGCTCGGCGCAGTCAGCTACGATCCCGGAGGGCTCGAATGGGCAGGCAGCTATGCCTGGCGCGTGGATGAAGTCTATCCGACAGGCACGGTCAAGGGTCTGGTATGGACCTTCACGACGGCTGATTTCATTCTCGTGGACGATTTCGAGGCCTACAACGACATCGATCCGCCCGATCCCGCAAGCAACACAATCTACTCTAATTGGATAGACGGCTACCAGATCCCCACGAACTGTGCTCTTACATCCGAAGAATTGCCGCCCTACGCCGAGCAGAAAGTTGTCCACAGCGGCGGCCAGTCTATGAAGTATCAATACGATACGAACTTAAAGATATGTGAGTCGACCCTGACATTGATCTATCCGAAAAACTGGACCGAAGGAGGGGGCGCCAGACTATCACTTTGGTTCAAGGGGGCTTCGGCCAACGCTGCCGAGCGGATGTTCGTCGCTCTAAACGGCAATGCAGTGGTCTATCAGGATGATCCGAGCGCTGCGCAGAAAAGCGGCTGGACCGAGTGGGTAATCGACTTGCAGGCATTCGCCGATCAGGGCGTGAATCTCACTAATGTAAACACGATGACCATCGGTTTCGGCACGAAGGGCGCTGCCGCAGCCGGCGGTGCAGGTACGGTGTATTTCGACGATATCCGACTGTATCGGTAGGGAATATACTGATAACTGAACTTTTGCAAAATTGAAGTTAGGCATACTTTTGAAAAGAAAAAATCTTGTCTCTCGATTTTTTCTTTGAAGAAAAGTGACGCTTAAGCCATGAATTAACAATATGTTATGGTCAAGAGACCTGTACCGATTGACTCGGTACGGGTTCCTTTTCAGATAGCAGTGAATATTCGTTCTGGATGATTGAGGCCCGTAAATGTTGTCTTTTTAAAAGGTGTTAAAAGCGGATTTTCCATCCGCAATACTCCATATCATCTCAAATTTCAATAAGGAGGATTACTATGTGTAGAGAATTGATCTATTTGGCATATTTTGTTTTAGTACTTGGATTGACCGGACACGTAGATGCCGCAAAAGTCATTGACGATTTCGAGAGTGGCAACCTCGCCCGGTGGGATGTCTCGGTGGGTCCGGAATTCGTGGCCGTAGGACCGGATCCCACAGACTCGAGCAATCAATGCATGATAATCTCGGCAGGAGAGACGAGAATGCGGATTCCCTGGGGCTTGCCGGAAGGTGAAACAGAAACCCTGTACTACAGGTTCATGTACGAAACGGCGCCGGAGGGCGGTACGGTAAATCTTCACGTGGGCGCGACCGATCCGGTCGACACTGAATGGGGCGACTACTACGGCCTCAGCCGCTGTAATAACCAGGCAACCGTCGGCAATGTGCCTGATATGGACATACGCGACGGTGGTGCCTATAGCGCCCTTGTTTATGAGGATTTTGAGCCGATGCGGTGGTATCAGGTAGTACTGGAATTTGACACGGGCGCCAAGACATACGATGTGTATGTTGACGCCGAACTTGTCTTCAAAGGAGCGAGGTTCCGTTCCGGGTACACTCCAACCAACCTTGAGTACATCCTCATCCGGACAACCACATATCAGGGCGGCTTCCAAAATGGCACAGTGTACGTCGACGACATTACCATTGGGGCCACACCGGGCTTTGCGCAGGCAACGGCGCCGACCCCAAAGAACGGCGCCAAATTGGACGGCACCTGGGCAACGTTGGGTTGGAGGCCGGGTGTTTCGGCCGTTTCGAGTGACATCTATGTCGGTACTAACTACGACGAGGTCAACGAAGGAGCCGCGAACACCTTCATCGGAAACACTACAGGTAATATTCAGCTAATCGGCATTGTTGGCTTCCCTTTGCCCGAAGGTCTAGAGCGCGGCAGTACCTACTACTGGCGCGTGGATGGTATCAACGACGCAGATCCAGAAAGCCCCTGGAAGGGCAATATCTGGAGTTTCTGGGTGCCCTCAAAGGCAGCGTATAATCCGAAGCCTGTGGACGGTATGAAGTTCATCGGGACTAATGTTTTACTGGAATGGAGCCCGGGCGAGAACGCCGCCTTGCATACGGTGTACTTTGGCACGAACGCTGATGAGGTGGCCAATGCCACAAGCGGCGGCACGCAACAGAGTACGACCGCTTTTGCTCCGGGAATCCTCGAACCTGATACCACGTATTACTGGCGGGTCGACGAGCATGCCGGTCTGGTAGAGACCAAAGGCGATCTCTGGAGCTTCACAACCAAACGCGAAGGTGGCGGGCTACAAGCAGAATACTATGACATTAGCCCGAGTGGTTCGCCAAGTCCGCCGGAGTCGGCTTTTTCCGGCGAGCCGGTGTTGACACGAATCGATCCGGGCATCAATTATGAAGGTGCCGCCGGCACCAGTCCGGAGCCCAATGTGGTCAGCGCTGATGGCTTCGCCGTGATCTGGACCGGGGAGATCGAAATCCCCCTGACCGGGACGTACACATTTATCCCACGCACTGCCGACGGTGTGATCCTCTGGATCAATGGCGTCGAGAACGCCAATATGTGGCGTGGCCAACCCGCTGAGAGCGCGCCCGGCCTTCCGTTGGAATTGAAGGCCGGTGACATCGTAGCCGTCGAGATGTGGTACTTCCAGTCTACCAGTTTTGGAGGTGACTGGACCGTACGTCTCGACTGGGAGAGTGATCGTTTCGAGCGGCAGACCATCCCGGCAGCGGCATGCTCGCCGCCGTTACGTGCCAGCAGGTCTCAGCCGAGCAACGGCGCCGTGGACGTCAAGCACACCCCACAACTAACGTGGAACGCCGGCCAGGACGCCGTTCAGCATGATGTGTATTTCGGCGCCGATGCCAATGCCGTTGGCCTGGCAGATACTACAACGGCTGACATCTATCAGGGCAGACAGGATGAGACGAGCTTCTTGCCCACCGAACTGGCGTGGAATACCACTTACTACTGGCGTATAGACGAAGTCAACGATCAGAATTCCGATAGTCCCTGGAAGGGCTCGGTTTGGAGCTTTACCACCGCCGACTTCGGCATCTTCGAAGATTTCGAAATCTACAACGACGTCGAGAGCGGCCAGCCGGGCAGTATGCTGGTCTATGAGACATGGATAGACGGATTTGAAATCCCAACCAACGGCTCGACTATGGGTTATAACATCCCGTTCCAGCCCACGATGGAGACCAATGAGGTTCACGGCGGCCTGCAGTCGGCACCGATGGCATACAACAACACCGGAACCGCCGCATTCTCAGAGGTCACGCGTACCCTTACGCCTGCGCAGGACTGGACAGTTAATGACATTCAGATGCTGACTCTGTGGTTCTTCGGCGATCCGGCCAATACGACCGGGCAGCTGTATGTAAAGATCAACGGCGTTCAGGTTAATTACGACGGTGATGCAGCCAACCTGAGTCTGGCACAATGGTGCCGATGCGATATTGACCTGACGACGGTCGGCACGAACATACAGAGTGTTACCAGTGTGGCTATCGGCGTCCAAGACTTCGGCGCCACCGGCACTCTGTTGCTCGATGACATCCATCTGTATCCGCCGATAAACGCTGGGCCTTAGGCAATGGCTGTTGACGGAAAACAGTGAGAAATCTGCAACAATCCGGGGCCTGTACCGACTAATCCGGTACAGGCCCTTTCTTGATGCCGCCGAAAAAAACTGTGATATCAAGAGGAAAAATGGTATAATCTATCCGGATGATGCTTTAGAACAACAGGAGAAATAGTTATGAGCAGACACAGAATCCGAGCATTCACCCTGATCGAGCTATTGGTTGTCATTGCGATTATTGCCTTGTTGCTGGCCGTCCTCATTCCGGCGCTGAGCGCAGCGAAGAAGCTGGCCTCCGGCGCCGCTTGCCTGGGAAATCAGAGAAGCCTTTCGATCGCATGGGTAATGTACGCCGATGACAACGACGGTCTGGTAATGTGCAATGGCGCCTGCTATGACACATCAGCCGACAAGAGTCCCTGGGTTCACAGGCCGAAGGACATAGCCGGGAACAATCTGCCAAGCCCCGCGACGGCCAATATTACAATGGCGGACCGGTACCGAGGTCTGATGGCCGGGACGATGTGGCCATACGTCAAGGACGTGGACGTTTATCACTGCCCCGGCGACAATCGCAAGAGCACCAGAAAGGCGCCCCGTGATTGCTTTCGCAGCTATTCGATTTCCTATGCTTTCGGCACTATTCATGAAAGGGAGCGTAACACCTGGAGGCGGGGGCACTACTACAACAAGATTGGCGACATTCCCAATTCCGCGCGTTATTACGTCTTTGTCGAAGAGGAGCACAACGGCAGTCGCTACGGAGAGAACGAAGGGGGCTGGCACCTGCCCTTCGACGGCGGCGCCAACCGCCTGATCAATTCATCCAGTTGGACGTTCTACGATCCTTTAGCTTCCTACCACGTTAAATCGAGCACGTTTGGATTTGCCGACGGCCACGCCGAGACGCACAAGTGGCGGGACCAGCGGACCCTTGAGTTCATAGAAATCAATGCGGCGAACCCTTCATCCCACTCGGGTATGAGGACAACGTCAGCCGACAACGAAGATCTCCGCTGGCTCATCGAGCACTTCATGGAGCAAGACAAGATGTAGCACCCTACATCGCCTACATCGAATGCAGGCCGGAAACTACGTCTTGGCTGTGTGGATGGCAGTGATGTAAGAATATCAAGATTCGTAGAAATGAAGTTTTTTTGGCACTGACGGTCTGGATTTTGATATAATATGTTTACATCATTGATTTTGCAGCGATTCTAACTGAAACCGGGGGTAACTTCAGATGTCGTTGAAGGAGGCTGTTATGTGTAAAAGATCAATCTGTCTTGCATTTCTTCCTGTAGTTCTGGGCTTGGTTCTCGCGAGCACGGCTCAGGCCAAACTCATCGCCTGGTGGAAGTTCGATGAGGGCGGCGGCACCACTGCATTCGACAGTTCAGGCAACAACCACCATGCCGAGACTAAGGGAACACCCCTGTGGGTAGATGGCCCGTCGGGCTTTGGCGGGGCACTGGATTTCACTAATACCGTGGGAGCCGAAGCAGAAAGCTTCGATCCAACCGGTGGAACGGGTACGTTTAGCCT
>Ga0180431_10010622_pt1 | contig 10206 bp, 7 predicted proteins | sample SS_ome_11_FD_132459 | JGI IMG/M metagenome (GOLD analysis project Ga0180431, IMG submission 132459) | Hypersaline lake sediment archaeal communities from the Salton Sea, California, USA - SS_1_MS_1 metaG | ecosystem: Environmental > Aquatic > Non-marine Saline and Alkaline > Hypersaline >... | reverse complement strand
TGCATGGTAAATGGAATTGAGCTTGACAACATGGACTGCCCATATGCAAGTTTTGCATTCAGAGGTCAGGTCAGGAAAATTCTCAATGAGACTGAAGAAAAATATCCAGGAACAAAATTCAAGATCCTAAACAGCTTTATTGAAATGGAAGATGCTCTTCGCGCAAAGTATTCAGTTGATGCAAAGCTTGAAAGCTGCAAAAGCTGCGGCGAGCCTTGTTCTGATGGAGTTTGCATGTTCTGCAAAAAGGTGAAGTTACTTAAATAATTTTAGCCCATGTCTCCTTATGGAGATTGTTTTTCTTGGAACAGGCGGCGGCAGGATTAACCTTATCAAGCAGGTCAGGGCCACCGGCGGGTTCCGGATAAATTCTAAATCTGCAAACATCCATGTTGATCCAGGACCTGGAGCTTTGATTCAATCAGTAAAGAACAAACAAGATCCACTTAGTCTCGATTGCATTATTGTGACGCACAATCATACAGACCATGTCAATGACGCCCAGGTCCTAGTTGAGGGCATGAGCCACTATTGCCTGAAGAAAAACGGGATTGTGATAACAACTTCAAAGATGATTGAGGAGAACGGAATCAGCCCTTGGCATCTTGAGAAAGTAGATGAAGTATATGAAGTAAAATTTGGAGAGAGGAAAAAATTCAAAACAAAAAAAGGAGAGTTTGAAATTGAGATCATCAAGATGACTCATGATGATGAGCCTAATTTTGGTTTCATCATTACTATTGAAGGAAAAAAAATTGGCTACATATCAGATACTGAATTTGATGAGAGTTATGGGAAGGCGTTTTCAGGTTGCGACATAATGGTCGTAAACTGCATCAAGCCAGAGGACGACAGGTACCAGGGACATCTGACAAGCGGGGATGTTGCAAAGATCCTGAAGGTAGCGAAGCCAAAAAAAGCAGTGATAACGCATCTTGGAATGAAGATGCTTCGAAATGGCCCCACAAAAGAAGCAGAAAAAATTGAAAATGAAAGTGGTGTTCAAACAATTGCTGCAAAGGATGGAATGAGGATTACTGTTTGATTTTGCTCGAAAGAGATTGTCTAATTGTGTGGAAAAGCACAAAAAATCAAAAAAACAGGTAAAAAGTACTGTTTTTAAGGATTTCTATACTCTAATAGTAATGGGAGGGGATAATATGATACGAAATCAGGATAAAAAAACTGGACGGACCGGAGACGAGAAGGCCAGTGAGATGAGCAGAAGACAGTTCTTCAAGGTAGGAGGAACAGGACTTGCTGTTGGAGCAGCAATGACCTCAGGACTTGGAACACTTCTGTTTTCAAGAAAAGCTAATGCTGCAGTGAGACGAATCGGAGGAAGAGACATTTTAGTACTTCCTCTTGAGCGGGACCTATCAGATATGGACAGGGACTCTGAACAGTACAGAGGCGGAGAACGCCAACCAACTGAAGAAGACCCAGAATACAGGAACCATTCAACAGTACCAAGAGAAGTGACATTCACAGTTACATTGAATAATCCATCAGATAGGAGAAGACTTATAGTGGACATTCCAACACAGGATCGTGCATGGAGAGTTGATCTCAATTCATTTGTCACATTTGTCAGAGACAACACAGAGCATCAGATAAACAGGGTAAAACTGGTAATCGAAAGAGGAACAGTTCGGGAAGATGGAGAAGATGTTCCATACACTGATGTTCTTGTTATTCCAGTAGATGGCCAGACAAGGGCAACTACTGCAAGAGAAAATGGAGAATATCTTGTCTTTGGTGCATCAAAAACAGGAGACAGGGTTACTGATCCGAACATGTATGTCATCAAAGAGCCAACAGAAGAGCACACTATCCCAGTTGCTCCTCGGGCATAAATATAGCCTATTTTTTAATTTTTCTTCTTAAATTCTAATTATGGGAATCAGAGATGCAGTAAGAAGTGAAGAAGGAGAAGTGACAGCAGGACCTCAAGTTGTAGCAGCACAAGCAAGTGAAATGGCAATCCAGCAGATTAGAGACCAGATGCAGCAAGGAGCATTGCCGCCTTTGGAATATACGCCAGTGCCAGCTGATGCTGATCCACTTACAAGACAGGACATACAAAGTGCACGTGATTCAGATCTGGAAGTTTTAATGGGTTTTGTTGCCCGAGAAGAGCGCGAAGGCTTTAATGCAAGGCTCCAGAGCTCTGGAATCCAGAACAATGCAGATGAGCTTTGGGAAACTTATACTACAAGATATCAGGAAGCTAGAGCTACTGTTGAAGGCGGTGGGGAGCAGGAGGAGTTTGCTGTTGCACAAACCGGCGTAGATGAACTTGAGAGAGTAAGAAGAGAAAATGCAATAGATGGCGCAGTTACAAATCTCCAGGAGCAAATAGCAAGCGGTGATTTGGTACTAACTGAAGAACCAATGACACCAGAAGAGATCCTCACAGATGTTAGAGGACTTGTCGGCTTTGCAGCACAGGGGGAAGGAAGCAGGCAGGCATTTGACCAGAGGATCCAGGAGAGAGGCATGACCATTGATCCCCAGCAGCTCTGGAATACATGTGTACTTGCATTTCGCGAGAGATTGGGAGATATTCAGGCAACAGAGGCAAATGAGCAGAGACAAAGCGCAACAACTGATGAAGAGAGACAGCAGGCAGATGAACTTGCAATTGAAGCAGGACGTAACAACGACCGCGCAGCAGACACAATTGAAGACCAGGAAGAGCGGGAGAGATACAGGGTAGATGGAGACAGGAGACTTTTAGAGATATATTTGAGAGACCTGGCAGTACAAGATAAAAGAGATGCTCTTGGAGCATTGAGCCAATCTGGAGTATATGATGCACAAGTCCTCATGAATATGGAAATGCAGATAAACATAGAGGAAGCTGCAGAACAACAGGGTACAGAAACACCTGATATTGACATTGATGCCTTAATTGACAGTCCTGCAAGCTCAGCAATGAGAACTGCTGCCCAGACGCGAGCTATGGAAGCTTTAGACAGGCTTAGAGAAATGCAGCAGCAGGGAATGAGTGAACAGGAAATTGAAAATACTGAGCAGTTTTCATATTTGGCAAGGCTTGCTGGAAGAGCAGATCGCCCTAATCGGCTTGGGGCCTGGAGAGAGATTAATGGCATGGGTGGATCTACACGAGATGTAATTGCAAGCGGGGTAATTCGAGAATCAATTATGAGAGGATTGCTCAGGGCAGGTTATATGGAGGCGGTTCCACGCAAGACCTCAGAAGACCAAATAGCATAATTTTTTTCATTTTTTAACAGGTTTTTTAAAAACTAAAGGATAACTACTTCTTGATTTTTATGCTTCAAAAGAGATTTGACAGAGGTATTGAGGAGAAATGGCAACAGTACTGGCAGGAGAACAAAACTTACCAGTTCGACGAAAATGACAGCACAAAAGAGATATATTCTATTGATACTCCCCCGCCATTTACAAGCGGAGAACTTCACATGGGCCATGTACTTTCCTACAGCTTCTTTGACTTTGCAGCAAGATACAAGAGAATGCGCGGATTCAATGTCTACTATCCGCAAGGGTGGGACACGCAAGGGTTTCCAACCGAAGTAAAGGTTGAAAAAAAGCATGGAAGGCTTCCGCCAGCAGAATTCAGGGAAAAGTGCGTTGAGTGGACGCATGACATGATTGCCAGGATGAAAAAGCAGATGAATGAGATGGGCTTTTCTGCTGACTGGAGATATGAATATAGGACAATGGATCCTGATTATCACAAGAAAGTCCAGATGTCCCTGATCCAGATGTATGGGGACAAATTGGTCTACAGGGACAAATATCCGGTTTACTGGTGCACACGATGCGGCTCTGCAGTTGCAAAGGCAGAGCTTGATGATGAGGAAAAAAGCGGAGTCCTGAACCATATCAAATTCACTGGTCCTGATGGAGAGGACCTTATCATTGCAACAACAAGGCCTGAGATGCTCGCTGCATGCGGAGCAGTATTGTACAATCCAGAAGATGAGAGATACAAGAATCTCAAGGATAAAAAAATCAAAACTCCTCTTGGAGCCGAAGTTCCTGCATTTGCAGACAAGGAAGTGGACAAGGAATTTGGGTCCGGACTTGTAATGGTCTGTACTTTTGGAGACAAGATGGATGTTGTCTGGATGCACAGATACAAGCTTCCGCTTGTTCAGGTCATTGATGCCTATGGGAAGATGATCAATGCCGGAGAGCTCAATGGACTGAAAGTAGCTGAGGCAAAGAAGAAGATCCTTGAAATTCTTGGGGACAAAGTTGTCAAGAAAGAAGACCTGAAGCAGATGGTCAAGGTCCATGACAGATGCAAGCGCCCTGTGGAACTGATTCCATCGCTTCAGTGGTTTGCAGACATCAGAACAACTGCAAAGGCAGTAAAAGAGATGGCTCATGAGATAGAATGGATTCCTGAATTCGGGATCACATACCTTATTGACTGGGTTGAAGGAGCTGAATGGGACTGGGTAATCTCAAGGCAAAGGGTTTTCGGAACCCCGCTTCCGTTCTATATCTGCGAATGCGGAAAGACAGCATCAGCAGATGATCTTCCATTCTATCCAGAGAAGGCAGAGCCAAAAAAATGCGAATGTGGAGCCCAGATGAAGCCTGAGACAAGCACATGCGACTGCTGGGTTGACTCAAGTATTTCTCCTTTGATAATCGCAGGATGGCCTGATAAGGAGAAGATGAAGAAGTTTTATCCTGTTTCACTGAGGCCGCAGGGAGTTGAGATTGTCAGGACCTGGGCATTTTACACCATATTCAGAAGCGGAGTGGCCCTCACAAAACAAAAGCCTTTTGAGACAGTACTCCTGAATGGAAACGTACTTGCAACAGACGGCAAAAAGATGAGCAAGAGCCTTGGGAACATCATTTCTCCGGCAGACCTTCAGAAGGAATATCCTGTTGATGCAATACGCCAGTGGGCAGCTCTAAGCGGTGCCATGGCAAAAGACAGGCCATTTAGCTATGAGGATATCAAATACTCCAAGAGCTTCCTTGCAAAACTATGGAATGCAGCAAAATTCGTAGAGGGCCTTGGAAATGCAGAAGAAACAGAGCTCACAACAATTGACAGGTGGATAATGGGAAGATTGAATACCACCATAAAACATGCAACAGAAGCAATGGAGAAATACGAATATCACACAGCACTTGGCTCTATCCAGAAATTCTTCTGGAATGACTTTTGCGACAATTATCTTGAATATGTAAAGCACAGAGTATACAACGATGAGCCATCAAAGAATGCAGCAATCTACTGCGTGAACAAGGTTATTCTGGAGACACTGAAGATACTTGCTCCAATCACTCCGCATATCAGCGAAGAGATATACCAGATCTACAGTCCAGGAAAAAGCATCCAGCACGAGGGCTGGCCGGATTCTGGAGATGAATTTGGTGAGGATGTTGAAAAAGTATCTGTGCTCAACGAGATTATCACTCTGATCCGGCAGCACAAATCAAACAACAAGCTTGCCCAGAACGCAGAGCTGGAGAAGGTTACTATCACCACTCCAAAAGAGATGGACAAAGAGCTTCTTGAAGAGCTTGGAAAGATAAGCAAGATAAAGAATGTGCAAAATAAAGTTGGAGAGATTTCAATTACTGTGGAATGATTTTTCCAACAACTCTTCCACTGATTACATGTTCTGCATCACTGCAATCAGGGCCAAGCTCAGGAGCGCATGAGACATATGTGATGTTTCCTGTAAACCTCTTTACATCTCCTTCTTTTATTTCAGGGCCGCTGAGAGTTGCCTCAAAAGGAGGGATTGTATGCTCTCCGCTCTCAAGCTCAACATTAGTTGCAAAGCCAGAGAAGCTCTGAAGGCCGTCAGTAGTCTGGATATTTACCTCAACGATCTTGATCTTGTATGGATATGCATTGAAGATATCAAGGCCGACCTTTGTTGAGCCGCCGTCATTATAAAGTGCAAAATTGCACGGGAAGTTGTTTCCAAATGAACATTCTTCTGCAACAAGATAGCTTGGTGATAAAAGTCCGCTGGTCAAAAGCACCCCGACTACGATCACCAGGGCAAGGATTGCCCAACCATAGGTCATCAGATATTCTACTGCTGCTTGTCCCTTCATAGTTAACATACCCCCATACATCAATTAAATATCTTTCTGCACCGAAAGCTTCACAATCCTTCCGTCTATCTTGTATTCTTTTGGATCCTTTGAAGGGCCATAAACAACAGATGATGCGCCAACTTCAGCAGCTATTTTTTTCTCGTGCTTCTTCACAATAGCCTCGATCTCTGCCTCAGTCTCAAGCATGAACTTGATTTTGTCTGACTCTATGAGCCCTGCATCCTTTCGAAGTATCTGGATCCTCCTCTTGACCTCGTTGACCATGCCCTCTTCATAAAGCTCTTCATCGATCTTCTTGTCAATGTGGATTGATCCTTTCTCAAACTCAGAGCTTGACATCTCACCAGAAGGCTTTTCCTCCATTGTCCTCAGCTCCTTGACATTTGTAAGAGATAATATGGTCTTCTCAAATGCATTTACAGCATCAATCACTTCATGAGATTTTGTCTCGACATAAAGAGTGCGAACAGGCCATCTGACCTTGATTCCGGCTTCCTGCCTTGCCAGCATGGCAGTTGATACAACTTCCTTGAGAGTTTCCACCTGCTTCTCATAAAGGACATTGATATCCGCCTCATTTGAAGATTCAAGCCGGAGGAGGAAGATAGATTCTTCTTTTTCAAATTTCTTATAGAATCTCTGGTAGAGACTTTCAGAAAGCATCGGACAGATGCAGCTGAGCATCTTCAGTGAGCAGAGCATCACATGATAAACAACATAGAGCGCAGCCTCTGCATTCTCGCCTTTTGAGATCCTCTCCTTTGCAAGCTTCATGTAAAACCTGCTTACATCTTCGACTATAAACAAGCGGAGTGTCTTTGCTGCTTTGTTAAGCTCATAGCTATCAAAGGAATTTCTAAATGACTTCAAAGTTGAATTGAGACGGCTGACCATCCACTTGTCAAGAGGCTCAAGCTCAACTTCCTCAATTTTTTTCTTTGGGGAAAACCTTTCCAAAAACGAGACCATGTTTGCAACGATATTAAGATCAGAAGATGCCTTTTTCATCTCGACCCAGCTGAATTTCAGCTCGTCCCAGACAGTATTGCTGATGCTCCAGAGCCTGAAGCTGTCAGCGCCGTACTTTTCCAGGATCTGCTCGATTGGAATGAAGTTTCCAAGAGACTTGCTCATCTTCTCCCCATGCTCGTCTACAAAGAACCCGTGCATGAGAAGCCGCTTGTATGGGCATGTGCCCTGCCTTACAACGCCAGAGCCCAAAAGCGAATAGAACCAGCCTCGGATCTGATCTTGCCCCTCGAGTATCAGGTCGGCCCGCTCTCCGTATTTCTTGGCATCCTCAGGATTAAGTGATGCCCATATGGCATTTCCGGAATCAAACCAGACATCAAGAACATCAGGAACGCGCTTCATTTTCTTGCCGCATTCGCAGTCAAGTTCAACCTCATCTATATATGGCCTGTGAAGCTCCTCTACTTCTGGAATCTCGTCCTTTGAGCCGATTACCTTGATTTTTTCGCATTCGCATTGCCAGATTGGAAGCGGAATGCCCCAGTATCTTTGTCTTGAGATGCACCAGTCAGGAGCATTTGTGACAAATTCCTTGAACCTGTCTTTTGCAAAATCAGGATGCCATTCTGTCTTGTCAATCTCATTGAGCATCTGGTCTTTTATCTTTGAGATTGAAACAAACCACTGGTTTGTCGTGAGGAAGATAAGAGGGGTCTTGCATCTCCAGCAATGAGGATACCTGTGCTTTATCCTTGCCTCATAGAGAAGGGTTCCGTTGTTTTTGAGAAGTTCTATGATGGATGGATTCACTTCCCGGACATTTTGTCCTGCAAATTTACCTGCTTCCTCGGTATAATTTCCTTTGCCGTCAACTGGACAGAATGCCTCGATGCCAAAGCGCTTACCGATTATAAAGTCCTCAGGACCGTGTCCAGGGGCTGTATGGACAAGACCGGTTCCTTCTTCAAGAGTAACATATTCATCGCTGAGAACAACCTTCCTGTCATATTCTTTTTTGATCTGGTCCTGGAACGGATGATCATATTGGAGATCCTTTAGCTTCCGGCCTGGAAGCTCTTCAACAACAGTTGCGCTTGCCTCTGCAAGTTCAAGAACATGGTCAAGCCGCTCTTTTGCAACAATCCAAAGCTCATCTCCGACCTTGGCCTTGACATAAGAATGGGTCGGGTGCACCATAACTCCCATGTTCGCAGTAAGTGTCCATGGTGTTGTAGTCCAGACGATCAGGTATTCGTCCTTGTCCTTTACCTTGAATTTGATATATATGCTCGGGTCGGTCTCCTCGTCATATTCAAGCTCATAATTTGCGATGGTTGTTTCGCACCTGTAGCAGTATGGAAGAACGTATACACCCTGGTGCATCAGGTCTTTTTCATGAGCCATCTTCAGCGTGCTCCATGAAGCATTGATGTAGCTGTCATGATATGTAATATATGGAGTATCAAAGTCCATCCAGATTCCGAGTGACTGGAACTGCTCTCCCATGATTCCGACATACTTTGTTGCGAATTCCTTGCATTTTTTGACAAACTTTCCGATTCCGTATTTTTCGATATCGTTCTTGTTCTTGAATTTCAGCTGCTGCTCCACCTTGACCTCTATTGGAAGGCCATGAGTATCATAGCCTGCCTGGACGCGCACATCCTTGCCGCAGATCCTCTGATACCTGCAAACCGAGTCCTTGAGGGTCTTGTTCCATCCTGTTCCTGGATGGATCTGGCCAGTGGCATAAGGAGGCCCGTCGCAAAAGTAAAATGTCTCGTTGCCATTGTTCTTTTCCTTGGCTTTGGCGTAAATTTTCTTGGATTTCCAAAACTTCAGCATTTCTTGTTCTAGTTTCTTGTGATCATACATATAGAAACCTCTAAATTAGAAGAATTTTATTAGGAATAACCTAGCAAACTCTTTTTAAGAGAACATTTCTTTCAGATATATTATTTAAAACACTTTGTATCACTTATTACAATATGAAAACACGGCCATTAATGAGCAGAATAAAGAAGGGAGCAGCAGTTGCAGGCGTAGCAGTCGCAGGAGCAGCACTTATTGCCTGTAGTCCAATGAGAGAGACAATCCGCACGCCTAATCATGCTGCAGCAGAGCAGCCAGCAGCCTCTTCAGGAGTAATTGAGATTGGAGAAACTGATCTCTCAATAGCGCCAACCAAAGAACAGGGAGCAGCTGTGCGCGGCAGCGATCCGTTTGAGATGAATGCGGCAATGCGAGATATGGTCGAATCCCTTAGCGGAACCCCAGAGCAACAGGTCCGTGAACTTCATGCAATGCTTAATTCCGGAGCATCAGGAGGGCTTGCGGCAATTGATATGAGCGGCAGGGCTCCAAGAACTGCACAGGAGGCTTTTGCAGATGGAGGGGATTGTACTGATCTTGCAAATGCACTTATTCCAATGCTTGAGGAGATCGGAATTGCAGGAGGAGCATTGATCGTGCACTTTAACAGCGCGCCAGAAGGGGTCTTCCACATGGTTCCATATGTCAATATCGGAGGAAGAGATACAATTGTTGATCTTCAGAGCAGCACGTTCGGAGCAACAGCTGATGGAGCATACGACATGATCCACAGATTAAGCTATGCAGAGGCAAGATACATGTATCATGTTGAGCAGGGCGATTATCACAGAGGAGCAGGAAGAGTGCAGCCAGCAATTGATGCATATAGAAGAGCGCTCGCAATTTATGACAATGATGCTTTTGTCCATCACAACCTTTCAGTTATGCTTGAGAGATCAGGAGATACGACTGGTGCTGCAACTCATTCCAGAAGAGCAGCAGAAATTGATCCGGCAAGATATGGGGGAGGGCAGGTCAGAGGCTCATACAATGAGGAAATCAGGCAGGCATATGAAGCTTATGAACAGGAGAGATGGGCTGACTGCGCAAGGCACTTTAGAGCAGCACTTGCAACTGGCGAGAGGATAGATCCTACAGAAAGGCAGACGATACTGGACTCAATAGGCGTTTGTGAAAGGAATAGTGCTGCAACCGGAAGATAAAAAGAAAATAAAAAAGAAAAAATTATGCGTTCTGCAGCTGGGCAAGGAAGTCTGCTCCTGCCTGCATGGTGTCAGATGCTTCTGCTCCTGCAACAACTATCTTTCC
>Ga0180431_10010618_pt1 | contig 10208 bp, 9 predicted proteins | sample SS_ome_11_FD_132459 | JGI IMG/M metagenome (GOLD analysis project Ga0180431, IMG submission 132459) | Hypersaline lake sediment archaeal communities from the Salton Sea, California, USA - SS_1_MS_1 metaG | ecosystem: Environmental > Aquatic > Non-marine Saline and Alkaline > Hypersaline >... | reverse complement strand
TGGGAGATGAAAAGGTGATCTGCGGGATCGGCGGCAATGACATTTCATTCGCCACGGCGGCCGGGGAGGTCTTTGCAAAGGCCAAAACGCCATATGCCGACATCGGGGGTACGACGCCGACAATTCCACTCATCAGTGACTTCATGTTCATGGCACCCGGTCCGGACAACGATCAGGGCCGGGCGGTGGCCAAATATGTCAATGAAAAGCTGGGTTTTAACACCTTCGCCATCTTCAAGGATGTCGCCAGCGCATACGGAACCAAGCTCACCGAATATTTCATTTACTATGCCAAGTTTTTCACAAAAAAAGACGATCCGGTTCCCTTGGTTTTGAGCTATCAGACCGGCGACACCGACTACGCCGCGCAGTTGACCAAGTTAAAAGCGAGGTCCAAGACGCTCGGTATTCAGGCGATTATCCTGCCCACCTGGCCTCAGGACGCCCCAACCATTGCCAAACAGGCTCGCGATCTGGGGATTGACTTGCCGCTGATCGGTACGGATGGGGTGGACACCACCGCCCTTACCGATGTCGGCGGGGAATCCGTTGAGGGCATGGTCTTTTCCACGCACTTTCACCCGGATCAGCCGGGCCTGCCCGAAATGGCCCGGAAATTCGTTGTGGAATATAAGAAGAAGTACAAGGAGGATCCGGGCGCTTTCGGCACAATGGGCTATGATGCGCTGATGATCATGGCCGAAGCCATCTCGGCGGTAATCAACGACAAAGGCGCAGACTGGTGGGACAAGGCCGGCCTGGCGGAAAAGCGGCTGGCTGCGCGCGATGCCCTCTGGACGGTTCAATTCAAGATGACGACCCAACCATTCGGATTCACTAAAGAAGGTTGGCCGAGAAAAGGTCAAGTCTGGAAAGTGGTCAAGGGAGGAAACCGTGACTTCCATGACTTTCAGACCTACGAAAGCTTCACACCGGCGGGTATCAACACGCTGCCGTTCAAGTAGACCCATTCTCAACTTCTCACGGAAGACGGGGACCGGCGCGCCGAAGGGCGCGCCGAAACCAAACAACTTCGAGGCTGCGGTCACCACCCTGAAAAATATCGTCTTGCAAGCGCTCGCTGGTCTGCAGCCCCAATAGACACAAGACATTTCCAATGAGACAACGGTTTCCTTCGGAACCATCGTGAAATGGAGGAGGGTATTGACGGAAAGGGCGCTAAACCACGCTGACAACAAGGAGATACTTCGCCTGGAAGCGCTGACCAGAAATTTCGGCGGTCTCCGGGCAGTATCCAATTTTGGGCTGACATTGCACCGAGGAGAATTGAAGGGGCTGATCGGTCCCAATGGAGCGGGCAAGAGCACGGTGTTTAACTTGATTTCAGGGCTCTACAAGCCAAACAGCGGCCGGATTTTCATGGACGGAGAAGATATAACCGGTAAACGCCCCCATGTAATTGTGAACAAAGGTCTTGCCCGCACTTTTCAAACCGTCAAGCTGCTCGAAGGCAAATCCGTTATGGAAACCATGATGACCACTTTTTTTCTTGCATACGAATACAACACGCTCGATGCAATTTTCCGAACCAAGCGTTACAGGAAGCAAGAGAAGGCTTTGGAGGAAAAGGCCATCCATTTCTTGACAAAACTCGGCGTCGATCATTTGAAAGATGAAATCGGCAACGAACTCCCTTACGGATTTCAGCGAAAGGTCAGCATTGCCGGGACGTTATGCCTGAATCCGAAAGTTTTGCTTTTGGACGAACCAATGGCGGGATTGACGCATTCTGAGAAAAACGAGTTGATAGATATAATCCAAAGACTCAGGGAAGAATTTCATATCAGCATCATACTTGTGGAACATGACATGAAGGTGATCATGAAAGTGTGTGACTCGATTGCGGTCATAAGCAACGGTTTGCTGATTGCTGAGGGAAACGGCGAACAAATCCGTACCAACCAAAATGTTATAAAGGCGTATCTGGGAAAGAACATCCTATGAACAGTGATCCATTGCTTCAGTTGATAAGCCTTGCTTCCGGCTACGGCAAAAAGATCATTGTCAGGGATATTAGTCTTCATGTCGGCCGGGGAGAAATCGTCACCCTGCTCGGCTCCAACGGCGTCGGCAAGAGTACGATTCTTCGGACAATTACCGGGCAGATCAGGCCTCAAAGCGGCCGCCTCCGCTATATAGGCCGGGACATCTCCGGTTTGCCGCCGCATCAAATCGCTTCAATGGGGGTCGGTTACAGCCCCGAAGGACGCCGGATATTCGGCAACCTCACCGTGTACGAAAACCTGGTTGTGGGTGCATACCGTCTCACAAGCAAGCAATCCTTCCAGGACAATCTGAACTGGATGTACACCCTTTTCCCCCGACTGAAGGAGCGAAACGCCCAAGAAGCGGAAACGCTGAGCGGCGGAGAGCAGCAAATGCTCGCCATCGCCCGGGCACTGATATCCAGACCCCATTTACTGCTGTTGGACGAGCCTTCGCTGGGACTCGCGCCGGTTGTGGTCCAACGAATTGCCGAGACGCTGCTTCAAATCAATCAGACCGGTGTTTCAATTTTTCTGGTCGAGCAAAATGCCAATATGGCGCTTGAGATCTCTCATTACGCGTTGGTGCTGGACAACGGCCGTATTGTTCACGAAGGAAGCGCAAAGCAATTGCTTGAGGATCCACAGATCGCCGACATCTATCTGGGTTTTGACTAAATGCGCGAATAGGAGCATGGCTTGAACTACCTGTTGCAGCAGTTGATCAATTCTTTGGGCTGGGGCAGCCTGAATGCAATGATGGCTGCCGGCTACACCTTAACCTTCGGTATCATCGGACTGGTCAATTTCGCCCACGGGGAAGTGATGATGGTCGGGGCCATGGCCGCCTTTTTGACCTTGGTAATCTGGGAATTGCCGTTCTGGGTGGGCTGTCTGGCTGCGGTTGTGGGCTCTATCGGCATTGGACTTTTTATCGAACGGATCGCCTTCAGACCCCTGAGAGGGGCGGGCATGATTACCCTTTTCATCACATCCCTGGCGGCCTCCTTCGGTATCCGAACCCTGTTCATTATGCTCTTCACAGACAAACTGAAACAATTTCCGGTTCCAAAATACCTGAAGGGTGTGATTCTGATCGGCGATCTGATTTTGTTCAAAAAAACGATCATCATCCTTCTCATCACCGTGGTCATCGGCGCGCTGCTGCTCTATTTTGTAAAATACACCAAAACCGGTGCCGCCATGCGTGCCATGTCGTATGATCCGGAAATCGCAGCCACCATGGGCGTTAATACCGAGAAAGTTATTGTCATTACCTTCATAGTCTCGTCCTTTCTGGCGGGCGTGGCGGCACTTTTCTGGGGGATTAAATTCGGCTCCGCGCAATGCAGTATGGGGGTTCTGCTGGTGGTCAATGCGTTTATTGCATCGGTGCTCGGCGGTATCGGCAATGTGTTTGGGGCGATCATTGCCGGCTTCATCCTCGGCGTCGGGGAAACACTTTTCGTCGCGTATCTGCCCGACAGTCTGGTCGGGCTGAGACCTTTATTTGTCTGGATCGTGTTCTTCGCGATCCTCATTTTCAGGCCCAGTGGTCTGTTTAGACCCAATATACGCTAATGGCCCTTGTTATGCGATATCTCAAATATGTGGTTGGAATTTTCATCGTTATTGCATTTTTTTTTGCAGCCGAACGTTTCCTTCCCGGATTTTGGCTCACCTTGCTGCTGCTTTTCGGTATCAACACGATCCTGGCGGTATCCCTGAACATCACCAACGGGTGGGCCAATCTTTTCTCTTTGGGTCATGGAGGGGTGATGCTCGTCGGCGGATATGCGGCAGCATTTCTCACACTGCCCGTCTCCTTTAAGCAGGATCTTTTGAACCTGTCACTGCCTTCCTTTGTCTCGAGCAATCAGATCTCTTTTTTCCCTGCACTGCTGTTGGGCGGCCTTGTCGGAATGGTATTCGGCGTTATTCTCGCCCTGCCGGCCATGCGACTGAAGGGACTCTACTTCATTCTGGCCACGCTTGGGTTTAACTTCATCACCATTACCATTGTTGAAAACATCCCGGAAATCACCAATGGCCCCATGGGCCTTCGACAGTTCCCGGCCCACACCGACATCTGGTGGGTGTGGGGGATCGCTCTGAGTCTCATCTATGTAGCGTTGCGCCTACGGAAAAGCTTTTTCGGTAGGGCGCTCATCGCATTGGGCCAAGACCAGGACTTCGCGGAGCACATCGGCGTAAACCTTCTCAAATACAAGGTATACGCATTTGCTTTCAGCTCTTTTTTCACTGCTATCGGTGGTATTTTGTGGATCCATCTGATCCTGAACCTCTACCCGCGTGTTTTCGGCCTGCACTTGGTATTCAATGTGGTGACCATGATCGTAATCGGCGGGCTGGGCAGTATTACCGGTGCGATCGTCGGGGCGGCGATCATCACCGGTTTCACCGAAATTCTATCGCCCCTGGAGGAAGGCTTTAGTTTTCTTGGGATGGTAGAGGTACCGCGAATGTTGGGGCTGACGACACTGATGCTGGCCGCTTTTCTACTGATCATTTTGATTGTCCGGCCGGAAGGAATTATGGGCAATCGAGAACTGAATTTTAGCCGGATAAAGAAAGCGCTGCTGAGGGGCCGCTTTCGAAATTAATCCGGCGTTACGGTGTACGAAAAAATGACCAAGAAGCAAATTTCTCTCATGCGTAATCTGGGATTGCGCCGAACTGTATTGACACCAACAGGAGGTAGAATATTATGACAAAGACTGCAGCCGCGTCTGATGGTCACGGCGGTCTTACCCGAAACCGATCGGCTGTTCCAAGAAACACGGCTTTTTTGATCATAGACGTTCAGCATTCCTGCGCCTTTCCGGGAGAGGGGGAGTGGGCACACATTCAGCCGGATCTGATTCCCCAAGATATGGTGTATTATTTCGACCGCATTCAAACCACGGTGTTGCCGAACATCAAAAGACTTCAAAATACCGCTCGAAAGGCGGGGATCGAGGTGATGTATACCGTCATCGAAAGCCTGACATCCGATGGGCGGGAAAGGAGCCTGGATTACAAAATCAGTCGGATCTTTGTTCCGAAAGGTTCCCCCTGGGCCAAGATTCCGGATGAAATCGCACCCCTGCCGGATGAAATTACGATTCCCAAAGGATCCTCCAGTGTCTTTAATTCAACGAACATCGACTACCTGCTGCGCAACCTGGAGGTCGATTACCTGATTGTGGCGGGGCTGGTGACGGATCAGTGTGTTGAATCGGCGGTTCGAGACGCCTGCGACAGGGGATTTCTCGTGACACTGGTTACCGATGCGTGCGGCACTTACAGTCAGGAACGCCATGATGCCTCGCTAAAGGGAATCAAAGGCTACTGCCGGCAGCTAACCACGGGCGAATTGACGGTTGAAATCGAGCGCTTCCGCGGTGGCTGAGACATACCCACGCACTTCAACCTGCCGATCTCTGGTTATACGGATTTTAACTTTTTGATTCAGAAAGGGAGCAAAAATGACTGATGAAAAATTTCAACCCAAAAAACTCTCGATGACCAACACCAAGAAACAGATGATTGAGGCTTACAATGCCCTGCTGAAGCAGTTGGAGGAAAAAAGAGCCTCTGAATTAAAACCGGAAAGAAAACTTGAAGAGAAAAAAACAAGGGAAGTGGTTGAAACCGCCAAGACGCTTTCGACTGAAGGCGTGGTCAAAGGTATCAATAGTCTGAAAATTGAAATCAATACCGCGCTCGCTCAAATCTCGGATAAGCTCGAAGCAGAAGTGAATAAATTCCAGTCAATCCAAAAAGCAATTGAGGGGAAAGAGCAGGAATTCCAAGAAGTCTATGAAATTGAAAGGCGAGCAGCCACGCTGGCAGCGCTCATAGAAACTCAAAATCAGAAGCAGCTTGAATTTGAATCTGAAATGGCTTCGCGAAAGGAGGAATTGGATAGAGAAATAAAAGGTATCCGGGTTACTTGGGAAAAAGAAAAAAAGGATCACGAAGCACAAATAATAGATCGGGACTCAGAGGAAAAGAAAAGACGGGTTCGGGAGAAGGAGGAGTTCTCCTATGGATTCAGGCGGGAACAACAACTGGCCAAAGACAAGTTTGAAGACGAAAAAGCCAAACTTGAAAAGGAGCTGCAGCTGAAAAAAGAACAGATGGAAAAGGAACTGACGGAGAGGGAAAAGGCCGTCTCCCATCGGGAAAACGAGTTGCAGGAACTGCAAGAAAAGGTCGGGGCGTTTTCCGGGGAGATAAAAGCTGCCGTCGATGCGGCGGTAAGAGACGCGACGGAAAAAGCGAAGGCGGAAGCGGCGAACAAATTGGAATTGCTAAAGAAAGGGTTTGACGGCGAGCGGAATGTGCTCAACACTCGGATTGCGTCGCTTGAGAAAACAGTAGAAGAACAAAATGCCCAACGCATCAAGCTCTCGCAACAGTTGGAGATGTCCTATCAGAAGGTTCAAGATATTGCCCTGAAGGCAGTCGAGGGATCTGCAACCGTTAAATCTGTTTCGGGTCTTCAGCAGTTAATGAGTGAACAAACAAGAAAAGCAAACCAAGAGAGATAACTTATCCGCCACGAACCAAAGAAAAACCCCCTGAGAAAGGAGGAAGAAACTCAGGGGGATAAAGAGGTTTTGGTCGACATCCCAGAATGCGGTTGTTTTCCTGGCGCCAGCTCATCTATTTTTCTAGGAGTTGCCCGTAGAAAAGATGCACCCACACCCGAGAAGTCCTGAACCCTGCGTTATGGAAGCAAGCAAAACAGATGCCACATTGTCTCGGGCATATGAGATCAACTCAACAGTTTGATTATATTGATTAAGCTGTTTGTAAGTTCATTGGACTGAATGGGTGGAGATGAAAAGATTCATCAACTATGATGGGTCAAAATGAGCCGAAGCAAAAAATAAACACGATTTTTCGGGGTCTGTGAAGCGCCCGCTTTTCAGACTCTCTCTGAAAAGACGTCTAACCCAGATTGATGAGGGCTTTCTCAATGCGCTCGAACGCTTCCTCAAGAACTGAATGCGCCGTCGCCACGTTTATTCGAACATACCCCTCGCCTGGGGGGCCATAATCAGCCCCGTTTTGCACGATGACCTTTGCCTCCGTTTCGAGATATGTCGTCATCTCCCGGCTTGTCATCCCAAAAGCGGCGATGTTTGGAAAAAGGAAAGGGGTTGCCTCAGGCACATGGCAACGGACCCCGGGAATTCCAGCGAGTCGCCGGACCCCGTAATCCCGCATTTTCTCGAGATGCGTCATAAACTTGCCAAGCCAGGCGCTGCCCTGTGTGAGCGCGGCCTTGGCCGCAGCCTGCGCAAGCGTGTCGGCGTGAACAATCATCCCGTGGAGCCGTTTTTTGAGTCCTCTCATGTGCTTTCCGTGACAGACGATATAGGCGATTCGAAATCCCGGAATCCCAAACGCCTTGCTGAATCCGAAAACGCTGATGGTCCTTTCAAACAGATCCGGACTTAAAGCGGCAATGCTGATATGTTTCCCTTCGAATATCATATCCTCATAAAGCTCATCTGAAAATATCAATAAGTTGTTTTCCTTGGCAATCCGTCCGATTCCCTCCAATTCTCGGCGAGTGAAAACTCTGCCGCAGGGGTTATGCGGGTTTGACAGCATCAGCAAACGGGTCTTGGGTGTAATCCGGCGCTTGAGGTCATCCAAGTCCAAACTCAATTCATTGTCAAAATCCAGAGGATTGAAGACAGCAGTTGCCTGCGCGTTCCCAACGTTTTCCATAAAAGGTGGATAAACAGGTCCCGGGCAAATGACGGCCTCATCCCCCGGCCTCAATGCATAGTAACAGGACAAAAAGATAGAGAACATGGTGCCGGGAATCATGTGTACATCATCGGGTGTTGCCGGAATTCGGTTGACCCGATTGAGTTTTTCGCAAACCACTCCCAGCACATCCGGGTCACCGCCATATGCGCCGTAAGGCGCCCGATCTTCCTCCACTGCACGAATGACGCCATCCTTGATTTCCCGGGGGGGTGGGAAATCCATATCTGCCACGGACAGAGAAATCACATCTTCTCCCCATGGTCCCCACTTCAGCGCAGCCCGCGTCCGAAGAAAAGCCTTGTCCACCGTCTCGAATTCAACCATCGTTTCCTCCCCGTTTTCCGCTTGCCAAATCACAAAATTGGTAGTCATCGGGGCACTGTGCCGAGTTGATCAAAGCCCGGAATCTTTACCGCATTCGATGAAACGACAGTGCGACCTACCGGCGAGCCGAATGGGACCCTGCCGGGAGTTTAACGACACGCAACAAACAAATGATTTGCCAAGGGTTATCGGGATCAGTGATACACCATCTTGATTCCGGATTGCAACTCCTATGCGATGCCCTGTAAACCAACTCGTCTTTCATACGTCTAAATTCACAAAAAATAAAAACCCAGAAAGGGAGCGGTCAAAATGAAAACAAAAATACTTATAAACGCGTTGATTTTGGGCCTTGGCCTACTGCTGGCAGGAAACACATCATTCGCGAGCGATCGGTTTCAGCTCCGCCAGAAGGGTTACTATGATGGTAAGCCTTCAAAAAATCTCCATGTTGACCCAAGAAAGCGCAGCGTGAAGATTCACAAGAAAGGATATTATGAAGTGCGCCGCCATGGCGGATATTATCATAGAGGATACGATTATGACAGGTTCACTTATAGAGGATCCCCAAAGTGGAGACGTCATCCTCAAAAACACCCTCCCAGAGGATACCATTACGGAAAACGCTATCCTGGAGGACACTATGGATATCCCTTTAACTATCGATGCAATCCCGGTTGGGTATTCGGATTCTCTTTTGGTGGCTTCTTCTAATCAGCAAGCTTGCCCGGGACTATGCCACAATCAAGCCGGCGGGCCTGTGGGCAAGTTGGGCACCCGGCCGACGCTCAAGCCCGAGGCATCCAAGACGGCGATACGGTCAGGGTGTTCAACGACCGGGGTCAGCGACTGACGCTTGCCAAGGTGACGGAAGGTATCTTGGCCGGAGTAGCCGCCCTGGACGCGGGGGCATGGTTTCGTCCGGACACACAGGGTCTCGACCGGGGAGGCTGTGTCAATGTTTTGACAAGAGATGAAATGTCACCTGAAGGCGCCTTTGCTTGCAACAGTTGTCTCGTCGAAGTCGAGGCGGCGGCTCACTTCAAAGGCGATTTACAGGATTAGGTTACAATGCTTGCGCATCGGTTACGTCTTTTGCACAATTACTAAAATATGCCGCATTGAGTCATATTCCTCAAAACTTCAACGTGCATGCTTGCACGGCCACTCGTATTGTTGCAATATTTACTGTTAAGACATTGAATATCACTTTTTCCCATTTGATGGGTCCAAACGTGTCGCTGGAACGATGTTTGCATATCGTTCAGGGATCTCTCGCACAAGAATACCGAGGATCGGCATGGACTGCATTACAAAGACTTTAGTAGAACGTCTTGTGGGAAAAGGCATGGAGATAAGCAGTATTCCCAATTATCTCAAAATCCTTGTCATTACCCTTGCAGCCAATGCCCCTTTGAGTCTTCAGGAATTGAATATGCGTATCGAATCATTGGGTTGGGATGATTTCGAGCTGGATAATCATACCCTGCAATTGGTCATGGCCGTGTTTGAAAACTATGATTCCAGAGAGTCGGAGATAAGGAGGGGCCTGTGAGTTCGACGAACAGGCAAACCCTATAAACCGCTGGCGGGAAAGAGACGCTCCCATTGATTTTTGGCATAGAATAACGTGAGGGAAAAAAATGAAAAAACGAATACCCATGGTTCTGTCCGTGGCCATCACTGTTTTCTGTTTTTCAAACGCTCATGCCCAAGAAGCCCTGAACGTGTCGATCTCAAACCAGACTGCGACCATCGCCTACCAGGTTCTGGAAGAGAATAAACTCTTGGTATCTGCCCTGGACGCTGAAGAAAATCCGATTCGTGGGCTCAAATCCGTTGATTTTGTTGTGGAGAGAGCGGGAAAAAAGGCGAGGATACTGTCCGTAGACCCCTTCGAGACCAGCAAAGAGGTTGGTCTGAACATTGTGCTTGTTGTGGATAACTCCTTCTCCATGCTGCAGCGCGAAGCGGTGGTGCCGCTGCTCGAGGCGATGGAAGAATTCTTCAAGATGGTGAGACCGATCGATAACATCCACCTGGACGTATTTGACAAAGAACGCAGTTTGAAGGTCAAGAAACACG
>Ga0180431_10010615_pt1 | contig 10209 bp, 8 predicted proteins | sample SS_ome_11_FD_132459 | JGI IMG/M metagenome (GOLD analysis project Ga0180431, IMG submission 132459) | Hypersaline lake sediment archaeal communities from the Salton Sea, California, USA - SS_1_MS_1 metaG | ecosystem: Environmental > Aquatic > Non-marine Saline and Alkaline > Hypersaline >... | reverse complement strand
GGTTAAAACACTTACAATTATTAACCCGGATATGACTCAGATGCTTATGAGCAAGTTATTCAAGCCCTACATGATCAGGGACACGCTAGTACGGAACCGCTTCATGAGAAGCGCAACAACGAGCGCCTACGCAGACAAGGAGGGCATAGTAAACGACACCATAATCAAGCACTATGAACGGATGAGCAAAGGAGAAGTAGGTCTCATCGTTAAGGGACACCTCTACATCTTGGACAAGGGCAAAGCCCATGATGGGATGGCTGGGATAAGCCACGATGAGCACATACCCATGCTCAAGAAACTCACCGACGCGGTCCACAAACACGATGGACACATAGTAGCACAGCTAAACCACGCTGGAGTGGTTCATAGACCAGACAGAGCAGGACCCAGCCAGTATAGCGAGGAGGACTGGACAGCTAGGGAGATGACCGAAGATGAGGTCCAAGGCATCATCGAGGGCTTTGGGGAGGCTGCGGAGAGGGCGATGCAGGCTGGGTTTGATGGTGTCCAGATTCACGCAGCTCATGGGTACTTGATTAGCCAGTTCCTGAGTAGATCAGTCAACCAGCGAAGCGATAATTGGGGTGGAAGCCTTGAGAAGAGGATGAGGCTTCTTCACGAGGTCTACGATGAGATAAGGGGAAGATTGGGCAATGATCCTGTCTTAGTTAAGATGAACTGTGATGACTTTAGCCTAGATGGATTCATGATTGAGGACGCGTTGATTGTAGCCAAGACACTTGCAGCCAAGGGGATTGACCTCATAGAGGTAAGCGGGGGAGGCAGGGGAAGGCAACAGGACCTCAGGGCACGTGCAAAGCATAGTGATTACCCTGAGCTAGACTTCGCTGGATACGGGGAGAAGATAAGGGAAGCCATTAAGCCCACACCCATGGGCTTGGTGAGTGGATTTACCAAGCTAGAGACCATGAAGCAGGCTGTGGAAAACGACCTAACTGATATGGTTAGTCTCAGCAGACCCTTCATCAGGGAACCGGGTCTGGTGAAGAACCTCAAGAATGGACAACAGGAGGCAACCTGTATCCGCTGTGATGCTTGCAGGGCTAATTTCAGCGTCGCCATGATGCAGTGCCTACTTGAATAAACCCATTAACCTCTTTTTCACGCGCTCCAGCCCTATACTAATTTTTTCTAGGGTTATTCCCTCAGGGCCAATCAAGCCATTGGGGAAAAATGACAATGCAATAACCAAGAATAGCATGGGGAATAACCCTGACCAAGTCTCGACTGCTAACCCAAAGAACCTGAAGAACAAATTTTTCAATATGTTCTGTCCCAAGGCAACGAACAAGCCACCAAATATCGCCCCATAGACACTGTATACTCCACCCAGGATGGCTCCGGACATAATGCTGATAATCAAACCTTCTGGACCAGCAACTCCCACCCCCCTATAAATAGTCATAATGCTACCCACGAGGGCGGATAACGCTCCACTGATGAACCAGCTGGCGCAGTGGGCTCTATGAGTGTTAATGCCGATTGTGGCTGCTAGAGCCTCGTTCTCGGCGACTGCTCGTAGGCTGAGCCCTAGCTTATCTTTGGTGAGGAAATGCCTGAGCCATATGATTAACAGAATACATGTGGCGGTGCTGGTCATTGCGATACCCGGGATACCACGGTACCCAAAGTCAAAGTAGCTGAGATTGTAGCCACGTGCTGCTGCTCCCCCGGTGTATCTTGACCAATAATTGAAGATATAGGATAACTGGGGAATCACCATCGCCAAAACGAGGAAGGTGAATGTAAGCGTGATATCCTGATATCCACCATGGCGCCTGATGGGTTTTACAACGCCAACATACAAGGCTAACGCGATCAAACCTCCTACGAAGGCTGAGAAGGGCCAAGTATCGTACGGGTGGAATCCAGCGTAGCGGACCAGATAGAAGGATACCATTCCTCCTATTCCAGCATAGCTGGTGTGGGCGAAGTTGGGGAATCCCTCCAGCATAAAGGTGAATGTGAAGCCAACTGTCATCATGATCATAAACACAACGTTGATCAATGTATCTATGTCAAAAGGCAGGTCGATCTCATCAACCTCCCCACCGGGAGTTTGCCCCGGATAATGACAATTGAGAGTGGTTCTCGATTGGTTAAACAAGTCAAACAACGCAGACGAATTTGAGTCTATACTATTCTCCACCAGCAATGTATGAATCCTACCGCTGTTGGTGCAGTTCCAGTAACCGATGTACCCAGTGCGGTTTCCAGATGAGCCTGTCTTATTGAATTTCTGGTAGAGAAAAATATGCTCGGATGTAGAAGAATTTACGAACCCATCAAAACTATACAAGGTATCATCGGGGTCACTGTAATTATATCCCCGGGCCACTGCCTCTGTGAAGTTCATTGGTTCCCACTCCTTCCACGAGAACGATATGAAAGGCAGATGAGTCTCATTCTCGTATCGAACACGGAAAAAGTAGCCCTCCATATAGGACAGCGAGCCCTCACCAAGCCTAGAATAATTAAACCTTAATCCAAGAGGTAACTCAAAGTTCACCCCAGCGATACCATACCACCTTGTCGTGGGTTCTTCAGCCTCCACCATAGGATTTTGAATTATGTTGAATGCGGTAATTAGGAGAGCTACACCTACTATGGCGATGACGGTGTTCCGTGTTAGTCTCTCACTCATTTTTTCTTTCTCCTATATGTACTGCAGTATTGAATTTGGGTAGGTTCTCTTCAAGACCTCATATCTTTTGCATAGCTCATAGAGCAAGAATAATCCAAGCACCCAGAGACCGAGGGTTGGCACCATGGGCATAAAGAAGAGTTTCTCTACGTTAGGCAGCCTGAGCCTGTAGACCCATAGGTGGGTTAGGTAGAAGAACAATGGGGTTCTACCGAATTGAAGTATTATCTCGTTTACTCCATGGTATCCGGTTTCCTGTAGCTTTAACCCATAAGCCATGAATAAACACATGCCTCCAAGGGTCCAGAGGATAAAAGCCACGCTAGGGGGGTACTTGCTAACGTAGAGTATATCCACGAGGCTCAAGCCCTGTCTGGGCAGTAGGTTACCATAGTTGTTTACTATCCGCACAATGAAGAATAGGATGATTGAGGTTTTTCCTATCTTGTTAAGTGGTTCCCTTAGTCCTTTGATCTCCTCGGGAGAATAGTTACTGAGAACGGTCCCGAAGACCCACCCGATCCCCATCACACCTATCCATGGAATAATAGGGTATAGCCCGGCATAGGGTTCCATTGTGAAGTTAGGTTCGTGGATTATTACCCTGAGGTAGTGCCCCCATGGGACATCATTGGGTATGAAGTCTATGTTGAGGAACCCATGGTTCAATATGATAATGAGGCTCAGGAAAAGAATAAGCCAGGAGGGTAACTTCCTTAATACACTGAAAAGGATGAAACAGACACCTATACACGCTATTACCCCGAAATAGAGCCATGGAGTATTATCGAAGGCGGTCTGGACGAATAATACCTCGGCAACGAGTAACACTATGCCCCTTATTATCATTCGATAACTTATGTTCAACTCAGATTCTCCTCGACTACGACGTTTCACAGTGGAATAGGCTAAGACTGTCCCAGCTAGAAAGATGAATGTGGGAGCACAATAGTGGCTGATGAATCGTGCCAGAAACCAGGTTGTATTAAATGGGGTACGCATAGAACCCATGACGCCTTCACCGCCGAGATGAAACTGGTTCCAGAAGCCTGAGACATGGTCCCAAGCCATAATCGCCATTACTAGCCCACGGGTATAGTCTATGAACTGAAGACGACCACCTTGTGATTTCTTCCCCGTGTTAGCCATAAACAGTAACCCGATGAGAATTATATGAATTTTACAGCCAAGCAGCGATACAATTCACTGTACTAATTTGAAGTGAAACTGCACTAGGATATCAAAATGGGTAGATAGATTATTTGGGCAACTCGTTGAGGAACCCAGTCATGCGTTCACGATAAGTCTGGAAGGCATCTCTCCCCGCCTCGGTTAGTTTGAGGCTGGTCACTGGCTTTCGATCGATAAATTCCTTGATCACCTCAACGTATCCCGCATCCTCTAGGCGTTTGAGATGGGTGCTCAAGTTTCCCCATGTGAGCCCAATCTGGTTCTTTAAGAATAGAGCATCCGCTGACTCCAGTACAGCCAGGTGTGCTATGATGCTGAGGCGGACTGGCTCGTGTATTAGCTTGTCTATCTCACTCATATCGAGGTCTTTGACTTGTTTCTCTGGGTCACTCATACTCGGTTCGCGGCTCCAAGGGGTATTCTTGTGTGAATCTGTATAGGTGATAGCCCCCGCTCAGTGTGATTAGCCCACCGATTACGGGTAAGATTATGTATCCTTGGATGGGGATGATAGCCCCGGCTGCAAAAAGGATGAAAGAGCCCACAGCATAGTAGTATAGTCGTTTTATCTCTGACATATATCCGAAGAGAGATAACGCGACCAAGCTGAATCCTGCCGCTACTAGTTTCCAGTTCTCGATGAATGGAACCATCCAATCATAGTTATCTGGGAACCCAGAGAAGAAGACCAGAAAGCCAACCACTAAGGTTACGGCTGCTAGCGTCATTGCTAGCATGGTTGATCTTCCTGATGCTCCTGTTTTTTCGGTGAATTTTACGTAGCCTAGTCTCGGGAAGGTGTATCTTCTCTTTGTATCCCTGTAGAACAGGGGGAAGAGGGCTATCATCCAGACCATGCTGATGGTCGTGTTGATTAGTGATACCGTGAACATCATTATGGATATTCCTAGGAAGATGTCGATTATGCCGTCGCTATGATAGTTGAAGTATGCTCGGCGCTCGATTTCTTTTGTGTCGATGTTAGTGTTCATGTTTTTATATGTCACTGCGCATTAGAGAGTGCTCTTTAAAATATAAGTACTTTGTTTTAAAGAGTGATAAATAGTAAACTCGTCCTAGATCTGTTTATTAATGAGAGCCATACGCCTAGAAGCGACAGAGGACACCAAAATTGGCGCCCATAGGAAAAACCATACGCGAGATGATGAAAAGCAGAAACCTAGTAGTCATCACCCTCACACAGAGCCTTTTCATGCTCACAGCCAGCCTATGGTGGCCCTACTGGAGCCTCTACATACTCGAACTAGGGGTCAGCAAGACGCTCCTGGGGATGATTTTTATGGCTGAGACCATCGCCCAGCTGATATTCCAGATACCAGGTGGGGTCTTGACAGATCGCCTGGGGAGAAAGAAGATGATAGTGCTGGGCAGCGTCTTGAGGGCTATGAGTCCATTGATCTATGTCGTTACGGGTAGCTGGCAGTTCGTCTTGATGGGTATGTTCATTACCCAGATGAGTAACATGATGGTTCCAGCTATTGATGCCCTGATAGCCGAGTCCACAAACGTTGAGCACCGTGCCATGGGTTACGGTACCTTCAGGATGATGACGTTGCTCCCCATGATATTCACGCCATTCATTGGGGGGATCATTACGGATCGCCTTGGGGTCTATGGTGGTGTTCGGATCGCTATTACGGCTACTTTTATCGTGGCGTGGTTTAATGTGTTGATCAGGTGGAGGTTCCTTGAGGATACTTATGATAGTGGTGAGCACGCCAGCAGCAGGCTTGACGCGTTGAAGGAGATCAGGAGCGTGCCAAAGCCCATCTGGACACTGATAGTGGTGGCTGCCTTCGCCAGTATAGGGCTCAGGGTCGCGAATCAGTTTATGGCGGTCTATGCTACCCAGATCATCGGTCTATCAAATACTCAGTGGGGTCTCATCATGACCGGCGTAGGGGTAGTCTCTACTTTGCTCACCATCCCCAGTAGCATTTGGAGTGACCGTGTGGGTAGGAAACCGGGGATAATGGTCAGTCTCGGGCTCACGCCTTTGATGTATGCAGGGTTCCCGTTATCAGGGGGATTAATCCAACTAGCGACAAGCAGGGTCGTGGGTGCTATAAGTGAGGGCTTCGGGGGTGCAGTTACTGGTCTTGAGGGGGGTTCGGCGTGGCTAGCCTTGGTGGCGGATATTGTGCCGGCTAAGCAGCGGGGTAAGGTGATGGGTTTGATTGCTACCATCGCGGGTGTGTTGAGTTTTCCCGGGGCATGGATCGGTGGATTACTTTGGGATAATGTTAGTCCCCAGATGCCTTTCTATGTGGCCGCGGGAACAAGCACTGTGGCGTTTATAATATTCAGCATCTTTGTGAAGGAGCCCAAGGAAAAAGCTGAGTAACGGGTTACCATGACGTTTTTGTCATGTTTTTTCGGTTACCAGATCGCTTTTCGTCATGTTTCAGTGTTTGATCGGGGTTGTTTTGGTTGGTTTCGTGGAAAGCATTGTTTTTAGGGCTGGGTTGGTCTACCCTCCCTCCCCTCCCCCTATGGTTATTGAAAGATTCATAAGAAACCCATCCCGGTTTCTTGTGAATAAGCATGGGAGACAGCGAGCTACTATACATCAAGGACAGCTACAAGACAGAATTCAATGCCAAGGTAACCAGAACAGGACCAAAATTCATCGTACTAGACCAGACAGCATTCTACCCAGAGGGCGGTGGCCAACCAAGCGATACAGGTAAACTAACAGTGGGTGGCGAGGAAGTCAAGGTTATCAAGGTGATGAAGAGGGGAGATCAGGTCTTCCATTATCTAGACAAGGACATTGAGTTGGGCTCAGAGGTTCATGGGGTCATCGACTGGGACCAGCGTTTTGAGTATATGAGGCTCCACAGCGGAGAACATCTCCTAACAGGGTTATTCGAGGCGAGGGGCAGTGGTCCAAAGGTCTTCAGTAGCTTTAGTCAGCTTGATTTTAAGCCCAGTGGGTTGAGTGATGAGGTTGTGACTGAGGTCTGGAAACGGTTTGATGAGATCGTCGAGGAGGATATTCCTGTTGAGATCTATTTCACAAACCGGGATGAGCTTGATGTGGGAGAGGATGCGCGTAAACAGAGCTTCCTTGAGAAGATACCGCCCAATGTACATGCGTTGAGGATGGTAAAGATCGGTGACTACGCCGAGACCTTCTGTATGGGGACCCATGTGAAGAGCACTGGAGATATCGGTAAGCTCAAGGATCTAACCCTAGAATCCAAGAAAAAACAGAAAAAAATAATCTATTTTGAACTAGCCTAGGGGCTAGACTTGTTTCTCGATGTTCACCACGGCGGGTACAAAAAACCCATTGCCCCCATTACTATGATTAAGGCTCCACGACCGGTCAATCTAATAAATTAGGTTAAACCTGACCCCGAAGCAAATCATCCAAAGACTCGCCTTTTCTAATAACCCGCGACTCACCCGCAAAAACCATAACCTCAGCGGGCCTCGGCCTCGAATTATAGTTACTAGCCATGGAAAACCCATAAGCACCGGCATTTATAATCGCTAGCAAGTCTCCCTCACGAACCATAGAAATAGCCCGGTTACGGGCAAAGATATCGCCAGACTCACAGAGGGGACCATAGACATCATAATTCTTTGGGGGATTGTTCAATCCAGACGCATTCATGATATGATGATAAGAACCATACATGGCTGGACGCACAAGGGTGTTAAAACCAGCATCAACCCCCACAAAGTTCCTACCCGGACTACTCTTCAAAGTAGTCACACGGGTAAGAATCACACCTGACTCAGCCACAAGATACCGACCCGGCTCAACCCATATCTCCGGCTCACCGAGGCTATGCTCTTGTAGCTTGTCCTTAATGAAGCCTAATAGGGTGCCAGTGAAGGCATCAAGATCGATCTGTGGCTCATCGGGGCGGTAGGGTACGCCTATGCCGCCTCCAATATCTATGAATTCAAAGCCAATCCCTAAAGACTCGGCTATATGACCTGCTATCTCTAGGAGTCTGTTGACTGCCTTGATGTAGTTGTTTACATCCATTATCCCTGAGCCAATATGCATCTGGATGCCAAACCTTGAAACCCCTGTATCAGAGGCCATACGGTATCCCTCAAGAGCCTGTCCCTCCCAGACACCAAACTTCACATCAGGACCAGCCGTGATAACATGCTCATGATGCCCCGCACCCACCTCGGGATTGACCCTCATAGAGAACACATCTGGAACAGAGACCTGTAACAGTTTCTTCAACTGGGAGAGGGAGTCAACATTCACCCTGACGCCCTTATCCAGAAGAAACCGTATCTCCTCTTCACCCACACTGGTACCTGTGAAGAGAATCTCCTCTGGACCAAACCCTGCTCTGAGCGCTAAATGGACCTCACCGGGACTAACAGCGTCTATCTCAACCCCTTCACTGCGTAGAATACGTAGTATTGCGAGGTTTGTGTTTGCTTTACAGGCGTATAGGATGCGTATCTTGGGGTAGTGTTTCTCGAAGGCGTCCCTGAGTTTGTTGACGTTATGGCGTATCTTGCTCTCACTATAGACATAGAGGGGTGTGCCTTGTTTTGCTAGTTGGGTGCTGGAGGCACCATCGATGTATAGTTCACCTTCTCGGTTCTCAAAGGGCCATGTGAGTGTCATAATAGTTGCAGTTTATTGATCTAATATTAAGGTGGCTACAAAGAGGGTTGATACAGGGCTCTGTACCGTTACATTTGAGATAAGTTTATTACTTAATTGTGATGCGCAGATTTGATCACAAAGAAGGAAAACAGATGGGCGAGCGCTCGTTACGAATGGATGTACTATCAATCTACGTGCCATCTTTCTTCATTTTTGTTGGAATGAGCATCGTCTCACCTATCCTGCCATTATTCGCCAAGAGCTTCAATGTTAGCTACACACTGGTCAGCCTAGCCATAAGCAGCTACGCCTTCGGCAGGCTCATCGCGGACATACCATGTGGCTGGCTCTCGGATAAATGGGGAAGACGCCCACTGATGATCTGGGGCACCCTAATACTTGCAGTGACAGCGTTTCTTAACGCTAAGGCGACTAGCTTCGCCGAGTTCCTCCTCTGGAGAACCATTCAGGGTGTGGGCTCAGCTATGTGGATGACAAGCAGGACCACGCTTCTGGCTGATATACTAAAGCCCGAGGAACGGGGTAGGATCATGGGTTATTTCCAGACATTCCAGTTATTGGGGAGCAGCGCTGGTCCAGTGATTGGTGGGTATATTGCGATCTGGTATGGGCTTCAGTCTACCTTCTACTTCTATGCATTGCTTGGAGTAATCAGCCTCATCATCACATATCTCTGGATACATGAACCAGATGGCTACGGGCATAGAAAGACCGCGGCCCACTTTGACTGGCCAACAACAAAGAGGCTGCTTAGCAACAAAAGCTACAGCCTAGCCTGCTTGGCTACATTCGCAATATTCTTCATGCGTACAGGCATCAGGGGTACTTTGATTCCGCTATACGCTGACGCGGAGCTTGGACTGGATGAAGCCCAGATAGGCGCCATAATCAGCTACGCCACCATAATGAACCTAATACTCACCATACCAATGGGGCATAGCATCGACTACCATGGCAGAAAACCAGTAATCGTCAAGAGCCTCTTCGTGACCATGATCTCAGCCCTGTTGTTCCCATTCACATCAGACTACCTTACATTGAGTCTAGCTGCTGTTGTGCTGGGAATCGGTACGAGCGGCGCAGGTCAGGCACCACAAGCGATGGCGATTGATGCGACAGCGAATGAGCCGAGGGGGATCAGCATGGGACTTTACAGGTTGTTCGGTGATGTGGGTTTCCTAGTTGGACCCATAATTTTGGGTTTGATAGCGGATAATGTGAGCTTGAAGGCTCCTTTCTTCTTCACCGCTGCCATGTTGCTGGTCTGCACCGTGTTGATTCAACGTTATGCAGTTGAGACCTATAGCGCTAAGAAGAACAAACTATTGGTCACAGCATAAACCCTTATTCAATTATTCAGGCCTCTTTTACATGTGGTACCCATGGTGAAACCCATTGATCCATTGGTCTGGCTTCTAGAAGATGATAACCCATCAGCGAGATACTGGGCTCTTCGTGACTTATTAGGAAAAGATGAGGACTCATCTGAGGTAGAAGATGCAAAACAGAGGATAATGAAGTCCAAAATAGTCACATCTATACTCAATGCACAGAGCCCTGAGGGTTACTGGGTTCACGAGGAGGATATGTATCTCCCAAAGTACAAGGCAACCACACACCAACTACTCATATTGGCTGAATTGGGAGCGTCAAGGACGCCTATGATCGAGAAAGCTATAGAACACGTATACCAGTTCCAGAGAAACAGTGGACACTT
>Ga0180431_10010613_pt1 | contig 10209 bp, 6 predicted proteins | sample SS_ome_11_FD_132459 | JGI IMG/M metagenome (GOLD analysis project Ga0180431, IMG submission 132459) | Hypersaline lake sediment archaeal communities from the Salton Sea, California, USA - SS_1_MS_1 metaG | ecosystem: Environmental > Aquatic > Non-marine Saline and Alkaline > Hypersaline >... | reverse complement strand
TCTTCTGCGGCAGCACTGGCAGAAGCAGCGTGGCCGGACTCACGGTGAGGGCCGGTTCCAGGATGGTCGTCAACGCCTCGCGTCCGTGCAACGGGTAGGTCAGTTGCAGCGCATAGGCGTCGCCCAGTGCCGTCTGCTTGCCGCCGGCGATGATGTCGATCTGGACCTTGTTCAGGCCCTCGCCAGCCGTGCCGCTCCCCACGTGCATGGACTGCGCAGCGACCATCTCGGGTGTGATCTCCAGGTCCCCGAAGCGGGCCGCGAGGGGGCCGTCGGGATATGTGAAAGCCGGTTCCTCGACCGTGATCTTGCCCAGCTTCTCCAATTCCAGGCGAATCTCGGCCCGGGTCTCGTGGATCAGTGCTCCACCGACGCTCTTGAGCGGTTTGCGCGGAGGACCTACGTCTAGCCCCATCATCTTCAGCGCGGCCTTCACCGCCACGCCTCCGCCGTACCGGCAGAAGATGCGCGACAGTTTCTGGACGTCGCGCTGCCGGGCGCGCGCCTCCGCCAGCCGTCCCTCCCCGGCCAGCCGCAAGACCTCCTGCCACACCTCCGGGTAGACCTGGGCGCTGGCCAGGATCATGCCGCTGACCCCGCCGGCCAGCGCGGGTAGAACGACCTCGTCGTGCCCCACGAACAGGTCGATGCGGTCCCCAACGTACTCCAGCAACTCCATCGTGTAGGTCAGGTCGCCGGAGGAGTCCTTGAGGCCGACCACGTTCGGCAGGTCGGCCAGGTCCTCGACGACGGTGCGCGGCAGGTAGCGGTCCATCACCTGGGGGATGTTGTACAGGATGATGGGCAGGTCTACACCGGTGGCGATGTCGTAGAAGTGCTGGTAGACGCCCTTGTCGGAGGGGTGGAGGAAGTAGGGCGTGACGATGAGCGCCGCCGAGGCTCCGGCCTCCTTGGCGTCGCGGGTGAGGGTGAGTGCCTCTTGGGTGGACGAGGCGCCGCAGCCGGCGATGACCGGCTTGCCGCCCGCCTCCTCCACGCCGATCTCGGCCAGCCGCCGCTGTTCCTCGCGGGTGAGGTAGGGGAATTCACCCGTGGTGCCGCTGGTGACCAGTCCGTCCACGTGGGGCAGACAAGCGCGGATGAGACGGCGGTAGGATTCCTCGTCAAACGCCTCTGTTTTCTTCACGAAGGGAGTGACGAGAGCAGGGAAGACCCCCTTGAGCCACGGAAGTTTGATTGGCATAGAATAACCCCCTTGATTTTGTGGTGTTGCCCTAAGTTAGCACAAAAGCTGCGAATATGCAAGTATTTCTCTATGCATGCTTATGGCGCAATAGGCATTTTTTCGTTGTTAGGCTATAATGTAGGGTGGGCAGACGCGAGATGTTCAGAGGTTATACCGACGTCGTATCCTGGTCACTGTGGATGCTGATGGTGCCATCGCCGACACGTGGAGGGGCATCAGGAGCGAAGGAGGAGGAACAACGGACTGGCAATACACCCCATACGCGTTACTTTTGATCATCACAGCGGCTATCGCAGTTGCACTCGCGTTCTTCGCATGGCGGCGACGTCCTATGATCGGTGCAACGTCGGTGGCGCGAGACGTTGTTTTCGAAGGCATGACCGAACGGGAGACTTTCTACTCAATATTACAGAAGGCTCCTTACGGTGTCCTCTTGATCGACGAGGATGAGACGTGTCTGTATATCAACGCTGAATTTACGAACATCACAGGACATACGTTGGATGACATCCCCACTCTAGGGGATTGGTTCTGCAAGGCGTATCCCAACCCGGCATACCGGCAGGAAGTGGTGGAGCACTGGAAGGGAGACACGGCCCAAAGGACCAGCAGGACGTTCAGTGTGGTATGCGGATCGGAATCCGGCGGATCGGAATCCGGCAGAGGTGGGGTGGTCAAGGAGATCGAGTTCCGGCCAACCTTGCTGGATGAAGGTAGGGCGATCTTGGTGTTGTCGGATATCACCAAGCGCAAGCGGGCGGAAGTGCGGCTGCGCACGCGCGAGCGGTTTCTAGAATGCCTGTCGGAGGTGTCCAAGCAACTCTTGCGGGCGAGTGATCTGACGGAGGTGCTCCCTGCTGTCATGCGGCGTCTGGGTAAGACGACCGAGGTTAGCCGGGTTTACCTGTTCGAAAGCTATCCTGATCCAGAGGAGGAGCTATTGGGCCGCCAGCGGTATGAGTGGTGTGCGCCTGGGATCGAGCCGCAGGTGGATTGCCAAGAACTGCAGAATGTGCCTGGGGTTGTCCGTACTTCTGCGAGTTGGGTGGAGATCCTGAAACGGGGCGGTATCATCGCTGGTGCGGTCGCCGATCTGCCGGAAGGCGAGCGGCGCGCGCTGGAGGCCCGAGGCGTCCGGTCCATCCTGGTCATTCCTCTCTTTGTCTCCGATGATTGGTATGGCTTCATTGGCTTTGACGTGTATGACCGGGTGAGGGAGTGGCAGCAGGTGGAGATCGACTTGCTGAGGGCTGCTGCCAGCGACATCGCCAGCGCCATCGAGCGAGAGCAGTCCAGACATCGGGCGCAAGCGTTGATCGAGGCGGCTGTTGTGCTTACCACTACGCTCGACTTCGACCAGGTTCTGGATCGGATCCTGGAGCAAGTCAGCCGTGTCGTGCCCCACGATGCCGCCAACATCATGCTGATTGAAGGTGACCGGGCCTACATCGCTCGCTGGCGAGGATATGAGCGATTTGGCGCGGAGGAGTTTGTGTCCACAGTGGCGCATCGCATCTCCGAGATGGCCACCTTGCAGAGGATGGTGGGCACCCGAGAGCCCATCGTCATTCCCGACACAAGTACCGACCCTGGCTGGGTCGACGCACCGGCACAGCGGTGGTTGCGCTCATACGCGTCTGCGCCCATCGTCGTGCGTGGTCAGGTGATCGGTTTTCTCAACGTGGACAGTGCCGTCCCGGACTTCTTCAGCCAGGTCCACCTGGAGCCACTGAGCGCTTTTGCCGGTCATGCTGCTGCGGCCATTGAGAACGCCCGGCTGTTCCAGGCCGAGCAACGCCGCGTGCGTGAACTGACGGTCCTCAACCGTATCTCCGCAGGGTTGGGCACAGCGTTGGACGTGGATGCGGCGGACAAACTGCGTCCGATGGTCAATTGCGTGTTGGAGGGATTGCACGAACTGATGGGAGCCGACTGCACCTACTTTGTTGCCATTGACCCCGAGGCCCGTCGGTGGGAGACGACGCATGAACTGCGCGCACTGGGTGTCGATCCGAACCCTGTGCGAAGCGGCACCTTCGATGACGTGCCAATCGAGCTGGATACGCTCCTGGCAGGCCGGCCCTTCGCCACCTCCGACGTCGCCGCGGTCCCCCGGATGGAGACTCCACAGGAGATGTGCGGTTCGCTGGGGATGAAATCCAATTTGCTTGTGCCGGTGCGGACCGGGAGCCAGCTTCGCGGCGTGCTGGGGTTCGGTTATTGCTGCCAGGAACACGGCTGGCAGCCAGAGGAGATGCGCTTGTTGGAGGGGGCAGCCCGTCAATTGGAACTGGCGATGGAGAACGCGCGGCTGTTTGAGGAGGCACGGCTGCGCGCTGATGAGCTGGCGGCCGCACTGGCCCGGCAGGAGGAGTTGGATCGTTTAAAGGATGAATTCATCCAGAACGTATCCCACGAGCTTCGCACTCCGCTGGCGTTGATCCGTGGTTATGCCGAGATGCTGGATAAGGGCAGGTTGGGAGAGGTGCTACCCGCGCAGCGCAGGTCGGTGAGCATCATTGCTCGGCGTGCGCGTATGCTGACCGATTTGGTGCAGAACATCACGCTCATCCTGGAGACCGAGGCTGGCTCCCCCCAGCCGGATTCAGTGTCGTTGGATGAGCTGACGCGGGCTGCCGTGGAGGACTTCCAGGTGGCGGCCGAGCAGGCCGATCTGATACTGCGTGCAGAAATCGCGTCCCCCCTGCTTCCCGTGAGTGGCTCCTACAAGCATCTGCGACAGGTGCTGGATAACTTGCTGGACAATGCGACCAAATTCACCCCCGCGGGGGGAACGATTACTGTGCGCTTGCAGCCGCGGGGTGATCAGGTTGCTCTGGAGGTGAGCGACACGGGGATCGGCATCCCCGCCGACCAGTTGGAGCGTATTTTCGAGCGCTTCTACCAGGTGGACGGTAGCGCCCGGCGGCGGTACGGCGGTGTCGGGTTGGGGCTGGCGTTGGTTATGGGAATTGTGGAGACCTATGGCGGGCGTGTGACGGTGGAGAGCCAGGTGGGAGAGGGGAGCACTTTCACCGTACTCCTTCCTGCCGCCACGGACGTTGACCAGGATGAGGGCTCGACCGAGACGCCGCATAGCGGGGAGATGACACCTAACATAGGAGGAAGCTGATATGGCTCGTCGTAAGGGCGCACATAGGATATGGTATCTGGCCATGGTAGGCGTTGTTGCTTTGGTGCTGATGGGGGGCCTTATGTCTCTACAACCGTACGGCTCAGCCCTGCAATGGCTGATCAGGGGGGCGGCGCTGTTGGGATACCTGGCCATCTTTCTGGCCATCGTTTCCTCCGCCTATATGAAGTGGATGACCCGGTTCTTCGGCCGTCCCTTTGTCAAGGTACATCATATTCTGGCTGTGGCAGGGTTGGTCATGATCACGTTACACCCCTTGGGCGCGGCGATCGACGCACTTAGCCTGAGCGTCTTTTTGCCCAGATTTGACTCTTGGGCCGTCTTCTTCGCGCTGGGTGGACGCCCGGCCTGGTATCTGATTGCCGCCGCCTCGCTGGCTGCGGTGTTGCGCAGGCTCGTGGGCCGAAACTGGCGCGTGGTCCACTTTCTCAACTACGTAGCGTTCTTGCTGGGGACCGTGCACGCTATTATGATCGGCACGGACTTCCAGTACATCGTCGTCAAGGTCGTAGCGGTCGTCTTGGCGCTGGTGGTTGTCGCCATCTTCATGCAGCAGCGGCTCCGAAGACGTAAACGCGGATCAGAATCCGTCCGCGGATCAGAATCCGTCCGCGGATCAGAATCCGTCCGCGGATCAGAATCCGTCTGCGGATCAGAATCCGTCCGTGGATCAGAATCCGAGAGCAGGCGATCATGATGGCTCAGACCGAGCGGCTCGGCGCTGAATCGCTGGATGACGCGTGTGGCTCCACGTGGGTTTTCCGGGGGTATCAGTTGGACCCGGGTCACTTCACCACTGCGATGGTCCATTTCTATCGCGGGGAGTTGTCCCGGGCCAATACCTGGCGCAAGCGACTGGACACGACGACCAACTGGGCAGTGGTCAGCGTGGGCGCGGCGCTTACTTTCATTTTCGGTGCCCCCCAGAACCCTCACTTCGTACTGCTGCTGGTTTTCCTGCTGGTGCTCACTTTTTTGCACATCGAGGCCCGGCGTTATAGATATTACGCTCTGTGGACTTATAGGGTGCATTTGATGGAAACCGATTTCTTTGCCGCGATGCTTGAGCCACCCTTTCGTCCCGCCGCAGACTGGGCCGATCACCTGGTGAAAAGTCTCCTCCAGCCAGCTTTTCCCGTCACCCGTTGGCAGGCGGTCGGTCGGCGATTCCGCCGCAATTACATCTGGTTGATTATGTTATTGTTTGCCAGTTGGGCGGCCAAGTTGGGCGTCCATCCAGAATTGGCACCGGACTGGGCCACATTGGTCGAGCGAGCTGGTGTCGGTTCTGTGCCAGGTGTGTGGGTGATCGTTGCTTTGGGGGTAGTCTTTGCTGCATTGACCTTGCTGGCTGTGGCTGCGTCCCTCCCCGATACCTGGCAGGAATCTCTGAAGGCACCGTTGCGATGGTTGAGGGTCGAGGTGCCTGGGTCGGCTGGGCCGTTGCCTCTGGAACTGCATCCTCGGGAACAGTTGGCAACCATCATAACCATACGTGGTGAGTTGATTGCCTCGCGCATCTTGAAGGAATTGGGACGCGGAGTGACGGCGTTGCAGGGGACCGGGATGTACACTGGCGAGACACGGGATGTGTTGCTTTGTGCCATGACCGAGGTTCAAGCGCCTCACCTGAGGAGAATTGTATCTGGAGCTGATCCTGACGCTTTCGTCGTTGTCAGCCGGGCGGAGGAGGTGCGAGGAGGGGGATTTCAGCCTTTTGAACCTCCGAGCTAACGAATCTGAATCCGGCTTGCCTCCATTTTCAACACGCTGTACAATTGGGGTAGTGCGATTCAATCGGCGAATCAGCGAGGAGGCGGATCAGAATCCGGGGGAGAACGAGATGACCAGACGCATCGGTGTGCTGAACCACAAAGGTGGCACAGGTAAAACGACCACGGTGGTGAACCTGGGCGCAGGTCTGGCCTTGCGTGGGGCGCGCGTGCTGTGCGTTGACCTGGACGCCCAGGGCAGTCTGGCGACGTGCCTGGGGGTTCGCTATGGCCGTTCCCTGGCTGAGATGTTGCGGGGACAGGCTGAGCCGCATGCCTGCGTCGTCCGGGCGCGGGAGAATCTCGACCTGATCGCCAGCGATAACAGCTTGCTGCAGGCTGAGGGCGAGCTGTGGCGCATGAACGATCAGCGTTTGGCCCGGCAAATCCTGGTTGACAAAATACAGCATATGGAGGATAGATATGATTACGTCCTTCTTGATTTCTCGCCCTCGGCGAGTATCTTGAGCGAGAGCGGGCTGCAATATGTCCGGGAGCTAATTGTCCCGGTCTCTATGAGTTATATGGCCTTGATCGGAACACGACAGGTGATCGCGACGCTGAAGAATATCGGTCGTATACCCGGACATCAAGTGCACCTCTACTTGATCATCCCGACGCTCTATTCTGGCCGCATTCGGCAGGATCGCGAGGTCCTGGGTATCTTGCAGCGTCATTTTGCCGACAGGGTGACCGAGCCAATCCGAGCGAACGTGAAGCTCACCGAAGCGCCTAGCCATCATATGACTGTTTATGAATATTCACCCCGCAGTGCTGCCGCAGCCGATTACAAACGTCTGGTAGAGAGGGTCCTTCGCGATGGTTAAGAGAAAGCAGAAGTCCGACAGGCGACAGGAGTCGGATAAAGTCCTGGGTCATGATCCGTTCGAAGGTCTGGACATGGAATGGATTAACCGCGAGGAGGGGGAACTGTCCATCAGGGTTCTGGGCCAGGATCCGTTCGAGGATTTGGACGTGGAATGGGTCTACGAGGGGGTGGACGAATTGCCCACCGAGCCCGCTCAGGAAGAGGCGGATCGGAATCCGTCCGCGGTCAGGGTCGCGCCAGCGGAGATCGAGGCCAGGCCTATCCCGAGGGTGACAGCGGACAAACTGCGTCCGGCGGACAAACTGCGTCCGGCGGACAAAGCGCCATCGGAATGGCGGCGTCCGAGGGAGTTCACTGTTGAGCAAGTGGTTGTGGAGAAGTTCCCTCTCGAGCAGGCTGTAGCGGAGGTTGAGACAACGCGCCATCCCCGGCCTGCGGAGCGGATTCAGAGAGGCCGTCCCACCAGCATTGCGGATACAGAGGTATTGATGCCAGCGGCCACCTTTCACTTTCCCGCCGATTTCAAGTGGGGCGTTGCCACCGCCGCCCACCAGGTTGAGGGCAACAACGTCCTCAACGACTGGTGGGCCTGGGAGCAGGAAAACGGTCACATTAAGAATGGGCATATGTCTGGGCTGGCCTGTGACTGGTGGGACAATGCTGAAGCTGACTTCGACCGCGCCGCTGAGATGGGACTGGATGCGCTCCGTCTCTCAATCGAGTGGTCGCGCGTTGAGCCACGCCCCGGCGTTTTCGATGATTCTGCGCTCCAACGGTACGGTCAGATGTTGCAGGGCTTGCGCGAGCGCGGTATAGAGCCGATGGTCACGTTGCACCACTTCACCAGTCCCCGCTGGCTGGCCGAACAGGGTGGCTGGGAGAATCCTGAGGTTGTCGCGCTCTTTGCCCGCTTCGCGCGCCGAGTCGTCGAGGCGCTGGGCCGGCACTGTGATCTCTGGTGTACGATCAACGAACCCAACGTCTACGGTTACATGGGTTACCTGGAGGGTGTCTTTCCCCCTGGACAGTCCGATCTGAAGACGGCGATGCGTGTCATTCGCAATATGCTGGTCGCCCACGCGGCTGCCTATCGAGAGATCCACACACTCCAACCCGATGCCCGCGTTGGCCTGGCGCACAACATGCGCGTTTTCGACCCGGTCACACGCCGCTCGTTACTGGACCGGCGTGCTGCCCGGATGACGGACAAGGTCTACAATCAGGCTATTCTTACTGCGTTGACCCGAGGCTGGTGGACGCCGCCTTTGGGTTTTGGCCTGGCCTGGAAGGTGCGAGGCACGCTCGATTGGATCGGCCTCAACTACTACACCCGTGATCTGGTCACCTTCGATCACACGCAAAGTGAGGCGCTCTTCAATCGCCGGATGCAGGCCGAAGGCGCCGAGTTGCTCGACGGTGGCTACGGCGAGTTCTACCCGCGGGGGATGTTCCGCTGTCTTCAGCGCCTGGCGCGCCTGGGGCTGCCTATCTACGTCACGGAGAACGGCATTCCCGACGATGATGACGACCAGAGGCCACGCTATCTTCTGTCCCATCTGCACGAGATGTGGCATGCGATTCAACTTTGCTATCCTGTGATGGGCTACTATCACTGGACTCTGGTAGACAACTTCGAGTGGGCTGAGGGATGGACGCTGCGCTTCGGTCTCATCGCGCTCGATCCCAAGACCCAGAGCCGCACGCCGCGCTTGAGTGCTGATCTATATGCCGAGATTGTTCGTGCAAACGCAATCAGCTCGCGGGTCATTGACACGTACGCGCCTGAGTTGCGCGCCGAAATGCTGCCCAGGTGACATGCGGATCAGAATCCGGCGGATCAGAATCCAAGAGAGCAGGATCAAGAGAATTCAAGGATTATCCGGGTGACATGCGGATCAGAATCCGGCGGATCAGAGTCCGAAAGACACGCCAGAAACGGTGAGGTTAAGATGAGCAGGTGGCCCCTGGTGATCGCAGTTGCGGCAAGTCTGGGTATTCTCTTGGTCGGGTGCGACGGCGGGACAGCGCCGGAAGTTCCACCGCCCCATGCGCTCGATCAGATGCCCCTCTCTCTTGCCAGCGATCTTTTCTCGGTAGGGTATGAACTGGTCGGCTATTATGAAGTGGAAGGCGGATCAGAATCCGGCGGATCAGAATCCAGCGGCGATGACGCGATGGAGGGGTTGGCTGTCCTGACCTTGAGGCTGCCAGCGGCGGAATCTTTCCTGGGTGATTCCTACGTCATGCTGTTTGGTCAGCACGTGGGGCTGTGGAGCCTGAACGATAGTCAACGCCTGGATGGCATCAACGCCACGGCAGAACTGCGCGATCTGACTGGCGATGGGGTTCCCGAGTTGCTCGTCTCCACCGAGGAGGCGGAGACCCGGTTGGGGGACTTTGTGACGCCGTTGCGTTATACCGATCATCTGGTCGTGTTCACATACACGCCGGATCTGTACCTGGTGGAACTGGGGACGTTTAGCAGCAGCCTGGCAGGCGTGATGACCCCGCGTTCGTCAGTGGGGGAATGGGAGGGGCAGCCGGCCATCCAGACCGCCCAAGATCTTCCGCCGGCTGGAATACCCCTGTGGCGGTCTTTCCGCGTCGAGACCTTCGCCTGGGATGGGCAGAGCTTTGCCAGTGTGCAGGTGCAGGAGCAGCGCAGAATCTCGCCGATCATTTCGTGGCTGGTGCGCCTGAATGGACCCTGGGCGGCAGTGTTCCTGGTCCTGGGCGGAGGGTTGAGCCTGGCCTTCGTCAAATTTGCGCGCCGTTTGGGTCTGAAGGAGAGGTGGGGTGTCCTGGGGGGGGCCCTGCTGCTCGTGGTGGGCGGGATTGGTCTGGGGTTGACGGTGGAGTGGTTGTGCGTGCCCGGGTTGATCCTGATCGGTTTGGTCGGCCTGGGGAGCGGGCGGATCAGAATCCGACGGAAGATCGCGACGTGGCTGATCGACAGAGGCAATCAGGGGGCACAGAGATTTCTATTTTCAAAGCAGGGATCGCGGATAGAGGGCGAAGACAAGATAAACGGTTCTTGTTGAAAGACGCTACAAAGACGCTGCGTAGACGCGAGGGTGCTAATCTGGTCTACAGGTGCCCGGCCTTTTGCTCGCGCCATCCAGGGCGGGAGCATATCTTTTCGTAGATTCATATACAATTTATGAATATATGATATGACAAATCAAGGTTCTATGTATTTCGTATGAGCCAAGTACTTAGGGAGTCTGGCTATGTCCGAGTGCGGCTC
>Ga0180431_10010612_pt1 | contig 10210 bp, 8 predicted proteins | sample SS_ome_11_FD_132459 | JGI IMG/M metagenome (GOLD analysis project Ga0180431, IMG submission 132459) | Hypersaline lake sediment archaeal communities from the Salton Sea, California, USA - SS_1_MS_1 metaG | ecosystem: Environmental > Aquatic > Non-marine Saline and Alkaline > Hypersaline >... | reverse complement strand
GGAGGCCTTACATCGATTCACCAATCAAAAAAAGCCCTGCAATCGTAAAGATTGAGGCAATAATAAAGAAGGGAAATATAATAAGCAGCCTTTTCAGTTTAACGTAATCTTCTTTCACACCCCTTATCAATAGATAAGTACATATGGGCAGGTTAAGCAGTACGGCCGAGACCGTCCCAGGCGCCAGGGAGCCTGTAGCTATCGTGGCAAGCAGGTGGGGAAAGAATACGTTTATGTCGACTATCAGTATAAGGCAGAACAGTAGATAGGCTGGAAGGCTGCCCTTACCCTGTCTTACGGCAAGGTACGTAAACAGATAGCCTACTATCGTTATGACAATAACGGAAAAGACAAACTCGAATGTTTCCACAGGTGGGTGAAACAGGCCTGCTCTCACAGACCACCCGGGGAGATCGGAGACAACCTCCTCCAGGTTGTGGATGGTAAAGGCTATGGGAAAGAGATAGAGGGTTTTTTCAAGAGGTGTTTTCTTGACCATATAAGATTATCCGTAATCATATTTAGAAAGTTGCACCTTCTACTTTCCAACTGATTGTTTCGGCACTGTACAGACTATGTCACAATAGGCTACTTGATACCTACCCGGAATGTTATCTTGAAGCCTATCGAGGAAAAAGGACAATCTATACACAACGATCTTGAGCCAACGGACACCTTCATCTTTATTCCAACTTATCCAATCCAAGAGCGTCTATCAATCCTCCCCGGTTACGCCGCAGAGCTCCTTTGCCCTCTTCTTCTTCTCTTCCAGGTTCACCCCCCTCGATATCATGACTCTCTGGGCCTGTGGGGAGCCGGCCCCGTGCATCGACTCGGTGAGGTAGCCAACGGCGGCGGCCCCCAGCGTGATGTTCTCAATGAGCCTCAATATCCGAATCCTGTCTTCCGTCGATACATCCGCTTTCGCCCTGAAATACTTCTCGACCCACTTTCCCGCCTCCGGCGACCTCAGGTCCGCCTCGGAGGGGAGCGTCACCATAAGCCCCCCGGCGATGTCCTGGGCGAGCCTCGATATCTCGTAAGGAAACCGGGTGACGTTCTGCTTGTGGACGTTGGCGAGAAGCGTATCCACGAAATATGTCCCTGATGGCTCTTTTTGTCCCTCCGCGGCGCAGGCTATCGCCCCGCAGTAGAGGGTCTCGTTTAGGTGGTTCATCTCCACAACCTTGTCCCTTATATGGGAGGCCTTGTCAGTCCCGTTGTACTCCGCTATAGTCTGGGCGGCGCCGATAAGGACGTCCCCCACACCCACCTTGCAGGCGTAGCTCTGGCGGTGGTAGGAGGCGAACCTCTCCACCAGGTTTCCCGTAAACTCGAACTCGCCCTGCATGAAGACCCTCTCCCAGGGGACAAAGACGTTATCGAAGACGACGAGCGCCTCGTGCCCGCCGTACTTGATATTTCCCCGATCTATCAACCCATTCTCCAATTTCCGGGTGTCACACGACTGGCGGCCGATTATATACGTTATCCCCTCGGCGTCGCTGGGAAGCGCAAAGGATACCGCGTAGTCCTCGTCCTCCTCCCTCATGGACATCGTAGGAAGCACTATCACCTCGTGGGAGTTTACCGCACCGGTCTGGTGTGCCTTGGCCCCCCTGACCACTATCCCGTCAGGCTTCTCCTCTACGACCCGAAGGAACATGTCCGGGTCGACCTGCCTGTGGGGGGGGATGCCCCTCTGCCCCTTCGGGTCGGTCATCGCCCCGTCGCACGTGAGATCGTTATCCTGAACGTACCTGAGGTATTTCAAAAACCTCTCGTTGTACTCGGTTCCCAACTCCTGGTCAATATCGTACGTCGTCATGGAGAGGGCGTTCAATGCGTCCATCCCCACGCAGCGCTGGAAGCAACAGCCTGTGTGGGCGCCCAGGAGCCTTCCCATCTTGCTCTTGTTTACGAGGTCGTCAACGCTCTGGTGGATATGGCAGAAGCGGTTTATCCTCTCGCCCGTAAGGTGGGACGTTGCGGTCATTATATCTCTGTGCTCCGAGACGTGGGCGAGCTCGTATGTGGCGGCGACGGCGTTCATCGACGGGCGGATTATCGGGTCGTCCACAACGTTCTCCACCCTCTTGCCGAACATGTAGACCACCAGGTTGAGCCTCCTCAGTGACTCCTCGTAGCCTCTTGCGTCCATAATTGACATAACAATTCTCCTTCTGTCGTTATCCGGCCCTTTTAAAAAAGCATAGTTGAAATTGCTTTATCCCCATTTATAAGCCCCTTGAAGACAAGATAAGGTTTTAAAAATTCTATCTCCCAAATAGATAAAATCCCACACCCTTAAAAAACCCCCTATCCTCTTTCACCAATAAAACTTAAATCTAACACACACCCTAAAAAGAACTATAGCTTCGGCCCCCTCCCCCCGTTTCTCTTCGGCTCCGGGAACCTTCCTATCTTGTCTTGTTTGATCTCCTTTTTTATCAGTCCGTTCAGCTTTTCGTTCATTCTGGTTATGAGCTCCCTGTTCTCCTCCGGCCTGTGGGCGAGGTTTACGATCTCGTCCGGGTCGTTTGCCGTGTCGTAGAGCTCCAGGTCGTTCTTTCTCACGAGGGTCTTGAAATCTTTCGGCGTGTGGAACTCCAGCGGAGAGAAGTAGCGGGCGAACTTGTAGCGGCCGTCGAACATGCCCCGCATGATCCCCCTCTTCGACCAGTCCCGGCTCACCCCCCCCGGCATCCGGGACCCCGACCTTCTGGCCTCCTTCATCCTCTGCACCTTCTCTGGAAAGTCGCCGTCTACGCCGTGGAGGGCGCTCCAGAGGACGATCAGCCCCCCAGACTCCACAGCCCTTCTTCCCGCACCGGCGGGACTTGTGAATTGCCCCGTAAGGTCGTAGCCGGCGAGTTCGCCGTAGCGACCTTTAAGCCTCCCCTCGGAGACCCCGGCCATCGCCATGATCGTGGGGACCAGGTCCACCCCGGAGGCTATGGCGTTTGTCGAAAATCCCCCGGACACATCCGGGTGAAGGATAACGAGGGGGACGTTTGCGTTCTCCCGGTAGATTGCGGGAAGCTTCTGGCGCAGCCCGTGGCCCCCCGCCATCTCGCCGTGGTCCGCCGTGAATATAACGATCGTGTTATCCGCCTGGCCCGACTCCTCCAGAGCGTCGAGAACCTCCCCTATGCGCCTGTCCACGTCGAACGTGCAGTTGATGTAATAGTCGATATAGGCACGCCAGAGGTCTTCCCTCCCCTTAGGTATCTCGCCGTATACGTAATTGAGCATCTTGAGGTATTCACTCTGGGCGTTAGGCTTAGTTGAGAGATCGTCGTTAAAAAAGCTCTTCGGCGGACTCGCATCCCAGATTCTTTTATAAAGGGAGTCGTTCGGGGCGGGCGCCGTCTTCTGCCCGTCTCCTGAAGCCTCCTCCTGTACCCTCCCCCCGTAGCCGTCCGTGTCGAAGTGCATTATGTCGTGGGGGTTGATGAAATCGACCGACATGAACCAGGGCCTCGTCTTTGCTATCTCCGGCGCCGTCTCCTTCAGCCACCTCACGGTGTCCCGGGCGGGGACGGAGTCCCTGTAGTACCCGGACTGATACTGGATCCTGTACAGATACGACTCCTCGACGTTGTTGGCAAAACCGTAGGGCTCCAGGTCGAATCCCGCCCCCCGCCGGGGCCTGCTCAGGTGCCATTTCCCCTTGTGGCCAGTGTAGTAGCCCGCGTCCCTCAACATGTGGCCAAGGGTGGAGATATCAAGAGAGAGGTCAGACACGACTGAGCTCCCGAGGTTCTCGTGGATCTCGGTGTCCGGAACGTGAAGTCCCGTATACATGGAAGACCGGGAGGGACAGCACAGCGGAAACGTCACGTGGTAGTTGTTGAACGTGACCCCCCTCTCCGTTATCCTGTCGTGGTTTTTAAACCTCGCGTCTTCCGGAAAGCCGAACCTCCGGCGCTCCTCGTCCACGGTGATCATCAGGATGTTAGGCCTCTTCGCCCCGAAGATCAATGAGGGCCCCATGAGGCCGGACGCCACGGCAGTCCCCGTCGCCGCCGCCCCCTTTATAAATTCCCGGCGGTTTATGCTTTTCGGGAGTTTTAATCCCTTTTCACGTTCTATTTTACTCCCCCTAAAAATGATTCATAAATTTGTTTCATTCTTCAAAATCCACACGATGTCCCTTTGTGAAGAAGAAAAATATCATGCTTACCCGCAAATCCCCCGAGGGGCTCCTGCCTAACGTTTAAACTCCACCGCCTTTTCTTGAAGCGCCTTTAGATCGCCTAACCCGAACATGTAGAGGATAAGCGCGATCCTTATTATCTTCCCCCGGTAGACCGCCTCCCAGTACTTCGCCCTGTGGTCGGTGTCTATCTCCATTGGAAGTTCGTCCCTCCTCGGCAGCGGGTGGATTATGCAGGAGTTCTCCTTCATCTCCTTGACCTTCTTCATGGATAGGTGGTACTTCTGGTACTCCTTTCTCACCGACTCCGAGGTGGCGCTGTACTCGTCCTGAATCCGCATCGAATAGATGGCGTCCACCTTCGGGAGATACTCGTCCAGGGAGCTTGAAAGCTCGTATTGAACGGAATTTTCATCGAGGTAGCTCAGAATGTCCTCTTCCATCTGGAGCTCGTCCGGGGCTATGAAGACATGCTTTATCTGCGGATATAGTGCCAAGAGATAGGAGAGGGACCTCGCGGTCCTCGACCTCTTGAGGTCGCCCAGAAAGGCGATCTGCAGCTTTTTCCCCGAATCGAAGATATCGAGATAGGAGTAGAGCGTGTAGAGCTCCAACAGCGCCTGGGTGGGGTGTTGATCCGGCCCGCTGCCGCCGTTTATTATCCTGGTCGGCAGGTCCCTGCGATAGATCTCGAAGGCGATCTGCTCTATCAGGCTGTAGTCCATCTGGCGCATGACAATCAGGTCCGAAAGCTCCGAGAGGGTGATGAGGGTGTCCAGCTCCGACTCCCCCTTGTACATGGCGGAAAGTTCGGCGTCCCTTATCTCCTCCACCATCATCCCCAGTGCCTGGGAGGCGAGCGAAAAGGAGGTGTAGGTCCTGGTGGAACACTGGGTGAAATAGAGCACGCATGACTTCGTGGAAAGCATAGTCTTCAGATATCTCATAAAATCGACATTTTCCACCGACTCCCTTATGACCTCCCCAAGGCTGAAGATATCCTCCAATATTTCCCTGTTCAGCTGTTGAGTGAAAATGAAGCATTTCATATAGCCCTCGGGAGTGGCCAGGTACGGCGTCTTCTCCCTGGGCGTTAGGGATGAAAACTCGCTCCAGCTGCTGATCCTTTTGCTCTCCATAATATCGTTACCTCCGTGAGTCTGTGTCCCGAATAGACCAAAAAAACTCTATAATAAATACTTTACATAATTAGACTTGAAAAGTCCACTCCTTGTTAAAAAATATTTCCCGCAGAAAGCAAAAAGCCGCTTATAAAATCGCGGTGCAGTCGGCATTTTCAATGTTTGTCCAAGACAAATTTGCTGTTTCAAACAATACTTTCCTTTTGACTTTTTATCGATGTATGATAACATACGTCAAAGGATCAGACGTTAAGCACTTTAGGTGAAACGATCTTATTTCTCTTATCTAAACTCTTTAGACTTATTGATCCCTTAGGGATTGTCAAAGAATTATTGTAAAGTACTATCAAGGAGAATACTATGAAAAACGGCGAAAATATTAAATCGGGCGGGAAGAGACTCGTCTCTGCGCTGACGGCAATCCTCTTCATCATATCCCTTTCCGGTACGGCCCTGGCGCTCACCGGAAAGGAGATAATGCAGAACGTCCACGACAGGGACACCGGGAAATCGTCCGCGTCAAAGACCAAAATGGTAATAGTCAACGACAAGGGTCAGGAGAGGGTCAGGGAGGTCCAGGCGGTCAGAAAGGAGTACGGCGACCTCAACAAGAGCTTGATCCGTTTTCTCGCCCCGGCGGACGTCAAGGGAACCGGTTTTTTGCTCTGGGAGAACAAGGACAAGGACGACGACCAGTTCCTCTATATGCCGGCGACGGGAAAGGTTCGCAGGATCACCTCCTCCAGCAAGAGCGAGCGCTTCATGGGTACCGAGTTCACCTACGAGGATATGGAAAACAGGAAGGTGGAAAAGGACGACCACAAGCTTCTGGGTGAGGAGACCATAGACGGTCACAAATGCTACAAGGTTCAGAGTATCCCGAAGGCGGGGGAGGAGTCGCAGTACAGCAAGTTCGTCTCCTGGATAAGGGCGGACATCTGGGTTCCCGTAAAGGTAGAGTTCTACGACGAGGATGGGGCGCTGCTCAAGGTCCTCAAGGTAAAAAAGATCGAAAAGATTCAGAATATCTGGACCACCTCCGAAAGCGAGATGCACAACGTCCAGAAGGACTGGAAAACCATACTTGTCATCGAGAAGATCCAGTACAACCTCAAAATCGAGGACAACTACTTCACCGAAAGATACCTCAAGCAGGGTTAGATTTAACGTTCGATGTTGGCGTCCAAGATATATAAGGGGAGGAGCCGGCCGATTTTTTGGTCGGCCCTCCTCGTTTTTTTTGCATTTGCCCAAACGTCCCCGATCTTCGCCCAGGACGGCATCTTGAGGGAAGGAACAGGTCCATTCAGCCCCGCCGTTCACTTCGATGAGACGAGAAGGGAGATAGATCGGGTAAAGGAGGAGCACGACCGAAGATTGTCCGAGATAGCGGGCAAGATAGAGAGGGTCAAAAACAGGATAGTGGAATCGGAGGACGCGGCCGAGAGGGAGCGTCTGATGGTGCTTCTTACCTCCCTAGAAGATGAGCGCCTCAAGGTTATCACAAAGGCAATTCAACAGGTGGCCGATTTGAGGGTAAAGGACGCCCGGAAGAAGCTTACGTCCCTTGTAGTCGACCCCCCGGAAGAACAACCCACGAAGCTTATAAAGCCCTCCCTGCTGCTCGCGTCCAAAGGTCTCTTCGACGTCTTCGGTGCGGAGCCGGAGTTCGGGGGATACATAAAGACGAGGTTTGCGGCGGACCTTCAGAAGGATAACGATTTCGAGGACCTCTTCGAGGCCCATCCCAAGGCCTACGTCAAGCTGAAATACCCGATAGGTAACAAGCTCTCCTTTTTCATCTCCGCCCACGGACAGCTCGATTACTACACCGGCGGGAGCACCCGATACGATCACGATATAGAGCTGGACGAGGCCTACCTTGATATCTTCTTTGATAAATTTGACATAAGAATTGGAAATCAGGTATTCGGCTGGGGCAAGACCGATTCGATAAACCCGACGGATAACCTCAACGCCATATACCTCAACAACGCCATCACCGGCGATATAGGAGAGGAGATAATCCCCACGTTCGCCGTCAAATTCGACTACTACGTGAACAATACGACCTTAGAGCTCGTCGTGGTGCCCTTTTTTCAGGAGAATAAGCTCGACCTGATAGGCTCCGATTGGGCCATCTTCCGGCACGGGCTCTTTACGAACCTCGTCGGGGGATACTTTCCCTACGCCTCTCTCCTGGACGACGAGACGCAGAAGCTATTGAGCCGACTCAGCCTGAGCCTCTTCTCCCCGATTCCCCCCACGGACAGCCCCGAAAACACCCAGGGGGGACTGAGGATATCCTCCACCTACAAGGGGTGGGACTTCTCCCTCTCTTACATCTATGCCTACGATAAATACCCAACGCTTCACCTATCCGGCGACCTGATAGATGCCATAGATAACGGCACGGTTCAGGGATACATTGCCGGCCTCTCCCCCGGGGAGATACCTGAGATCATGGAGCTGAAATATAACCGCTACCACATGATCGGCCTCGACTTCGCCTCAAACATAGGAAATTACGGCCTCCGCGGCGAGGCGGCCCTCTTTCTCGACAAACATACCTACACCGAAAAATTCGAGGCGATAAAGAGAGACTACCTCCTTTACGTACTGGGGATAGACAGGCAGTTCAAGGGGAACTTTTACGTAAATCTTCAGCTCGTTCAAAAGATAATATTAAACTACAACCACGAGATATTGGAAGACGAGGTCTTGAGCGCCATGACCCTCTATACCTACAAGAAGTTTTTCAACGAAAAACTGAACGTGGAGCTGAGAGCCATCTACAACTTAAATGACGGGGACGTCTTCATAACGCCGAGGGCGTCATATAAATACACCGACAACCTTGAATTTACCATCGGAATGAATATATTTGAGGGGGACGACTACACCATCTTCGGCTATTTTTCCGACAACGACCAGGTCTTCTTCGAGATAAAATATTATTTTTAGACACCTCTTCAATCCGTCTGCAAGATTGGATTTACCGAGGAGTTGTCTGTGGCTCCGATATTCAGAGGTTTTGAGGTTATCTTTCAATTATATAGATGGATAATAAAACCTCCTCGGCATCCTCAATTTTGAGATAATTTTTTATAGGAAAATATGATATGGAGAACGTTGTTGATCTCTCATTTTTGATTGCATTTTCGGCCGGCTTCCTGAGCTTTTTCTCCCCCTGCATACTCCCCCTCTTTCCGAGCTACCTGACCTTCATCACGGGGATCTCCTTTGATGACCTCAAGGATACGGACGACAAGTCGAGCCGCCGCTCGGTGATAAAGGCGACTATCCTGCACTCCCTCTTTTTCATCATCGGCTTTACCGCCGTTTTTGTGACCCTCGGGACGCTGGCCGACTTCATCGGCGGGACGCTTTTGGAGTTCAAGGAGACACTGAGACGGGTCGGGGGGATAATCATCGTCCTCTTCGGGATATTCATCACCGGGATAATTAAAATCCCGTTTTTGGACATGGAGAAGAAGATACACCTGAGGGACAAGCCGGCGGGCTATCTCGGCTCTTCCATCGTGGGGATCACCTTCGCCGCGGGGTGGACGCCCTGCATGGGGCCTATAATCGCCTCCATTCTCGGGCTCGCCGTTATCGGTTCCTCCGACAGCCCAATTTACGGAACGCTTCTACTTCTGGTATTCTCCCTGGGACTTGCCGTACCTTTTTTGCTCTCGTCGCTCGCCTTCAACTGGTTTCTCACAGCCTTTCAAAGATTCAAGCGTTTCATACCGGCGATAAATGTAATCTGCGGGATAATCTTGATCGCCCTGGGACTGTTCCTCTTTTTCGCCGACTTCGATAGGATTTTGATGTATATAGGGTAAAAACGGTCTTTTGATATCAAAATCAAAAAAAGGGGATTCAATGTCTTGGGCTTAACGGTGAGGTTAAGAAAACATCTTCGGGCGACAAAAAACTCTATCGACATAGCTTATTTATCGATTGGGTGTATTAAGGACTTTTTTTAAATAAATTACTTTGAGGTGGTATCATGGCCGAAAACGAAGACGTAAAGGGGATCGAGCCGGGAGGAGAAAAGAGCGAACCGAAGGGCAAAGACAAGATCGAAGGACCGAAGGGTAAATCCAAGAGGGCCAAAAGGATAGCCGGCTCAACGAAAGACGACGTCAAAAAGGGGGGTGAATCAGACATAAGCTCGGACGAGAGGCTGTTTTCCGTCATCAGCCATCTGTCCGGATTCCTGATGTACATAGTACCCCCGTTCAACATTGTCGTTCCGTTGATCATATGGCTTATCAAGAGCGAGGAAAACGCCTATATCAGGCACCATGCAAGGCAGAGCACTTTCTTTCAGATACTAATCATCGTAGCCTTAGCCGTCTCCGGTCTTCTATGCCTTGTTCTGATTGGATTTCTCCTCCTTCCCGTCGTTGTGGTCTTTCACATAGTGTGCACCATTCTTGCCTCGATCGCCGCAAACAGGGGGGAGATGTACGTATACCCCTATATGGACCGGATTTTAGATAAATTGAATATAGAGAAAGACTGATCTCCTTTCTTGAAAAAACCGCTTAAAAGAAATTCCAAGATGTAAATAACTGCGGATTCGGTTTGATGGAAGCAATCCGAGATTGAATCCGTAAGTTTGCAGTTTGGCGATTATCTAAAACAATTTTTTGCTCAAAGGTGTAACTGTGGCCGAAGGCACCCAGAAACCACCCGTTCCCATTATTTAGATGATCTTATTATAATTAGACATTATTTAAAGACGAGCCTCTTTTCAGCCCCTCTTTTAACCGGCCGTTTTTTTCAAAACAGTTTTTTCATCTGTTCAATATATCGTAATATTCGTTATATATGCTTATTGTTATTGTTGACAGGTCTTGAAAAAGACGCTATAATTCTATTATACACGGGACAT
>Ga0180431_10010611_pt1 | contig 10210 bp, 7 predicted proteins | sample SS_ome_11_FD_132459 | JGI IMG/M metagenome (GOLD analysis project Ga0180431, IMG submission 132459) | Hypersaline lake sediment archaeal communities from the Salton Sea, California, USA - SS_1_MS_1 metaG | ecosystem: Environmental > Aquatic > Non-marine Saline and Alkaline > Hypersaline >... | reverse complement strand
AGGCCCAAAATCCATAGGTCTCGTAGAGATTTCCTTTCGTCCTCATACTTCCTGGTGACGTAGCCGAGCAAGCCCAAAGCCGAAATAATAACTATGTAGACTAAATGTATGGACTGAGCGAAGATGTTGATTGCCAAAACCAGCAAGACTATTGCCAAGCTGCTGGCAAAGTAAATATCAAGCCGGGTAATCCCTCGCGCTCCGTACATATTCGTCTTTTATACGAATTCTTTCTCCCAGCCTGACGAACCCTTGATGAGCCCCTGGTTGGACCTTACAAGGAATTGTATCAGCAAGTGAAAACTGAGATTGAGCTGCCTTAGACAGTACTCTTATGGCATCGGTATATAGAATTCGACATCCATACTTGCGATGACACCATCAAACCTGGGCATGAGCGTCTGCATCTCCGTGTCTGCGCCCATCTTCTCGGGGTGGGCTTCAAATGCAGCGAGGCTATCGAACTCACCCTCGGAAATAATGGTATTCATGGTATCGCCTCCACCACTAAGGGGGCGATAGCACTTCCCAGATATCCCCAACACACGATTCGCGATAGCTGTGTGCTTTTGTTCAAGCTCCATCAGCTCTGCCATCTTGCCAGGAACAGCTTTCATAATGGTTCGAACCATCACCTTCATATTACCCTCCTTCTTAATATTCTTATTAGCTCTATCGGGCTCTTGAAGCAAAATGAGCCAACCCATCGCCACCCACAGCGAGGAAGCCGACTTTAATTTAGCATAGGCATCACCCCCACAAATTGCTTCACCAAGCTAAGTTAGAAGGGCACCAGCAACTGCTATCGGGCAACGTTTCCCAGTGCTCCTTCTCCATCCTCCCTTCCAACATACCGTGGATTGTTCCCAGACTTGTCTCATGTGCCTGTACTTCAGTCTAATTCTTGCGTACATGGTTGTCAATGCACAAAAACAGAGAAGGTTTGATGTCTATTTTACGGGCAGCTAAGATAAGGTTTTGATAGCAGGGACTTTAGCTATAAACTCACAGCACAATTTACCCCTGGAGGGTAAACAGGATAATTGCGTTGGGTAATGCCCTTGTGCTCTCTCGCAAGGTGGGGTACCATTCTGTTTGAATATTCTATGCCATACTTAAAAGTGAACTTGGAATCAATCTCTGATAAAGGGAGGTAAGAATGAAGGTAGCCAGAGTGAATGAAATGAGGGAACTAGACAGGCGTGCTACGGAGGAGTTTGGCATCTCGGAAGACCTCTTAATGGAGAACGCCGGTCAGGCGGTGTACTTTGTTATATTGCAGGAATTCGGGATAAAGGGCAATAAGTTCGTTGTCCTCTGCGGTGGTGGCAATAACGGTGGAGATGGGCTTGTTGTTGCCCGAAAAATTCATTCCAATGGTGGGGAGGCGAAGGTCTTTCTTCTGGATGACGAAGCTAAATTTAGAGGGGCGGCAAAAAAGAACTTCGAAATAGCATCGAAGATGCCAATAGAAATCTCTAAGGTTGATTCAATTGACTCCATAATATCCGAAGTTCTTGATTCCGATGCCATCGTGGATGCCATATTTGGCACTGGTCTTGCCAGGGAAGTTGGCGGGATATACAAAGATGCGATTCAAGTGATAAACGAGAGCCAACGGATGGTGTTCAGCGTTGACATTCCTTCAGGCATAAATGGCGATACAGGGGAAGTGATGGGAGGGGCAGTAAAGGCGGATTATACCGTAACATTTGGGCTTCCCAAGCTGGGGAATATGCTTTATCCCGGCTATGACCACTGTGGAAAGCTGTATGTCTCGCATATATCCTTCCCCCCTGCGCTCTATAACTCAGATGCAATAAAGGTAGCAATCAATAATCCAGTAGAGCTTCCTGAAAGAGCCAGAGATACCCACAAGGGCAGCTATGGGAGAGCCCTGTTCATCGCAGGGTCTTCAAGTTACCTGGGTGCGCCGTATTTCTCTGCGTTATCTTTCCTCAAAGCAGGAGGGGGGCTTTCTTACCTGGCAGCACCAAAATCCATTTCGTCAATCCTGGCAGGCAAGGGAAGTGAAATTGTCTTTGCCCCTCAAAAAGAGACGCCTTCAGGAAGCATAGCGGTGGAAAACAAAGATGCGCTTCTGGAATTTTCCCAAGGGGTGGACATGGTGGTCATAGGTCCCGGTCTTTCTCTAGCCAAGGAGACGCAAGAGATGGTGCGGGAGTTAGCCTCCAAAATTAACAAGCCTCTACTCATAGATGGCGATGGAATTACGGCCATTGCTGAAGACTTAGGAAAAATAAAAAACAGAGGAGCAGCAACGATACTTACACCCCATCTAGGTGAGATGTCCAGAATTACAAAAATGGAGATAAGCGAGATAAACAAGAATAAAATAGACGTTTTGCAAAAAACAGCAAGGGAACTGGCCTCCGTTGTTGTCTTAAAGGGAGCCCATTCGCTCATAGGCTATCCCGATGAAACTGTTTTCATCAACGTAAGTGGCAATTCCGGCATGGCCACGGCTGGGAGTGGAGATGTCCTGACGGGAGCTATCGCCGCCACATATGGTCTGGGATTACCCCTTGAGGACGCGGTAAGAATGGGCGTGTTTATCCATGGATTTTCCGGCGACGTAGCCGCCGTAGATAAAGGTGAGGATGGGATAACGGCACAGGACATACTGGACTATCTCCCCGAGACGATGAAGCTTTATAGGGAAAATTTCGCCGAAATCTCCGAAAATCTTTATGAAAGCATCTTTGGGGTATGAGAAGGCTATCAGGGCCGCAATGCACGCTGTAGGGTACGACACAGGGATAGCTTGGATACTTGTACGAACATCCGCTGCTTAGGGGAAAGGAAGGAGGCTAAAAATGAAAGCGATGGTGCTTAAGAAAATCTCTTCAGTGGAGGGAAAGCCTCTGGAACTGGTGGATTTGCCAAAACCCATTCCCAGTTCCAGACAAATCCTAGTCAAAGTTTCTGCCTGCGGAGTTTGTCACACCGAGCTTGACGAAATTGAAGGTAGGGTTTCTCCTTCAAGATTTCCCATTATTTTGGGTCATGAAATTGTTGGTAGGGTGGAAAGCTCGGGGCAGGGGGCAAAGAGGTTTAAGCAAGGTGACAGAGTAGGGATTGCCTGGATTAATTGGGCCTGTGGCCAGTGTTCCTTCTGCCTCAAAGGCGAGGAAAATCTCTGTGACACAGCAAAATGGACGGGGAAAGATGCCGATGGAGGCTATGCTCAATATACCGTAGTATCAGAAGATTTTGCCTATCCCATTCCAGAAAGGTTTACTGATTCGGAGGCTGCCCCCCTTTTATGCGCCGGAGTGGTTGGCTATAGAGCCTTAAGGCTCTCAGGGATGGAAGATGGCAAAGTCCTTGGCCTTTATGGCTTTGGAGCCTCTGCCCATATTGTCATCCAGGCTGCTAAATATAAATATCCTAACGGCAAGGTTTTCGTCTTTACCAGACCTAACCAGAAAGAACACCAGAATTTAGCCAGAAAATTGGGAGCCGACTGGATTGGAGCGACGGGCGATACCTCTCCAGAGAAGCTTAATTGTGCCATTGACTTTACTCCTGTGGGGACACCGGTGCGTGAAGCTCTAAGGAATTTAGAAAAGGGGGGAAGAGTGGTCATAAATGCAATTCGGAAGACAACGCCTATTCCAGAATTAGACTACACTGTGCACCTCTGGTATGAGAAGGAGCTGAAAAGTGTGGCTAATGTAACCAGAAGGGATGCTCAAGAATTTCTTCCCTTAGCCGCTGAAATTCCCATTGCGCCTGAAACTCAAGAATTTGGTTTGGAAGAAGCAAACGAAGCCTTGATTCTACTCAAGGAAGGGAAAATCCGTGGGGCAGGAGTCTTGAAAATGACCGAATAAAAAGATAAGCCGTTATGCTAAAGCACTGACGACGCTGATAGATATTAAAGATTACAACAATGTCTGAAAAGAACGGGAGTATAAATTACCTCACAGCTGCAAAGGTAACATTACCTCAAAAAACCGAGTATGCTAACATATAGGGCCGCATGGAGAATGTCATAATAGCTTATATTTGACATAATATTATCAAGGAGGTTCTCTTACATGCTTCAGCCACTGCAGGGTATTAGGATTTTGGAATGGGCAATTTATCATGCTGGGCCAGGGGGCCCTGCGATTTTGGGGGATCTTGGAGCGGAGGTGATAAAGATAGAGCAGCCTAAAGAAGGAGACCCCTTGAGGCCAAGGATACAATTTGGGAGGGCTTATTTTGAGTTCAAAGGAAGAAACCTCTTTTTTGAGGGTGCTAACCGAAACAAAAAAAGCATCACTCTGGACCTTAGTAAGGAAGAAGGTAGAGAGGTAGCATATCGCTTGGCAGCCAAGTCAGATGTTTTTCTGACAAATTTAAGGAGTACCACGGTAGCGAAAATGAAAATGAGCTATCCCATTCTCCACGAAATCAACCCAAGGCTCATTTATGCCTCTATTTCTGCATACGGCTCAGCTGGCCCTGATAGCTTGCGAGGAGGCTTTGATTACCAGGGACAAGCTAGATCGGGGATGATGTTCAGCATGGGGGAACCAGATATGCCTCCTCTGCTAATCCATTTCGGTGTAGTTGACCAAACCACTGCCTTCATGGCAAGTCATGCAATTCTATCCGCTCTAGTAATGAGGGAGCGCTCCGGAATAGGTCAGCAGGTTGAGGTTTCCATACTTGGCTCAGCTTTAGCTTTATTGCATTTCAATACGCTGCTTGCTTTGTTGGGTCACGAAATGCCTCGCCCCAAGCGCACTGATACAGACCCGTTAAGAAATTACTATCAGTGTAAAGGGGGGAAATGGATATGTTTTACCTTGCCTTCATTGAAGCCGGGACTTTGGAAGGAATTTTGCGAGGCTATCGAGCGCCCCGATTTGGAAAATGATGCCAGGTTTATTTCCTTTGAGAAACGGCTGGAGAATTGTGGAGAATTAGTGTCCATTCTTGATAGTATCTTTGCTAACAAAACAAGAGATGAATGGGATGATATCCTGGAGCGGCATGGCTTTTTCTGTGCTCCCGTCAATGAAAGCTCCGAGCTTAAGGATGACCGCCAGGTAACAGAGAACAAATATGTCGTGGATTTCGACCACCCTATATTCGGGAAGGTTCAATTGCCTGGTTACCCGGTTCATTTCAGCGAGGCATCTGCAGGTCCTCAGAGTGCCGCGCCTGAATTAGGTGAACACACTGAGGAGGTCTTACGCGAAATTGGTGGTTATAGCGCTGAGGAGATAGAACGACTCAGAGGAAAACAGATAATTTAAGGAATGTGGGGAGAGGGTGTAGGGGTGCAAGCAGCACATTTAAGAGCAGAAGGGCATATCGTCGAGCTTGGCAAAGGCAAGAAAGCGTCGTGGGTAAAAGAGTTGGAGAAATCACTGCAGACGCTTTGATTATGAAAAGGGAGCCCTCTATCTTTTCTTCACCGGAAACATGACCTCTGTGAGAAGCTCCTCGGGAGTAGACTTCCCTGGATCGGTCAGGTAGATTTCTTCATAGGGCCCCACGATCTCGTAGCCATTCTCCGCTATCCAAGCCTCCAGGGCATGAATAGTGTTTCCCACCTGAGCAAACGGCCCTTTATGCATGGTGGAGGCTACTTCTGCCCCTTCCACCTTCTTGACGCCGAAGCCCTTCTCATCTGGACCGTTTGGGGCAACATCTCCTGCAATAGGAGAGCATATCTCCCACAGAAGCTCCTCGGCGGGCACCTGCTCTGGGGCGTTGAAATAAACCCCCAGTGGAGGGCCAGCGGGAATATAGCTCCCCTCCCCGATCCAGCTATAGAGCTTGCCAAAGGCATCGCTTATCAGGGTGTAGGGCCCCTTCATTGAGATGAAAGCCACCGTCATGGGCTCTGTCTTTTTGACCGTTATCTCGACGCTGGATGACATCTTTCCGCTTTTCTTCCGTCTACTTCAACTACGCTAGGAGAAAGATGGCGGTGAAATCCTTGAGCATCTCGGTGGGTTGTGTGTGAATGGGCACACCACGGGCATCCCGAAAGTAGCGCTCGATGGGAAGGTCGCAGCAATAGCCTGTGCCCCCGTGAATCTGTAGTGCCTTGTTGGTGACTTCGACTGCCATCTCGGTAGTAAAGATCTTGGCCTTGAAGCAGCCAAGGGGTGGTCCTGGAGCTGCGCTATCCAGAGCACCAGCTGCCTGATAGAGCATGGCACGGGCAGCGTCCACTGCAATGCTCATGTCCACAAGCATAAACTTGACTGCTTGGTAAGCGGTAAGGGGCTGCGCCGGCTGTAGTCTCTCCTTGGCATATTTGATTGAGGCTTCGGTAGCTATTTGAGCAATGCCCAATGAGATTGCTGCGGCACCCAGCATCATCCCGCCGCTAATAGCGCTCATTATCATCATGAATCCCCCCTCGGCTCCCAAAAGGTTAGCCTTGGGCACACGGCAGTCCTCAAAGATAAGCTCCCGTGGCGATGTCCCACGGAATCCCATCCTCTCATACCCGGTGCCGAAGGAAAACCCAGGGCTCCCTTTTTCTATCAACAGTATAGACTCTCCCATGGGGCCTGGCTGCTCGAGGTTGGTCCTGACTACAGTCACGTAAACATCGGCTTCCTCGCCACTGGTGACAAATGACTTGGTGCCGTTGACCAAGTAATGGTCGCCATCGGCTCTGGCGCTCATCTCCACATTGAATACATTGGAGCCAGAACCAGGTTCAGTACCAGCGAGGGTACCCAAGCTTTCTCCTTTAGCAAGAGCAGGTAAATACTGCTTCTTGGTATCCTCGTTTCCCCCAACAACGGTAGCATGGCTTATATCTATATGGTCGGTCAGAATCATAGCAGTGGAAGGACACGCCTTGGCTAGCTCCTCAACCGCCAACACGTAGGACACGCTGTCGCTTTTGCTTCCGCCAAAATCCTTGGGAATGCCCATCCCCATCAACCCTGCCTCAGCAAGCTTCTTCAGGCTATCCCTAGGAAAGGCTGAGGTGCGGTCGATTTCCGCTGCCTTTGGGGCCAGCTCTTTCTGGGCTAGCTCTCTTGCTAGACTCTGAATTTGCAGTTGCTCTGTTGAAAAACTCAAGTCCATTTTTCCCCTCCTCAAGTGGTGATAATTAATTAATAACAGTCAATTCGCCTTATGTCAATACCTACTCGACTAAGCTCCGAAATGTTATTATGAGACTCTGCGATGTGACTATTTAGGAGGTCAGGGTGATACGAGATTTAATAGTAAGGAACAGGAGCTATCGGCGGTTTTATCAAGAAGTTGACATAAAACTTGAGGCCCTAAGAGAACTTGTGGAACTTGCGCGGCTCTCGGCATCGGCGGGAAATATGCAGCCGCTCAAATACATCCTTTCCCGTGATTCCCAGAAGAACTCATTGATATTTCAACATCTTGCCTGGGCTGGGTATCTCAAAGACTGGCCCGGTCCTTGTGAAGGGGAAAGACCAGCAGCATACATAATTATTCTCGGGGATACAGAGATAAGTCAGTCTTTTGGTTGTGACTATGGAATAGCCGCTCAAAGTATCCTGCTGGGTGCGACTGAGAAAGGTTTAGGTGGCTGTATTATCGGTTCAATACAGAAGCAGGGACTTCGTGAAGCTTTAGAGATAGCACCCCGATATGAGATACTTCTTGTCCTGGCTCTTGGCAAGCCTAGGGAAGTGGTAGTGATAGAGACGCTGGGGGCTAGTGGTGACGTCAAATACTGGCGTGATAGTAAGGGGGTACATCACGTACCAAAGCGACCCTTGGCTGCCCTGATCATTGACTAGGTGCAAGAAGGATGGTGAGATATAAGGTAGAACCAGAACTAGGCGGGGTATAGAATGGAAATGAACGATTTGATTCCCCCCAGGACCTGGTGTATCATCAAACCCACAGTCTAAGTTGAAGCGGTGGAAGCATGAAGTGCAATCTCCGCAAGGCAAACAATAGGAGGAATCTTTTGTTATGTTGATGGGACCTGTGTTGGGCTAACCCTCCCGAATTGAGCAGCCGGTGAAGTGACATGGCAGCAAGCCACTCTAGTAGTGAATTAGAGAGATACAAAACAGGAGTTATACTGAAGGATGGCTCCACTTTATACCTCCGGCCTATTCAGTTGGAGGACGAAGAAAAGCTGCTTGCTCTTTTCTATCGTCTGAGTCCCCATACTGTTTATCTGAGGTTCCACCACGTCATTAGGCAAATGTCGAAGGAAGAGGTGCGACGCTTTTGCACTGTTGATTATGATAATGACTTCGCCTTGGTGGCAACTGTTGTCGAAGACGGGGAGGAGAAAATTATTGCTGTGGGCCGATATAATCGACTTCCCAGAAGAGACGCCGCTGAGGTGGCTTTTGTAGTAGAGGATGCATACCAAGGGAAAGGCATTGGAACTCACTTGCTGGAACAACTAGCTATAATAGCAAGGGAAAAGGGCCTCCGCCTTTTTGAAGGTGAAGTGCTCGCTGATAACCAAGAAATGATGCAGGTACTGGAGGATAGCGGTTTTCAGATAACTCGAGAACTGGAACAAGGTGTTTATCGCTTCGCTTTAAATCTTGCCCCAACCCTGGTAGTTGAGGAGAGGTCTACTGAACGGGAAAAGGTTGCCACTGTAGCTTCCTTGATGGCTTTCCTCAAGCCCCGCTCCATTGCTGTCATTGGAGCCTCGCGCAGGGAAGGGACCATTGGTAATAAGCTCTTCCGTAACCTGCTCCACCAAGGCTTTAATGGCGTCATTTATCCTGTGAACCCTAGCGCTGAGGTAGTGGCCTCGGTAAAAGCATATCCATCTGTTCTGGATATACCTGGGGAAGTAGATCTGGCGGTGGTTATTGTTCCAGCAAAAACAGTCGAGCAGGTGGTGGAGCAGTGTGGGCGGAAGGGGGTACAGGGTATCGTGGTTATATCAGCAGGTTTTGGAGAGGGCGGGCCGGAAGGGATGGATAGGCAAGATAGACTACTTGAGATAACCCGCGACTATGGAATGCGCCTCGTAGGTCCTAACTGTATGGGAATTATCAATACCGATCCCCAAGTGAATATGAATGCTACCTTTTCCTCCGTTTTCCCCCCCACTGGCCGTATTGCCTTTGGTACCCAGAGTGGTGCTCTTGGGCTTGCCATATTAGAATACGCGCGAAACTTAAATATTGGCCTTTCCACTTTTGTCAGCATAGGAAATAGAGCTGACGTATCGAGTAATGACTTGCTACAGTACTGGGAGGAAGATCCCGCCACTGATGTCATCCTCCTTTATTTGGAATCTTTTGGCAATCCCAAGAAGTTTGCGCGCATAGGCCGCAGTATAACAGCCACGAAGCCGGTAGTAGCGGTAAAAAGTGGACGCACTCCGGCTGGGTCTAGAGCTGCCGCGTCCCATACAGGGGCACTGGCAACTGCTGAACTGGCTTCTGAAGCCTTGTTCAGGCAGGCCGGGATAATCAGGGTAGATATGCTAGAGGAGCTCTTCGATGTGGCTAGCTTACTGTCTCATCAACCTCTACCACCGGGAAGAAGAGTAGTTATTCTCACTAATGGTGGGGGTCCCGGAATCCTGACAGCCGATGCTTGTGCTGCTCAAGGCCTTGAAGTACCAACCCTTTCAGACAAGACCATTTCGGAGCTTAAGAGCTTCCTGCCACCCGGAGCCAGCCTTAGCAACCCCATCGACATGACTGCTGAAGCTACTGCCGAAGAATATGGTCAGGCACTTGAGTTTTTGGCGCAAGATAACAACATAGACATCGTGATCGTTATTTTCATCCCTCCGATAGTTACACAACCTGAAGCAGTAGCTAGGGCTATCCGAGAGAAAGCGCCGCGATTTCGCCAGCAAAGTAAGACACTTGTAGCTTCATTTATGGGTTCGCGTGGCGCCTCTATCGAACTGGGATCCCGGGAAGAAGGATATGTTCCATCATTTATTTTCCCAGAGTCTACCGCTACTGCACTTGCCAAAGCTTGTGAGTACAGCGATTGGCTGCAAAGGCCCAAGGGCATAATTCCAGAGCTGGGAAGCATTGATAAGGAGAAGGCTGACCAGATAATCAAGACCGCTTTGGAGGGAAGCACGGCTCGCCCTTTATGGCTCGGCGCCACCGCTATCACTGAGCTTCTCAACTCCTATGGGATTCACATAGTGCGGTCAAAATCGGCCAGGACTGCCGAGGGAGCAGCGAAAGCAGCCCAGGAAATCGGTTTCCCCGTTGCCGTAAAGCTTCTCTCT
>Ga0180431_10010609_pt1 | contig 10212 bp, 13 predicted proteins | sample SS_ome_11_FD_132459 | JGI IMG/M metagenome (GOLD analysis project Ga0180431, IMG submission 132459) | Hypersaline lake sediment archaeal communities from the Salton Sea, California, USA - SS_1_MS_1 metaG | ecosystem: Environmental > Aquatic > Non-marine Saline and Alkaline > Hypersaline >... | reverse complement strand
ATTGCATTGTGCTGGTTTTTTCCGATATCCCCCCTGGCAAAAATGATCAGCTCCTTTTTCAGCGACCTTGAGAGCTCTACATCCTTTATGAATGCCACATGGGCAAGGGCAACAGGAGCATTATCATTGTTTCTTAGCATGTCCATCAGGTAGCTGTATATTATTTTCTTATATTCGTCCTGACTGGCCAATTTCCTGAGCGCGCCTCCGACAGTTTCAAAGATGTCGTGCTTTTTGTTCATTGAAATTTCAAGGAATTCTACAAATTCATCCTTCCACTTCCCATCAAGCATCATCATTGAGCTGTAAAGTGAAATGAATTTTGAAGGCAGCCCGAATTTTTCCCCTTCAGGGTTTGACAGCACAGATACTGCTACCCGCATTAATGCAAATCGTTCTTCTCCCAGCTTTTCAAGCTCAATTCCGGGTTTTTTGGTAGCGGCATATGATCCCATTATCTTCCAAAAAAGATCCCGGATGTTTGTGTCCGGGCGAAGGCCAAATTTGTCCAGTCCCATCTTCTTTCGCTCTTCTGGAGCCTCGTCGTCTATATCGCCGCCAAATGCTTCCTTTGGCATACACTATTTATCATTATCCTTCTTTATAAAAGCTTTATGTCGCTGCGCTCAATGGTGGACAATCTCCGCATTCGCGGGTATTTACATTCAAAGATGGTCGAGGATGCACTGCTGTCTGTGGACAGGGGGCTTTTTGTTTCAGATTATCCTTATGACGATCGGGCACTGCCCCTGATCAGCGGGCAGACAATTTCTGCGCCTGGTGTAGTAACATTCATGCTAGAGATGCTTGATCTTGAGCCTGGATTGAACGTACTTGAGATCGGAACAGGCTCAGGCTACAATGCAGCGCTTCTCTCTCATATCGTCGGTAAAAAAGGCAAAGTGGTTACTTTCGAGATACTTGAAGACCTCCATGCGCTTGCAAAAGCCAACCTTGAGAAGATAGGCTCCCCGAAAAACATAGAACTCCATCTGGGTGATTGCAGCGCTGGCTATGCAGAATCAGCACCTTATGACCGGATAATCGTGACAGCAGCCATGCCCTATCTTGATGACTCGCATCCACTGCTTGCCCAGCTCAAGGAGGATGGCAAGCTTATCGCACCTGTTGGAGACAGATATTTCCAGAACCTTGTTCTCTTTGACAAAAAAAGTAAACAGTATAAAAACATCCTCCCAGTAATTTTTGTACCAATGGTGGGGACCAAGGGATTCCATGAATGATTATGATGTAGTTATTGTAGGAGCAGGGCCAGGCGGACTCTCATGTGCCCGTACTCTTTCCGGATCCGGACTAAAGGTGCTTGTGCTTGAAAAAAATGACAGGCTTGGAAAAAAAATATGCTCAGGGGAGATATCACCAAAGGTCCTACCTGATGAGGAATTCGACCGCGGCCACCCGTGGACTGAACTTACTATAGGCACAGAGAATTCTTTCCAGAAAATATCCTTTGACCGTCCTTTCCTTTGGACCATCGGAAGAAGAGAATTTGAAAGCTACCTTATGTCTGACTGTGATGCAGAAATCCGCTTTTCAGAACCGGTTGTGCATATAGCACCCGATCATGTAATAACTCCAAAAGGCAGATATGGCTTCAAGTACCTGATCGGAGCAGATGGCTCCTTCTCGAAGGTTCGCCAACACCTGAGCCTTCCTCTTGAACATGTTACTGGGTGGGCATTTCACTATGTTCTGGACGAAAAACCGAATGAATTCCACCTTTACTGGCTTCCAAGAAGCTTTCCAAGAAGCTATGGATATATGATGTCGAAAAACAGGGACAAGACCATGGTTGGTATTGCAACAGCTGGCAGGAATTTTAACCATGAGTTTGCTTCAAAGACAGGATCCTGGGTAAAAAAACGCTTCGGCATTGATATTAGGAAACTAAAGTCTGAAGCTATGAAAGGAAACTCAGATTATAGGGGCTGGAGACATAACAATGTCTTCCTGGTCGGGGATGCAGCTGGCTTTCTTAACCCGCTTACAACAGAAGGAATATTTTATGCGGTTAAGAGCGGCGAAGGTGTTGCCCGGCACATTCTTGGAGACCACGAAGGAGAACGAATAATGGAAGAACTTGCGCGCAAGATGAAATGGAAAGTGCTAATTTTTGACCTGGCAACAGACACGCGGCTGCCATTCTGCTGGACCATAGACTGGATACTCAGTGATCCAAGAAGAGGGATAAGGAAAAAGATATTCGACTTTGTCCTATGGCGATTCATGAACGGCTAGACTCATTAAGGATTATAATTATTAGCTGCATGAAAAATGCATGAAGGCAATAATCATAGGCGCAGGAGTTGGAGGCATGGCCTCTGCTGCAAGGCTATCCCGGCTCGGAATCAATATTGAAATTTTTGAGAAACGAAGCAAAGTTGGAGGAAGACTGAGCAATTATGAGGAAAAGGGTTTCCGAATAGACCGAGGGCCAACACTTCTGCTTATGCCTGATGTTTTTGAGGGCTTCTTTACTGATATTGGAAAAGACATCAAGGATTACCTTGAACTGACTGAGCTAGATCCTGTTTACCGCCTTCATTTTGATGATGGTTCCATTATTGAGCCATCAATATCCAGGAACAACATGATCTCCACAATTTCAAAAATAAACAAGGAGGATTCAAAGAATTACTGCTCTTTTATTTCAGATTACCAGAAGTACTATGACATTGCACTAAAGGAGTTCATAATGAAGAACTTTGACTCACCATTTCAGATGCTGACCCCTGCAGGAATTAGTTCTTTGCTCTCTGGAGGCGCCCTTACAGACTTGTACTCGAAAACTGGTGATTATTTCAAGGACCCAAGGGTTAGGATAGCCTTTTCTATCCAGTCCATCTACATAGGTGAAAGACCTGACAAGACGCCGTCAGTTTATGGCCTGATCCCCTTTGTTGAATATACCCAGGGCGTTTGGTATCCGAAAGGAGGTCTATATTCGGTCGCAGATGCTCTGCTTAATATATGTAGAGAGATGAACGTCCAAGTCCACCTAGAGAAGCCTGTCAAAAAAATTATAATCGAAAATGGAACTGCAATAGGAGTAGAGTTTGAGGATGGGAAAAAGGAATATTCTGATATAATCATCTCTGATGTTGACCTGCCATACACATATACGAGGATGATAGATGAGATCCACCGTCCCCATATGAAAGATTCAAAAATCGAATCGCTTGCGACAAGCTGCTCTGCTTTCATGATCTATCTTGGTGTTAAGGGCACATATGATATCGCCCACCATAATTTCATACTTGCAACTGATTTCAATAGCACACTTGATGATATCTTCAAGAACAAGAAAATACCTGAAAAGCCTGGCATCTATATTGCAAACCCATCATCTCATGATCCTACTCTTGCACCTGAAGGTCATTCAATAATATACATCCTTGTGCCTGTTCCAAACCTTAGTGGAGCAATAGATTGGAGCAAGGAAACAAAAGCATTCCGGGAGATGATAATTGACAAGCTTGCCTTGCTTGGAATGGATGATATCCGTGAAAGAATTGTTTTTGAAAAAATAATCACACCTGAGGAATGGAAAAAGGAGTACAATCTTGAGAAAGGAGCAACATTCGGACTTTCGCCTATTCTTCTCCAGTCAGCGGCCTTCAGGCCTCCAAACAAGGATCAAAAGATCAAGAATCTTTATTTTGTTGGAGCAAGCACGCATCCTGGAAGCGGAGTCCCCATTGTCCTTTTATCATCAAAGCTTCTGGAGATGCGGATAAGGGATGATTTTGGTGTTTAAAATGGAAAATTTCTATTATATCATTTATCTACTTGTCGTTCTTTTTTCTGCATTTCTGATAAAAGCAGTGGGGCGAATAGAGATAAATTATTCCAAGGCTCTAGGAGCAATTGTTCCTGTTTTTGTGATTTTTCTATTATGGGATATTGCAGCTACAGAGCTAGGCCATTGGGAATTTGGGCTGGATAAAATGCTCGGTTTGGTTGTTGTCAACCAGCCCATTGAGGAAATTGCCTTTTTCTTGGTGATACCTTTCTTTCACATAGTGGTCTGGGAGGCGTTAAAGAAATTTGTGGGGCGTATCTGATGGAATATACAATTATCTCTGTAATTGCAATGACCGTCTGCTTGTATTATTCATTGATAGTTATGAAGCTTCACTCCAAGAGGTTGGTGCTTATATCTCGAATCTCTATCTTTTTTCAACTAATTTTCGATAATTATATGACTTCACTCGGTCTGTGGATTTTCGATTTCTCAAAGACTCTGGGCATAACAGTCCCTATAATCCCCCTGGAGAATCTGTTTTTTGGATTGGCCCTCACTATTGCTACAGTTGTCTCATGGGAAATTGTAACCAAGAAAAAAGCATAAAACCCTGATCCCTGGAAACCCTATATGGAACTTAAACACATTTACCTAATGTTGTGTCTGGTGGGCACAATCCTGCCGTATTCGCAGTTTATCCCATTCTTCATGGAGTATGGGCTGGATCTGTCTTTGTTTGTTGCAGGTGTTTTCTCAAATTATGCAAGCTCAGGCATTGCTTTTGATGCACTGGTGACAGGTATCTCGGTGATCTTCTTTATCTATACTGAAGGAACAAAGCTTAAGATGAAGAACCTCTATCTTCCTGTCCTGTCACTATTTGCTGTGGGCATGTCTCTTGCACTTCCTCTCTTTCTATATATGAGAGAAACTCATGTATTCAGAACTAAGATCATGTAGTTTAGCACTGTTGCAAACAGGACCCATGCCAGGTATGGAACCATCAGCAATGCTGCAGGTAAAGAGATCCTTCTGAAATGGACAATCGTCCAAGCAATTGCACAGGCAAGAAGGATGATGCAGATTAGGGCTCCTGCGATGGATTTAATTCCGAAAAACAGGATAGACCACAATGCATTCAGAGCCAGCTGGATTCCAAAAAACACGAGTGCTACCTTTACTTTTTTATTCGGCATCTTTCGGTAGACCAGAAATGCAGCAATACCCATGAAAGTGTAAAGTATAGTCCATACTGGACCAAAAACCCAGTTTGGAGGTGAGAATTCGGGTTTCACCAGGTCCGCATACCATCCTGGTATTGATTCAAATGTGAACACCGAACCTATAATCCCAGCCATCTGGCAAAGCAGAATGAATCCAATTGCTGTTGCAATGTCCTTTGCGTCCATTGCTATCAGATCATCTCCAAGGTTTTAAAAACGACTGCTAGAGCAGCATAGGCCATCCATGCCATAAGAGAAGCAACCATTGCAACAAAGCACCATTTTGCATTCTTTTCTGATGGCCAGGCAAGAACAGCCATGGATGCTATAAAGTAGATCAGAATAACAATGAAGATGCTTTTCATGGAATTATATGCGAATGGCAGATTCAGGGCGAGAAGAAAAACTGCAAATGCAGCAGCTTTCCTTGGGCCGAGCACCGAAGCAAAGGTCCTTATCCCTGCTTTTCTGTCACCTTCAAGGTCCATTATTGTCCCTATTGCATGTGCGGCGGAAAACACCAATGCAAACAGTATCATCTGCATATCCAGGAATCCCAGATTGCCTGAGAGGGAGAATCCCATGGCAAAAGGAGCATAAGTATAGGTAGCGTTTGTCAATGAATCAAGCACAGGCTTTGATTTAAGTCTCACTGGAGGAACTGAATAAATGAATGGAAATGGGAGGAATAGTGCAGTCACAAGGATGTGCACAGGTTCCATGCTCAATATTGCAGTAAAAAATATTGCAGCGATCACCAGAGCCGATGCCCTGAAAATCCACCCCTTATCATTATCCTGGATTTTTGCTCCCCATAAGGATCCTTTCCTTCTTGGATTGGCCCTGTCAGACTCAATATCGAAAAGGTCGTTAAGGCCAAAGACATAGATCCCAAGGGGTATGGTAAGCAAAAGGATTTCTGCAGCAGCTATCAGATCTATGCTGCTTCCTCCAGCCGAGAGCCCAAAAAGATATGCTGCAGGGGCTATTGGGATGAATATGGGCCTGCTTACCAAGATTGCCTTTTTTATAATTTCAAACATTGGTATCTATTTCCATTTGATGCTGCATCCGCATGAAGGGTTGAACTCTGCTGTAATCTCTTCTCCTGCAAGAAGTTTAACTATTGCATCCTCCATCTCGCTTGTTTTTCCCTCTTTGTGCGATTCTGCATGGGCATCATCAAATCTTCCATGGTACCTGAGCCTCAGCTCTGAATCAAAAAGATACGGGTCAGGAGTGCACATCGCGCCATATGCCTTTGCAATCTCCTGCGTTTTGTCGATCAGATACGGGAAATTGAAAGAGTATTTTTTTGCATATTCCTTCATTTTCTCAAAGCTGTCTTCAGGATATTTTACCGAGTCGTTGGAGTTGATCGCAACAATCTGCAGCCCGTCCTTTCCATACTTGCTCTGCAATTCCACTATGTAGTCCATTTTAGGAACAACATATGGGCAGTGGTTGCACATGAAAATTATCAAAACAGCCTTTCTGCCCCTGAATTCCTCAAGGGAGTGGCTCTTACCGTCAATTCCTTCAAGATCAAAGTCCGGAGCACTATCATCTCTTTCCAAAACCCTGTCATTTGAATACTCAAGACTCATTTTTTCATCCTCGAAGCTCCTATTTTTCTTACCTCGCTATCAGGCCCGTTATCCTTATTATTCTTGTGCTTCGGCCTTTTGGATGCCAGCTCTGTAAGATAGAGCCCGATCATTTCGCGGATCGCATTTTTTGCATCCTTTCTCTCATCAACCTGGACAGTGCATCCAGGAAGCGCTGGAACAGAAACCATGAATTTATCTTCTACTTTTGTAACTTCAACTTCATATCCTTCTACTTTCATAATCTCAACTCTCTTCTTTTCTCTTCAAACTTGTCCAGGTCTACTTCACTTTCCACAAGCTTTGCCTTTACAACCGACCTGTTGAGCTGAGCCTGCGCCCTGTGCGATTTCTGAATGCACATTATGTTGTCTCCTCTTCTCATGAGCGTTCCATGGTTTGCTTCTCTCACCTTTACAAATCCAAGAGCTTCAACAACCTTCATGAAATCATTGGGGTACATTGGCTTGCCCCTGTACTTTACTTCTTTTTTCTTTCCTTTTTCCGGCTGCTCCTGTTCTTCAAGATCAAGAAGCCTTGCAATATCATGATATTCATCGAGCAGTATGCCGGGAAATTCCCTGAAGTCTGCCCATATTGGCGGAGGCCTATCATTTGTCTTGGCCCAGGTTGTGATCATGTTTTTCTTTGTGCCTATTGATTCGAGTTCCGAGAAGAAATCCTCCTCATCAGGAATCAGGAAGGTCTCTGGCCATCTGCCAAAAAGCTTCATTCTTGTCTTTTCATCAAGATTCAAAGCGCCTACAAGCTCAACTCTGTGCTCAACGTCCTCAACGCCAAACATGGCCTCTGCCCGCCCTGCAATTTTTTCATCATCAATTCCAATGGATCTGAGAAGCTCGATTGTTTTTTTGCTTGCCTTCAGCTCACTGTCCACAAGCCGAAATGTCCTTTTCCTTTTTTGCTCCTGCCTTCTTCTTTTTGTCTCCCTATGTGTGATTGCTTCTGATAGCGCTCCTATGCTTAGTATGATATTCTTTGCCCTCTCAAGCCTCTCTCTGCTTTTCTTTTCCTTTGCCTCCTGCTTGCAGCAGTTCTGGTATAGGAAATGAAGTGTGCTATCTGCCTTGATTGACCTCTCAAGTCCAAGTTCCTTTGCAACATCTATTGCCTCGGATTGGATTATCGGATCAAGCTGCCTGATCTTGACCTTCTTGAGCACTTCAATATCCAGATTAACCATGATATACTATCAGAACCATCGAATTTAACCGTTTCTTTTTTAATTCTGAGGTGTGATTTTCGGCTATTGGTTGATCCTATGGCAATCGTGGTAAAGAGAAGAGGAAAAAATGAAGCATATGACAATAGGAAGATCTATGGTTCTGTATATGCTGCATGCATGGACTGTGATCTTGGCGAAAAGGAATCAGAAAAAATTGCCGATAAGACCTGCTCAGAAGTAAACAAATTTCTTCATGGAAAAAAAGAGGTCAATTCAACCGAGCTCTTTGGTTTTGTATTGCAAAAACTTGCCAGGGAGCATGAGGCAGTAGCATTCATGTACCAGACCCACAGGGATCTTGTCTAGGAGAAACCTATGAACACCATAGCATGCGGAAACAAAAACACTGCACAGGCTGCCAAGGAAGTAATGGATAAAGGCGGAAATGCCTTTGATGGCATGGTGGCAGCATCCTTTGCAAGCACAGTAACAGAGCCCATGCTCACTTCTCTTGGAGGGGGCGGAACCAGCCTTCTGCGCTTTGCTTCTGGCAAGACAAAATGCATTGATTTTCTAACTGATTATCCAAGGTCAGAATCTCATGCCGATGCAATAAAAAAAATAGTCAGCTTTGGTGATGAAAAACAGGTTTTTTATCTTGGCTATGGCTCTCTTGGCGTTCCCGGATGTCTTGATGGTTTTCTCCATATTCATAAAAAATACTGTACCCTTGATCTTGCCACTCTTCTTGCTCCTTCAATCAAGCTTGCAAAAGGCCACAAACTCGACAGGCTGCAGGCATTTGTTTTCCAGATTCTCCATCCATTTTGCATGTATACTGATGAATCAAAGGAAGTCTTTGCACCTTCAGGAAATCTTCTTGAGTCAGGTGATTTAATCAAAAACCTGAAGCTTGCAACCTTTCTTGAGCTTCTTGCAAAGGACAAAGACCTGGCAATGCAATTTTTCCAGGAGGCAACAGCAGATACTGTTGATGGAAAGATGAGCGCTCTTTCTCATGATGATCTTGGGCATTACCAGGTTTTTGAGCGGGAGCCCATCTCAATGAGCTATGGCAATTATGAACTTGCCCTCACCCCTCCGCCCTCTGCAGGAGGACTTCTGATTGCCCATGGCCTGAAGTTCCTGGAAAACAAGCTGAAGGGAATTGAACACAATTCTCCGGAGCACATCAGGATCCTTGTTGATTCAATGAAATATGCAAACTCAAGAAGAACAATGGAATTCTTTGAAGGACTTCTCTTTGAGGAGGGGTTCTGGAAGAAGTCCCTTGACCGGCTCGGGGGAACGACCCATATCAGTATCCTTGATTCAGAAGGAAATGCGGCCAGCCTCACTTCGAGCAACGGCCAGGGTGCTGGAATAATGGTAAAAGGGACAGGGATCATGCTCAACAATTTTGCAGCAGAGCCTGATCTTATGCAGTACCGTGATGTCTACAGGCCAGGGAAAAGAATAACCAGCATGATGTGCCCATCTATGATCTGCCAGGGCGGACAGTTGAGAGCAACGCTTGGAAGCGGGGGAAGCAACAGAATCAGAAGCGCCATCCTACAGGTAATTTCCAATCTTATTGATTTCAAGATGACGCCTCAGCAGGCAACAGATGCGAGCAGGGTTCATTATGAGAATGATGTTCTCCAAGTTGAGCATGGCATCCCATCAAATGGTCTTGATTCCTACAAGACAAATCTATGGACTGAAAAAAACCTTTTCTTTGGAGGTGTTCATATAGCCGGAATCAACGGTGCGGGCGGAGACAAAAGAAGGGGCGGCGCCGTTATCATAAAGTGAGAAAATATATTAATATTCCACTTCCAATTATTGCTTATGGCAGCTCCTCGCTCAAGAACCAGAAGAAGTGCTTCTCCAACCTATTCTCCAAGAGCAGTTACTCCCGTAAGGTCTCAACCAAAAAGATCAAGATCCAAGGAAGTTCCAAGAAGAGTGGTACGCTCTCCGGAAAGCGTTCGTGCTTCAATGAGGGCGCAGGCACTTCAAGATCTCTCAAGCACCAGGCCTCAGACCATAATCAGAGGTCTTTTTGTACTTGGAGATCTTCAGGACAGAACTTCTGCAGAGCGCGTCTCAGGATTTCTCACGCATGAAAATGGAGCTGTGAGAAGGGCAGCTGCCATCTCTCTTGGCAATATTGGTGACAGAAGCGCTGGAAGAAGGCTGGTCCGTGCTTTGAGAGACCGGGAGCCTGCTGTTCGCGCAGCAGCTGCAACTGCCATAGGTAATCTCGGAGAGCCCCAGGCAGTTCGCTATCTCATTCTTCGCCTTCGTGATCCAAATGCAACTGTCCGAAGAGCAGCTATCCAGGCACTTGGCCAGATAGGAGATCTTAGGGCAACTCCTGCTCTGAGCGCGAGACTGGTCGGAGGAACTGTTTCGGGCCAGGTACTT
>Ga0180431_10010608_pt1 | contig 10212 bp, 10 predicted proteins | sample SS_ome_11_FD_132459 | JGI IMG/M metagenome (GOLD analysis project Ga0180431, IMG submission 132459) | Hypersaline lake sediment archaeal communities from the Salton Sea, California, USA - SS_1_MS_1 metaG | ecosystem: Environmental > Aquatic > Non-marine Saline and Alkaline > Hypersaline >... | reverse complement strand
GATACCGTGTATCCGCGCGTAGCGGAGTGGCGTTCGATGGCACTCTACTTCGTTCCGGACGGATGTCTGCATCCGCGCTTACTACGAACACTTGCTATCATAAAGTGCGGAAAACAGGCTGAGTGCAGTTGAATCAAGTGACGTAATTGGAGAGTTGCACAGTTCACCTGCGCTTAAAGTCAAATGGGAATTGAACCAGCAAACCAGTTCGAGTGTATCAATATATGAGGAGAATTATCTGACCCAGACCGACTTCAGAGGAGAGACCGGCTATACTGACAACGGACATAGAGTAACAGTAACCGTTCAGATGGTTGGTTGTTAAAGTACACCAAGAACACAAAGTGAGGATTGCAAAGGGCCGTGGTTTGAAGAGACCTACCAGATACGTTACAGGCCGAATGTTTTTGGCTTTCTTGGTGCCCTTTGTGATCTTTGTGGTTGGCAATATGAATGGCCTGAACGCTTGTTCGTTTTTTTCTAAATTCGCTGTAGTGTTTCGCCCAATCTAATACTCACCCTCTCCCAGGACAACGCCTGGCGAGGGAAACAGGAGGCCCAGATGAACTCCCAGGTCGCCGCTCGCGTGCGCGAAAATATCCATAAAGTCATCGTCGGCAAGGGGGAGGTGATTGACCTGGCGTTGGTCGCTATCCTTTGCGAAGGGCACATCCTGCTCGAAGACGTGCCCGGCATCGGCAAAACTACGCTGGCGCGGGCGGTCGCCGCCAGCTTGGGCTGTACCTTTTGCCGCATTCAGTTTACGCCCGACCTGCTGCCTTCGGACGTCACTGGCATCAGCTACTTTGACCAAAAAGAGCAAGAATTCAAGTTCCGCCCAGGGCCGGTGATGTCGCAGGTCGTGCTGGCCGACGAGATCAACCGCGCCACGCCCCGTACCCAGTCGGCGCTGCTAGAGGCCATGCAGGAGCGGCAGATCACGGTGGACGGCGTGACCTACCCCCTGCCTCGCCCCTTCCTGGTGATGGCTACCTAGAACCCCATCGAACTGGAGGGCACCTTTCCCCTGCCGGAGGCCCAGGTTGACCGCTTCCTGATCAAGCTCCCCATCGGCTACCCCACCGAGGAGGAAGAACACGCCATCCTGCTCCGCTTCGAGCGGCAGGACCCGCTAGAGACTCTGGAACCGGTCGCTACCCCCGACGAGTTGATCGCCATACAACGGCAGGTACGAGCAGTAAAGGTCGAGGAATCGGTGCGCGGCTACATCGTGGACGTGGTCCGGGCGACGCGGGAGCACAAGGACGTCCAACTCGGCGTCAGCCCGCGCGGGACGCTCGCCCTGTACAAGTGCGCCCAGGCGCTGGCCGCCATTCGCGGCCGCCAGTACGTCCTGCCCGACGACGTCAAACTGCTGGCCCCTTACGTCCTCACTCACCGTATCATCGTCAACCCGGCAACGCGGTTGAGAGGCCGCCGCTTGACCGACGTCCTGATGGACGTGATCGAGACCGTGCCGGCGCCGGTGGAGCGGTTGTAGCGCCGGGAGAACGTGCCTCCGCTATGCCAGACCAAACTAGAGCGAACGATAGAGAGAACCAACGAGCGGAAAAAGCCCGTCCCCAATTCAGCCATGCCTGGTTCGAGATGGCGGCATTGTTGATCGTCCTCGGGCTGCTCACCGACCAACGCGCCCTCTTTGCCCTGGCAGCCTGTCTTCTGACCGTCATACCAATTTCCTGGTGGTGGAATCGGATGTCGCTGCGCCACGTCGAGTACGAACGGCGCTTTGATAAACAGTGCGCCTTCCCCGGCGAGACGGTCGAGATGACGACCCGCATCACCAATCGTAAACTGCTCCCCTTGAGCTGGCTAGAGATCGGCGACGAGATCCCCATGGCTTTGCCCCTCACACGGGGCGCGCTCTTGCCCACTCACGCCCCCCGGATCGGCAAACTCCCCCTCGTGCTCTCCCTGCGCTGGTACGAACGGGTCAGCCGGCGCTACGAGCTGGACTGTACCGCGCGCGGCATCTACAAACTGGGGCCGGTGGAACTCAGATCGGGCGACATATTCACTCTCTTCGAGACGCGCCAGAGTCACGGACACCATGACCGACTGATCGTCTACCCCCGCATCTGGCCGATGGAAGAACTGGGATTGCCCTCCAAAGAACCCTTCGGCGAGCGCAAGGCTCACCGCCGCGTGCTCAAAGACCCACTGCGCACCATCGGCATCCGCGACCACCGCCCCGAAGACAGCCTGCGCCACATCCACTGGAAGGCCACCGCTCACCGGGGCGAGCTACAGGTGCGGGTCTTTGAGCCGACCACGACGCTCACCCTGGCCATCCTGTTGAACGTCTGCACCCTAGAGTTCAGTTGGCAGGGGGTTCTTCCAGAACTGTTCGAGCGCACCATCGGCACGGCCGCCTCCATCGCCACCTGGGCCGTGGGGCAAAAGTATAACGTGGGGCTGATCGCCAACGGCAGCCTGCCCCTCTCCGACCAACCCATCCGCGTGCTCCCCGGCCGCTCGCCAGACCAGTTGGCCCTCGTGCTGGAAGCGCTGGCCGCCGTGACCAGCTTTGCCACCTCGTCCATCCACGAACTGCTGCGCTACGAGAGTCCCCGCCTGCCCTGGGGAGCCACGCTGGTCGTAGTGACCGCCATCGTGACCGACGACCTGGCCACGATGCTGCTGCGGCTCCGGGACGCAGGACGGCGCTTGGCTCTCGTCTCGCTGGCCGAGGACCCGCCACCCTCGCTGGACGGGATCGCCGCTTATCACCTGCCCTCGTCCATGCACGCTTTCCAGGGGGGACCGCACAGCGCGACGGCCGCGCTGCGGGCCGCCGGATTGGGGCCGCGCTGGGAGGCGACGGGTGGCTAGATTCCGCGCCGTCGTTCGTCGCGAGTTGGTGTTCCTCACCCTGGGGGCGATGGACGTCTGCGTCGTCACCCCCCTCTTTGCCTCGCTGCTCTCGTTCATCGCACCCGTTCGCCCGCTGCCGATCACGATCATCTTTTTCTGCCTGGTCGTAGCCGTACACTACGTCGCCCGCCTGAGCCTACGATTGTCCCTCCCTCCCTCGATTCGCTCCCCTCTGCTGGCCCTGGGAATGTTGCTCAGCGGGCTGCTCGCCATGCGCAACTTGCTTTACCCTCAGACGGCCCTCCTGGACCCGGCCTGGATGTTGGAATTCTTGCGCAACTTGCAACAGGGCGACCCTTCACGGGAGATACTCATCTTTCTATCGGTCACATTCTTCTGGTGGCGCGGGCTGGCGCTGGCCCAGCGGAGGCTCAACAGCGGAAACGTCGCCTTTCGCTTTCGCCTGGGACTGGTCACGCTCGCCATCACCATAACGGTGGGCGGGTTCATCCTCCCCTGGCCCCTCCACCGCTTTGTGTTCGTCTATTTCTTCTTCAGCCTGCTGGGGATTGGCCTGGCGCGGGCGGAGGAAGTGGGGCAGCAATACGGAGGCCAACATTCCCCCTTCAACCTGGGGTGGCTGGCCACGCTGGTGACCGCCGCCCTGATCGTCCTGCTGCTGGCGGCCGGCGCGGCGGCCTCAATGACGGGCGAGAGCATCGGCCGCATCCTCACGCCGCTGTGGACGGCGGCGAGGCTCGTCGTAGCCGTCCTGGTCTACGTCCTGGCCTGCATCTTGTACGGCGTGATGACGCTCCTGTTCGCCATCATCGGCCGGATCGGCATAGAGGGGTTCGATTTCACGCCTCGATCTCTGCCGTCAATAGAACCGCCCCAGCAACCCGAACAGTTGCCTCTTAGCCCGGAACAACTGGCGCTGACCAGGACGGTCGGCGCGCTGGGGGGCTTGCTGCTCTTGCTGCTGATCGTGGCCTTTTCCTTGCGCCGACTGCGCGCGCGGGCCGGACGGTCTCGCGGCGACGAGCGGGAATCGGTCTGGGAGGGCATCCACCTGCGCCGCTCCCTGCGCGATCTGCTGCTGCGCGGGCGCCGCGGCCTGGACGAAGCGACCGCCGCCCTGGGCCGCTCCTTCCTGGGCCGCTTCCTCGCAGCTATGACCATCCGCCGTATCTATGCTCACACCAGCGCGCTGGCGGCGGAGCGGGGCTATCCCCGCGCTCCCCACGAGACCCCCTACGAATACCGTCCCACTCTGGAGCGGGCCTTCCCCTCAAGTTGCCAGGAGATAGACCGCATCACCGAGGCATACGTCGCCGCGCACTATGGCCAAGTACCGGAAAAGCCGGAGGAGCTGGAAAAGGTACGCGCCGCCTGGGAAAGCATCCGCGCCGCGGCCGCCCAGCCCTAAGGCTCGCACTGTAGTTCGCCCTCGAGGACGAAAATGCAACCAGCCGCGCCTTCTGTGTTGGAGTCCACAGCCACCGGCCCAAGTTGACAGATTTTGTGTTCTGTCCATAATATACCTGGCTGACAGTTTGGCGCTGCCCGAGGGGATTCCTCGTCGCTGTATTCCTCAAAAGACAAGATGCCAAAATAGGCGTGGTGGGAGACCGTCAACGGAAAAGCGATTGCAAAACGAAAGATTGGATCGCCGTTGAACCATCCCATATCTTCAAGCGATTCTAATTCTCATGCCAGACATCATTCTGATATATCCCCGTATTGGGGATATGGACGTAATTCGAGACAAACCCCATTTACCTCTGCCGCTAATACAGGCAGCGTCCCTCGTGGCCCAGCACTATGACATTTCGATCCTCGATTTGCGGATAAGCCAGCCGTGGCAACAAGTCATAGACAGAGAACTTGCTACGAAGCCTATTTTTGTCGGTCTTTCAGTCATGAGCGGACAGCCTATTGCCAGCGCCCTGGAAGTCTCACGGTATATCAAGACAAAAAGCGATGTCCACATTGTCTGGGGAGGCAACCACCCAACCCTGAGCCCTGAAGAGACTCTATCTGATCCTGCGGTTGACAGTGTTGTTATTGGTGACGGAGAAGAAACACTTCTCGAGTTTGCCGACAAACTGTCTCTACAAAAATCCCTCAGGGGGATCAAGGGACTGTGGTTCAAAGAAGGAAACGAGATCGTAAAGAACGAGTTTCGTGCCCCCGTTGATATGGATTCCTTGCCCCTACCGCCGTATCATCTTGTTCACACCGATGACTATGTGCAGGAATATAGGGGCAGAAACATGATAAACATTGAGACTTCGAGAGGATGCAAGTATAAATGCCGTTACTGTTATCATACAGCCAGAACCGGCTTTCATGGCTTTCGATCTCTCAATGTCGAAAAATCCCTCGAGCGTATTTTCTGGGCATGTGATGTATGTAACGTAGAAGGGGTCTACCTGGTTGACGACAATTTCTTCCTGAACAAAGATCGCGGTATGGAAATTGCGCGCGCGCTTTCTTATGATAAAAGAGAGATCTACTGGCAGATTCAGGGAGTTGACGTGCCCAGTATGCTTGGGTTTAGCCATCGGGAGTTGAAGGAACTCGAGTCAAGCAGGCTCGTGAGAATATCAGTAGGCGCAGAATCGGGAAGCCCTGATACACTGCGTCACGTCAGGAAACCCCATACAGTTGACACACTGGTACAGGCCAACAGGCTATGGAGCGGATATGATATTAATGTATTCTATAGCTGGATTGCAGGTATTCCGGGTGAAACGATTGAGGACGTGAAAAAGACTGTCGAGATGATGTTCCGTCTTATGAAAGATAATCCTCGCGCCAGATTATCGCCCCTGTATAATTTTCTGCCTTTCCCTGGAACCGCTCTCTGGTACGAGGTAGTCGAAAAGCACGGTTTTGAACCTCCCAAGTCCCTTTCTGACTGGGGAGAATACGACTGGAGCCGAGTGAACGTTCCATACCTGAGTCCAGAAATGAAACACGCTCTCGACAATCTCTATTTTGCCAGCCTGTGTATTGACAATAAATTTGATGACTATGCCTTGCCAAAGTGGCTGTACTGGGCAACGAGAGCGTACCGTCCTTTCGCCAGGATGAGGATGAAAAACCTTTTTTATCATTTCCCGATAGAGAAATATGTTGCAGGGCTCGTCGAGAGGATAATGTCAAAAAGCAAGCAACCACCAAAACCATGGACATTATGAGGCGAGGAGATCTTTTGTGCCAAAGGTCATGCTGATCAAAGTGCCAAGTTACAGTGACGTCATTTCTCCCCCTCTCGGCATTGGATATCTGGCAAGCAATCTCAATGGGACTGCCGACGTAGTGATTGTTGACGGTATCAAAATCCGGCTGAAACCCAAACAGTTAGGCCCAGCATTGAAGGCTGTCGAGCCGGATGTGGTGGGCCTTTCGATTGTTTCCGCTGCTGCAAGAAACGCACTCGAATATATTAAGGAAATCAGAAGCAATCGTCCTGACAGTATCATTGTTGCCGGTGGGTCGCATCCCAGCCTTGTGCCTGAGGAATTCTATGATGCGACCAGGGGAGATATTGACTATATTCTGCGGGGAGACGCCGAGATCAGTTTCAAGAAACTCGTCGAGCGATGCTGGAATTTGAAAAGCAGAGATGTCAAATGCAGTGACATCCGCGACATCCCTGGCATATATGCTGAGGCATCCGATGGAGTCGTTGCATCAGAAATCCCAGTGAATCAAGAATGTAATGACTTTGGCATGCCAGAATGGAAGCTCATGCCACCGGCTAGTTATCCAAAATCTCCACAGGGCGCTTTTTTCCGTAAATTTCCAGTAGCCCCGCTCATCACCAGCCGTGGCTGCACCTTTAACTGTGGTTTCTGCAGCGCTGCAAAATTAAAGGGAAGAATTGTCCGTTTTCGCACTTCCGAGTTGATAACAGACGAGATCAAGCTTCTAAGGGATGACTTTGGAGTCAAAGAAATACAGATCATTGACGATAATTTTGCAGCATCGAAAGAACACGCTTTGTCCGTGTGTGAAAGCATAATTGCCAATGACCTCGTAATGCCCTGGACGTGCCCGAACGGAATCAGGGTGGATACAGTTGATGATGAAGTTGTTGACGCCATGAAGGCTTCCGGATGTTATTCAATCTCTTTTGGATTGGAAACAGGAAGTCGAAAAGAGCTTGAGCGAATGAACAAACGCCTTGACCTCGACAAGGCGGTGAATACTATAAACAGCATTGTAAAGAAGAACATTCAAGTTAATGGGTTTTTTATTCTTGGATTTCCTGGGGAAACGAGGGAGGATATTTATGAAACAATGAAATTGGCCAACGAACTCCCTTTGACGAGGGCGCATTTTATGCTTTTTACACCTCTCCCGGGATGCGAGGCATTCGACAGGATTTCCAAGGAACAGGGGAGCGAGTTCAGGTATGATTCTACTTTTGCCGAGGTCTCCTATGTCCCGGACGGGTTCACGGCTCGTGAATTGAAAAAGCTTCACCGGAAGGCGATAGTGAGATTCTATTCAAGGCCGGAAAAAGCATGCAAGTTGCTACCAGCGCTAAGTTCGCCTGAAAGACTGTACTATTTTGTCAGAAGAGTCGTGTACTGGCTTTGGCGTTCTTGAATCAACATGTCTGAAAACAAAAAAGTTCTGCTTCTGAATCCCCCGTCATGGAAATCCGTATTGAGGGATTATTACTGCTCCACGTCTCCCAAAGCCAACTATTACTGGCATCCCATAGACCTGCTTGCCGTCGCCGCACTCCTCGAGGGCCAAGCCGAGACAAAGATCATTGACGCTGTAGCGTTCAGACTGTCTCCTAAAAGAACATACTCCGTTATTGACGAATTCGACCCTGATACGATATTTGCGCTTGTTTCAACGATTACCAAATCAGATGATCTGGGTTTCATCGAACGGTTGAACAACGGCAGCAGGCGTCTGGTGATCGGCGGTGAAGTGGCGCTTGACCCTGAGTTTGATTTTGAGCGATATCCCTTTGTAGACGGCCTGCTGCTCGATTTTACGTCAAAAAAGGCAGTTGGTTTTCTGACGGGAGGACCACCGGCCGGGCGAATCCGGACGAGAGAACGAACACCCGATGCTCCTTCGATGCACAAGGGTTACTCCATCGGAGTGATGCCGCATGCCGCCCTGAAAGGAGGACGTTATCGGCTGCCGCTCTGGCGTGGAGATTTCTATTCTTTGCTGACTGATTTTGGATGTCCGTTTACCTGTAGGTTCTGTAATTCGGGAAGAAATTCGCTTGGCTTCAAGACTAGAGACATTGATGAAATATCGAAAGAGCTTGAAACGCTGAGGCTACTTGGGGCAAAAAAACTGTATTTGAGGGACATGACATTTGGATCAGACAAAGGACACGCCGAGTCAGTACTTGAACTCCTCGAACCCTACCAGTTTTCTTTGCGCGGTTACCTGCGCGCCGATCTCGTTACTAGAGAGTTTGCCACAAAGCTCAAGAGCGCTGGCTTTGAGATAGCCCAGATCGGGATTGAAAGTCCCTCGAGTGAGACCAGGAGAACGTTGGGTAAAAACATTGGCAACTGCAGGATCACACAAGCTTTCCAGATCCTCCATGACGAAGGCATAAGAGCAGGCGCTCATTTTGTTGTTGGTTTCGCAAGAGAGCCAGCGCATTCGATCAACATGTGTATCCAAATGGCCCGCGATATTGACGCGCTCTATTGCTCGATAAACATTTACCAGCCCCGGCTAGGGATCCAACCCATGCGCTCAAGATCTGACGTCCAAAAGATCATGCTGTCTCTGGGTGCGCAAATACGTATGCTAAGGTATAATGCTAAAAAGTACCTGGATTTCAAGTTGGCGGCGAAAGAGATGGCGAGATAGGGTTCTATGGCAAAAATCTTGATGGTCAAACTCAGATCCGATACTGAGATAAAATACATCCAAGCCGCATCGCCGCCATTGGGTCTCATGTATCTTGCCGCGTATGCGCGGGTTCAGCGCAACAATCGAGATTCCTTCACCATCATTGACGAACGTATGCAAAGGCACACTCTCGAACAGTGGAAGGTTTACGTAAAAGACCTGAACCCGGACTATGTCGCGCTGAGCGCTCTAACTCACGAAGTTGACCGTTTAGAAAAACTCTCCTCCTGGTTCAAGAGCTTGATGCCGCATATACCACTGATTGCAGGTGGTCCCCACATCACGTCCGCCGGCGCAAGGTTACTGGACGAGATGGATATTGATTATCTTATCAAGGGTGAAGGGGAGATCTCGTTTGTAAAACTGCTCAATGCGCTGGATCGAGGTGATTGTTATCCCCAAGAGACGATCAGCGGTCTTGCATTCAAAAATAGGGATGGCTCAATCACCGAGCACCCCCAGAATATACAAGTTCCTGACGTAAACGACCTCCCCTTTCCAGCCTGGGACCTCGTTGACCTGGACGCCTACAGTCAATACAAACGCATGACACCTTCGAACAGCATATCCAGATATGCAGCACTCTTTACATCCAGGGGGTGTCCTTATAGATGTATTTACTGCCACAACATCTTTGCGAAAAAGTTCAGGGCGATGAACGTCGCTCGGATAGTTGACGAAATTGAATTCTTGATCACAGAATACGAGACCCATGACTTTGAGATCTTTGACGACATCTTTAACCTTGATTACGAGCGGGTAATGGGCATCTGCGCCGAAATAAAACAAAGAGGGCTAGAGACTCGGTTCTCTTTTCCAAACGGTATTCGTGGAGACATTCTCGACAAAAGAATCTTGAAAGAACTAAAGTCCGTCGGCACGTATCACATGGCGTTTGCGGTCGAGTCTGCAAATCCTAGGGTTCAGAGACTGATCAAGAAAAACATCAACCTGGAGAAAATCCGGCAAAACATAGCCATTGCCGCCGATGAGGGGATATTTACGTGGGGTTTCTTCATGCTTGGCTTTCCCACCGAGACCAGAAGGGAAATATGGAATACCCTAAAGTTCGCGTTTACGTCTAAACTTCACGGCGCATTCTTTTTTATTGTCATCCCCCACGAGGGAACAGAACTGGCCGCGATGTGCTCGGAAAGGTTCGATGTCGGCAGTTCTTTCGACGCCGACTACCATTTTTCGCAAAGCGTCATCTCGACGCTCAGCGGGTCTGAACTTTCACTTTTGCAGACAATCGCCTTTCTGGGTTTCTTTTTCGATCCCAGGCGCATAATACGTATCCTGAGAGATTACCCCCAGGGCATCGGTGATTTGTTCACGCGATTCAAAGGATTGTCACTTTATATATTTTATGAAAAGCCCAGGCTTGCGATAATAAAATTCCTCAAAGATATACTCCATTAGACCTCCGAGGTTTACAAAATAGCGCCTTTCCAAAGATTCTCT
>Ga0180431_10010607_pt1 | contig 10212 bp, 11 predicted proteins | sample SS_ome_11_FD_132459 | JGI IMG/M metagenome (GOLD analysis project Ga0180431, IMG submission 132459) | Hypersaline lake sediment archaeal communities from the Salton Sea, California, USA - SS_1_MS_1 metaG | ecosystem: Environmental > Aquatic > Non-marine Saline and Alkaline > Hypersaline >... | reverse complement strand
TGTCTATTGAAATCATGATGTTGACAAGATATAGCTCGGGACGACGCTTAAGCATATACTAAATCCTCTTCAATAAATTGCATAATAAATGGATGTATTGAATCAAAGTAGAAAAGATCAACCTTTTTTTTGAAATTTTTTTCTAGAAGTAGCTTCAATTGATATAGCTTATCGAAGCTTTTAACTTTTGATTTTATGAGGATGTCAATATCGCTTTCATCGGTTTGTTCGTCTCGAGCATAGGAGCCATAAAGCATAATATTATCCACATCAAATTCTTTTTTGAGAAGAGTTTTGTTTTTCCTGAGAAAGTCCAAGATGCTTTCTTTTGTTACCGTATCAACTTTCATTTTTTATTCCCAAACTCATAGCTTTTTGCTAAATATTACAAAAATAAGTGCCGCAACAGTGCTTACAAGTGCACCATACAAAAAAGTAGCAGCAGGTGCAATGCCCCCCCAGAGAGTTCCAGCGATAATACTGGCGGGTAATGCAGCAAGTCCTTTGATGGTATGGTACGCGCCAATGCTTGTTCCTTGTTCTTGTCCTTTTGAAAGGTCAGATACAAAAGCTCGCTGGTTTCCGTCCACAATACTGTTTACTAGCCCGTATGAGGCAAAAAGCAAAATATAAATCGGCAGTGAATTAAAAAGAGCAAACCCTGTTGTAGTGACGGCAAAAAGGCCGTATCCAAGTAGGAGTACTTTTTTTCTTCCGATTTTGTCCGAAAGTTTTCCAAAGGGGATCGAAAACCCTGCATAAAAAAGATTAAATAACACATAGAGCGCCAAAGAAATTCCAATAGCTTCTCTGCCGTTTACAAACAGTTGTTGCGCCCTGAGGATAAAAAACATGTAACTGAAGTTTGACAAAGAAAATAGTCCGGCTACGACAAGAAACAACTTTAGTTGTCGAGGAAGTCCGATCAACGTTGCACGAAATGAAATCTGTTTCTTTTCAGCCTTTTTTTCTTTTACAAATAGCAGTGGAATCAATGATGAAAATGCAATGGCGGCTGAAAGAAAAATAATTGTTTTGAATTGTAGTCCAAACCGCCAAAACAACAAAAATGCAAAGATTGAACCAAGAATAGCTCCGGTTGTATCAAGTGCGCGATGAATACCAAAAGCTTTCCCTTTTTGTCGGGGCATTGAGTGTGCAATTATGGCATCTCTTGGTGCATCACGCAGTCCCTTTCCTATTCTTTCAAGTCCGACAAAAATTAAAACATTGTGCCATGCTTTTGAAAGTGCAAGCAGCATTTTAAAAATGGATGAAAGAAAGTAGCCGGAAAAGACAAGCACTTTTCTTTTTCCGGTTTTGTCTGAAATATAGCCAGAAATAACTTTCAGCAAACTAGTGACACTGTCCCGCACGCCACCAATAATACCTATTGCAATACCAGCTCCTCCCAATGATTCTATGAATAGCGGCAAAATGGGAGTGATCATTTCACTACTCAGATCGTTCAAGAGACTTACTATTCCGAGCAGGACAATATTTGAAGAAATTTTGTTTTTTGTTGTCATGACTACCTCTTTTTTTGTTTTTAACTACAGAAGAAAATCATAACAAATTCAAAAATTTGTCGATAGAAAAGAAGAGACCCCCTTCTGGTGAAAACCAGAAGGGGGTTTAGCTGAATTCAGCAGGTATATTGATTGCGGTCAACAGTTAGTTGGTAGCTGCTTCTTTGTAAAGTTCACCAAAGATGTAGTCAGCAACAGAACCATCTTTTTCAGCTCTGTAAGAGAATCCTACCAAGTCACCTTTTTGAGTTGTCTTGCCGTTACCACGAAGGTAGATACCAGGCAAGTTACCGATTTGAGATTCTGCAGGAACATTTCTATACACTCTTGAATCAACACCTGCTACCTTGAACTCCCTAATTTGAAGGTCGGCTTTGATAGCAACGTGTGTGTAAGAGTCGTCAGCAACGTGTACCCAAGCATCTTTCAAGAACACTGTGTAGTCTTTTGTGCGAATGAAGATTTTGATTTTGTCTACAATTCCAGCTTTTTTGACACCAGCAAAGTGAACATTTTGCTCAAATCCAAGTTCATCTGTGAAGACCAAGTACTGGAGCTCTGCATTATTTTCATCTGAAGCTATTTTGAGTCCAGTAACACTGCATTCAACGAGTTTCTTGAAGCTAGCAAACTGGTCTTTGGACATAACCCAATATTCAGTTTCAACAGTTTTGCCGTCAACTTTAAAGTCAAGCTTTGTGCGATCAATCTGGGTGTTCAAGTCAACGTTCATTTTTTTAAGAAACTGATCATTGGCGCTTAATTCTGACTCTCTGTTCAGAACCATGCGTGTTTCAGCTTGGCATCCAGCGAATGCAACCAGCGCGCCTAAAGAGAGAAGAACTTTTTTGTTCAACATATGGTATTTCCCCACATTAAAAAATAATAAAAATAACTACCGCAACAACAAAAAATGGTGAATTCACAGTACAAAAATAGTTTACATGAACCATTTAAAAAAAAAAGAAAAATATTCTCTTTTCAACCTTTTATTCGACAGCAAAAAAAGTTTGTTTTCAGTTTGTCGTTTTCTGGTAGAGGGTAGTTTTGTTTTTGGTTGCTCTATTTTAAATCTGTAATAATTTTTGCTTGCATTAGCTGTTGTGATTGGATGAAAAAAGATTACGATGATAGTTAGATGCTTTGTTGGTTTAAAATAGAGAGGCAAGGTTTTTATGATAGTGGTCAAAGGCCTGAAATATACCTATCCAGGAGCAAATATCGAGACTTTGCAAGGTCTTGATTTTAAAGTTCACAAGGGTGAGATATTTGGTTTTTTGGGGCCCTCAGGAGCTGGCAAGTCAACAACGCAAAATATTCTTATAGGCCTGCTCAAGGGTTATAAGGGCTCCGCTTCCGTCATGGGGAGAGAGGTTAGTGAATGGGGGCAAGATTTTTATGAGCATGTTGGTGTTTCGTTCGAGTTGCCAAACCATTATTTAAAGTTGACTGCCCTGGAAAATTTGAACTATTTTCGTTCTTTGTATTCTGGCCAAACAGTTGATCCTTTTGAGCTTCTTTTCAAGGTTGGTTTGCAGCAGGATGCATGCAAAAGAGTTGCTCAGTTTAGCAAGGGCATGAAGGTTAGGCTCAATGTGGCGCGCAGCTTGATTCATAATCCAAGGCTGTTGTTTCTCGATGAGCCAACAAGTGGGCTTGATCCAGTTAGTGCTCGAAATATAAAAAATCTGATTTTGCAACTTCGCGATCGGGGTATGACTGTTTTTGTTACAACACATAACATGTCGGTGGCAGATGAGTTGTGTGATAGGGTTGCGTTTATTACTAATGGTAAAATTAGCTTGATCGATGTGCCTGATGTCCTAAAAAAACAGTATGGGGCTCGAAAGGTAACTGTTGAGTTTATTAATGCAGAACAAAAAATAGTTTGCCAAGAATTTCCTCTTGATGGTTTAGGGGACAATGAGTCGTTTAAAAATTTGTTGAAAAATGCACGCCGCATTGAAACTATTCACACACAAGAAACAACGCTGGAAAATATTTTCATTCGTGCAACGGGGCAGGAGTTAAACGCATGAATCGTTTATTGTCTGCACTCAAAACAGATATTCTTGTTCAGTTTCGCAATAATCTTTATGCAATTGGCGCAGGAATTTCTGCTATAGTTGCGGTTGCGCTTGCTTTTTTGGTTCGTCCAGATCAGTTTATTTTCGCTGTTCCCACATTGATTCTTTTAACTGTTGGAGGTTCAACATTATTGTACATCATTGGAATGGTTCTTTTTGAAAAAGATGAACGGACACTAGGTGCGGTTGCTATTTCTCCTTTGAGAGTATCCGAGTATCTTTGGTCGAAAATGATTTCACTCAGTTTATTAGCAACGTTGGAAGGGGTTGTCACGATTGTTGGTGCCACCGGGATCAGATTTTTTATGGGGTATGGCATTATCGTTCCTCGTTTGGTTCCTTTATTTTTTGGGATTATGGCAATAGGGATTATTTATTGCCTCGTTGGTCTGATTATGGTTGTTCGCTACGAAAAAATAACGGACGTTTTAATTCCTGTCGGTTTGTTTGTCGGAATTTTACAGCTTCCAGCGCTATACTTTTTAGATTGGGTACAACATCCTCTCTTTTTGCTTATTCCAACAAGTGCGCCTGCAATGCTTATGAGGGGAGCATACACTGATCTTTCTTTTTTTATGTGGATTTATGGTATTGGCTATACGGTAGCGACGATTGTTGGTTTGTGGCTGTTGGCAAAGCGTGCTTTTGTAAAACACATTACAGTGAAAGTGGGGTAGTTGTTATGCAAATAATAAAACACGCACGGTCTCTGATAAAAAAAGATTTCAGGCTTATTTTGCGGGATAGCTTTCTTATTTTTATGTCGTTTTTTATTGTTGTAATCAGTGTTGTGCTTCGTTTTGGTCTACCATTGCTAGACAAGTATCTTGTGCAACGAGAAATTCTTCCTTATTGGAGTATTGCCAGTCTCGCTTCAATATATCCATTAATTATATCTTTTCTGGCTGTTTTTCAAGGATCTTTGATTATTGGCACAATTTTTGGTTTTGCGCTTCTTGACGAAAAAGATGACAATACCCTCAGGGCAATGCTTGTAACGCCTCTCTCTTTTACACAATATATTTTGTTTCGTATTTTTGTTCCGATGATTATTGCGACCGCAACTGTGATAGTTCAAGTTCTTTTTATAGGCCAGGCAATTCTTCCGATTGGTAAATTAATTGTAATTGCAGCAGGGGCCTCTTTTATTGCCCCGATAGCAACATTGTTTTATGCGACATTTGCCCAAAATAAAGTGCAGGGATTGGCGATTGCAAAGTTTGCCGGCCTAGCAGGGTGGATTATTTTAATTGCTTGGTTTGTTTCTGAACCATGGCAGTGGCTTTTTAGTTTATTTCCTCCGTTTTTAGTATGCAAGGCTTATTGGATGGCTTTTGCAGGCAATAATTTCTGGTGGCTTGTGCTTTTGATAGGCATTCTTTTACAGGTTGGACTTATTGCTGGCCTGGTGCATTTATTTAAAAAGCTTGTATACCGATGAAATGTAGTGAGCACAGGGTTTTGAATTATTGGTTTTTTTGGTAGATGCGGAAAAATCTTTTTGAATAAAAAGGAATAGGCCGGATCATGGAATCTTATCCGGCCTCTGTGAATTGGCTTTACTGAATAAATGGCTTGAGAGTTTCTTTTTTTATCTGTTCTTTTACTTTTCCAATTTCTTTTTTGAGACCTTCTTTGATTGTTTTTTTAGTTTTTTCTATTGTCTGTTTAGTTTTTTCTGGGAATTCTTTCACTTTTTCTTTTATTTTCTCTGTTACTGTTTTTTGGGTTTGTTTTATGGTTTCAATGAGGTTGCCAATTATAGATGTATATAGTTTTATTGGTCTGAAAAAGTTATCAACAATGAGGCCTGGAAGCTCTTTGATAATCTGTTTTACAGGGATTTCTTTAACCACCTTAATCTTTTTCCCTTCGGGGAAATTTTCGTCAGAAAAATCTATTTTAGTAGTTGTTATTTTGATCGTTTTTCTGCCAAGTTTTAAAATAGGGGTAATCCACTTCAATTGTTTAGTTATCCCAGTTATTACTTCTTGCAAGTTGCTCATGAGAGGAACAGTTGCTTCTTGCATAGCGATAAAGAGCTCATCAAGGCGTTCTATTCTAGCGCCGCCCTTTCTTTTTAATTCTTTAGCAAGTTTAATTGAGGAATTAATTAAAATTTCTACTTTTTGATTTATCTCATCTAGGCCGAAAAGGTTGAGAAAGAGCTCTCCTATTTCTTTTGCACCTTTTAGCATTGGTGTGATAAGTTTCACTTTTTCTATAATTCCGAACAATGGCTTGGTGAGGCTTATTTTTTTGCGTTTAGGAGCTGGTTTTTCTTCTCCAAAAGGGCCGGGAAGTGTAGGTTGGACTGTTTGTCGTGGTACAAAATATTCTTTTTGTTCTTCAAAAATGGTTGTAGGAATTTGTTGTTGTGGCTCCGGAGAAATTAACCCTGCCGCAGATCCAGGCTGGACTTCAATTAGATCAGCGGCGCTTCTTATTCCGGGTACAATAAAAATATTTGCCGTTAAAATAATAATTAAAAAGGATACTTTCTTCATACTTTTTCCTCAGTAATGGTTATAGATCTTTTAATTCTGGGTACATTTTTATAAGAGCTTGAATTTTAAGGTATGATTTTCGGTGATTTTTTTTAATTTGGTCAAATGGAGCTCTCAGTGCTACCTTTTTTGCGCCGGAGGCTTTTTCGAGCTGCTTGTTGAGCTTGTTGATCTGTTTTTGCATACTTGTAATCGTGATCCTTAGTTTTAAGTAATGCTCAATTACTGTTGTTGCTTTTTCTTTACCTATTCGCATCGCCAATCGCTTTGCTTGAGGAGATTTTTTTAGAGCATCATCAGCAGTCTTTATGATTATTTTTGTTACAACGCTTCGTGTAATGACCTGAGTTGCGCCGATTGCTGCAATAACAACAGCCACTAAAGCGATTTTTTTCATGAAAGTCTCCTTTTTTTGTAAAGTCCCTTCTTTTTTAAGGTTATATATATCGACGAGCTAAAATCAATAAAATTTCTATTTGGGGCGCTTTTTGCGTGGTGCCGCATCTACACCTTTTATAAGTTGATATAAAGATGCTTTCTCTTGTTTTTATCTTGCTCAGGCGTACAATAAATTGAAAGTAGGTGTTTTGTGTCGATTTTAAGGGGCCTATATGTCTATAGCGTGGATGTTTGCAAAAATCTTTTCGTTTATTTATTTCTTTTTAGTTCCTTTTTCGGTATGTGCCAAAATGCAAACAGTGAATGTGCCCGAAGGGGTGCTTGTATCATCAGGTCTCAATCCGCAGTTTATTGCAAAGTGTGCTCTATTTTTGGCTGCTCTTCTGCTTTGGACTACATTTGTTGGGAAATTGTTCAAGATTATATTCCGTCTTCCAGTTATTGCTGGTCAAATTATAGGTGGAGTGCTTCTTGGGCCCTCTTTGCTTGATATCAAAGGTCGAGCCATTTTTTCAATTCCTTTTGTTTCTTTTGATTGGGTGACGAACGTTCGGTATCTCTTGCCGTCATCTGATATGTTTATCATTTTCGTTCTTTTGCTTTCTTCAGTTTTTACGGTTCCTTATTTGTTGTGGATAGCTGGACACGAAACGGATATTAAAGACATTCTGAATGTTGGAGTTACTGCCGTTTCGGCAGGTATTTTGGGGGCGGTTGTTCCAATTGTGATGGTCTCAGGTGGATTTTATTGGTTTCTTTATGGTGGAGGGTTTGCCTTGGTGCAGTCTCTAGGCCTGGGGCTCGTTTTTGCTGCTACTAGTGTATCGATTCCAATTGCGATGTTTTTTGCTAAAAATAAAATGCATTTGCGTGTTTCTAAAGCGACCCTGGGCGCTGCGGTTATAGATGATATTGCCGCTGTTATTGTATTGTCACTTTTCCTTATTTGTCTTCAGGGTGGCACCTTAGGTGAATCGTGTGGGGTAGAGGTTGGGCCTCATGCTGGTGGAATTGCGCAAGCTGTTGTTTATATGGTTGTTTCTTTTGCAGTCATATTTTTCACCGGTTATTTTATTATTCCTCCGCTTATTCGGCTTTTCCATAGATTGAAGCTTTCACATCTTATTGCACCCATCGCAAATGGTGTGATGTTTTTATATTTTTCTTTTGCCGAATTGGTAGGTGGGCTTTCTGGAATCACTGGAGCTTATTTTGCCGGTCTTTTTCATAGAATGGGTGACAAGCGGCACCAGGCAGAAAAAGTTATTTCCCCTTTTGTGACAGCTGTACTGTTGCCCCTTTTTTTGGGTTCAATCGGATTGCAGGTTGATATTACAATTTTGAGATCTTCTCAGTGGTGGAGCGTTCTCTTGCTTCTATTTCTGGCTGTCTTTTCTAAACACGTTGCCTGTTTTATGGCGATTGGTTTAAGTAATATTTTTGGGAGACGAGGTAAGAATAAATGGACATTGCTCGAAGGCTTTTTGTTTGGTTCTTCGATGTCTGCTCGTGGTGAGGTGGGACTGGTTGTTGCAACTATTTTGCATGGAGCTCGTGTTTTGACGCACGATTTGTATGTCATGTCGGTTATTGTTATTGTGCTTTCATCAGTAATTTCACCCATTTTGCTGTCTTTAGGATTTTCCGTTTTTGATGCTCGAATAAAAGATGGAGCAAAGCCAGGTGAGTATATTCTCAACATTGGCCTTTTCAAGGTAATAGGGTCAACTCAGATGTTTAATATTATCGTGGGAAGGATTGAGGCGTTGCCAGCATTTAAAAATACAAACATTCAGATGAGTGAGGGACGCAAAATCGTCAATATTGAAGGGCACAATGTAAAAATCATACTCTCTCCAAATGAGGGAATAATTTTTGAGGGGGACAAGAAGAAAATCGAGCGTATCCTAGATGAGGTTAAAAGGTCAGTAAGTGCTGAGCTGGAGGTCATTCGGGCTAACTAGATGCCGATAATAGGCGTCTCCTTTACAAAAATAGCTTTTTTTACGATACTATAGTTGAAATAAGATGATTAAATGGTCAAAAAATGATCGCGTGTCGATCGTAAGAGATGAGGGACAATTGTGAAAAAGGATATTCATCCGGAATTGTTTGACGTTAAGGCTATTTGTACGTGTGGTGCGACGTTTGAAACCCGCTCTACTTCAAAGGCTATCAAAACGACATTATGTTCAAAATGCCATCCCTTCTACACGGGTGATCAAAAGTTTGTTGATACTGCCGGTAGAATCGAGAAATTCCAAGCTAAGTACAAGAAATTTAAAAAAAATAAGAAGTAGTTTTGCAAGGGTTCACTGAGCGATGTTTAACCAGTGGGAAGAGCTTCGTAGTCGCTGTGATGAGTTGACCAAAAGGTTGACAGATCCGGCTTTGAAGAGCTCGGAGCGTCACAATTTGCAAAAAGAGCTTTCTAGTCTTTCTACCCTTTTGGCCGCATACGATGAAGTTCAGGCTATCAATTCCGAAATTGAAGAGAACAAAGACCTCTTGGAGGCAAACGTGGATGAGCAGATGGTTGAGCTGTATCAAGAAGAGATTTCTGGCCTTGAACGTGAGCTTAAGGTGAAACAGGATCAACTTGATAGTTTGATGTATCCACCAGATAAACATGATGATAGGTCGGTTTTTCTCGAAATACGCGCGGGAACAGGTGGCCAAGAGGCGGCGTTATTCGCCGCTGATTTATTGAAAATGTATACCAACTATGCTTTGAGTAAAGGTTGGCGTGCTGAGGTTGAAGGTTCTAGTTCTACAGATCTTGGTGGCTTTCGTGAGGTTGTTCTGCACATTAAAGGAAAGGATGTGTATGGACATCTAAAGGGCGAGTCTGGTGTGCATCGTGTTCAGCGAGTTCCTGCAACAGAGGGTTCTGGTCGCATTCACACATCAACGGCTACGGTTGCGGTTTTGCCAGAGGCTAAGGAGGTTGATGTCTCTATCAATCCAGCCGATTTGCGCATTGATGTGTTCAGGGCAAGTGGCGCTGGGGGTCAGCATGTTAATACCACAGATTCTGCGGTGCGAATTACGCATGTCCCGACAGGCGTTGTCGTCTCTTGCCAAGATGAGCGTTCGCAGCATAAAAATAAGGCAAAGGCGATGAAGCAGTTGCAATCAAGGCTTCTCGTTGCCCAGATAGAAAAGCAGCAAGCTCAGATGAGCAAGATGCGCAAAACTCAGGTTGGCACAGGTGGGCGTTCAGAAAAGGTGCGGACGTACAATTATCCACAAAATCGTGTGACTGATCATCAAGTAAATTTGACGCTCAAAAAATTGGATATGGTGATGGAAGGACAGATGGACGAAATAGTTCAGGCGTTGCGAGAGCAGGATAGAAAAATGCGCAGAGTAGCATCTATTTTAGAGCGTTTCAAATAAATCCCCAGTCATCTATACTCTTTCTTTTCTTTATTTTTTTTCCATCTATTGTTTTTTGGGGTTTTATCTTTTCTGAGGTTATATTCTTTTTCTCTTGTTGTTTTTTCTTTTTTTCGAGTTTGTTCAAAAGGTCTTTGATCATGCGGTCATTTTTGAATATGTTCTTTTGTGATTTCCCGCATTTTTTTTTATTTTCATTGGATGAGAATAGGCTTTTAAAGCTTGACTGAAGAGAGAACCACTTATTTTTAAGACATTCCATGCCTTTTTTTAATTGATTTTCTATTCTAG
>Ga0180431_10010606_pt1 | contig 10213 bp, 9 predicted proteins | sample SS_ome_11_FD_132459 | JGI IMG/M metagenome (GOLD analysis project Ga0180431, IMG submission 132459) | Hypersaline lake sediment archaeal communities from the Salton Sea, California, USA - SS_1_MS_1 metaG | ecosystem: Environmental > Aquatic > Non-marine Saline and Alkaline > Hypersaline >... | reverse complement strand
GTTCCCCGCATGTGCCGTGTCAGAATTCGTGTCAAGCCTGCGCGTCAAGGTTTTTGAAGTCGGCCCACGAATCAGATTCACGAACACTGCAGGGAAGTCGGGGGCGAACCATATTCAATTGTGCTCTCTACCTATTGCAGGGCGCGTGCCAGGAATGCCGGCGTCCGGCCGTGAAGGCCGTTTGCGGTTTGGGTGAATTCCTCGTTCGCGTTTACAGAGAGAAGTCGGTCGTGAAATGGGCGATTCTTGACTTTCCTCAAACCTGTCGGAACGCCTTCCGGTGGGGCGCAGGACGCCATCTCCGGGGACGAACGGTATCCGCCGCCGGTGGGAAATGGAAAAAAGGCCCGGAAGAGCCGGGAAAGTGGGGGAGATGACCCGACCGGCCACTCTCGGCTGCGAAACCCGCCTCGTGCCTGTTGCGTAGGAGGGCCATGTCTGTTAGTGTGTTGCGCGGCGCGCAAGGAAAGGACGAATACGGCTTGATACGAACCGTGGATCTCTGCAGGTACTATGGGAGCGGCCCTCAGGAAGTACGGGCGGTGGATCGTGTGAATTTCGCCGTGGAGCAGGGTGGATTCCTGGGAATCGTGGGGGCCTCCGGATCGGGGAAGTCGACGCTTCTGAATCTCCTGGCGGGGCTGGACTCCCCGACGGCGGGCCGGGTCGAAATCGATGGCACGGCGTTGAGCGATCTCACGCGAAGAAACCTTGCAGCCTACCGAGCACGCCGCGTCGGCATCGTTTTCCAGTCTTTCAATCTGATGCCCCATTACACGGCCGCGGAGAACGTGGAGCTGGCCCTCTACTTCACCGACATCGCCAAAGGGGAACGCCGCTCGCGCTCCCGCGACATCCTGGCCCGCCTGGGGCTCAGGGATCGCCTGACGCATCGGCCCGCCGACCTTTCCGGCGGAGAGCAGCAGAGGGTGGCTCTTGCCCGCGCTCTGGTCAAGGAGCCTCACGTTCTCTTCGCGGACGAACCGACGGGGAACCTGGACCGGAAGAACTCCGAGGACATCGCCGGTCTTCTGACCGAGCTGAATGGGGAGGGGCTCACCATCGTCCTGGCCACCCACGACCTCGATATGGCGCGTGTCTGCGCCCACCGCATGGTGCAGATGGAGTACGGGCGGTTGGCGGAAGGCACGGCCGATTCTCAAGGGCCGGGAGACCGTCGATGAACACGAGGGATCTTCTCTCCATCGCGATCGGCAGTCTTCAGCGGATGAAACTCCGGACTTTCCTCACGGTCTCCGGCGTCATCATCGCCATCGCTGCTTTCGTGGGCATGTTGTCCTTCGGCGCCGGCATGCAGCAGAGCATATCGAAAGATTTCGACGAGCTGGGACTCCTGTCCACGATCCAGGTCTTCTCCTCAAGCAACGGCGATGCGTCCGACTCCACCGCCGCTCGGATTCTCGACGATGAAACAGTCGGCCGTCTCGCACAGTTGCCGGGAGTCAACCTGGCGTATCCGCTCGATGCGTTCCAGGTCACGGTGTCCCTGGCGGACACGCAGGTGAACGTGAGTGCCCAGGCGCTCTCGGGTGCCGCGGCGGGAACGAAATTCTACTCGCGTCTGGCGGCCGGAACGCCGTTCACTTCCGACGATGCGCGTGAGGCCCTGGTCACGTCGCGGTTGCTCGAGCGGCTGGGACGCGTGGACCCGGATTCCCTGGTGGGGAAACCGGTGGTTGTTTCGGCCGAGATTGCCAGCCTGGACAGTGGTTTGGTTCACATGTTCCGCGACGCGGACCCCGAAGGCGCCCGACGGCTGATGGACGTATTCCTTCCCGGACGCGGCGACCGGAGTGAGGCAAAGGAAATCCTGCAGGCCGAGATGACGAGCGCTCTTCAACGGTTCCTGAACGGTTACATGAGAGCGAATGCGGTGGTGACGGACACGCTGATCGTGCGCGGTGTTCTGGATGACCGCATGGGCGGGCCCTGGAGAATTAAGCCGCTTCTGGTTCCGGTAAGAACAGCTCGACGACTCTCGCCGGGGGATTTTGGCAGCAGTCCTGCGAATCTCTTCGCCTACCTGAACAGCGGTGCGCGCATCGAGCTTGGTGGGGAAGAGGGGAGCAGGAACTACCCCCATGTGACGCTCAACCTTGATTCGCGTGCGGATCCGAATGTGGTGGCGGACACGCTCGAGGCAATGGGATTCCGCGTGTTCAGCTATGCCCGCGAGTTTCGCGAAATGCGGAAGTTCTTCCTCTTCTTCGACATGGCACTCGGGGTAGTGGGGTTCATTGCCCTCGTGATTGCCTCCCTTGGAATCGTCAACACTCTGGTCACCTCGATTGTGGAGCGCAGGCGCGAGATTGGTATTCTCAAATCGCTGGGCGCGGACGAGGGTTACATCCGGGTTCTCTTCCTTGTGGAATCCGGTACGATCGGCGCGCTGGGTTCCGGCATCGGGATTGTGTTCGGATGGCTGATCACGAGGGTCGCCTCGGTGGCCTCCCGGATCTATCTGAATCGCCAGGGGCTCCCGGACATGGACCTCTTTGCCCTGCCGATCTGGCTGATCCTGGTCGGCTTTTTCTTCGGTCTGGGCGTCAGCATTGCGGCCGGCCTCTATCCGGCTGCTCGGGCCGCCGCAGTCGATCCTGTGGAAGCGCTTCGGAGTGACTAGAAGATAAGAGACGCAACGCACCAGAGCCCCGATTTGTTCTGTAATCGTATATGATTATAAGAGGTTAGGAGAGTGAGGGTTTTTTCAGCAATTCGATTTAATCAAATGCTTGACTTAATCAATCAATTGATTTATACTGGGTGTGTGGGCGTGGATCAGTCAAGGTTGGCCGACCTGCAGGAGGCGGTTCGATGAGCGGCACCCGGCCGGGTGGTCGCAGGCGTAAAGAAGATGAACCCGGTGCATTCCGGCGTTTTCTTGAGGGAATCCCTTCTGATCTCGAGGCGCCCCCTTCCGGTAGTCCACCGGGCCGGATTCTCCGGTCCGCCCGGGCACTGTTCGCCCGTCACGGTTTCGATTCGACAAGCACGCGCGCGATCGCCGAAAAGGCCGGCGTCAATCAGGCGATGATCCATTACTACTTCGGAACCAAGGGGCGGCTGTATCGGCGAGTGATCTCGCTGGAGATCCTCGACGTCTTTCGCTCCATCTCCGGCGAACTCGAAACGGAAGATCCGCCGGACGCGATCGTGGTGCGGATTCCGTTGGAGATTATGGGCCAACTCCGCAGTGATCCCGTGCGGCGGAATCTCCTTCGGCGAGAGATCGGCCAGGGCTCGGAGCACGCAGGACAGGCGGTGATCGCCATGCGTGAGTATGGTCCGCGAGGGTTTCGGAGTTTGCTGACGGCTCTGCTGGAGGCCGGTCAACGTGAGGGTCGATTCCGGTCCCTTCCCGCGAATGCCGTTCTCCCGTTTCTGCTCAGTGTGGCCTATGGATCGATGATGCTGGAGCCGCTTTTCGAGGTCGTATTGGGCCGGAGTGTCGAGGAAGAAGACGTCTGGAACGCGCGCGTGGAGACATTTGAGGCTCTTCTGCGACATGGGCTGCTGGTTGGGGAGAAGGAATCATGAAAGACATCCGACACCTGAGGTGTCTCGGCGCCGTACTTCTGTGGTGCGTGGGGTGGGGGGTGGCCGCGGAGGACGGACGAGCCTCCGATGTCTGGACATTGGAGCGCTGTGAACGGGAGGCCCTGGTCAGGTCCCATGAAGTTGGGGTCGCCGCGTATCGTCTCCAGCAGGCGGAGGCAAGTGCCGACGAAGCCGAGGCCGTCCGGAGGCCGACGCTGTCGGCCTCCGGCGCCTACACGTACACGAGCGAGACGATGGAACTTGGTCTTCCCGCACTGGGGACGTTCAACCTTCCCACGATTCGTTTCGGTGACGGGAACGTATACGACCTCGGCCTGGTCGCGAGCGTTCCCCTTTTCACGGGAGGCGCCCTTCGAAGCAGGGCGCAGGCGGAGCGGGCCGCGTCCCGGGCGGCGCGTCACGATCTCGCCGCCGACAGCCTTCAGGTGGTACACGAGGTTCGAACCGCCTACTTCAGAGCCCTTGGGGCCAAGGCGCAGGCGGATGCAGCTCGCGTGGCGGAGGACCGTCTTCGCCGTCACGTCACAGATCTGGAAGCGGCAATCGAGATCGGTGCCGCGGCGGAAGAAGCTCGTATCCAGGCCCTCTCACGCCTCCGCCAGGGAGAGCAGAGGCGGTTGCAAGCCGACCTCGGGGCGTCGGTCGAAACGCTGAATCTCGGCAGACTCGTCGGTCGGCCGGGAGAGGAACCGGACCTGCTGGACAACCTCAGGCGACCGCTCTTCCTGCACGAGCCGTTCGTGCGGGGAGACAGCGTCGATGGTCGGCCGGAGTTGGCGGCGTTTGACGAGCGAATTCAGCAGAGCGAGAGGTTGGCCGGGGCAGCGAGGGGGGCGTATTTCCCGACCCTCTCGGCGCAGTTGAGCTACCATCATGCCAAGCCCGGCGTGGATCTGATTGCCGACGAATGGATGCAATATGCAGCGGCGGGGATTGTCCTCTCGTGGCCGATCTGGGATTGGGGCGCCCGTGCTCAGCGGGTCCGCGGTGCGCGCGTTGCTGGTCGTGTCCTGGAGGAACAGAGGGCGCTATTGCACGACGCGCTGCGAAACAACCTGGCCGTCGCCCTATCCGCCCTGGCGTCGGCCCGGGAGCAGGCCGCGAAAGTGGGCGAACGCGCGGAACTCGAACGCCGCCGTCTGGAACTGGTAAAGGGGCGATACAAGAATGCGGCTGCCACGGAGAGCGAACGGCTCGACGCCGAAGATGATCTGGCCGCGGCAGAGATGGATCTCGCCGCCGCCACGGCGCACGTCCGGTTGGCCGAGGCGGATGTGTTGTACGCCCTTGGACAATAGAGCGATGGAGACGAATACAGGGAACGATCTTCTGGACCCATGAGTGATGGAGACGAAGATGATGCGCTTACACAGAGTGGGGGGGAGGACGATCTGCCGGTGGATCGCTCTATTCCCCTTCGTGATTCTGGTGGCGATCGCCGGTTGCAGAAACGGGCGGAACGGTCCCAATCCGTCCGGAACCCTCGAAACCACCGAGATTGATCTCGGTTCACCTCTGGGAGGCCGGGTTCTCGATGTTCGTCCTGGGCTGGGGGATCGTGTGTCGGTGGGGGATACACTGGTTCTCTTCGATGTGGAGCTGATCGAGCTCCAGCGGGCGCAGGCCGAGGCCAATCGAAGGAGCATCGAGGTGCAGCGCGATCTGGCCGAGGAAGACCTTCGGCAGGCCGAGCGGAATCTCGATCTGGCCGAGACCACTCTCCGTCGTCTCCAATCTCTCCTGGAGCAGGGAAGCACAACCGGGCAGCAGGTCGACGATCTCACGGCGAAGAGGGACGTGGCTGCGATCCAGGTGTCGGCCGCCAGACAACATCTCGGACTTTTCGAGGCCGAAGAGGCCAAGCTCGTTGCGGCGCTTGCCGTGTTCGATCGTCAGCTGGAAGACGGGATCCTGGTCTCTCCGGCATCGGGCACGGTCCTTGTCCGGGCCGTGGAGCCCGGGGAGATCGCCCTCCCCGGCGCAACGGCCCTCAGAATCGCGGATCTGTCCGAACTGGAACTCCGGGTCTTCCTCTGCGAGGAGAACCTGGATCTTGTACACCTGGGTCAACGGATGCCCGTTCTGGTGGACGCGCTGGAGGGTGAGGCACTCGAGGGAACGGTGGCCTGGATCAGTGATGAAGCCGAATTCACACCGAAGAACGCACAGACACGAAACGCACGGGCCCAGCTGGTCTACGCCGTCAAACTCCGAGTTGGGAATCCTGACGGGCGTCTCCACATCGGGATGCCGGCCGAAATTCGGCTCTAACGCGCGGTGAAAACTATGGGCGAGGAACCCGCCGCCATTCGGTTTTCCAATCTGAAGAAGCGCTACGGCAACGTGAGGGCGCTGGACGGACTTGCGCTGGACGTTCGGCGTGGGGAGGTCTTCGGGCTTATCGGACCCGACGGATCGGGGAAGACCACGGCGATGAGGATCGGGTGTGGCCTGGTTGTTCCGGACACCGGGTCCGCCGAGGTCGCCGGTTTCGATTGCGTCCGCCAATCCCGGGCGGTGAAAGAGCATCTGGGGTACATGCCGCAGCGCTTCAGCCTGTATCCGGATCTCACCGTATCGGAGAATCTCCGGTTCTTTGCGGACATGTTTGAGGTCTCTGCAGCCGAACGTGTGAAGCGGCAGGCGGAGCTGATGGAATTCAGCGGTCTGGGGCCATTCTTGAATCGCCGAGCCGGCGCTCTCTCGGGAGGAATGAAACAGAAACTGGCACTGTGCTGTACGTTGATCCACACGCCCGACGTCCTGGTCCTCGACGAGCCCACGACTGGCGTGGATGTCGTCAGCCGGAGAGAGTTCTGGAACATCATCCGTGGACTTGCTTCGGACGGATTGGCCCTTCTTGTCAGCACGCCCTACATGGACGAGGCCATGCTTTTCGACCGCGTGGTTCTCATGCACCGGGGGCGCGCGATTGCCGAAGGGACTCCTCGGGCCGTGACGGAACGCTTTGAAAGGCGACTGCTGGAGATCAAGGGACCGGGGATCCGGGAAGCCCGAGAGCGGCTTCTGGCGGCGGACCTGCCGGCGGTCGAGGTGCACCGCTTCGGAGATCGACTGCATGTTGTGCATGATTCGGAGGAGCAGGAAGCGGCCCTCGCGCGCCATCTCTCGGGCATCAACGTTGGGGTCGCGCCCATCCGCCCGGATATCGAGGATGCCTTTGTGGGGCTCGTGAGTGCGGAGCGGGAGGCATCCGCATGAACGCCTTCGATGGACATGCGGCCGCCCCAGGATCGGACGCGTCTTCCGGGTGCGAGACGCACAATCCGGGGACGTGTGCCGTTCTGGCGGAGAATCTGACTCGCCGCTTCGGCGATTTCACGGCCGTCGATCACATCCAGCTGGCCGTGGAGAGGGGAGAGATCTTCGGATTTCTCGGCGCCAACGGGGCGGGGAAGACCACGGCCATCCGTATGTTCTGCGGTCTGCTACAGCCCACGGAGGGGGACGGGTGGGTGGACGGGATCTCCGTCCGCGAGAACCCGGAGCGGATCAAACGTCGCATCGGATACATGAGTCAGAGGTTCAGCCTCTATGAGGACCTGACCGTTGAGGAGAATCTCTCGTTCAGCGGGGGCATCTACGGTCTGGGACGGCGTGCCATCGCCGAACGAGGGAGTGAATTGCTCGGGCGGCTCGGACTGGATGCCCACCGCCGCCGGATTACCGGTTCGCTTCCGCTGGGGTTCAAGCAGCGGTTAGCGCTCGGTTCGGCCGCACTTCATTCCCCCGGAATCCTGTTTCTCGACGAACCCACGGGCGGCGTCGACCCTCTGGCCCGGCGCCAGTTCTGGGACCTCATCTACGAACTGGCGGACGGCGGGACCACCGTTTTCGTGACGACGCACTACATGGACGAGGCCGAGTACTGCGGCCGCGTCTCCATCATGATCCAGGGGAAGATCATGGCGCTCGGTTCCCCGGAGGATCTTAAGCGGCAAACCGGAGCGAAGAGCATGCAGGACGTATTCCTCAGGGTGGTGGAAGGATGAAGCGCGTGCTGGCGGTGGCGCGCAAGGAAACGTATCACATTCTCCGTGATCCGCGGAGTCTCGCCGTGGCCGTGGTCATGCCCATAATGATGGTATTGTTGTTTGGATACGCCATCAACATGGATCTGGCAAACGTACCGGTCGGGATTCTGGATCAGGACCGGAGTCCGGCGAGCGCCGATTTCATCACGAGGATGACGTCCGGCGACTTCATTCTGGAGGTCGCGCGCCTGGGCGCCCGGGACGAAGTGGAACCCGGATTTCGCAGGGGATTGTTCCGGGCGGTGCTGGTGATTCCTCAAGGTTTCGGCGAACGCCTGGTGTCGGAACCACTGTCGGAGATCCAGATTCTCATCGACGGGGCGGATGCGACGACGGCGGCCGCCGTGGACAACTATCTCAAGGCCGTGGTGGGGATGGTGAATCTGGATCTCATGGTGAGGCAGGGGAACGCTCGATTCCGGTCTCAGGAACTCCGTTCCCGTGTCCTGTTCAATCCGGAACTCGAAAGCTCCCACTTCGTCGTCCCGGGTTTGGTGGCGGTGGTCCTGATCATGATCTGTGCGCTCCTGACCAGCATTGCGATCACACGGGAAAAAGAAACCGGGACGATGGAGCAGGTTCTCACGACACCGCTGGCTCCCCGTCAGCTGGTTCTCGGAAAGGTCCTGCCCTACCTCGTCATCGCGTCGGTGGACGCCGCGCTGGTTCTGGCCGTGGGTAACCTGATCTTCGGTGTGCCCATGCGGGGCTCCTGGTGGCTGCTGGCCGGGTACAGCCTGATCTATCTTCTCATCGCGCTGGCGCTGGGGCTGTTGATCTCCGCCGTTACGAAGACGCAGCGGGTGGCGATGATGATCGCGCTGGTGACCACTCTGCTCCCAACGCTGATCCTCTCCGGGTTCGTGTTTCCTCTGGCCAGCATGCCGCTTCCGTTGCGAATGATCGGCCGGATCATTCCAGCCACCTACTTTCTGGAAGTCATCCGGGGTATTATGTTGAAGGGGAGGATGTGGTTCCCCGTCCAGGGTGGGGTCATGCTGGGAATGGCGGTCCTTCTCCTGGGCATGGCGGGCCGGCGCTTTCGAACGAGACTGGAGTAAATCGCGTGGTCCGCTCGGTTCTCTATCTGGTGCAGAAGGAATTCCGGCAGGTCTTTCGCGACCGGACACTGCTTCGGGTGATTCTGATTGTCCCGATCGTGCAGATCTTCGTTCTGGGATACGCGGCGAACACGGATCTCAAGAACGTCCGGCTCTCCGTACTGGATCAGGATTCGAGCCGCGACAGCCGCTCCCTGGCCGATGCATACTACGCCTCCGACGTGTTTATCCCGGGCCCGCGCGCGTCGTCCCCGGCGGAGCTCCAGAATCTTCTTCTGGAAGGACAAACGGATGTCGGGTTGTGGATTCCGAGGGGGTACGCAGCGACGTTGCTGACGAGTGACGCCGTCGCCGTCTCTATGACATTCAACGGTCAGAACAGCAGCGCCGCCGGCCGGAGTGTAGGCTACGCAAGCGAGATCGCCCTTCAGGAAGTCGGTCGGTACCTGGAGTCGGCGGCCCTCGCGCAACCCGACCTTGCACGCCGGGCCCGGCGGATTGAATCGTCCTCCCGCTTCTTCTATAACCCCGAACTGCGAAGCCAGCACTATATGGTGCCGGGGATCGTGGTCCTCCTGATCACGATCATCTCCGCCCTGCTGACGGGCGTGGCGGTGGTGAGGGAGCGGGAGATCGGCACGTTGGAGCAGCTGATGGTGAGTCCTCTCACGCCCGGCCAGTTGATTGCGGGGAAGACCATCCCGTTTGCCCTCATTGCTTTCTTCGAGTTGACCTTCGCAACGACGGTAGCCGTGCTCTGGTTCAGGCTTCCCCTCGAAGGGTCCGTGCTGCTCCTCGGTGTTGCGGCCGCGATCTACCTGAATGTAACCCTGGGCGTTGGACTGCTGGCGTCCACGGTCTCGTCCACGCAGCAGCAGGCGATGTTCACGATGTGGTTCTTCCTGGTGTTCGGGATTCTGATGAGCGGATTCTTCTACCCGATTGAGAACATGCCGCGCGAAGTTCAGTGGCTGACCTACCTGAATCCGCTGCGGTACATGATGAGTATGGTCCGCGGGATCTTCCTCCGAGGATCGGGCGTGGTGGATCTCGCACCCGACCTTGCCCGGCTGGCCATCATTGGAGTCGTGACCTTCGCCGGCGCGGCGCTGAGGTTCCAGAAGAGACTTGGGTAGGGCATTGGACGAAAATAGACAATAGACAATAGACCGAAATGGTGAAGTCGTCAGGTTCTCCACGATGCCTTTTTCCAGGATCGGGGGGGACGTGGAAAGGACCCATTGCGATAGAGAAGCAGAGAAGCGGACCGAAACGGAAGGGGCTGAGTGGTTGTCCATGATGCGGTTGTCCGCATCTGTTTCTCTGTTTCTCGGCTTCTCCGTTTCTCTGCGGGGAACCTAAACAGAAAATGGGAGCCAAGTGGCTCCCATTTTCTGTTTAGGTTCCCCGCATGTGCCGTGTCAGAATTCGTGTCAAGCCTGCGCGTCAAGGTTTTTGAAGTCGGCCCACGAATCAGATTCACGAACACTGCAGGGAAGTCGGGGGCGAACCATATTC
>Ga0180431_10010605_pt1 | contig 10213 bp, 7 predicted proteins | sample SS_ome_11_FD_132459 | JGI IMG/M metagenome (GOLD analysis project Ga0180431, IMG submission 132459) | Hypersaline lake sediment archaeal communities from the Salton Sea, California, USA - SS_1_MS_1 metaG | ecosystem: Environmental > Aquatic > Non-marine Saline and Alkaline > Hypersaline >... | reverse complement strand
GATATAAAACGGGAAGGCGGGGATGTCACGATTGTCGCGCTGGGAGCCATGGTACACAAGGCGCTCGAGGCGGCTGATGCGCTCCGGAAAGAGGGTGTCAGCGCAGAGGTCGTGGATCCGAGAACCCTGCTGCCCCTGGACGAGGATATAATACTGTCATCAGTAAAGAAGACGGGAAGGGCCGTGGTCGTTCACGAGTTTCCCGTTCACGGAGGATTCGGAGGAGAGATAGCGGCGCTCCTGGCGGACAGGGGCATTGAATACCTGGACGGCCCTGTCAAGCGGGTCGGCGGAAGGTTCTGTCCCATACCTTCCTCGTTCGAGATGGAGGAGTACTACCTCCCGAGCGTCGAACGGATCGTGGATGCGGTTAAAGAGACACTCGTGTGGTAGGAGGAAGCCATGGTCAGTGAAATAAAAGTTCCCGAAGCCGGGTTCAATATTCCGGAATGTACGGTCATAGAATGGAAGAAGGACGTCGGCGAGCCCGTGCAGGAAGGGGAGACGGTCGTAGCGCTGGAGAACGACAAGCTCTCCGTCGACGTACCCGCTGAGATTTCGGGAATGCTTCATGAAATACGCTGCACGGCGGGGGAGACGGCGCAGGTGGGATCCGTGCTAGGAATCATATCTACTGATCGGGAGGGTGCGGAAGCCTCTGTGCTAGGAATCATATCTTCTGATCGGGAGGACGCGGAAGATCGAGGACCCCTGGTTGAAAGTGAAGTGAATGCCGGAGAAAAAACGGAAGCCCCGTCCGCCCCCGCTTCACGAGCGGCCGGCACGGAGAGCGGGGCCCGGGAGATTAAGGCGTCACCTGCGGCCAAGATATTCGCGAAGCGCGAGAACGTGGACCTCGCGGACATGGAACGGGGAAGCGGACCCGGAGGAAGGATCGTCAAGGGTGATGTGATCTCGCATATCGAGCGTGCAGGTAAAATGAGAGCATACGCGGATTCCGGGCGAGCGGATGATACGGGCGATGAAGAGAAAATCCCCTTTACCGGATGGAGGGGCATAATCGCGGAGCGGATGACCAGAAGCGTGAGGGAAGTTCCGCAGTACTTTCAGTGTATAGAGGCCGACATAACCGATCTCGCGGGCACGGTTCGCCTTCTGAGGGAACGGGACGACCTTCCGAGAATCACGTATCTTCCCTTTCTGATCAAGGCGATCGTCGCGGGTATGGATCTCGTGCCCGCGGTCAATGCATACGTTTACGAAGACGGATTTGTATTAAAGAAAACCGTAAACGTCGGGGTTGCCGTGGACCTGGGTGAAAAGCTGGTCGTTCCGGTGGTGAAAAACGTGCGTGTGAAGTCCGTCGTGGGGATAGCCCGGGAGATAGGCGACCTGGCTGAACGCTCGAGGAAAGGGCTCCTCGAAGCGAAAGAAACCGAGAACGGAACCGTGACCGTGACGAATGTCGGGGTATACGGCATACATACGGGCATACCGATCATACTGCAGCCGCAGGCCGCCATCATATCCATGAACACCATACGGGAGGTTCTTCGGATGGACGGGGACACGGTTGAAAAAAGAAAGGTGATGATGCTGGGAGCGAGCTTCGATCACCGGGCCGTCAACGGAGGCCCGGCCGCGAGGTTCATGCGGGAGGTCAAGGCGAACCTCGAGAACCCCCACCTTCTTTTGATAAACATCGGCCTGGATACTACGGGAGGAAATACATGAAATTGTCGAACGACGATCTGAAGCAGGTTCTCTACTGGATGGTTATGGGCAGGAGGATCGAAGAGCGGGTGACCGTTCTGATAAAAGAGGGAAGGCTCAGGGGCCATCACCATCCCGGTATGGGCCAGGAAGCCGCGAATGTCGGCGTCACCTATGTATTGAAGGAAGACGATTATGTTTCCACGATGCACAGGGGAAAGAACCCGGAGCTCGTCAAGGGCATGGGGCTCAAGGAACTCATGGCCGGATACTTCGCGAAGAAGGAAGGCCTTTCAGGCGGACGGGCGCCCACCGGTTCGCACATGTACGGCGATTTGAAGAAGGGTATCGTTCCCTATCCGGGGATAATAGGATCCACGATTCCGGTCGCAACCGGGGTTGGGCTCGGACTGAAGCTCAACAAAAGAAAACAGGTCATCGTATGCCTCTTCGGTGACGGCGCCGCGAACAGGGGAGACTTTCACGAGAGTCTGAACATGGCCGCGGCCCTGGGGCTCCCGGTGGTATACGCGCTCATGAACAACGGATACTCGATGTCGGTTTCCGTGAAACGGGCGACCGGTATGCAGTCGCTCGCGCTCCGCGCAGCGGGATACGGAATACCCGGAGTCAGCGTGGACGGCAACGATGTCCGAAAGGTCATGAAGGAAACCGAAAAGGCGGTGAACCGGGCGAGGAAAGGCGGCGGCCCGAGCCTCATAGAGTGCGTGGTGCAGAGGTGGTCGGGTCATTCGATCAGCGACGCCGATGTTTACAGGACCGACGAGGAACGTTCCGAGGCCCATGCAAACGATCCGATCGTTCGGTTCCGGAATGAGCTCACGGAAGAGGGCGTGATACGTGAAGAGGATTACAGAGCGATAGAGGAACGGGTCAAGGCCGAGCTGGATGAGGCCGTACGTTACTGCGAAAAAGAGTGTACCGATCCTGATCCCGCTGATATAATGCGGGGTGTCTATTCATCGTCCTGAGGCCGGGAAGGCAAAGTGGAATCGTATACCATACTCGTAATCAATCCAGGATCCACCACCACGAAGATCGGCGTGTTCACCGATACGGACGAGGTCTTCTCCGAGACGCTCGGCCATTCGGTTCATGACCTCCGTGATTTCCGTACCGTAACGGATCAGCTCGATTTCCGCACAGCTGCTATTGAGGAAACGCTCACCGAAAAGTCCATCTCCGAAGACCGGCTCGACGCCGTCGTCGGAAGGGGCGGTGTGCTCCGTCCCGTGGAATCGGGTACCTTCGAGATCAGCGGGAAAATGATCGACGATCTCAGGACCTGCCGTTTCGGGGAGCATGCGTCAAATCTCGGAGCGCTCATCGCGAAAATAATCGCGGACCGCACCGGTATCCCATCCTATATCGTCGATCCCGTCGTGGTGGACGAGCTCGACGACATCGCCCGGCTGTCCGGCCATCCGAATTTCGAGCGGCGCTCCCGGTTCCACGCCCTCAATCAGAAGGCGGTCGCGAGAGAAGCGGCCCGCATGCTCGGAGGAAAATACGAGGAGCTCAATATCATTGTCGCGCACCTGGGAGGCGGCACGTCGATCGGACTGCACAGGAAGGGGAGGGTCGTCGACGTAAATAATGCACTGAACGGCGAGGGCCCTTTCACGCCGGAGAGGTCCGGAACCCTTCCGGCGGGTGATCTCGTCGATTACTGCTTCTCAGGCGGGCACGGCCGTGATGATATAATGAAAATGATCAAGGGTGAGGGAGGACTTACGGCCTATCTCGGAACGAACAGCACGCTCGAGGTGACGGAAAGAATCGCCTCGGGCGATAAAAGAGCGGGAACCGTGTATCGGGCCATGGCATACCAGGTCGCGAAGACGATCATGGGGCTCTTCGCCGGAGCGGACGGAAAAATCGACGGAGTGGTCCTCACCGGCGGCGTGGTAAAGGACGGTACCTACATGGTACCGTGGATTGAGAAAATGCTCGGCGGCGTTTCGAGACTTATCGTCATTCCGGGCGAGCATGAGATGAAGGCCCTCGCATCCGGAGCGCTCCGGGTACTCAGGGGGGAAGAGAAGCCCCTTCGGTACTCGTGAGGAACGGAACCACGGATGGGAGCGGAGGGAAAACCGAATGGATCCCTTTAAACGCGAGCTGTCGGTTCGGGCGAGCATACTCTACTACGAGCTCGACAAGACCCAAAGCGAAATCGCGAACGAGCTCGGGATATCCCGGTCCTACGTGTCCCAGCTTCTCAACTCCGCCAAACGTAACGGGATCGTGGAGATAAAGGTCAAGGTGGACGGCCACAACCTGCGCATGATCAGGATGGAAGTGGACCTGCAGCGCAAGTTTCCGGATGTAAGACAGATGTACATCATGCGGTCCGATTCGCACCAGTTCACGGCCAGCCAGATGGGGAAGTTCGCGGCACCCTATATCCTCGACCTTATCAAAAAGGCGAATGTTATCGGTGTAGGCGTCGGACATTCCGTGGCGGGTGTAATGACGGGACTGGAAAACGAGAACTTCGCCGGCATGAAAAAAAAGGTCCTCGTCCAGATGCTCGGCGGCCTTACGAGCGATATAGCGGAAAAGGCACATCCCCATGAGATAATCCAGAAGATAAGGAGCAGGCTGGACTGCGAGTACTACCCCATAAACTGTCCGGCGGTGATTGAAAACGTCGGGATAAGGAACGCGCTTCTCGCGGAACAGTCCATAAAGCGGAGCACGAATATATGGAATGATATAGATCTGGCGATTCTGGGACTCGGCCCGGCGGACAGGCGAGCCCTGCTCTTCTCCATGTTTTCCGACCGCATGGTCCGGGAGATTGAGAAGAAGGGGGTGTGCGGGGAGCTTAACATCAATTTTTTCGATATAAACGGCACCTATGTGCCCCTGCTCGAGCAGAACAAGGTGAGCACACCGTTCAAGGTCCTGACCGCCATTCCGACGAAGGTCGTTGTCGGATACGGCGATCAAAAGATAGAGCCCATCCTGGGAGCGCTGAACGGCGGGCTCATAGACGTACTCTTTACCGATTCGCTCACGGCGGAGGGCATAAACCGTTATTAAGGCGGATAAGATGCGGGGATCGACGTATGGAACGGACACGGAGCTGAAAAGTACGGAGAGAGGCGGGATGCAAAAAGAGGAAACGGTAACGGGCACGGTCGCGAGGATCGAGCGGTTCATGATCCATGACGGGCCCGGAATACGTACGGTGGTTTTCATGAAGGGCTGTCCACTCCGCTGCATGTGGTGCTCCAGCCCGCAGACGTGGAACCGGTCGCCCGAAGTCATATGGAAGCGTAAGAAGTGCATAGGGTGCGAACGCTGCGTCGAGGCGTGTCCGCGGGACGCGATCCGGGTGGAGAAAGGAAACCGCCTGATCGACCGCGGGCTGTGCGACGGGTGCGGGGCCTGTACGGACGTATGCCCGTCCGGCGCGCTACAGTTCGACGGGATGGAGCTCACCGTGGAGGAAACGGTCAAAGTGGTCATGCGGGACGAGGGCTTTTATAGAAAGTCGGGAGGCGGGGTTACCGTTTCGGGAGGAGAACCGCTTCTTCAGCACGGATTCGTGAAGGCCCTTCTCCGTTCCTGTAAAGGGAAGGGCGTGCACGCGGCAATGGAAACCTCCGGATTCGCACGGTGGGAAATATTCCGCGCAGTGGTCCGTGAGCTCGACCTTCTGCTGATCGATGTGAAGCACATGGACCCTGACGTACATCTGACGCTCACGGGAAGAAGCAATGAGGTTGTACTGAAAAATATCGAACGGGCGGCCGGGGAGGACCTGTGCAGGATCGTCCTCCGTTATCCCGTTATCCCGGGCCGCAACGATTCGCCCCGGAACGTGGAACGGCTTATCGGTTTCATGAAGAAGAACGGTCTCTGCCACATCGATATTTTTCCCTTCCACAGGCTCGGAGAGCACGAGTATGACGAGCTCGGTATGGAATATCCCGCGCGGACGATCGGGACCCCCCTCCCGGAGCAGGTGGAAGAGATAAAGGGCCGTTTTGAATCAGAGGGATTGCACATATCGGGGTTTTAAAGAGCTACTTTTTCAAAATGGAGGGTATCACTATGGACCTGCTGGAGAAGAAAAAAACCCGGAACACGGATAAGGACGTTTTTCCGAGAATCAAGCGACTGAAGGCCCGTTTTCTCAGGGACGAGTTCTATGTGGACAGTCAGCGGGCGCTTTTAATTACCGAATCATACGGGGAAACCGAAGGCGAGCCCATCGTCCTTCGACGCGCAAAGGCGCTGAAAAAGATACTCGAAGGGATAGAGACGCCGATCCACGACGACGAGCTCATTGTCGGGTGCCAGAACGGGAGCTCTCCGAGAAGCGCGAACGTGTTCCCCGAGATGTCCGTCGAGTGGCTGACCGAAGAGATGGAAACGCTTCCGACGCGTGGGGTGGATCCCTTCAAGATCACGGACAAGGTCAGAAAGGACCTGGTCGAAAAGGTGATTCCCTACTGGAAGGGCAAGACCATGGAAAGCCACCTGATCAGCCATCTTCCGGAAGAGACGCGGAAGCAGGAGCTCTGCGACCATCCCGGGGTGTTCGGCTGGTGCGCGTGCAGGAACGGGATCGGCCACATATCGCTCGGATTCGAGAACGTGCTGAGAAAGGGTTTTAACGGGATCAGGGCCGAAGCCGAGGACAAGCTTGGCACTATCGACTGGAGCGTCCCCGAAAGCGTAAACAGCGAGCCCTTCTACAAGGCAATCATCATGGTGTGCGAAGCGGCCGTCGAGTTCGGTAAACGGTACGCGGCCAGGGCGCGCGAGCTCGCGTCCGGGGCCGGCGACCCGCAGCGCGCCCGGGAGCTCGAACGAATAGCGGAGGTCTGTACGCATGTTCCCGGAAATCCCCCGCGCGACTTCCAGGAGGCCGTTCAGACCGTGTGGTTCGTGGGACTCATCGCCCAGATCGAGACGAACGGGGTCTCCATCACTCCCGGCCGTTTCGACCAGTACATGTACCGGTATTATCAGAGCGACAAAAAGAAAGGGATGAGCGACGATGAGATCCTCGAGCTCATCGAGTGCTACTATATCAAGCTCAGCGAGATGGTGATCCTCTACGACGAGGAGATGGCGACCTATATCGCGAACTTTTCAATGGGACAGAACATCGTGCTCGGAGGAGTCAGGCCGGATGGAACGGACGGCACGAACGAATTGAGCTACCTGGGCCTGAAAGCGATGCGGGACGTGAGTCTCATGCAGCCGAACCTCTCGGTACGGTTTCATGACGGCACGCCCCAGGAGTTCGCGCTGGACGTGGCCAGGACCATAAGGGACACGAACGCCTTTCCAGAGATCATGAACGACAAGGTCTATATCCCGGCGGTCGTGGCCCGGGGTGTGCCCCTCCGGGAAGCGCGGGACTGGGTACCGGTGGGATGCGTCGAGGTGCACGTGCCGGGGAAGACGGGCGGAATATTCATGGTACCGCTGTGCACGGCGAAATGTCTCGAGCTCGCTCTGAACGACGGGAAGTGCCGGATGTGCGGGAAGCAGATGGGACCGAAAACCGGAGATCCCCGGACGTTTACCGACTTCGAGCAGATCCTCGAGGCGTACCGGACGCATGTCGCGAACCTGGTCAAACACTCCTTCCTCATCACACAGGCCGAGGAAATCGTGCATGCCAGGATCATGCCGATTCCCTTCGCCTCTGCCACAATGGACGACTGTATAGAGGCAGGCAGGGACATGACGGACGGCGGATGCAGGTATAACGAGCATCAGCCGTGGACGAACGGAGTCGGAACCGTTACCGATTCGCTCGCGGCCATCAAAAAATTTGTTTTTGAAGAAAAAAAGGTCACGCTTCCGGAGGTCCTGGACGCAATGGACCGCAATTTCGAGGGGGCGGAGGACCTCATGCGTCTCATGGCTTCCGGTCCGAAATACGGAAACGACGATGATTACGCGGACGCGGTCGCCAGGACCATCGTCAATATTTACATAGACGAAACAGAGAAGTATCCGGCGGACTTCAGGGGCGGGAAGCTCAATTGCTCGAGCTGGCCCTGGCTCGGCGGAATTACGTCGAATGTGCCGTTCGGGCACGCGGTCGGCGCGACTCCGAACGGAAGACTCGCCGGGACACCGATCTCCGAGGACGCGTCGCCCACGCAGGGCGCCGACATCACGGGCGTCACCGCCTGCATGCGGTCCGTCGCGGGGCTGGACAATGTAAGGATGCCCGGAGGCCAGATATTCAACCTGAAGATCAATCCTTCGGCACTCGAGGGGGATGAAAACCTCAGGAGATTCGCGGACCTGAACCGTGCCTATATGGACGAGGGCGGGGGCCAGGTGCAGTACAACATTGTTTCCACCGAGCTTCTCCAGGAGGCGCAAAAAACGCCCGACGACTACAAGTACCTGCTTGTAAGGGTCGCGGGATACAGCTCCCTCTTCGTGGAGCTTTCCACCGAGGTACAGGACGATATCATCAAGCGAATGGAACACACCCAGGTATAGGCCGAGGGCCGAAGGATCCGGAAAATGGAGAAACTACGCGTACCGCTCGATCGGCCGAAACCGGACATAGACCGGTTCATGGCCGCCATGCGCGGGGAGGTCGAGCCGGAAAGGCCCCCGCTCGTCGAATACATCATCGACAATAAACTTCTGCGCTGGATAGAGGAGAACCTCCTCGGCATTCAGTGGATCGACGTATTCGACGGGGCCGGTTTGTGGGAAGGGAAGAGCGCGCTCACCGGTGAAAACCGCGATGCTGCGTTCAGGTGGTACGACAACTTCATCCAGTTCTGGTACCGCATGGGGTATGATTTCGTACGCATGGAGATGATGCCCGCATACCCCGCGGACTCGCTCCTCACGGCCGATACGGCGGACGAAACGGGCGCGGTACAGAGGAGCTGGCAGAAACTCTCGACAGGCCCCATCGGAGGATGGGAAGACTTCGAGCGGTATCCCTGGCCGGAAGTAGACGAGAGCGACTTTTTCATGCACCGGTATATATGCGATCACCTTCCGGAGGGGATGGGTTTCATCTCTTGCCACGCCGGCGGGATATACGAGCACACCGTGCGGCTGATGGGGTACGAGAACCTCTGCATAAGCCTCATCCGGAACCGGGACCTGGTCAGGGCGGTTACCGACCGCCTCGGAGAGATCATCCTGAGCTATAACAGGCACCTGCTGGAGATCGACGGGCTGGTCGCCGTATTCCAGGGAGACGATTACGGGTACAACACCCAGACCCTGGTATCTCCGGAAGACCTCAGGACCTTCTTTCTGCCCTGGCACAAGAAATGCGCGCGCCAGGCTCACGAGAACGGGAGAGCCTACTTTCTCCACACCTGCGGGAAGATCGATGCAATCATGGAGGATTTGATCGAGGATGTTCGTATTGACGGCAAGCATTCCTTCATGGAGGGGGTGGCCCCGGTACGGGAGGCGAAAGGGAAGTACGGCGACAGGATAGCCCTGCTCGGCGGAATCGATATGGACGTGCTCTCAAGAGCTAAAACCCCCGATCTCAGGGCGTATGTGCGGGATGTCATAGACCGCTGTGCTCCCGGAGGAAGGTTCGCCATCGGCGCCGGTAATTCGGTGCCGAGCTATATTCCCGTTCACAATTATCTTGCCATGATAGACGAGTCACTGAGATAATGGAACGAATTGAAAAGGAGGTGATGATCGGAGAAGGTCATTAAGTGTAGAAGTGTAAAAAATCGAAATTCCAACTAAGGAGGAAACTCGTATGAAGCGAAAACTGGTTATTCTCGCTGTGCTCGTATTGACGTTCGTTTTTCTGATGGGTACGGGTACCGCACTGGCATCGAAAGACAAAGAGGGCGCTGCTGCTGGAAAGGCGGAAAAGGCGGAAAAGGCAGAAAAGAAAGAGGCGGTTGCGGAAAAGACCTTCAAGGTCGCCTATGTGCCCGGCATGGTGCATACCTTCTATAACAGTATCGAGTGGGGGCTGGAATATGCCGCCGACGCGCTCGGGTTCGAGGTGGTTACACAGATACCCGATACCTGGGACGCGGCGCTCCAGACGCAGATCATCGACTCCCTGCTCGCTCGGGGCGACATCGATTTCTTCGTGGTCGTACCCACGGACAAGGATGCACTCATAGAACCCCTTAAGCGGGTACATGATGCGGGCATACCCGTGATTACGGTTGATACCTTCATCGGGGACGGCAACTACGAGAAGGGACATCCGGTCACCTTCCCGGTGGCGTACGTCGGTTCGGACAACACCGAGGGCGGACGTGTCGCGGGAGAGGCGCTCGTAAAGGCGATCGGAGGCAAGGGCAAGGTATACGTGCAGAACGTGCTTCCCGGCATCAGCACCACGGACCAGCGTTTCGAGGGATTCATGCAGGTTGTGGATAAGTATCCCGACATCGAGTTTGTGGGCATTGACTACAACGAGACGGACTCGTCCAAGGCCGCGAACCAGACGGCCGCGAAGCTTCAGAGCGAACCCGACATAGCCGCGATATTCGGGTGTCAGTCGAACAGCGCCCAGGGG
>Ga0180431_10010604_pt1 | contig 10214 bp, 10 predicted proteins | sample SS_ome_11_FD_132459 | JGI IMG/M metagenome (GOLD analysis project Ga0180431, IMG submission 132459) | Hypersaline lake sediment archaeal communities from the Salton Sea, California, USA - SS_1_MS_1 metaG | ecosystem: Environmental > Aquatic > Non-marine Saline and Alkaline > Hypersaline >... | reverse complement strand
TTTGACCGCCTTGTCGACGACAAAGTTCTTACCCGTCAGTTCACTGATAAACTTGATTAAAATGGCAATATCGACATTGTCGAAATCAATGGTGACGTAAGGGGTCTCGGGCTTATTTGATTTTTCTGTTTCTTGCGGAACTTCCACGGGCGCTTTCTCTTGCGTCAAGGTCTCTTCTCTCTGAGCGGGCCGGGGCTGTGTGCCGGCATCGGCAGCGGGTGTCTGCCGGACGGGTCTCCGGGGTTGCGCTTTCGGTGCCTCCGAAGGGGACTGCACTTTGGGCGCCAAAGCAGGAGCCTGCGCTTGGGGCGCACGGGTGCGCGGCGTGGGGGTCCGGGTCTCCTGCTGAGCCGCCTGAGACGTCGACGTCACCCCCTCATCCCCGGCTAAACGAGCGCCCAGCACCGGCGACCTATCTGCGCTTCCCCACAACCCGACGCAGAGGAAAAAAATCAACACCCGCCCCATTCTGCCCGGGATGCGATCCCGGCGAATACGTTTCATCTTCTGTAACGTGTCACTCACGTGATTGCTTTCTGCTTTCGCGTTTCCCGATGCCATCGGGATTCAAGGTGATCTGTGAACGTTAAATTATCCAACATATATTACTATTTCTTAATAATTATTTCAAATCCGGGATGGTTTCGTAAATTTGCCAGATCCGAATCCTCCATCGCCCATTGCTTGACCGAAGGGTTCAGCGTTACAGCCTTCTTGAGTTGCGCAAGGCTTCTCGACACATCCTCCGTCATGGCGTAAACACATGCCAGGTTGTAATGGAGATCCACATGGTCGGGGCTCAGCCGAACGGCCTTTTCAAGGCTTTTCAGCGCTGCCGGGTAATTCTTCTCCTGCATGTAAATGACGGCAAGGTTGTTCAGTGCGTCCACATGACCGGGATCCATACGAAGGGTGTCCTGATACAATCGTTTCGCCTCACGCAACCGGCCCCGCTTGTGGAAGACCATCCCCCTTACATAGAGGTTTTTGACCTCGGCGGCGGGCGCTTCAGCCGTGGATGGCGGTTCCGGCCGTGCGGCCGCCGCGGGAACTTTGTATGTCCGATCGGTCACTTCGGCAGTGTCTGCCGGCTTTGGAGCTCTGGAATCCAACCATGAATACGATGCAAAGGCAACAAAAATGATAACAAGCGCCAAGGAGATCCACAAGACCGGCCTACGGGCAAGGATGTTTTTCCGGAAGCCATGGGCGGAAAGCACCCCGGTGTAGGCTTCCCCTCGCGCATCTCTCTCTTTCTGTGCCTTGTTGAGGGCCTCATGGATATAGCTCATGTCAATCCGCCATCTGATATAACAAGGCCCGGGTTCGAAGGCCGACGACCCCGTCGGCGACCAATCCGAAATCCTCCTGAAACTTCTTTATCTCATTAAACATTTCCGCATCGTAGACACCGGTCGTCGTCACCCGGTATCCGAGGGCGTTGAGGATGGTTTGAACTTCCAACACAGCGGGATCCGTCATTCCCTTCATCAAATGGGTGTCCTCGCTCCGGTAGGGATACACCCACGACACTTTTCGGTCCCAGTGCCTCAGGACAAATTCCCTGGAAATTTCCTGCTCCTTGTCTTCCGCATTGACGGCGATCGCATCCTCCCCTTCCACCTTGTGGATCAACAGATAATGCGGGGAGCTTCGAAGCGAGATGAAACCATTCGCCAAATGCACCCGAAAGGGCTTTTTGAGCATGACGTAATATTCCGGTGCCAGATCAAAAGAAAAAAGGCCCAGATGATCCTCCCGGTTAAGCTCAATGTCGGATCGATCAAACAGCCCCGCCAGGCTTGTCTTTTCGTCGAGTACCAAACTTGCCGGCGCCGGTTTGTCCGTGACCCGCGCCGGCACCTGGGCCTCGTACACAGGGGATGCGGGCGGGAGGCTTTTCTCCCCCTGCGACAGGAAGGTTGTAAAATGGGTTCTAAAGCCCCATGCCCCCACGGTCACGGCAATGACAAGTAAACCCAGCAACACCAAAATAACGGTGGTGGACTCAACCTTTCTCCGGGACCAACCCAGCACCGAAGGATCCACCGTCAGGCTATTTCGAAAATCCGCGATGGCTTTCCCGACGATTTTCCTGGAGATAATGAACGCCTCTTTGGCGTAGGCAATCAGGAGCGCCCTGTCGCACACCGCGTTGATTCGCCTCGGGTTCCCGTGAGAGTAAGCGTAGATTTTCTTAAAGGCGCCCGTCGTAAACCGCACATCGCCGCGGCCCCCCGCCACAACCAATCGATGCTCGATGTAACCCTTGATGTCGTTCGGTTTCAAGGGCTTGAGATCATAGCGAACCGTGATGCGTTCATTGAGTTGCTTGAGCGAAGGGGTTGCCAGCAGTTCCGTCAATTCGTACTGTCCCACCAGGACGATCTGAATGAGTTTCTCCTTTTCGGTCTCAAGATTCGAGAGCATCCGAATCTGCTCCAGGACCGTGTGCGTGAGATTTTGCGCCTCATCAATCACCAGGACCGCATTGCCGCCTTCGCTGAAATTTTGGAGAAGGAAGTGATTGAGTGCGTCAATGTACTCGTTTTTGCTGCTGCAGGCCTGCGCCGTTTCGATACCAAATTCCCGAAGGATGATCTGGAGAAGTTCCGCATCGGTGATGAATGAGTTGAAGACCAGGGCGGTCTTTGTCCGGGAATCCAAATGGCTCAGAAGGGTGCGGCACAGGGTTGTTTTGCCCGTACCGATACCGCCGGTAATGGCGATAAAGCCCTTTCTCTCGTTGATGCCGTAGAGCAGATGGTCCAGGGCCTCCTTGTGATGGGGGCTCAGAAAGAGATATCGCGCATCCGGTGTCAGGTTGAATGGTTTTTCGGTAAAGCCAAAAAATGAAGTGTACACAATCCTACCTGAATCGATAGTTGAAGACCCGTTGGCGATTTCTTCGGTTGACTTCCACGGACACTTGCGAACCCGATTTCAGCTTTTCGTACAGGGCAAGAACATCATCCGGGCTGCTGATTTCTTTGTCGTTTATTTTTTGCACCACATCGCCGTTGACGAGCCCCAGTTTGGTAAAGATTGAACCGGGTTTGATTTGCGTGACCGACAGGCCGTCGGGTTGCCCATCCTTGAAGTGCGGACGAATTCGCACATCCGACAAAACTTTGTTGATATCCTTCAGGGAGTCCTCCAGTTCCGCCCGGCTCACCGTAATGGTGGACCCCCTGACGGCGGGCGCAACGGGTTCAGGCCCTGCCTTGCTGCGGGAGGCCGCAGACGCTTCCATACTCAGAATCTCATCGTTGGAGCCCACCCTGAGCACCACCTTCTCTCTCAGAATTTTTTTTATGGTCGCATCCTTCACACTGTCTCCGATTCGATACAAACCCTGCTTTCGCTTATCCGTTTCCTCGATGACCGCGTAAGCGCTCTCCCGGTCCCCGGTCACCGTTCCGTAGAGTGCTAGTTTCAGGGTGGTGGGTTCAAGCGCTTCCACGCTTTCAATTGCTTCCTCCGTTTCGACCTCCGCCGCCTTGTCGACAGAGCCGAATAGATTTCGTTCCATGATCGCCCGGTAATCACTCAGCGGCGCCCGCGCCTCAAGGCTGCCATCGGGGATTTGTTCCATTACCATCCGGTCGCCGTCGGCCTCTACGAACTCCGAGGAGACGATTCGGTAGAAAATATCCACCCCGATATAGATGATCAAAGCAAGCGCAACAATATTTAAAACCGTATAGTATGCTTTCGTCATTTTCTACACCATGGACCGGCCTTTCAGCCACCAACTGGTTTCCATCCGGAAATGAAATATTTCTGGATGGAGCTTTCAGCGGTCAGCGGTCAGCCAACACCTTGTTTTTCGTGTCTTTTGCTGAAAGCCGAAAGCTGATAGATGATAGCGCGAGTTCATAAAAGCCTGTTTATGCATGCGCACGAACTAAATAAAACGGATTCTGGGATCCCCCGGTGTCCCGCGAATAACAAAAGAGATCTTTCCCCTTCTCAGCCCGCGCTTCAATAATTTCATGGCGTCGGTGCCTTCTTTTTCGCCGCGGAACATGCCCTCCAACGGTTCGATGCTGCCCCTCAGGGAAAGGCGGCTGCCGGCGAAATCCTTTCTCAGACTGACGGTCCCCGATAAAGTTCCCTTCAATTCCGGCCCCTCCAATTCAACATTCGTGAGGTTTATCCGCTGCTTTTCGAGAAGCATCCGGATCCTCAAGGTATCGAAACGAAACGCCTCCAAACCAAAAATAGGTTCCAGAAGCTGTACCCAACCATTGGAAATTTTCAGGTCCGCCTCGCCGGTTCCATTCATCAAAAGGTCTTTCTGTCCTTTGTAGGTGAGGGTGCCATCGAGAATTCCCTTTACATTTCGGCCGATCAGCGTCGACAGATAGTCATAATCCGCCATGTGGATATCACTCAGCGCCATCGTCGTTGTAAAGGGAGCCGCCGTGCTTCTATTTTCAAAACGGACAGTACCTTTCAAATCTCCGCTGTAGGCGACGCAGTCGAAGGCATATGCCGACTTTCCCCGTAGGAGCGAAACGATCTCGGGCCGTATGGACAGGGTGTCGGCAATGAAAAGACGGGTTCCGGGGCGGTCTTTCGCTGCAACCGTCGTTGTCGACAAATGGATCCCCAGGGGGAATGCGACCTGAGCATCTTCGATGTAAACCTGATAGTGCGGACTCATCTCCTCGGCAGTCCTCTGCACATAGGTCTTGAGCGCCTCTGACGGAAACCGATAATACAGAAGTGCCGCCGTCAGCAAAATGCTAAAAAGGATATATCCAACGTATTTCTTATGTTTTGATTTACGTTTCGCCATTGCGGCAAAGCTCGAATCCTTTGATGTTTTGCTTTTTCCGCCGCCCTGTCTACTGAAAGGTCAGCACCTGCAAAACGGCATCGAGATACCCCGATTCTCCCTTGTTTTCCTGGATGGAAATACGCTTGATCCCGATGAGCTTCTCCGGGGATTCAATGCGGTAAAGATAGTCGACCAACTGCTTCACGGTAATCTGTTCCAACTTCATTTCGACCGTCGATTCCTTATAGGGTCCGCTGCTTTGGGCGGTCGAAGGTTTCATATACTTGATGTGCCCCTTCAATTCCGCTTCGCTCGCCGACTCCTCAAGAAACGAAAACAAGGTGAACCCGCTCTTGCGCTGAGAGAGCATCCGTTTAATTCCCTGGAACCCCGTCTTCTGCACCTCATACTCGGTCCGGAGCCTCAGAACCTCCTGTAGACTCGCTTCCTTTGCCGATATGCTCCGTCGCATCCGCTTTCGCTCATCGAGAAACGGAAATACAACGAACTGAAAGAGCAAAAAAATTGCGATGGCGCAGCCCGCCAGAATCACAAGATTTTTTTCTCGTTTTGCAAGTTTCATCACCATGGGTTTGAACGCTCTTAACGCTGATTCCGCGATCCGGATCCACCGCGGGGTTCCGGTTTCAATCGGCCCGGATATTACTTCGCCAGTTGCAACTTAAGTTCGAATCGCACCTCTTTCCCCGTGCGGTCCAGATTCGCCGAGCTGATCGTCACGGCGCTGAAATATTGGGTGGCGGTTTCCAATCGGCTCTTTATGCCGTCCACCGTGTTGAAGTTATCCGTTCTGCCGCTCATCCTGACCGATTCCTGGTCGATGACAAGGCTGGTCACCTTGACAGTCAGTGCGGGGGGAATGCGGCTGGAAATATCCTGCAACAGGTCAAGCACCCGCCGATTCGAATCGGAGCCCGGCACCGGCACGGCCGAGGTTTTCAATTCATTGATTTTCACTGTCATCTGCTGAACCGGATCTACGATACGCCGGACGTCGGGGAATGTCTGTGCGAATACCTCCCGGATCCGTTCATCCAGCATCCGGTTATTTTTCTTCAGAAAATAGTAATCCACGCCCAAATCGGCGGCCAGGAAAACCAGAACGATGATGACCAGGATCATCGCTCTCCGAAACTCCTGGGTAAGCCAGAAACCGGTTTTTTGGATCTCGAATTCATCTTTTCTGAAATTGAAGCCGTCTCCCTGTTTTCCATTGCGAAGGCAGAGTGCCAGCGCGCTGTCCATGAATGCCGGCGTCCAGGTCCGGCCCGCATTTTCGGACAATCGAACCCGGGTGTCCAAACTCAAGTCGATTGGTTCAGCAGGCATGCCCAGAAACTCTGTCAGGAGCTCAGCGGTGGCCGGATAGAGGGCCCCCGCGCCGGTGAAAAAAACTTTTTCCGGTTTCTCCGCTCTGCCGGTGGTCCATGCCATGGAATGAAGGGTGTTCCGGATCACTGTGCAAAAGGACTTAAACCACGCCCTGACCGGTTCGGAGAGCCCGATATGCGCATCACTCAGATCCATACCATGGGAAACGGGCGGCACAAATTCACCCCCCGGAGAAGAAAATGAACGAATCAGGGCGACCCGCCGTTTGAGATAGACGATCAGGGTGCCGGTCTTCGACCCGATGTCGAGGAGGAGTCCGTCATCGGGCATCGCTTCCTGCTTCAATAAAAGCGGCACCATAGACACGCAGCGAATGTCCAGAACCTCCGGGTCGATGCCGTGCGCCTGCAAGTGCCCGAGGTACTCTGAAATGAAGTCCTTCCTGACGGAGGCGGCGATCACCTCGCTCTGCTCCGAGCGATCACTGATCGTAAAGTCCGTGACAAGCTCGTCGATGGCAAAAGGCACCATGCTCTCAACTTCGAACGTCAGGGTTTGCCGTATTTTTTTTGCATCCTTGAACGGCATCCTGAGATTCCGATACGCGACATGTCCGCCCCAAATCGATGAAATGTAGACGTCACTCTTGAGATTCCCCGGCTCAAACAGCCGGATCAGCGCTTCGTGAATGCCTCCTTCACCTTCGATTCCGACTCGGGCGCAAGCGGTAATCTCGTATCCCTTCAGTCCGCTTTCCACCTGGACCGCCGTGATCGAATCTTCATCAATGTCAAGGCCTAATATTTTTTCAGGCATCGCGGGTACATCGTCTCACAAGTTGGATGCGGCATTTTGACCATAAACCATGATAACCTCGTAAAAAGCCGGAAATCGCCCTGTTTCGTCATTCCGGTGCAGACCGAAATCCAGGAAAAACCAGGACTTCCGGACCCCGGTCGTGGATCCTGCATTCATCAAAGCTTTCGCCGGGGTGACGACGCTGTCGACTTTTTACAAAACAATTTATTATACTACAAAAAATTCAACGGGATCAAGGAATTGGACAACTACTCCATTTTCCAGGAAAGCACCCGAAGTTTACCGTCTTTCCGTTCCACTGCGCCCCTGAGGCGTCTCTTCATGGTATCTTTAAGCCCCTGTACCTCGATTTCGAAGTGCGTGCTCGTCGTCCTCGCGAGACTGCCCAGGTCCATGTCGCTCATGCCGGGCACATTTCGGTACCACCGGGGATCCCTGAGATCGTTGTCTTCATCTTCACGGTAGGCGGCCATTTCCTCCGCAAGCTCTTGATCCATTTGAGCCGAAAGCGCCCTCAACACCACCGGGTCGGCGGTGTTGATGTTAATCCCCGCCGTGCCGTGAATCGTCAAGTAATCCGAGATCCCCGGCCTCTCGATTGTGCCGTAATAAATCTCTCGGCGAAACCCCTTCACCAGCAGGAGCTCTTCCAGGGAATCCAACGGACCGTTCTTGCAGTCGTAGGGGCTCTCGAGTGTCCGGTAATAACTGTTTTCCGCGCCGAAATTGGTGGTTTCATCATCCGGGTCGATCCAGTCCTTGACGGCGTCCACGAGATTGTTGACTTCTTCGGAGTCAAGGCCGAACTCCTCCAGGCTCAAGAATCTCGTGAGCAAATCTTTCTGTCTTGGATCGAAATTTCCTGCTGCGTCCACCAAGCGGTTGATGGAAATTTTTCCCGAATGCTCCATGATGCGAATCTCAAACCGACCGTCTTCAAACATGGACGATGAATTGGATGAAAGCAACCCGGCGTCCGCCCAATCCTCGATCTGAGAATCAACGGTCGGGTCGTCTTCAGAGAGAACCGCACAGGCGTACTCGAATCCGGACCGGGTAATGCAGGACAGCACCATCCCGTCCTTTAAATTGGCGGCTTCATACACCTCAGACCGCATGGCCGTATTGAACTCCAGGGTGAGGGTCACGATCAGGCTGACGACCATGATCGTAAGGATCAGTGCGACACCGCTTTCATCTTTAACAAGCCTACCGACCGGCGACATCATAGGTCTCTTTTGCCATGGGGATCGCGAAACCGGATATAAACTTGTGAGGCGCGTCAGGGTTCCTTTCGTTTACAAATTCCAGCATGATAGAGATCCGCTTCGGCAGACTTCGCTCAAATTCCTCCGCCGAGGCATCCCAGTTTTCATGGGTTTGCCCGTCTTTATCGTAGAAAATGAACTCCACGGCAAACAGCCCGTCGCACAGAACCATGCCTCCCGTTCCCTCCTGCGGCGGTTCGTTCAACCGGGGCGTTTCCGACCGGTACAGAACCAGGGCTTCTTCCGTTTCTTTCTCACTCACATAGTAACTTATTTCCGCCACACCCAGGCCTTCCCCTCTTTGGTCCAGACCGAGATGCGCCCTTGACAGGAAACGGAGAGAATCCGCATCTCTACCTTCAATGTATTTATTTTCCCCGACAAATACCATCGGATGGGTCGAGCGCTCGTCCCGTTCCGATGATTTCAGTGCCTCGAAATGAATGGATTCCAGATCTTCCTGCATCCTCGCCATTGCCACACGCGCCATCGCGTAAATATCCGCCTGGGCCTCGGTTTCTTCGATGATCCTGAAGGTTCCGGTGTAGGAGGTAAAAATGGTCGAAAGCACCACCCCGAATATGAACATGGCAATGAGAATCTCAAACAGGGTAAACCCGTGTGTGTCCGTTGATCGGGGCGGGTTCGGCGGATTCTTTCGCTGCATGGTCTTACGCGCCTTCGGATACAAACAGGTACAACCTCAGCCGGTACCGGAACGTATCGCCCGCACCCCAGGAAACGGTCAAGTCAATTTGTCTGAGCCGTTCCGCGGCTTTTTCCGGCCTGTCAAAAGAAATGTTCTGCACGGTGGTCTTCCAGGTGTAGCCCGGAAAGTCGTCTCCAAAATCCCCCGAGTCGTCGGTAAGCTCCCCCGGGTCTGCCACCTCCAGTTCAGATATCTTGCTCTGCGCAAGGAACGGGGCCGTGGTATTGAATTTTGCCTCGCCCGCCAGGGACACGCTCTGAGATTGCGAGCCCAGCACCGCGGTCAGCGCAATGGCGATGATGGCCATTGCCACCATCACCTCAAGGAGCGTAAAGCCCGAGGACCTGTCATTCTTGACACGGCGACGTCCCTTCATAAAATGTAACCCACGAGCGCCTCGATCCTCATACATCCTCAAATTCCGCATAGGTGTTCAGGACTTCAACCCTGCCCAGAAACGGGCTTAGAACCAGCGTAAATTCCCTGCCGTCTTCGGAAGCCAAATGGATGGCGGCGGGTTGCACATATCCCTTCTTGTAGAATTGAATGGCGGTTTCCCCCCCTGTTTTTTTGCCTTGACCCTTGAGCCAAACATCCCGAAAACGAATGCCGTTGGGAAGGGCGAGAGCTTTTTCCCGAGAAGCCAGCCGTTCTGTTTCCTCCATGGCTTCCGATTCGAGCCAGAATCGATTCGATTCCAGGTCGAAATGAAGAAACAAGCCCTTCTGTTCCCGGATCGCCTCGCTTCGAATCGACTTGATGATACCCACAAGCTTGCGTGTCGCCGTCTTCAGGTCGTCCGTCAGAAGCGTGTACCGAACTCGCGGCATGGCCAGCGCCGTCATCACCCCGATGAGCACCAGAACCACCGTGAGCTCGATAAACGTATAGCCTTTCGCGTTCCGTCGCATGGGTTTGTTTTCTTGGACCGTTAATCCAGTTCCCAGCTATTGATATCTTTGTTATCTCCCTCGCCGCCCGGCTCACCATCCGCGCCATAGGAGATCAGGTCATAATCGTCATGGGCGCCGGGGGAAAGATACACATAATCGTTGTCCCAAGGGTCCCTCGGAACCCGGCCTTTTTCGAGGTACCCCCCTTCCCTCCAGTTTCTGGCAAGTTGTCCGATCTCGGGGGCTTCCACCAGGGCCTGCAGCCCCTGTTCGGTGGTCGGATAGCTCCCGTTGTCCAGCTTGTAGAGCTTCAGTGCCGTCTCGATACTCTCAATCTGAACGCGCGCTTTCATGCGTCTCGCTTCTTCAGGCCGCCCCATAATCCT
>Ga0180431_10010602_pt1 | contig 10215 bp, 8 predicted proteins | sample SS_ome_11_FD_132459 | JGI IMG/M metagenome (GOLD analysis project Ga0180431, IMG submission 132459) | Hypersaline lake sediment archaeal communities from the Salton Sea, California, USA - SS_1_MS_1 metaG | ecosystem: Environmental > Aquatic > Non-marine Saline and Alkaline > Hypersaline >... | reverse complement strand
CTTACTCAGGATTGACGGTCTCATTTGCGTAAAGGCGATCGAAGACTTGGTGGGCGATGAGGATTGGAAACCCTGTGTGGAGGATGGTCGCCAAGGTAAAGAGTATTGCGAGGTGGATAGGGTCGAGGTGTGGTCCGACGAAGGGTGGACTCCAGTCTTTCGGGTCATTCGCCATGCTCTTCCAAAGGGAAGTGAATTGATTTCTGTCAAAACTCCAACTGGCCAAGTGACGTGTACACCAAACCATTCACTTCTTTCTTCAGGTGGTGAGTCTCTGAGTGCTCACGATTTGACCCTATCCACCCACCTTTTACATCACCCACCAACCTTTGGAGATGAGACTTTTCAGACCCTGAGCTGGGAAGGTGTTGACATTCCCCTCACCGCTGGAGTTGCTCGCCTTTTGGCATACTTTGGGTCTCAGCCAAGGTCTTTCTCCCCCTTTTATCGGGACCTCGCCCAGACCTGCTTTCCCTTTTTCGATTGGAGGTTGCAAAGTGGCTGTGACACTGTAACCAGTACTGTTTACCCAAACGCGTTCCTCACCCCCTACACTCCGTCACCCTCTGCCCTCACCTATTTAAAGGAGTGTGTTTTGTTGCCGGAAAGGGGGAAGTCCTTTGTTAAATTTTTGACGGGATTTTGCAAAGACACAATGGTTCCATCGATCATCTTCTCATCTCCTAAAGAAGTGCGTAAAGGATTCTGGAACGGCCTCACCGATGCAAAAACATTCAAGAAACGCTACTGGCCACTGGAAGCCGCACAACTATACGTTCTTGGGTCTTCTGTTGGAATGCCTCTTTGTGTCGATGATATGGGGGATGGTGACTGGAAAATAGGGGTTCCAGGTACTGACTATCCTGCAACTCAAGTTGAAGCCATTTCATCAAACTCTCTTAGCAAGGACTCCTACGTCTACGACCTCACCACAGGAAACAACCACTTCCAGGCTGGCGTGGGGTCCCTCATCGTCCACAACACAGACTCCGTCATGGTTATTTTCCCAAAGGAAATGTGCCCCACGGGGGTGGATGCTTTTTTGAAGGGCATCGAAGCAGGCGAGCGCCTTACCAAAGAGTTTAAGGACCCCATTGAGATGGAGATGGAAAAGATTTCGACGCCTTTCCTGTTGAAGGGCCGAAAGATGTATGCGGCAAAGGTCTACGAGTCTGTAGACCAAGTCAAAAAATACCTTTACGATGAAGAGGTGGATGAATCAAAGTATAAGGTGAAGCCGCCAAAGGTGGATAAGAAGGGGATGAAACCGGCACGGCGAGACAACTGTCACATGATGCGTGATCTTTGTTCGGCCATCCTCGTGAAACTTTTTGAAAAGGGGGATCACGATCGCCACCTTGACACATGCATCGACATGGTGAAGGACACGGTGAAGGACCTGAGGGAGGGGAAGATTCCCGTCGATAAACTCACCATCACGGGCGCCATGCGTGGCGAGTACAAAGAAGGTCAAGCCATTCCTCCCCACGTTGCAGTGGGTCGTCGGTTCAACTATGAGCCGGGTGACCGGGTTCCCTTTGTGATTTCAACAAAGGCCGAACTGGATCGAGTCCAAGATACAGAGGAGAAGAAGAAGAAGGAACAGGGACCCCGAACCCTCAAAAAGTCCATGACAACTCATGACTGTGATAAGGTGGATAAGAAGGCGGCATCAGTGCCTCTCTCGGCATATGCCCGTCACCCTTCAGAGATGGAAAAGTACAAGGTAGATAAGGTTTATTATATTGAGAAGCAACTCTACAACGCCTTGGAAGACATCTTTATGGACCGTTGGGATGAGGTAAAATCCATCCTTTGCAACGCCATGAATGAGGAACGTGGTGCCCAACAAGGCCTTCAAAAGATTACGGGGTTCATGACCATTCGTCCGAAACCGGAGGGATCCAACCCAAAGAAGTCAAAGGAATACCGACTGGAGACGGCAAAAGAAAAACCATCCGTAAAGTCAAAACGCAAAAAGGTTGAATCTGAAAAACCCATGAAGATGGCAAAGATTTCCTCCTTCTTTACTAAGCCTAAAAAAGAATAAATGTACTGTGATGTTCTAAAAAATTGGTTGAGGACATGAAGTCAGCTAATCAAGATTGAAATAAAAAAAATGGAGCCACCTTTAGAAATCCCAAGAGATGCAACATCGAAAAAAAGAAGTCGTCCAACCAAATCCAAATCCTCAAAACGTAAGCATCGAGTCCGGTTTGCCGACACCTTTGCAGGGATTGGTGGCTTTCGCCATGGCCTTGAAGCCATTGGGTGGAAGTGTGCTTATTCGATTGAACTTGACGGAAAGGCCAACCAAACCTACATGGATAACTTTGGGTCGAAGCACCACACCTGTGGGGACATTACAAAGGAACCGATTGACAGTCTTCCCGCCTTTACCGTCCTGGCCGGCGGCTTTCCGTGTCAACCCTTTTCCACTGCAGGCTTAGCAAAGAATGGTGCCATTGGAAAGGGGGTCAGAGAGGAACATAAGTTGGGAAAGCTTGTATACACTCTTTTGGAATGGGTGGAGGCTCGAAAACCAAAGGTGTGTCTTTTTGAAAACGTCAAAGGTTTCCTCGCCAAATCAAATCGAGACACCGTCGAAGCCGTCCGCAAAGCCTTTGATGAACATGGCTATCACCTCACTTTTCAAATGGTGAATGCAAAGTACTGGGTTCCCCAAAACCGTGAACGGGTCTTTATGATTGGCATTCGTAAAGACGTGGGAGGTCCCCTCAATCTTGACATGTCAAAGCTTCCTGATCGATCCACCGTTCCCACCATTGCCTCTCTCCTAGAGCCACGTGAAGAAGTCTACGAAGCCAATAAGATTTCCCCCCGGGGTATTGCAGGCCTCCTCCGCCACTCTCACGAACGGATGCGAAAGGGAAAGTCGGGATTTTTCATCCGGATCATCACAGAGGAGGAGCAAAAGGATCCAGAGACCCTTTTCCCTTGTTTCACAAAGAATTACGCAAAGCAGTCCTCCTCGTGCACCCTTTTAGCCTGCGGACCCAAGTGCCCGACAAAAGAAGAGATTTATAATTTTACCGACTACCATGATTACGATAAGGTGGTGAAGGAACTTTTTGGTGGGATTGCTCCTCGAAAGCTCAATAAGCGAGAGGCTGCACGTATCATGGGATTCCCCGAACACTCAGTCCCTAATCCATCAAAGGTGCAGGCCCATTGTCAGTATGGAAATGCAGTGGTTCCTCCCGTTATTTCTTGGATCGGTGAGCAGATTGCAGACCATCTTAATTTTTAGACTTATCAAATAATCAATTTTACAATCCCCGAATCCAACCAAAGAATGAGGTGAGGAGTTTCATCTTCCCCTGCCTCTCGAAAATCAAATCCACAAGCATCCTTATCCATAAAAAACTCTCGAATGTCCGGATCAGAATGGCGGAGGGAAAAGTGAATGAGGATCCATGTTGTGGTATCGACTGACTCCCAAGATCCAAAAACTTTTCCCAACCCCTTTTCACCAGACCAACATACATGGCCTCGCTTCTCTGCTTCGTCTTCGAGGTCAACCCCGTCCTCTGACATCGAAGGAAGGTAGGTGCATTCCACAACCAGAGTTGAAAAAGTCAAAAGCTTCTCGCGCTTCACTGGATCAAAAAAAATCTCAGTGGTTGTATCACACAAAAATGCGAGAACATCAAGCTTCAGGGTTTCGTTGACTTCTTCGCCTGCTTCTTTTGCGGATCGAACTGCCAAACCAGTTGCCTTTTTGTTAAGGGTTCCGTCTTCTTCTATGACCCTCAAATCGTCCCTTAAGACCTTCTTATAGGTAGACAAAAGATAGCCACGCGTCGGAGTGGTGTGGGTGAGAGCCATGGCTTCGAGGGTGATGAAGTCTCCCTTTCCCAATCCTGCCTTTCTTCCGTAGGGAATGGTGATGGTTGACCCATCATCCATTGGAGTCCAAGCCTTTACCTGGCCGAGTCCCATAGCCCCAGGCTTATAGGTAGGGCCTGGAACAGGTGTTCCCCCCATGCTTCCCATTAAGGCAGAGACAAAAGCTGGAGGTGCCGGTGCATACTGGGGAGGCAGGGGTTGATCCATGCCAACCTTAATGGCCCATGACATTTGGCCAAAATCGGCGAGGCGAGGAAGAATCTCACGCGGTCCAAGAAGGTGCATCATTCCTGCACCATCCGACAGGGAATGGCGGAGCAAAAGAGGAAGGGCATTGGCATGGTCAATGTGGCCATGTGTAATGCATATCGCGTGAGGTCCATGGGTCTCTGGAGAGGGAAGCGGAATGCCCGCATCAAACATGATTCTTGGTTCTTCAAGGTAGAAGCCAGTCATTTCCATTGCTCTTGAGTGACCTCGAAGGGTCCACTTTGTGGTTGGTAAACACCAAGAATTTACCCAAGCCGCTCTGCGAGGAAGCTCTTTCGACATGGTAAATGAATTGTAGCACGAGAATTTTGGATTAAAACCTAGATTGTATTTTTAAGATGAACTCTAACCCATATGCAAAAGTGGATTGTGAAGAAAAGAAGAATTTTGCCAAGTTCGGCCAGGGCCCGTTCCTGCCACCATGAACCCATCAATGGTTGGGTCTCTTGCCATGCCGTTTCCCACCCAAGATTTGGAATCCCATGCATTGACTGCAATCAACAAATCAACTTTTTGCAAACCCTTTAAGACTTGGAACATATCTCCCTTGTAATACACCTTTAAGTTTGATCCAAAGCCAATCACTCGTTTTCGGTCAGCGTTGTAGATGCAGTAGTGGGTGTGGATGTGAGAAAGTTCTTTCGCGAGCTCAATCAAGATGTTGAGAAAATTTTGAATGGCCCAATCCTTATCTTCCTTCGATTTCAATCCAGTCAAAAATGCACCAAGTCCGAGTTGGGGCAACACCACATGAGCGACCCTCTTTTTCCTTTCAACCCTGACCTTTTCGGCCGCATTCAAAAGAGACGATAGAATGTCCACCGTTAAATTTTCATAGGCGTCTCGTTTCAACCTTCCATGCCTATCGACAAATGTTTTGTAATCTTCTGTGAGATGAGACTCCAAATTGATTCCCCAAGTGTGAAAAACGTAGGTGTCTTTTTTTTTTCGTGATCCATCTCTGAGAGACACTTGGCCACCCAAAATGTATCGGACCGATGGATCTACCTTTGGAATCTTAGAGACATCCATCAAGGTTTTCAACTTTGATTGGGAGTAATATCCCCTCATTGGCTTTCCAAAGTAGACAGGGTATCGATAGAGTAAAGATTCATTCACTTTTTTGTGAGAAGCGCGAAGTGAGACTCGAAGATAGAGAATATCGTGCTTTTTTCTGTTGGTTTCCCATTCCTTTCTCACAAACTCTTCCATCTCCCTTGATTCAAAAGGATGAAAAGTGTATGTATCAATCAGTCGAGAAAGCATTTATTTTAAAATTGTAAAAAAACTCAAATCTATTTGACAAGAACATGTGGTTTGATGGCCGTAATGTCAGGAGAAGAGTCTGAACCACTTTCATCACTGCTTGAGGACGAGGATGAAGATGACGAGGACGACACGGATGAGGGACTCAGTGCCGGTGGAGGCGGAAGGTGTTTCATCCTGTGGACAGGCTTAGGGGGAGGAGCAAGGGCTGCCTCGGTTGGAATGTGAATGGGTGGAGGTCGAAATGTTTTTTCAAGAATCTCCTTTGGAATCGGAGGGGGAAGGGCAATGGGAGGGGGAATGACTTGGGTTTCAATATCGGCTTGAGTGTCGACAATCTGAGTTGCGTCTGGATCAGTCTCTTCATCATCATCTTCCACGACGACTCGACGACGTTTCTTTGGAGTTGGTTTGAATTGTGGGGGTGACCGTTTCAGGGTCGCAGGAGGGGGAAGTCCAACCTTCTCATCGTCCTCATCCTCATCTTCGCCATCATCCGTGTCATCGCCATCATCCGTGTCATCGACACCAAGTGAAAAGGCATCCTCTTCGTCATCGTCCGAAGAGGAAAAGTTGGAGCACTCTGCCTCTTCGGGATCGTCGGAGTACTCATCTTCGGATGACTCGTAAGTGTCTTGGACCTTCACCTTCACATCTCCAGCTCCGGTAAAGGTCATGGTGCTTGACACATCTCCTCGAATCGAAAGAGTGACAGTGGTGAGCTTGGTGCGCTTGGTGCTCTTGGTAATAGAGTAGTCTTCAGGTGCTTGGGCCATGGTTGCTTGGTGAAGTGATGGGGATGGTGCGTCGAAAAAGAAGTGTGGGAATAACAAATAAAATAAAATGGAACTTTACAATTATCAAGCGAAAGTTCTTTCAGTCTATGATGGAGACACCATTCGATGTGACATTGACCTTGGATTTTCCATGATACTCTCCAACCAAGCAATCCGTCTCTATGGCATTGACACTCCAGAGGTGAGGGGTGAAGAACGAGAGGAAGGCTTAAAGGTTCGTGACGTGGTGAGAGATTTGATTCTTAACAAAAACGTCATCCTTCAAACCATAAAGGACACAAAGGGAAAGTATGGGCGTTGGTTAGGAAAGGTTTACCTTGACGACCTATGTGTGAATGATTTTTTGATTGAAAACGGTTATGCAAAGCCATATCTTAAGTAGGCCAAGGGTTTACGGATCGATCAAAGATGACGTCAAGGCCACCTTCCTTCTCCTTTGCATGGGCCAAAAGGTCTCGATTGATGGCCGTTTGGCCTTCAACTCCCTTATGAAAGGCCAACTCCAAAAGTTCAGATCCGGCTTGAGCACGCATGGCTCCGGGGTGAAGGTAGGTTCCAAGGCGAATGCCCGTTTCCAACCCGGTTCGAGGCCTATAGCTTTCGTTTTCCTTTGCCACGAACTTATTGATGGTCCCCACTCCAAGCTTTTCAATCGAAGGGCCAACTCCGTTACAAAGTGAAGATCCAAACGACTGACTAGACCCAGAGAACATTTTTAATGTGATCCTTTTTACCGGATGAAAGTTGTCAAACAGGGTGAATTTTCAGCAAAAAATATAGTCAAAGTTTATTCATAAAATCTCTTTTCAATCGTACAATAAAAATGTCGACAGATGATCTTCCTTCCTTTTACCCGGCCCTGCCAAAGCGGCCATCCCCCAAGTCACCTTGTGTGACGCCTTCAAAGGGTGACCCCCAGAAGGTTTTCGAAGACCCTGAAATCCCCAATCAAAAGAGGGTGAAGAGGTCTTCAAAGAAACGGTGTTCTCACTGTAAGAAAAAGTTGCCTCTGTGTGGGAGGTTTGAGTGTCGGTGTGGAAAGACGTTTTGTTCTACCCACCGTTATGCCGAAGAACACTCTTGTACATATGAATACAAAACGGATTACGTCAAGCCTGAAGGACTCCGTGCGACAAAAATGGAAAGATTGTAAATAATAAAAATGGGCGATTGTGCAAACCCCCGCGATGGATGGGCATCCACTTGTGGTCATGCCCTTCCTCCTCAAATCCGAAACTGTCAACCACCCCTTGACCCTCGAATTCCTTCCCTTTGGAACACCTACCCTGGGTGGTGGAATGGAATCTACGACTATTACTACGGCATGTCCAACTACTCAAAGTTTTGTGAGAATGACGATAAGTACACAACGTGGCAGGGCTTTCAAGAAGATCGAGAGGGAGATGAAATTGAATTTAAGCTGAAGGATGCCGAAAAGCTTCGGTGGGATTACTGGCCTGGAACCTGTCCCTTAGTAGGGACGGTTGCCCAAGGCGAGGTGATTGCGCCTCCAGGAACCGAGTCCGTCCTGAAAATGGCGGATTCGGTAAAGTGGATCGACCATGTGATTCCTCCCCAAGATGCAACCCCTGAGAATGTCTATGGGACCCAGGCACCAAAGTCGGTGTTTGACTTGCCCATTGGCACTTTCAATGATCGAATGCTTCACAAAAACACGATTCAACCTTTTTAATTGAATAATATACACACGACGATATAGACCATATATTGTTTTTACATGCATGAAATACGACACGAGTTTTTCAAACCTTCATATCGCACATGACATTGAATGGCACTGTCGTCCATGCCATAAGCACCACAATTCAGAAAAGGATCATATTGACGATCACAATTGCTTTGGCATGATGAAATTCTTGAACCATCTGGTAAAGAAGGAGCAAACACGGGTATATCGTAGCGAGGAACAGGTTGAAGTCTGTCTATGATAGACGGTTCATAAGGTTTGTACGAATCTGGTTGGTAACCAAGGATTTCATATGAATCTTGTTCCCAAAGAGACTTCGCTTGGGATGACACACCAAACAATAACACGAGAATGATGCGCATAATGGAAAATGAAATGTGAATTTTACATTTTGAGCATTTATTTATTTAGACGACTGCAGAGTCAATGAGGCGAGACAACTCCTCGTTCTTGAAAAGCAGGTGGGAAAAGGCAATGGGCGAGACGTGGAGAATGTCAGTCATCTTTGATTGGTCGGTGTAGTCGAGAGTGCCCACAGACTCATTCATCTGCTTCAGTTGGTTGAAAAGGGAGAGGACGCCGAGGGCCGACTTGACCTCCGGGTCTTCGGAAGACAGTGGGGTTTCGACGGGTTTCACAGGGTCAGCGTGAGGGGCCGGAGATGGTGGAGTAGGGGATGGAGAAGATGTACGCACGCGCTTCGAGGCAGAGGATGTGGGAGATGCAACTGCCTCGGCAACCTTTGAGCGCTTCTTTGTCTTCTTTGGTGCCGGAGCTGCCGCTGCCATCATCGGCCCCCTTCCTTTCCCCTTTCCGACAGGCTTCTTAGCCTTCTTCTTCAGGTAGGGGCCGTGGGCCAATGGTTCAGGGTCTTCCATGGGTTTGGTTGCGTCACGTGATGCGTAAAAGGCAAAGCGTTGCATCTCCTCCTCCTCCTCGTTGATGTAGTTGATGGAGGCCAACAGGCCAAGAGCAACCTCGGATGACTTCACCTTTGGGATGTTGACCCGTGGGGCGTAGGTTGAAAGGGCCTTCATGACTGTGTCAAACGTCTTGAACTTAGACCTCTTGTAGTCGTAGACCTTCAACTCATCGTCCAACCCCATGAGGTCCTCGTCCTCTTCATCCGACGTGTCCGAATCAGGAATGTCAAGGACGAGGTGGGAGTTGTCCTTCTTTCCGGCCGCTTCCTTATCGGCGCAGGTTTTGGCGTTCTTGTGGTACGTCTCGTAGTAGGGCATGACCTTTGACACAGTGTTGAAGTCGATGACCTTTCCAGTTGTGTTGTCAACTGCAATGAACATCCTCTTGTTGTCAGGGTGGTCCACGTCCTTCTCCGGGTCAAAGAGTTTGCCGCCGACAACACAGTTGGCCAGGTAACGGATAATGTCACCATGCACGTCTCCGTGCTTTCCGGTCAAGAACTTCATGCCGGCGCATGCAGAGAGGCGAACACGGGCACGCATCTGGGCACGGTTCATGTTCTCGGGCCCGTACCCCTCCTCGTCAGGGTCATGCTCGGGGAAGCGGAGAGCAGACCAGTGGTTGATGGCCTGGCGGAACACTTCACGCGCAGACAGGTCCTTTCCAACAAGGACAAAGTGGTCCTCGTCGTCAATCTCAACAGAGTCTGCAGATGCCGCTTCCTGGACCTCCTCATCCACCTCGTCGTCAAACTCGTCTTCGTTGGTGGTGATGGCGTAGAGGGTGACGGTTGACTGGCCAGACCGAAAGTTGGCACCACGACGAACGCGCTTCTTTGGGTCCTTCATCTTGTAGGCCCCCTTTTGCTTCTTTGGCGTCTTCCGCTTCTTCGCCTTCTTGGGAGACTCCTCGTCTGAGGAGGTGTCCTCCGCATCCACATCAGACTCGGATGCTTTGTTGTCGTCGTCACTGGAGGTTTCGTCGTCTCCATTTGCCCAAGGCGCGACTGCCATCATCTTCATGGTCTTCCCATTTCCTTTGCCAGGAATCCCTTTGCCACCCTTTCCGTGAGGTGACTTTGTTTCCTTCTCGTCTTCTTGTGCAGGCTCAGGAGCCGTTGCTTTGGCCAAGGCATCCAGTTGAGCTGCCATCTCCTCGGCAGAAGGAGCCGAAGCCGGAGGAGGGCCAAGAGGTGGAAGGGGGGACAATTCCTCTTCCTCAGAGTCAGAACCGGACATGTCGTCCATCAGGCCCTCAATGTCTTCTTGAGACAAGGGAGGAGGTGCCTCCCCAGCAGATGCTTCCGTGGGTTCAGGGAGGTCGGGAAGGTCGGGAAGGTCAACGGGTGCTTGGGTGGTCGGTGCTTTGTCAGGTGCTTGG
>Ga0180431_10010601_pt1 | contig 10215 bp, 7 predicted proteins | sample SS_ome_11_FD_132459 | JGI IMG/M metagenome (GOLD analysis project Ga0180431, IMG submission 132459) | Hypersaline lake sediment archaeal communities from the Salton Sea, California, USA - SS_1_MS_1 metaG | ecosystem: Environmental > Aquatic > Non-marine Saline and Alkaline > Hypersaline >... | reverse complement strand
GACCTGACCCCCTCGCCATGCTGGAAAAATCATCCGAATTCCTTATACTGCAAGGACCTCTCGCGGGTCCGAGCGGATCGGGGAGGGCATGACAGCTTCCTCTGAAGCGGAAGCCGGGAAAAGTTTGCGATTCCCGGCTATCGGTGATACAGTCTAGGGTGGAGGACGGCGCGGCCGTCGAGGCCGTATCGGCCCTTGTTTCCCAAGACCGCGCGGCCGACACCGGCGGCCATGAATAATCGTTTAGACACAACCATGAACGACCAACAACAATTCGGCGGCGATATCGAGGGGCCCGAAGATGATATCGTGCAACTCGACGACGAAATCGAGCAACTCGATTTGCGCCGCCGCGACGATGACGATTCGGAAGTCAACGAATTGGATATGACGCCCATGGTCGACGTCACGTTCCTGCTGTTGATCTTCTTCATGGTCACGGCCGCCTTCAGCTTGCATAAATCGATCGAGCAACCGCCGGTCGACCAGAGCGAGAACGCCGCCGAGGCGCGGACTATCGAGGAAGTGGAACACGACGACGACTACGTAATCGTGCGAATTTATCGCGACGACTCGATCTTCGTCGACGATCGCGAGGCGACCAGCGAACAGGAACTTCTCGTGCAACTTCGCGAAGCCCGACAGGGATCGCCCGGCGGCGGAACGACGGGGCCCTCCAACCTGTTGGTCATGGCCGACGGCGACTGCCGCCACGAGACGGTCGTGATGGCATTGGACGCGGGCACGGAGGTCGGCATGGAAAGCGTCCGCCTGACGACCGTCGATTCCGACGATCTCTAGGAAGCACTTCCGCCGGCGAAGCTTTTCACGAGACGGAAACAGAGGCCAACTGAATGATATCAGCCGAACAATTCCTGGATACTCTTCAAGAGAAGGATCTGATACCGGTCCCCCTTATCGAGAGCCTGCGCAAGCAGGTCGCCGCCGCGGGGAAACCCGTCTCGGCCCAGTCGGTGGCCAAGCTGTTGATCGACAAGGGCCACCTGACTCCCGCCCTGGCCAACGGCTTCTACAGACCGAATCGGAAGAGTCGCCGCCGGCAAAGAAAGAACCGAAGCCGCGCGAAACGAAACCCGAGAAACCAGCCAAAGCACCTACTGACGACGACTTGGGGCTCGTTCCCTTGGATGACGAGAAACCGGACGACGACCTAGGGCTGGCTCCCTTGGAAGAGGACAAGCCGAAGACAGCCAAGCCACGGCCAACGAAGAAGACCGCGAAACCGACGCCCGCCACGACCCAAAAAGCCGAGCCGACCGCCGGAAAGAAGCAGGAGCCGGCTCCGCAACCCGCCCCGGCCGCCAGTTCCCTGCTGGACGACGAGTTGACCTCGTTGGACTCGGCTCCGCTGGACGGGCTGATGGATGACTCCTCGGCGACATCTGGAGGCCCATTGCTTCAAACCGCCCCGAAGAGGAAAGGGCTGCGAGGGCTGTTCGGCTCCAAGAAAAAGGTAGGCCGCAAGGAAAACGTTTGGGATTCGCCCCTGATACTGCTCGGCGGCGGCTCGCTCTTGATGCTGATGCTCGTTGGCGGATTATTGTATTGGACCCTGTCGAGTCGGTCTGGAAAGGAACTATTGAAACTGGCCGACGAGGACTATCGGGCAGGCTCCTACACCCAGGCCATGGACAAGTACGATGACTTCGTCGAGGATCATTCAAACGAGCCGGCGGCCAGCTTCGCTCGGGTGCGAAGCGGTCTATGCCGCTTGCGCCAAGCGACCGCAACGAAGACGAATTGGACGGGCGCCTTGACGACAACCAAGACGGTTCTTCGTGAAATCGGTTCCGAGCCCGACATCAGCGAGGCCAACGGAGAATTGGCCGCCATGCTTCCGGCCATCGCCTGGGGGCTTGCCGAACAGGCCCGGCAGAATACCGATCCGGCGTTGCTGGCGCAATCTCGCGATGCTTTGTTGCTGCTGGAGAAGCACGTGCCCAAGTCGTCGCGTCCCGCCGATCGCGTCGCGGAGATCGAAGCCTCCTTGGCTTTGACGCAAAGAGCCATCGATCGCGGGAAGCGGCTCGAAGAACAAGTCGCCGCCATGCGAAAGGCCATCGCCGACGGTAATTCGCCGCTGGCTTACGACATCCGCAAGCGGTTGCTGAAAGAATACCCTCGGCTGGCCGAAGACGAGAAACTGGCCGAGGTCCTTCTGGAAGTGTCCAAGGCACAGCTTTCGGCCGTCGAGCCGGTTGAGAAGTCGCAATCCGCCTTGACGGATGAACCCACCCAACCGTTTATCTCCACGACAGCTCTTGCGCAAACCAAGTTAACGGCCAAGGTCGCGGTCGCCGAGGAGGCCCAGCTATTCGCAATCGCCGACGGCGCGGCTTACGCTTTGGACGCGGGAACAGGCAAAGTGCTGTGGCGTCGGTTCATCGGCTACAAGACCGACGGCAGAAGCTTGCCCATCCAGCCGGTTTACGTTTCCGCGGGCAGTGGAAGCGATTGCATCCTATCGGTCCCCAACGGCAATGAATTGTGGCGAGTTGAAGGGGCCACGGGAAAGATTCTCTGGCGGTTTCCCGTCGGCGAGACAATTGACGCACAACCGCTGATCGCCGGCGGCAAGTTGCTTCTGGCCACTCGGGCGGGAAAACTGATTACCGTCGACATTGAGTCTGGCCAGTCGCCCGGGTATGTGAAATTGCCGCAGGAGGTCCGCACCGCGGGAGTCGTCGATTCGCGCGGCGAGTCTGTTTTCCAACCGGCCGACCATTCCAACCTGTTCGTTATCTCCCTGGCCGACGGGAAGTGCCTGCAAGTTGTTCACATCGGGCACGAACAAGGTTCCATAACCGCCCCGCCGGTGCTGATCGGCGGATTTCTCGTCGTCGCCGTAAACGAAGGCAACAACGATTCTCGGCTGAAGGTGTTCGCGGTCAAGCAGAACGCCGGCGATGACTCCGATCAGGAAGGCGAAGCCGCGGAAGGCCTCTCGTTGGTCGCCAAAGGCGATATTCCCTTGGCAGACCAGGGGCACGTAGACACCGCGCCGCAAATCTCCGGGCGAAGGATGCTGGTGCCAACCGACGCCGGATTCGTGTTCGTGTTCGAGTTGGCGGGAATCGACGCCAAGGAGCCGCTGGTGAAGTTCGCCGAGACGGCCGTACCCGGCGAGAAGGACGTTCTGCGGTATGCCCTGTTGGACGGAACCGAAGTCTGGCTGGCCGACGAGCAACTCACCCGATACGATATCATTACCGCCCGAAAACGCTTGGACCCCAGCGGCATGTTGCAGAAGGGAAGCACCTTCGATCAACCGCCGAGGACCATCGGCCGCGCGATCTTTACCGTTGGCCGCAAGGCGGGAAGCCGGGGCACTATCGTCGCCGCCGTGGGAATGGACCAACGGAATACCTGCTGGGAAACGCGGTTGGCCGTCCCGATTCTTGGAGCCCCGCTCGGCGCGGACGCGGACGCCGGGGCGGACGCGCCCGAGGGAATCGCCGCCGCCACCGCCCTAGGGGCGTTGTTCGAACTCGATGTCCCGACAAGAGGACAAACCATAGTCCAGAAGCCGGCATTCGTCATGCCGCCGGCGGCTGTCGAAGAGACGTTCACCGACCAGCTTGTCTTGGACGGTTCGAAGTTGGCCCTCGACGGCGGCGCCGGATCGAGCCGAATGCTGGTTCTGAGTCCCTGGAAAGCCCCGCTTTCCTCGATTGTCGAAGCGCCGGGCAAGCTGACTTGCTCGCCAACTGCCTTTGCCGGCGGTCTGTTGGCTCCCTGCGACGTCGGCCAGGTGTTTCTTCTAGACCCCTCATCGGCGGCCCGGCGCGTGGCGCCGTTCCAGCCGCGTTTGTCTGGCGACCAGAAGTTCCAGTGGCGACAAGCGGCGGTGGTCGACGACGACCGGGTCGCGATAACCGACGACCTGGGAACGATTTACCTGCTTGACTTGAAGGATCAGCCGCAACCGCATCTGGCGGCACTGACCCAACGAAGCACGGGCAACCCAATCACATCGCCGCTGGCCGTTTTGGGCGATGTCGTTTATGGCGTCGATTCCGACGGCAAGCTGTGTAGTTTCAAACTGCCGAAGCTGGAACCCGGCGCCAAGACGGTGCTCGCCGGTCGGCTCGTCTGGGGACCGCGACGCGTGGGCGAGGCCGTGTTGCTGGCGACCGACGACGGCCGCCTGATGTGCCTTGCCGGCGAGGAAAAGCCGCTTTGGAACGTGCCGCTGAACATCGGCAGTCTGGCGGGCGATCCGCTGCCGGTCGGCGATAGTTACATACTGGCGACCACCGACGGCGTTGTTATTCGCATTGATTCCCAAACGGGCGAACAACAAGCTAAGATCGAAACCAATCGCCCCCTGGCAACCGGGCCCACCGCGTACGGCCAAAATCTGCTGCTGGGCGGTCACGACGGCTGCATACACCAGATGAAACAACCATGAGTCGATTTTTCCACGAAACGCCGGCTTCCGCCTTGCCCAACTTGGGCCGCGTCTTGTTGTTTCTTGTGATATGCGCCTGCTGCGTGTTTGCCCAAGCGGACGACGAAGTCGCGGCTGCCAAGGACGACACCGCCGAAGTGGAAGACGCCACAGCCGAAGGAAAAGCCGAGGCAAAAGAAGATGACGCCGAGTCGACCGACGGCAAAGCCGACTCGGGCGAAGATGATCCTGCCGCCGAGGAGGCTGCCGAAGCCGTCCCGATGCTCGAACAGGAGCCTTTTGACCGAATAACGCTCGATTCGGCAAACGACGATGCCGTGCTGGAGGTCTTTCCGTTGGATTTCCCAGGGCGAAAGATCCCCAAGAAGCCGAAGCCGACCGCTAAGGTGAAAATGCGGTTGCTGAAGTCGCCCGACACGACGTACGAGGTCCGTTGGCACAATATCGAGAAGATCGAGCTGTTCGAGGGGATGGTGCTGGCCGAGGCGTTGGAAGTCGTCAAGTCGGGCAAGCTGGACGCGGCCTACGACTACTTCCTTTATCTCAGCGAAAACCACCCCGGCACCGAAGGCCTCGACGCCGGCATGCGGACTTACCTTTACGAAGAAGCCAAGGCGGCGCACTTCGCCGGGATGTTCGATCGGGCTTTGGCGATGTTGCGAGAGATTCATGATAAGGAGCCCGACCGGGCGGGACTCGGCAAGGCCTTGGGCGTGACCACCGACAAGCTGGTCGAAAAGTACGTCGCCGCCGAAGATTACGATTCCGCCCGAAGTCTGTTGGGCGACCTCGCTCGGCGGTTTCCGCAAGAGGCGGCCGTAACGAAGTGGCGCGAGAAGTTGCAGGCCATGGCGGCCGGCTTGCTCGACAAGGCCCAAGCGGCCGAGCAGGATGGCGATCTCCCGGCGGCCTCGGGCTTGTGTCGCAAGCTGATGCGAATCCACCCCGAGTTGCCCGGCGCGCGGCAGTTCGCCGAGTCGCTGTGGAAGGAGTATCCGCACGTAACGGTGGGCGTGACGCTTTCGGCCGACGATTACCAACCGAGCCGGCTGGCCGATTGGGCCGCCCGCCGCTCGGGACGTTTGCTGTTCCGCACGCTGACCGAGTTCTCCGGCCCGGGGAGCGAATGCGGCACGTACGAGTGTCCCGTGGGCAGTATCGACGTGGACCAGATATCCGGACGTGTCACCGTGCAAGTTCAGCCCGGCATCCACTGGTCGCAAGGCACCGCCACGTTGACCGGCTCGGACGTTTCCCGCCGGCTGCTGGCGATGGCCGATCCGTCCGATGCCGCGTACAAGGGCGATTGGGCCGAACTGCTCGACGCCCTGGCCGTGCGAGACGTATACCGGGTGGATGTCGACCTGAAGCGGGTTCACGTTCGGCCCGAGGCATTGCTGCAAACCAAGCTCATCCCCTACACCGATCCGGAACTCAGCCGCCAACCGCTGCTTTCCAACGGACCGTTCGTGGTGTTTTCGCAAGGCGAAAATGCGAAAGGCGGGCCGTCGTCGCCGGCGGAGACCGTCTATCGAGCCAACCGGCAGTACTTCGCCGCCGGGCCGACACAACCGCAAGAGATTTGCGAGCGGCCATACGAGCGCGGGGCCGACGCCCTGCGGGCTTTGCAGATGGGAACGATTCAGGTCCTCGATCGAGTCAATCCCTGGGACCTGAAAACGGTTAGCAGCGATGAGAGCCTGACGGTCGCACCCTATGCGGTCCCTTCGGTGCATTGTTTGATACCGAACATGCGAAAGGCGCCGTGTTCGAAGCGAACCTTCCGTCGGGCGTTGGTTTATGCGATAAATCGCGGCGCCATTTTGCGGCAACTCTTTAAGGGAGACGTGCCTCAGGGGTGCCGCCAGCTTAGCGGACCGTTTCCCATCGGCCTTTCCGACGACGATCCGATGGCCTACGCGTACGACGATGAAGTCGAGCCGCGCAAGTACGAGCCTCGACTGGCGGTTGCCCTGGCCTCCGTGGCCATTCGGGAATTGACCGCCGCCGAGGCGAAGAAGGGGCGGAAGTTCGAACAGTCTTCGCTGGTCCTGGCCCATCCGGCAGACGAGCTTTCCCGCATCGCATGCGGCAGTATCGCCGAGTATTTGAAACTGGTTGGGCTGAAGGTAGAACTTCGCGAGTTGAGCGACGGCATACCGGCCGAGGTGCCCGACGACATCGACCTGATGTATGCTCAATTGGCCGTGTGGGAGCCGCTGGTCGACGCGCGGCGTTTGCTCGGCGAGAAGGGCCCCGGCGGCGGATGCAGCCCCTACATGAGCCTCGCGCTGCGGGAGTTGGAGACGAGCAAGGAGTTCCATTCCGTGTTGTGGAAGATTCACCGCCTTGCCAATCAGGACGTGGCCATCGTGCCGCTGTGGCAGATGACCGACCATTTTGCCTACCGCAAGAGCATCTCGGGAATGGGCCGATTGCCGGTAACCCTTTACGGAAACGTCGAACGCTGGCAAGTTACGCTGGAATATCCGCAAGAAGTAGTCAACGAATGAGCGTGCAACGCAAACACGATCGAGCGAGCGGATTGCATGGTGCTTCGGTGGCATCGGATGCCATGTCCACTCGTGTGTTGGCATGCCCGGGGGATGGCGATTATCGCGGCACACATGCCCACGCAAGCGTGGGCATGGCACCCAGGTTGATACCGAAACCAAATTTCATAATCCTCTTGGGCTTGCTTTTTGTACTCGTATTTTCCAACCTCGCCGCGGGAGAAACGATCTGGGGGCTTACGCCGTATCGTGTTCGGATGTTGACGGCTTGCGACGATACGCCGGGACTTGCGACGGAGTTTCAGGCCGACTTGTGCGAATCGGTTTCCTCGCGGATTGACGCCCTGCTGGGCGCGGCGTGGACCTTCGACGCCGAAGCGGCGGGCGAGGATTTGCGCCGGGCGGCGGGAATCGGCTCGCTTATCGGGAACGGCCCGCCGCCGGAGTTCGAATCGCTTCCGCCGGAACTGATCGACGAATTGGCCGACGTGGATAAACTGATGCTCGTTGGCATCGCCGCCGGCGACGGCCGGTTGCGGCTGACGGTTCGCGAGTTGGACGTTCGCACGCGCCGCTGGGGGGCCGTCGTCGTCGAGCAAGTGCCGCAAACTACCAAACTGCGGGACGCGGCCGTCTCGGCCATACTGGAGGCCTTCTCACCGCTGGCCACAATCGACAAGGTCGAGGGCAAACGGGTAATTTTGCGACCAAAGGCGGCCGACCTGCCGCTTCGCGATAAGAGCATCTCGCTTGTCGCCGCCGACGAGGTCTTCCAGCCGGTGGTCCGTTACAACGACCGCGAGGGCAAGCCGCGACGCATTACGGCCATTCCCTGGACGTTCCTTACTATCGACCAGATTGAGCACGGCGAACTCACGTGCCGACTTCACAGCGGACTTCGCACACCGCTTAGCGGTCGCCGCCGCGGTCGCATCGAGCAATATGCCTTGGCGGTTCGCGGACCGCGACAGCCGTCGACGTTGGTTCTTCAATCCAGGAGCGAAGCGGAAAAACTACTCGGCGGCTACGACGTCTTCTCTCATCCACCCGACTCGAAGGCCACGGTTCACATCGGCCGCACCGACCATCGCGGCAGCATCTCCATACCGCCGGCGGAGCATCCGCTGCGCGTGTTGTTGATTCGCAACGGCGGGCAGACTCTGGCCCGACTGCCGCTGGTGCCGGGCTTGGAAGACACGCTGATGGCCGCCGTGCCCGACGACCGGGGGCGGCTGGAGGCCGAAGGTTTTATCAACGGCTTGCAGGAAGAACTGGTCGACATGGTCAGCCGCCGCGAGGTCCTGCTGGCGTTGGCCAAGGCACGCATCGCCGACGGAGATCCCGACGAAGCAGAGCCTCTGCTGGAAGAAATCCGGGCCTTGCCCTCGCGGAGAGATTTCCTCATGCGTCTTTCCGAAGCCCGCAAAAAGATAACCTCGGACGACCCGGTAATTAAAAGGAAGATCAAGGCCCTCTTCGATGACACCCGAAAGCTGCTCGGCCAGCACTTGGACGATGAGCCGATTGAGAAGTTGGAGACGAAGCTTGGGAAGATTAAGGATCGGGAATGAGGGGGCGGGGATCGGGCGGAGCAGGGGATCGGTCAAGGTATAGGTAGCGATTCAGGTTCAGGACATGGGTGGCGCCTGAAAATCGCGACGCGTCAAGGACTCACCGCTACCCGCTCTTCTTCCACCTAACGGCTATCATCGAGAACGCCACGACGGCCAGCAGGGTCACTGCCCAGAAATGAGTCGTCCATCCGACGGCTTCCATTTCATGGCATGCGGAGCCTAGCGGCGGTAGGCGCAGGTCGACCTCTCTTGCGAGCCAATTGAGTGCCAAACCGCAGACCAGTGCCCCAACGGCGACGGTGAGAAGATATGCGGCAGCGGCGCGGTGTCCGAGCATCTTCCAAATTGTCGTGAGCGTGGCGGCGTTGGTGGCGGGGCCTGCGATAAGGAATGCCAACGCCGCACCCGGCGAAACGCCAGCCAGGATCAAACCGGCCGCGATCGGTACCGAGGCGGTCGCGCAGACATAGATCGGAATGGCCGCGACCATCATCAGCAGAATTGAGAGAGTTTCGTTCTCGAAGAAGTGTTTCAACTCGTTGGGTTCCACGTAAGCGGAAATCGCCCCGGCGATTATGACGCCAAGCAGCAGTGCCGGCCCGATGTCGGCCGGCAAGGTAACAAAGCTGTAAGAAATGACTCGGCGAATTGCACTTTGCGGCTCCTTGCCCGAGCAACAGCATTCGTGACATTTCTCTTCATCATCGGCTATCTCGTCGGCGCTCTCTTCATCGCCATCGCTGACTCGGCCGGTTACCGATTCGACCAACAGCCCACCGAAGACACCCGTCAGCAGCGCGGCCAGGGGTCTGAAGACGGCGAACACGGGACCCAACAGAGCAAGATTCACCGCTATGCTGTCCACGCCGGTTTGCGGCGTTGAAAGAAGAAAGGCGGCCGTCGCCCCGCGGCTGGCGCCGTGGCGGCGCATCGAAGCCGAAACCGGTATCACCGAACACGAACACAAGGGCAGCGGCACGCCGAACAGCGACGCCTTGAAAACAGGCCAGAAGCCGGCCGACCCCAAGTTGCGCTCGATCCAAGCCGGCGATATCAAAACCGAAAGCACGCCGGCGGTGGCGAAGCCGAACAGCAAGTAGGGCCCCATTTGCCCCATCACCAACCAACTGCCCTCGATTACTCTCGCGAAGACTTCTAACATATCGGGCAGTACCTTGGGGCTTGATGTCAATCCGAAAACTGGACAGTCACCCCGCGCCATATTATTTTTGGGCCGCTTTGTCGCATCCGGTTTGGAGCCAGTGTCCGTTTTCGGACAGACTCCTACTACTCTTCAAGGGAAATCGCTTCCACGGGACACTCCTCGGCCGATTGGCGAGCGGTATCCTCGGCCTCGCTCGGCACGGGGTCTACCTTCACTATGGCGATTTCTTCGTCGTCGAGTTCGAACACCTCGGGGCAAATTTCGACGCACATCGCACAGCCTATACAGGTATCTCTATCAACGCAAGCCTTCATGGCGAGTCCTCTTCTTACGTGTTACCGTAGCCGCCGGGCGATCGTGGACGGTCCGATTGCATCCGGTTTGGCGTTGCTAGGGAATTGTTGCTTGCCGCAAAGCCAAGTCAAGGACGTACCCAGCGCGAGGGCGGATGAAGAAGGGAACTGGCTCCACAACACCTTGGCTCTTTGAGCTCCCCTCGTCACTTGTTGTTGGGGTGCCTGCCACTTTTTC
>Ga0180431_10010600_pt1 | contig 10216 bp, 3 predicted proteins | sample SS_ome_11_FD_132459 | JGI IMG/M metagenome (GOLD analysis project Ga0180431, IMG submission 132459) | Hypersaline lake sediment archaeal communities from the Salton Sea, California, USA - SS_1_MS_1 metaG | ecosystem: Environmental > Aquatic > Non-marine Saline and Alkaline > Hypersaline >... | reverse complement strand
TGGAACGAGTGCGCCTTGCCGTAGCAGGTGGCATGCTCGAAGTGCAGCCACGGGCGGATTCCATCCCGGGCGCCCCGCAGGGCCGGCACCAGGCTGACGCCGTCCATGACCTTGGGCCTGGCGACGCCGCCCAGCTCGAGAAGCGTCGGCATCACGTCTTCCAGGCAGACCGGCCGAAACGAGCGCAGGCCGGGGCGGAAGCCCAGCTCCGTCGAGCCCGCGATGATGAACGGAATGTTGGCCGACCCTTCAAACGGCTGACACTTGCGGAAGTAGCCGTGGTCGCCGAGCATCTCTCCGTGGTCGGCGATGAGCCAAACGAGCCACGGCCGGCCGGCTCGCTCGCTCCGCGCCTTGAACTCCTCGACGAGCGGGGCGATCTCTGCGTCGATCTGCTCGATCAGCCCGAAGTAGCCGGCCTGCGCGGCGCGGAGCGGCTCGCCCTGGAGCAGGACCCGGTGCCCGACGCGGTCGCCCTTGGGCGATAGCGCCCCCCAGTCGACCCAGTCGCCGTGCGCCGGTTGCGGCAGCTTGGCCGCGGCGTAGTAGTCGAAGTACTTCTTCGGCGGATACAGCGGCGGGTGCGGCGCGACGAACGAGGCGGTCAGGAACAACGGCTTATCCGGCGCGCTATCGGCCAGGACCTTGCGGCTTTGCCGGGCAATCCAGGCCACGCGGTGGTGCTCGTCGGCATACGGCCACGGCCGGGCCTGCCACCCGTTCTTCGACAGGCCCAGATCGGTGATCAGCTTGTTGATGCCGTCGGTTTCCGGCGCGACCTTTTCGAGGTAGGTGTCGTAGTCGTTGCCGTCGTCCACCCCGTCGTAGAGGGAGGCGAGAAGCTGCGTTTGGTAGCCGTACCGTTCCTCACGCGGAACCTGGTGCATGTTCCGGCCCACCAGCGCCGTGGCGTAGCCCGCGTCGGCCATCAATTGGGGCAACGTGGGCGAGGTGATCGGTCTGCCCGCGTAACCCACCACGCCGCTGGTCTGGGGGTAGAGGCCGGTCAGTAGCGCACGGCGCGCGGGCTTGCAGGATGGCACCGTGGTATACGCCCGGCGGAACAACGCGCCCTCGCGCGCCAGGGCGTCGAACTGCGGCGTGCGAACCACCGGATGGTCGAGAATCGAGAGGCAGTCGCCGCGCATTTGGTCGGGCATGATCACCAGCACGTCGGGCCGGGGCGCTTTCTCGGCCGCCAGCGAGCCGCCGCACGCCACCAACAGCAGCACGGCGGGGACGAGTCGGACGAGATGAGCGAGGAACGATTGCATGGCAGGTCTCCAGAACAAGTGGCTCTCTCGGGGGTTGGCGATTCACGGCTCCCTCGCGGCGAAAGCGTCAGCGTCGCTTCGGTTTCGCCTTGGCCTTCGTCTTCGGTTTCGGTTCGTGCTTCCAGATGTCCACGTCGACGGCGTTCTTCTGCGGCTTGCCCGGCGTGCTCCGGCCCTGGGCCACGTACCGCTCGAGAAGCGCCGTCAGCCTTTTGACGACCTCGGGATGCTCGGCCTCGACGTTTCGCTGTTCGCCGACGTCGGCCTCCATGTCGTAGAGCTGGATCGGCGGCAGGCCCTGGCGCACGGCCTGCGGGTCGCGCGGCTGGCTCCACCCGCCGCTCCCCGGGCAAAGCTCCAGCTTCCACCGGCCCTGGCGGATCGAGAACTTGCCGCTGATCGAATGGTGCACCAGGGCCTCGCGCACGGGCGCGTCGGCCTCGCCCCGGAGCACGGGCAGGAGGCTGACGCTGTCCTCGGCCGCGTCGTCGGGCAGCTTCGCGCCGACGACCTCGGCGCAGGTGGCCGTGAGATCGACCAGCGACACGAGCTGGCCGCTCGTCGTGCCGGGTTGAACCACGCCGGGCCAGCGGACGAGGAACGGCACGCGGTGACCGCCGTCGAAGATGTCGGCCTTGTGGCCGCGGAAGACGTAGCTCGGGTCGTGGCCCTTCTCTCCCAGGACCGCAAAATCGGCCTGCGGCGAGCAGCCGTTGTCGCTGGTAAAGATGACCAGGGTATTGTCGGCCACGCCGTTCTTCTCCAGGGCGTCGAGCACCTCGCCCACGCAGGCGTCGTTCTGCATGACGAAGTCGGCGTAGGGGTTCAGGCCGCTTCGGCCCTGCCACTCGGGCGAGGGCGCGATCGGCGTATGGGGCGAAGCATAGGGGAGGTAGAGGAAGAACGGCTTGCCGCGCTCGCCGGGGGCGGTCCGCCGGGCGATGTACTCGACCGCCTTGCGCGTCAGCGTCGGCAGGACGTCGACCGCCTCGAACTCGACCGCGCCGGGGCCCCGTCGCGTCGTGTGCTTCTTGCCCGGCATCATGGGGAACGCCTTGTCGACGGTCGGCAGAGCCGTCACCCGGTCGTTCTCGATGAACGTGTAGGGCACCATGTCGAGCGAGGCGGCGATGCCGAAGTAGTAGTCGAACCCGACGCTATTGGGGCCGTCGGTGATCGGCTGCGAGAAGTCGACGTTCCACCCTTCCGGGCCCTTCTCGATGCGGTCCTCAAACCCCTCGGCATCCGGCTTCAGCGCCCACTTCATGCCCAGATGCCACTTGCCGATCGCGGCCGTGTGATAGCCGTTCTGGCGGAGCAGTGCGGCGACCGTGAGCCGGCCGGGCTCGATCAGCCGGGGCGACATGCCACCCAGCACGCCGCTCTGCAATCGCGAGCGCCAGTTGTAGCGCCCGGTGATCACGCCGTACCGCGTGGGCGTGCAGACGGCCGACGTCGTGTGCGCGTCGGTGAACCGCATTCCCTGGGCCGCCAGCCGGTCGATGCACGGCGTGGGGATCTTGCCCTCCGGGTTGTTGCACGCCACGTCGCCGTACCCGAGGTCGTCGCACAGGATGAAAACGACGTTCGGCCGGCTCGCCGCCGTGCCCTCGGCCGCGCGGGCGGTGGTGCCTGCCATCAGTGCGAACAGCACGGACGCCATCGCGAGTATTCTCACGAATTTCATGCGCAACTCCTCATGTGAATGCCTGATTGCCATCGACGGGTGGCACGGGCATCTTGCCCGTGTCTGCTTCATCCTGTTGGGGCACGGTCTCCTGACCGTGCGCCCTTCGGGTAGTCCTTTGTGCCGGGAAACCTTCGATCGCGCGATGGGCGCCATCGGCGGCCCCTCGTCGAACACGGCCGTGTGCGGTCGGCCGATCCGATCATGTTAAGCTCCGACCAACGAGGTCTCCAGCGGATACTGTTGAGCCTTGCATAGGCAATCAACGGAGAGCGACAAATCGGGGCCTCTCGCCGGGCGGACGGCACACGGCGTGTGCCTGCTACTTCGCCGGCCGTGAACGGGCAACTTGATTTGTTGCCGTTACGGTCGACTACGCTCCTTCCCACGTATTGCCTCCAGCTTGGCCGCCAGCCTCTTGACGATCTCGGGGTGCTCGGCGGCGACGTTGCGTGTCTCGCGGGGGTCGTCCTTGGCGTGGTAGAGCTGCGGCTGGGGGTCGTTGCCCAGCTCGGTGTTGGTGTTCTTGTTGATTTTCGGCCGCTTGCTCGGCTCGATGAGCTTCCAGTCGCCCAGGCGCAGCGAGAGGACGCCGGCCTGTTCGACGAGGTGGTCGCGTCCGGCGGGCGAGTTGCCCAGCAAGGCGGGCAGGACGTTGAAGCTGTCGGGCGCGGCGTCGGCCGGAAGCTCCTGGCCGACCAGCGCGGCCAGCGAGGCGGGGAAGTCGATCTGCGACACTAGCGCGTCGGACTCGCCCGGCTCGATCCGCCCGGGCCACCGCACGATCAGCGGTACGCGCGTGCCCCCCTCGAAGTTGCTGTACTTGCCGCCGCGCCACGGGCCGGCCGGCTTGTGATCGCCCAGCTTCTGGACGGCCTGGTCGCGGTATCCGTCGTCGACGACCGGCCCGTTGTCGCTGGCGAAGATCACCAGCGTGTCGTCGGCCAGCCCGTTCTTCTCCAGCGTCTTGAGGATTTCGCCGACGCACCAGTCGAGCTCGACGATCACGTCGCCGCGGGGGCCCATCTCGGTCTTGCCGACGAACCGCGGGTGGGGCACGCGCGGGACGTGGACGTCGTGCGTCGCAAAGTAGAGGAAGAACGGCCGCGATTTCTCCCGCTCGATGAACGCCGTGGCCTTCTCGGTGATCGTGTCGGCCATGTCCTCGTCGACCCACCGGGCCGCGTGGCCGCCGCTCATGTAGCCGATCCGGCTGATGCCGTTGACGATGGTCATGTCGTGGCCGTGGCTGGGGTGCATCTTCAGAAGCTCGGGATGGGCTCGCCCGGTCGGGTCGTTGCCGATGGGCTTGCCATAGCTCACCCGGATCGGGTCGGCCGGATCGAGGCCGACGACGCGGCGGTTCTCGACGTAGACGCACGGCACGCGGTCGCCCGTGGCCGGGATCAGGAAGCAGTAGTCGAAGCCCAACTCGCGTGGGCCGGGCTGGATGGGGCCGTTCCAATCGAGGTTGCCGTCGCCCAGGCCGAGGTGCCATTTGCCCACCACGCCCGTCGCGTAGCCCGCGTCCTTCAGCAACGAGGCCAGCGTGACGCGGCCCGGCTCGATGATCATCGCCGCGTTGCCGCGTGCGATGCCCGTCCCCTTTCTACGCCAGGCGTACTGGCCGGTGAGCATGGCGTATCGCGAGGGGGTGCACGTGGCGGCGGGCGAGTGGGCGTCGGTGAAGCGAAGCCCCTCGGCCGACAGCCGATCGAGGTTCGGCGTGTGGACGCGCGTCGCGCCGTAACAGCTCAGATCGCCGTAGCCGGCGTCGTCGGCGTAGATCAACACGACGTTCGGCCTGGCCGCCGTCTCGGCGGCGCCGCACGCAGGCTGAGCGGCGAACGAGAGGGCGACGGCAACCAACAGGGCGGTAATCCGTGTCATCGGGTCACCTCCAAGGGGCAAAGGGAAATCGGTCTTGCACGGCGAGGCCGCTACTCCCCCGCTCGTGTTGGGGCACGGTCTCCCGACCGTGCCCCTCTTGGCGTAATCCCTTGCGCCGGGAGACCTTCGGTGGAGCGGTCGGCGGATTCTGTCTTGCATCGTCCGGCCGTTAAGCGGGACTCAAAAACGGTTGCACCGGTGGGTGCCACTGGCGTCTCGCCAGTGCACGGGCAAGATGCCCGTGGCACCCTGCAACCACCCTGCAAGCGTTATTCGGTCCCGCTTACTCCCCCGCGGCCTCCGCCGCGACGATCTCAATCCCGCAGAGGGTCGGTGCCGTGCGGCTGGTGGTCTCGGGCGACTTGGGCGCAAGCTCCACGGTCACGGCTCGCGAGGCCACCAGGTTGTCGAACTGCCGCACCACGGCCCGATGCTTGCCGCCCGCGGCTGCCACGACGTCGAAGTCCTCGAGCACGACCTTGCCCTGGAGCTTCACGTCGAACACGCGCTCGCCCGGCTTAGCGTCCTCCAGCTCGGCGAAGTGGAGCCGAACGGAAACGGTCTTCGGCCGGGTCAGCTCTTCGGGCACCGCCATCAGCCGCTCGAATCCGCGGCCGAGGACGGGAGGCTGGCGCAGTGCCCCCCGGTCGTTTACGTTCAGCATGAGCTGGTTGCGGTCGAGCCCGGCCTGGGCGAGCGTTGTCCACGGAATGGCCAGCTCCGCTACGAAGCCCGCGTCGTCCGCTCTCACTTGGCTCGACCACTCGCCCGCGTAGCTTGCGTCCTCGCCTTCCGCGCCGAGCGGCGGCAACGTGACGGGGAAGGGAAGCGGCGGCACGGCCGTGTACAGTCCGGACCGGTCGGGCTTTTCGCTTCGCTTGAACGCGATCGGCCGGCTCGGCTCGGCCGCCAGGCGGAAGGTCTGATAGGCGAGCGGATCGCGGCGCGGGTCTCCGGCCGGATGCCAAACGGCGCCGAAGCGGTACTTCGCTCCCCGGCCGTCCTCGTCGTTGACCAGTAGTTGCAGGCCGACCTCCGCCCCCGCGCCGGGCTCCATCTTCAGGTTCTTCCAAGGCAGGCACGCCTCGACCACGTAGCCCCCGGGCGCCGACTTCGCGGCAACCTCGGCGGTCAGCTTCTCGCCGGCCGTTGTCTTTCGGTAGTCGTCGAAGTGGCTTCGCGTCTTCGCCGTGCTGGGCTCCGTGCCCGCCGCAACGACCAGCCGGTAGCTTTCGGGCGACCCCCGCTTGGGCGTGACGAAGATCTCCACGCAGTCGCCCTGTTCGAGCGGCGTGTTGCCGGTCGCCGCTCGGATCACGCTGTCCTTCACTTGGGCCAGGAGCAGGAGTCCCCGCTCGTTCCAGCCGAGGCGGAAGCACGGATCGAAGTCAGCCGGCGCACGCAGCATGCCGCCGGCGCCCGGCAGCGACACGACCTGGAGGCCCCGGTCGGCCCAATCGCCGGCTTCGCCGTCCACGGTGATCTCCAGCCGAGGAAGGTCGCACTCGGGCAGCCCGGGCGTGACGTAGGTCCACTGCGAGTCGTACCGCGCCCCGGAGGCCGAAACGCCCAGGTGGAGGTACTTCTTGCTCGGGGCGTCGCGGCCCGTGGGCACGCCGCTGAGGAACAGCTCGAAGGAATCGTCGTTCCATACGGGGCCGTCGCGATCGGTCGTCGCCTTCTTCCACGGGCGGTTCTTGCCGGCGGAGTCTGCGCGGGGCGGGCTGTTGTAGGCCAGATAGAGGTTCCGGTCGTCGTGGCGCAACGTGACCGAAGCGCTTTCGCCGCCGACGGACAAGGCCTTGTAGCCGTCCCAGCAGTCGTCGCCGAGCTGCCCGTCGACCGCGGGCGCCCGATCCACCGGCCACGAGGTGACGGCCCGGTCGAGGATTTCCAGGTCGAGCTCCGCCCGAACGGGGCCTCTCAAGCCGCTAGTGTAAATCCATGGGCAATCGGTGCCCGCGATCTCGACGTCGTCGGCGTTGACCCGATACGGGCCGAACCGATCTTGCCCGACGAAGCGGAACGGCACGGCGATGTCGCGGCGGCCGCCGGTCGTGTCGGGTCGCGGCGCGGCCAGCCACAGGCGACCCTGCGGATCGCGCTGATCGCCCGGGGCGCTCAGATTGAGGGCGGCCCGGCGCACGGGCGTGTTGGGGAGCCGATCGTAGAAGATCGACCAGTTCTCGCGCTTTTGGGCGGGCGCCAGGGCGATCGTCGTTTGGAAGCAGTAGGAGCAGCTACAGCTTGCGTCGCCGGGCGGCATGAGCAAGAGCCCGCCGGCGGCGATGGCGTTGACGTAGCACCCGGCACGTATGCCGCCGAAGTTGTGTACGCCGGAGTCGCCCGCCAGGTCGTACATGCCCAGCGTGCTCGAACGGAACATCAGCAGATTCGGTCCCGCGGAGACGGATCCGCAGCCGTACGATCGGGAGAAGGTCCAGGCCGACTCGGTCTGGGTGAACGGGCTTGGACGGGACAGCGGCGTGCCGGTCTGCAAATCGAAGGCCGTCGGCTCGCCGTAGATCGTTTCGCCGACGATCACGGGGAAGCGGCGCATCGAGGCACTCCGGTTGTAGAGCGGCTTGCCCGACGCCGCTTCGTACCCGCTCATCCCCCCGCCGCCGGTGGCCAGCAACACGCCCTGGGCCAACCACAGCTCGGTGCGTCCGGCGATGCCCTCTTCCGTCTCCCACGCAACCTTGCCCGTGGCGGCGTCGAGCGCGACGAGCCGCCAACTCGCGGGCACGGTCTCGCCCCGCTTCTTCGCCCGGGCGATCTTGTCGGGGCTGGTTCGCTCGATCAGGTAGACGCGGCCCAGGTGCATCGCGATCGCGTTGTTGCTCACAGTCCCGGTGGCGGTATGCGTCCAGAGGGGTTTGCCCTCCTTGCTCAGCAGGAAGACGTGCTTCGCCTCCCGATCGTTCCCCACGCTGCCGAGGACTCCGTCGGCGTCGACGGCCAGATAGCTCCAGGCGAGCGATTCGGCCGCGTCGCCCTGGAGGCCCAAGCGATCGAGAGGCAACTCGTACGTCTCGAGGGTCTCGCCGGTGACGGCGTCGAGGCGCAGGCAGGTCTTTCCCATGGCCAGGTAGACGCTGTCCTTGTCGGCCGCGACGTTGCTCCCGCCCGTGTGCGCCGGGAACCGGCCCACCTTGGGGAAGTCGCGGCGCCACAAGGGGCGCCCGTTGTAGGCGTCGACCGCCATCAGGCTGTACTGGCCGACCACGAACATGCGCCCGTCGACGTAGAGCGGCGACGGCCCCTTCCAGTGGCGTGCGATCATCCGGGCCGGGCCGGGCTCGCCGAACCAGAGCAGTGTGAGCGGCAGGCGCACGCGCTGGTCCGTGGAGCAGCCGGTCTTCGCCGGGGTGGCGTACTGGTGGGTCCACTCGCCGGCCCCGGGCAGCCCGCCCCGCACGACCCGGACGGCGTCGCCCGACGCAGTGATCTCCCCAGCCGGGACCTGCCCCGCCGTGAGCCACTGCTGGACGGTCGCCGGTGCCCGGTCGCCGCCATTCGCGACAACACACGCTGTGCCGCCACAGGGGCGCAGCACGCGGTAGACCTCCTCGGCGGGAATCCGTTTGAGATTCTCGATACTCGCCGCCGTGGAATCGCCCAGGATGACCAGATCGGCGAAATACTCGGGGTAGGCCACTTCGCCCAGGGAGCCGTGATGGACCACGACACGGACGCCGTAGAGTTGGGCCTCGTCCAGGAGACGTCGCGTCCGCGCGACCACCTCGGCGTCGGGCTCCAGGCAGCAAATCTGTAGCTTGGACTGCGTGGCCAGGTCGTACAGCAGCCGGCCGTCGCCCGCGCCCAACACGAGACAGTAGCCCGCCTGCTTGCCGGTCTGGTCGAGGATGCGCCGCGCCAGGGCCGCTGGCGGCGCGTCACCCTTGTCCCCGGCAAACGCGGGCGCTTGGGCCTTCGCGGCGATCACCGGCGGATTGGCGACCGCCTCGGCCCCGTAGCAGGTGATCCGGCCCGTGGTCGTGCTGACCAGGAGCCGGCCGTCGGCCACGGCAAGACCGCGTGCCTGGCCTTCGACCTTATCGCGCCAGACGACCTTGCCCGTGTCGGCGGCGATTGCCGTGACCGTGCCCTGCCCGCCGACGACCAGCGTCGTGCCGGCCAGGATCATGGCGTAGGCTCGATCGTGCGGGGCCGACCATTTGGTGCAGTCGGAGGGCTTAGCGCCGCCGACCCAGGACGCGAAATCGTAGGCGTCGACCTGGCCGCCGCCCGACATGTAGAGCGTGCCGTCCTTGACCACGGCGCACCGCTTGCCCGGGAAATCCCGCTTCACGCTGCCGGTCGCCGCGTCGAAGGCGATGAGGCCGTCGTCCTTGTGCGGCGAGAACTCGTCCAATCGGGCGTCGGTGTCGGGCGCCACGTGGCACCGCCAGTTGAACAGCAATCCGCCGTGGAGCATGGTCCACGCACCACCCCAGCGATCGCCCCAGGTGGTCGGGCGGCTGTGGTAGTAGAGCAGCTCGCCGGTGCGGCGATCGTAGGCCGCGGGCACGTTGCGGCCGGTGGGCAGGAACAGTTGCCCTTCGTGCCCGGAGACGTACCCTTGCGGCGCGACCCCGGTCACGGCGACCGACGGCGGATGCGGCTGGCGGCGGTAGTCGATGCCGCTCGTTTCGTTCTTCCACAGGACCTTGCCCGACTCGGCGTCCAGGGCATAGAAGTAGACCCCTTCGTTGGGCCACATGCCGGCGGAGAAGTAGACCGTGCCCGCGTCGACCGCCACGCCGCTGCGCAGCGGCCAGCGCGAGATCATCTGCTGGTTGCCGAGCATCCGCTCGTCGTTCGGGCCCCCTTGGAACCGCCACAGAAGCGCGCCGTCCGAGGCGGAAAGGCAGTAGAGCCGGCCGTCGTCGGAGGCGACGAACACCCGCTCGCCCTCGATCGCCGGGGCGAATCGCACCGGGCCCTCGGTGAAGAAGCTCCACCGCGGGCGCCCGCCGTCCAACTCGATTGCGTAGACCTTGTGATCCGCGGACGACCCGAAGTAGACCAGCCCACCCGCCGCCGTGACCTCGTAGCCGTAGTCGAACGCCAGGCGATTGAGTTCCCGGCCGGGCTCCGGCCAGGCAGGCCGGGGAGCGTGGGCGGGCTGATGGATCCACTGCGCGTGCAGAGGAGCCGGGAGGGCGTCTTCGGTCACGCCGCTCCGGGCCAGGTCGTGAAGATAGGCGGGCCAATCGGCGGCCCAAAGGCCCTTTGCCGCGCAAAGGCTCGTGCCAACGAGCGCAAGAGCCATGAGAACTCGCTTTCTGGCGTTCACTGCGGACCTCCTGAATCGTGGTACTTTTCCATGGAAACCGCCGAAACGTGACTCGTTGCTACG